>SNQX01000087.1_pt1 | contig 44349 bp, 46 predicted proteins | sample 2580501 | NCBI WGS metagenome assembly SNQX01 (sample SAMN10953784, study PRJNA522744) | food fermentation metagenome | isolation source: 48-hour incubation of native-enriched microbial consortia from nixtamalized... | place: Mexico | collected 2017-09-24 | reverse complement strand
TTCAGGACTTTTTGGATTGCTTTATCAACAAATTGCCGAGCTTTTTACAAAAGCCACTACTAAAATCGGAAGCAGCATGATAATAAAAGCATGGCGATTCCTTTTGTATCAAGGGATTATGCTCATTATTCAAGTCCGAAACTTGAGTTTCTAACTTGAGCCAGGAAATTGTGGAAGGGGATTAAGTGATGGGAGAAATTGCGATCAATCAAACCGTCTTCCGTGCAGTGCTCAGCCAAGCGGACAGTACCAGGTCTACGCTTGAGGGCATTAAGCCGGTAAAAATAACACTGCAGCAGCCGCCGGATTTAAAAAGCATGAGAGAACAGCTTGAAATAGTGGGGAAACTGCAGAACACGTTGAAACTGTACAGCGCGCTTCTCGATGCGGACTTGCGGAAACTGGAACAATTAGGGAATGAGATGGTACAGCAGGATGATCACATCGGCCAGTCTTTTCACAGGCTTGAGAATTAAAGAGGGGAAAGGGTTGAATGTTGCACCATGAAAGTTGAATTTGAAGAACTGCTGCATCTGCAAAAAGAAATCGACCGGAGCACAAAAGAAATGGCGGCAAGGCTGGAAGTTGTAAGGCAAAAAACAAACGCGATCAGTAGGCTGCAATCTTTTAAAGGGAAAGCGGCAGATTCAGCAAAACATTATTTTCACACTACCCACGGTGAAATGATTGAAGCACTGGTGACAGCTGCCCGGCAAGTTCAGCACCGGTACAACCAAATCATTTCCGAATTTGAGGGTACAGTGGATGATTCGCCAGGCGCGGTACTGCACGCTGATTATATGCATGACCTTAATCAAAAAACGCGCATATTGAAAAACCAAATGATGGACATCTACCATGAAGGATTACAAGTTTTGCACAGCATTTCCGATATTGTATCCATTCCGGCACCGGACTTGGGCCATTTCATAGAAAGCGCTGAAGCATCACAAAAATTTGCGAATGAAGTGAATGAAAAACTCCACGCCTTTGACCGCAAAGCCCTGCAAATCGTCGAAGAAAGCCGCCGCGACGTGGACAGGGTGATGAAGAAAGTGATGGAAGCAGGAGAAAGGAGTTTGGTTGGGGGCGGACAAGCTGACTGTTTGAATGATAATGATTCGTCACTACATGAACAACAAGTGTTTGTCGATAAATTAGCAATATTTATTTTAATGAGCAATGGCTTTAAAGCAATGCAACGTACTTATAAATACATTAATAAGTCTAACACCCTGTTGATTGCTGCTATCCAGTTCTATATTTATTAGAAACTGGATAAGGGGAGGCGCAAAGCATTTAAAAGTGAGCTTTTCCATAATTTTACAAAGGAAGAGTATCGAACATTTAATAATTATATGAATAATACAATCTATAAAATAAATGGAAAAGCTCTTTTAAATCATCTGGCTAAATACAAAGGGAAGGCACTTTCAAGAGAAAATTTTAATCATTTACTTGAGTCTATTGAAACGTTTGGCAGAGAACGTGGGAAACTTGCAATGAAGAAAGAATTTGAAAACCTTTATGGAATAGATAAATTTAGAGAGATGAAGAAACTATCTCCAATTAAAAAAGCTGTGAAAATATCAACAACATTTGTAGACGAATTTGCTGGAAAAAAATATAAAGCAATTAAAAAAACTGTCAGATCTCTCCCAGAGTGGAAAAAACCAAAAGTTGCATACAAAAATTTGACAGAAGAAATAAAAGAAAGTTTTAAAGGCCTGAATACATTGGGAAAAGGGGCAAAAGTAGCCGGAAAAGCACTAGGCCCGCTAGGTTACGGACTTATAGCTGCGGATAATTACAAAAAGTATAAGGGTGACACGCAAAAAGTTGTAGTTGGAACTGTTGTAGACGGTGCTTTTGGCACGGCAGCTACTGCGGCAGGTACAGCAATTGGTTCCGCATTCTTTCCTCCGATTGGCACGGTAGTTGGATTTGGAGTTGGGACAATGGTTAGTTACGGGATAAATTATAAGTGGGGAAATTCATCCAAGAGTATATCTGATCAAAGTAAAAAGGGAATAAACAAGGGAATAGATTCGATTGAAAAAGTCAGCAAAAGTATAGGAGACAGTGTAGCGAAATGGTTTAAATAAAAATTAAGAGTTAATAATGAAGAAAAAATAGGATGATATGAAGGAGAGAGAAAAAATCTTAACGAAAGAAAACTTTGAAGAAATCAAGTTAGAAGTTCAAGAAGGCCGATTAACAATGGATCGAATGAAATTTTTCTTAATCGCTGCTTTTCTCTACTCAATCGTTTTTGTTGGAATAGGATATGCAGTAGCCCATGCGAATACAGTAGGATGGGACAATTTATCAGCAGGCTGGCATTTTATTTATAATGAGGATGAGGCATTTATGAGTATTATATTTCGTTCTTTATTTGGTTACTTATTATTGGGCTAGTAGTTCACGTGGCTGTTATGCTTGTATAGATAAACAAACTAAAAAATTACGGATCAGAATGTCGGGAGAAAATATATGAAATACGGTATTGCTGGCATTGGTTATTTTTTTCTCATTGTTGTAAAACAGTTTGGAACGTTTTACGAAAAAAGGACCGTTATGATGAATAAGTTAAAATCTTAGAATAAATGACACTTAAAAATTATTAAGGGGTTAAGTTAATGGAGAATTCCAAATATGAAAAGAAAGAGATTATAAGCGGTAGAATGAATTTTAATGTTATGAAAGATCGCTTGCAGCTCGATAAAAAGGATTTACTGACACTTTTCATTTTCATGGACCACATGATAAAACTCGAAAGTCATTACCAAAAGGAATTTAACCAGGAAATCAAAAATTGGGAGGGCGGCACGATGATAACGTATGAAGATGAACTAAAACAAGAAGCAAGAGAAGAAGGGAGAAAAGAAGGAAGAGAAGAAGGGAGAAAAGAAGGACTACAAGAAGGTAAACGAGAAGGAAGACAAGAAGGAAAAATAGAAATCACCCGAAACCTCATTAAACTTGGGGCATCCCTTGATTTTATCAAAAAGGCAACAGGCTTTTCTGAAAAAAAGGTCCTTGAAATAAAAGAGAAGCTGGAAAAGGAATAAGGTCTGATGGCTTTGAAATAGGAGGGCGGCATGATGATAACGTATGAAGATGAACTAAAACAAGAAGCAAGAGAAGAAGGGAGAAAAGAAGGACTACAAGAAGGTAAACGAGAAGGAAGACAAGAAGGGAAAATCGAGATCACCCGAAATCTCATTAAACTTGGGATGCCACTAGATTTTATCAAAAAGGCAACAGGCTTTTCTGAAAAAAAGATCCTTGAAATAAAGGAGAAGCTGGAAAAGGAATAAGGGCTGATGGCTTTGAAATGGGAGGGCGGCATGATAATAACGTATGCGGATGGACTAAGAAAAGAAGGGAAACGAACATGAACCGACTGTGCGTAAAGATGTAAATTCCAAATTCAACTTATATAGTCTTCGCATATGCGATGCGATAAATGCCTCAAATGTCTGAGTTGGCGTTGTTGTACCACAGGTTAAAAGAGGCCAGGTCAAAATCGCAGGCAAAAGGATACGTGCTTCGGAAATATATGGGCAGCAGTGTCCTTCCGTATGGCCGGGCGGATGGATCATCGACATTTCATTCCATTTACATCAAACTTTTCCCCGTACGGATATCATTTTTCCGTATGGTTCAGCAACGGCTGCCGGTTTTCAGGCGTTTTTCAAACAGCTGTTTTGTCCACTTTTTGCGGTTCTCCGCGTCGGCCGGGCTCAGCATGCCGCTCGCTTTTGTCAGTTTTTCTATCTCATTCAGTTTTTTACATCTTAAATTTTGGCACTTTTAAAAAGATACGCCTCCAAAATATGGTCCAGATGGTAATGGGTAAGATAAACAGACTGGACGGCGTATTCCTTTTTTTATTTCGTCGAAAATTTCAAAGCCGCTGCCGCAGTCAATCAGCCCGCCCTCTGCCCGCCATCCACGAAAAGCAGGTACTGAACGGGACGCGGCTGTCATTTTCCCCGGAAAATAGTAGTGGCACCACGAATTTAACGTAGACACGGGTAATTCCTCCTTTAAAATGAATGATTGTTCATCCCCTTTATTATATTTAAATCCGCTTGTTCTATCTATTCAACAAAACAGATAAAATCATTGGCCTGATTTGTGATATAATTTGATCTTAAAAGAGAGAGAAATAACAATTATTGAGAGGTGAAGCCATTGGCTGAAACCATTTTTACAATACTGGTTATGCTGTCACTGGGCGCCCCAATTGCAGCTTATGTTGTTCTTCTGCTGCTTGGTTTTTTGGATAAGGAGCTGGATTATTTGCAGCTGGAGAATAAAAAAATGGAAATGGAAAAAGAACTGCACAGAGTGGAATATTTACAGCTTAGTCAGCAAATCCAGCCCCACTTTTTATTTAACTCTTTGAATGCAATGCTCTCGCTGAACAGGCTTGGAAGGACAAAAGATTTAACGCATGCACTTGAGGAATTTTCAAAGTTTTTGCGTTACAAATATACGGAAAAAGATGCGCTTGTCGCTTTCGAAGAAGAACTGGCTTATACAAGTCACTATATTTCCATTCAACAAATCCGGTTCGGTAACCGCCTGAAAGTAAAGATAGATATTCAGGAAGATGCGAGGCGAACCTATATGCCTCCTTATATGATGCAAACCTTGGTGGAAAATGCTTTCAAACACGGGTTGGAGAAACAGCCCGGCGAGAAGTATTTGCAAATTGGATTGGAAAGAGAAGGAAATTGGGTGATACTGTTTGTGGCAGATAACGGGCCAGGGTCAGAAAATGCCAGTTTCGGCGTTTTAGGGGTAGGGCTTATCAATGTTAAGAGGCGATTAGAATTAATCTATGATTTACATTCAGAATTATCTATCAACAGAGAGGCTGGGAGTACGATTTTAACAGTCAAATGGCCGTATACACCGGAGGGAAAAGTATGAATATATTAATTGTTGATGATGAAATACTTGAATTGGAGCAACTCGTGTTTTTAATCCGGCAACGTTATCCAGAGTGGGAGCTGTTTGAAGCCGAAGATGCAGTGCAGGCAAAAAAGATGCTGGAAAATCATCCGATTGATTTATCTTTCTTGGATATCCGTTTGCCAGGGGAAAGTGGATTGGAATTATGTGCATATATAAGGGAGAATTATAAATCGGAATGTGTGATGATAACAGCTCATGCAGATTTCCAATATGCACAGCATGCCATTAAACTGCATGTTTTTGATTATCTTGTTAAACCGATTATCACAGAAGAACTGTACCGGATGCTTGAAAACTATGTGAATAAATATGGTTATATTGAAGGATTGTCCTCTGACATACAGGAAGTAATTCGAATTATCCGGGAAGACTTTCATTCAAAAATCAATTTGGCTGATCTTGCAAGCCAGGTGCATGTTTCCCCAAATTATTTAAGCCGGAAATTTTCCAAAGAACTTGGGATGAGTTTTCAGGAGTATTTGATTAAATACCGGATTGAGATGGCGAAAGTTTTTCTTAAAGCACACCCCGAATGGTCCATTCAAAAAATAGCGGAAGAAACAGGTTTTGCTTCGATTTATCATTTTAGCCAATCCTTTAAAAAACACGTGCTGGAAACACCAACACAATACAGGGAGAAATTGCATCATGATTGATTGGTACATCATTTTGTTTACATTTGCTGCGGTTATCGTTTTTAACCTTGAGGAAATTAACCGCCAGGGCTTTCTTCAATCAATATTTCCGGCCGTGGGTTTTGGCATGAAAAAAGGCACCGTTTTGTTGTGGATATCCTTATTTACGCAAACGTTGCTGGCTGTTCCGATCTTTAGCATCTTCCACTTTGGTTTCATTAATAGTTTCTTTGCTTTTACAATCATTTTATATTTGGCTTATCTATGTGTGCAGCATTTGACTAAACGTATTCAATTAAACAGCCGGAGTGTGCCGACATTATTGGACGCCTATAAAAACAGATTAACACCTAAAGGCTTTAAATTTGCATTCTTTATACTACTGGTTGCAAACCTTGAAGGGCTCATATTGCAGCTATCTATTGGTGGGCATATTTTTTTCGAGTATTTTCACATGCCTTCTTACATGCTTACCGGGTTTGCAGCACTATTTTGTTTTATTGTTGCCGGATTGGGCGGCATGCATGTTATTTACAGAACTGGCTATTCATTTTTGATCTTGTGCGGGTTCATTCTTTTTTTTATCCCATCGTTTTTCTATCTAAGGGAAGGGATTCACCATGTTTATCAAGACTACGGTACAATGCTTTTTCCGCATTCACCAAATATCTTTCTTTTTGCAGTAGCTTTTCTTATGGCCTTAATTGGATTGTTAATCTCCCATTTGTTTTTATGGCAAGTCATTTGTTCGACCAAGCAAAATTACAAGCAAAACTCAGTGCGGCTGGCTTTTTTCTGCTTTTCTAGTGTGCCGCTTTCGGCCATGATCTTTACCGTATATTTATTAAGCCGGTTTCATATCACGACATTAACAGAGCTGGGCCAAGCCATTTTTTCCGCTCCGTTTTCCCCTTTCATTCGGACAATGATTACGATTGTCTGGTTGTTCAGTATGTTAAATGAAACCATGATTTCGATCTTTTCTCTAGCTATTATATTTGTATATATTTTTGGGGAAAAATGGATCATTCAAAATCGCAAAAAATATTTTTTTGTTTTTCTCCTTTTTGTCCTGTTGGTTTTGCTCTGTTCAACCATATTGGTAAATCACATGGTCTATTTATGGAAATTTTACTTTTTGTTTTATGTAGCTGTATCGTTTCCATTTTATGCTTTGCTTGTCGGGGAAAAAAGGAGGACGGTCCGGGTTCCGGTATCCGGTTGTATTACCGGGATGCTTGGTTATGGAATTGCTGTCTGTACCGGTAAGTTTACTGCCGGGCTTGCAGTGACTGTAGCAGGCACCCTTATAACAGGCTTGGCAGTGTTTCTGACAGCAAAGAGTAAAGATTTAATAAAATAATGTAAAGATTTTATAAAAAATAATCTTCGAAATATTTTAAGATGTAACACAAGGAGGCTGAGAATATGGAACATCTACTTACAAAAGAGACGTATGTCTATTCAATGAGCGCAAAAAACAAACCTGCTCTGTGTGTTGAATCAGGAGAGAAGATTGTGGTGGAAACGTACGATTGCTTTTTGAATCAAATTGAAAGCGAAAAAACAGCTTATCATGCTATTGATTGGAATCAGATTAATCCGGCAACCGGTCCGGTCTATGTGGAAGGTGCAGCACCTGGAGATATTTTAAAGGTAGAAATTAAGAAAATTGAACTGGGTCAAGAAGGCACGATGGTAACGGGACCGGAACTTGGCGTTTTAGGGAATGAAATTACAGACTTTTCGATTAAAAAAATTCAAATTGAAAATGACATGGTAGCTTTTAATGAAAATATTCATTTCCCATTGAGGCCAATGATTGGTGTGATTGGGGTTGCCCCCCATGAAGGAGAAGTAAATTGTGGTACACCGGGAGAACATGGCGGCAATATGGATACCACTTTAATTACGGAGGGTGCAACGTTGTACTTCCCGGTATTCCATGAAGGTGCGTTGTTTTCTTTAGGGGATGTCCACGCTTCAATGGGAGATGGAGAAGTGTGCGTATCCGGCGTTGAGATTCCAGCGAGGGTAACCGTCGTTCTGACTGTCATAAAAGGGCAAACCATTCATACCCCTGTTGTTGAAAATCAAGACGGCTTTGCTTTTATCGTGTCAAAGCCGACGCTGGATGAAGCAGCAGAGGGGGCGGTAAAAGAAATGGTTCATTATTTGGCCAAGCGATCCGGCTTACCGGTTAGTGATGTTACGATGTTATTAAGCGCAGCCGGGGACGTACAGGTCAGCCAGATTGTTGACCCGCTGAGAACAGCGAGAATGTTCGTGCCAAAATTGATCGTTCATCAACTAGGAATAAAAGAAATCTTTTAGGAGGCGGGCAAATGGCAGAACAAGCAGTTGCAAGCTTGGAACAGCAGCCTGTTTATAAGCAGGAGCTGAAACGGTCTTTATCTTTCTGGGATTTACTCATATACGGTATGGTATTTATGGTGCCGATTGCGCCATTTGGCATTTACGGTTCGGTTGCTCAAGGTTCAAACGGTATGGTGGCGCTGACTTACTTAATTGGAATGGTGGGAATGATTTTTACCGCATTCAGTTATGCACGGATGTCAGAAGCTTTCCCCATCGCCGGGTCTGTTTACTCTTATGCACAAAGAGGCATCAATGATTCAGTGGGCTTTATTGCAGGCTGGCTGATTTTACTGGACTATATTTTTGTGCCGGCATTGCTATACCTCGTCAGTGCTTCTGCCTTGCATGATATTGTTCCACAAATTCCGATTGTAGTTTGGGCTGTACTGTTTATTGCAATTAATACGGTAATTAATGTTCGGGGGATAGAGTTCACAGCAAAAGCCAATAAAATTATTGTAATACTTGAATTAATTGTGCTGGCAATTTTTCTAGCGGTAGGCGTTACGGCAATTATTAAGGGCATTAACGGTGCGGACTTTACAATGAAGCCACTGTATGACCATAGCCATTTCAGCATGAATGTGGTAATGGGAGCGGTGTCCATTGCCGTATTAAGTTTTCTAGGATTTGACGGGATTTCCACGTTGGCAGAAGAAACAAAGGATGGAAGCAAATCGATTGGAAAAGCTTGTGTTTATTCATTGTTAGCCGTTGGTGCACTTTTTATCATCCAAACATGGGTGGCTGCTTTAATATGGCCAGATTATCATGCGTTTAAAAACCCCGATACAGCATTTTATCAAATCGCTGAGATTGCAGGCGGAACATGGCTCAAAGTATTGACGATTGTCGCAACCGCTTTTTCATGGGGGATTGCCAATGCGCTTGTTGCACAGGCGGCCATTTCGCGCATTTTATACAGTATGGCCCGTGACCGAAAACTGCCTGGTTTTCTTGCAAAGGTTCACCCGAAATTCCAGACGCCGTATCTTAGTACACTTTTGATTGCGGTCGTTTCTGTCATTGTCACGGCATTCTTTTCATCACAAATTGGAAAGCTATCTTCCGTTGTAAACTTTGGTGCACTTTCATCATTCCTGTTTCTGCATTTATCAGTCATGAATTACTTTCTGAGGAAGAAAAAAAGCAAAAACTATGTGGCACATTTGCTAATGCCGTTGATTGGGTTTGCGGTTATCGGCTATGTATGGATTAACCTTGATCCGCTCTCCAAGAAACTTGGCTTTATTTGGCTGGCAATCGGCATTGTCTATCTTATTGTACTGAAACTGTTTAAAAAAGACACTGCTTTAAATTTAGAATAACCATCTGTAAAAGAGCAGCTGCATGATGACAGCTGCTCTTTGTATGATTTTTCCATTTTTCACGCTTCCGTATACTCCGTTTCGTGGCAGTTCGGGCATGGAGGGAGCCTGTCCTTATCTTCATCGAGCGTAATCTGTTCCCCGCAGTTTTTGCATTTATACTCGCCTTTTCCCGGTGTTTCACCTGTATGTGGCATCGGCCATGCTCCTTTCGTTTCGTGTTGTCATTTGAATACCCGCGCGAAAAAGTTTCTAAACATCGGCCGTCATACGCGTGCAAAACCGCCCGTTCGCTACAGAGCTTCATCAAAACGTCCCGCCACGGGTTTTCCACCGAGTCATAATCCCACTGGCTGCCTGGAATCCTGCAATCGAACACAAAATCTGGCTATCTGCCATTTGGGAAGCGCCTTCAATTGCTTGCCGGAATCCTGTGACCGAAGACAAAACACCCCGCCGCGAAATGTCCGCAGCGGGGTTTCTGATTAAGGCACCATCCAGGAAAGGATGTTGGATTGCAGGAAGGTGAGCAGGCAAATGATGAAAAGCAAAAACATACTGTGCTTGACTGTGAATCTCAGCAGTTGTGCTTCCCTCCCAATCAGCCCGGTTGCAGCGCAGGCAACGGCAATCGACTGCGGAGAAATCATTTTTCCCGTGACACCCCCGGATGAATTGGCCGCAATGGCAAGCAGCGGGTTCATGCCGACAGACTGAGCTGAAACTTGCTGAAGCGTGCCAAACAAAACATTGGACGAGGTGTCCGATCCGGTAATGAAAACGCCGAGCCAGCCAAGTACCGGCGAGAAAAACGGGAACAAAGCGGCTGTTTTGGCGAGCGCCAATGCCAATGTAGTAATCATGCCGGAAGCATTCATGACATACGCAAAGCCGACAATGAACAAAATGGTAAGAATCGGAAACTTCAATTCTTTTAACGTTTCAAAGAATGCGGCAAACCAGGCTTTCCATGTAATTTTTAAAAGAAACTTCGTGACAATGGCTGCGATAAAAATCGCTGTGCCTGCAGTGCCAAGCAGATCCAGCTTATACATGGCCGCAATCGGGGTGTGCGAGCCATTGATAATATGATTGTTTAAAAATGGCACATTCCCGCTGAACGAAGCCGCTCCGCCGATCGGGTTTAGAGCCTTTAAAACCGGGTTCGCTCCGGCATACTGCCCGGTGAGCGCAAGTTTGATCTGCGGGATGCCCCAGATGGTGATCAAAACCGTCAGGACAATAAATGGCGACCATGCTTTCGCAATTTGCCCGCCTGTATTGGAAACAGGCGGCGTTTCGAGCGCGGCGGCAGCCTCTTCATGCTCAAAATAGAATATGTTTTTCGGCTTCCAAAATTTTAGGAAGACGGCAAGGACAACCAAAGATACGAGTGCTGATAAAACGTCCGGCAGTTCCGGCCCCAGAAAATTGGAAGCAAAGAACTGCGTCAAGGCAAAGGACAAGCCTGATACAATAAGCGCCGGCAGCACTTCCATTGCTTTTTTAAAGCCCGCCATGACAATGATGAGATAAAGCGGAATGAACATGGAAATAAGCGGCAATTGTCGCCCGATCATTTTTGAAATTTCCAGTGCAGAAACACCGGTCGGCCCTGCCATCGCAATTACAGGGGACCCGATTGCGCCAAATGCTACCGGTGCAGTGTTGGCCAATAAGCAGATGCCGGCTGCATAAAGCGGATTGAATCCGAGCCCGACAAGCAGGGCAGCGGTAATCGCAACCGGCGCGCCAAACCCGGCACAACCTTCCAAAAAAGCGCCAAATGAAAACGCAATCAATAAAGCTTGCAATCTCCTGTCTTCCGTGATCGATACGACCGAGTTGCGGATCACATCAAACTGGCCGGTTTTGACCGTCAATTTATATAAAAACACAGAATTGATAATGATCCAGGCAATCGGTAGAATCCCATACACAATCCCCTGGGTAGCTGACATAACCGGCAGTACGGCCGGCATTCTGTAAACGATTACAGAAATCAGCAGCGCAATCACCAGCGTGGCAAGGCTTGCAAGATGTGCCGCCATTTTTTTAATGGCGAGTGCCCAGAAGAAAAACAGAATCGGAAAGGCAGCAATCAGTGCGGATAAAAACAAATGCCCCTTAAGCGGAATAAAATTTTGTACGTACTCCAACAATCTCCACTCCTTTTTGAAAAATTTTCTCCAATCCATCCCAATTGCAATTTTTAAGGTCATTAGATGAAATAGTCATCAGATGATAAGGTTTACACGTTAAAAAGTATAAGTATAATAAAAAGAAAAAACAACTCTTTTTTTAAAATTTTTGTTTGCTATTTTTCCGGATTGCTGTTATTCATAAAATATAGAAAAGGGATAAGAGGAGAAAACATGAAATATAAAAAAATTAAACCTGCAAAAATTTATGAACAAGTGGCAAATGAATTGATAGAGATGATCCAAAACGGGGAGCTTAAGCCCGGGGATAAGCTTGATCCGGTGCCACTTTTGGCAGAAAAGTTTTCCGTGGGGAGATCGGCTATAAGAGAAGCGTTAACGTCACTAAGGGCGCTCGGCTATATTGAGCTAAAACAGGGAGAGGGAACATTTGTCCGTAACTTTGATGCGAGCGGGATTTCGTATCCCATTTCGCAGGCAGTCCTGATGAATCAGGAAGATGTGGCAAATCTGCTTGAAGTCCGGAAGATTCTCGAAGCCGGAGCAGCCGCCACGGCCGCTGTCAAACGGACCGAAGCTGATCTGGAAAGGATAAGGCAGGCGCTCGCAGATATGAAGCGGGCGACGGGGAACGAAGAACTCGGTGAAAAAGCAGATCTTGCCTTCCATCTTGCCATTGTCCAGGCTGTACAAAATCCGATTCTTGCCGGGCTGATGAACCAGGTTGCCGAGACGATGGAGGATGCAATGAAAGAAACGCGCAGAATGCTTCTTTTTTCTGATCCTTCCACATTGGGCGCCTTGTATGAGCAACATGAAAGAATCAGGGTAGCCATCGAAGAAAAGGACAGCGAAAAAGCGCGCAAGGCCATGATCGACCATTTGCAGTTTGTGGAAAACAGTCTAAAGGATTTTCTGCGTTAGCCAATCTGTTTTCATGAATGCAAATCCGGCCCTTATCTTCAGCAGGGGATCTGTTTTGGGGTAGTCCGGCTCCCTTGATATTGGCACCTGAGAATGAGAGGAAATTTAAAGCCTGTTCCGCTTTGAAAGATTTTTCAAGCGGGACAGGCTTTTGTATTGCGCCGATTCTTATGACTTCGGGCTTTCGATGACAGGATAATACCGAAGCACAACAGCTGGAAACATGAGGTGGTGTGAATTTCTCGGCTGATGTTCCGGGTGGATGACAAGGGCATGCGGCTTGGATATACTATAGCCTTGTCTTCTTGTCTGATTTCATGCTTTATTTTTTGTGTCACTTTCCTCCGCGCTTTCCCATATACATAGGGTATAGGCAATTTTTCAGCAAATGGAAAGCGGGGTGCGGCGGCGATGAAGCAAATGTTTTCAGCGTTGAGCGGCAAGATTAAAGAAAATGCGATTGATGTGTATATGGACAGCATCGAGCCGGCTGTCCGGGATCCGGTATTTTTCAGCGTCGGCATGCCAAATGGCGGCATGATCCCGAAAAAAGAACTGCAGCGCATCATGAATGAAATCTTTGAGGCAGACCCGGCACGCCTGTATGAGTATTGCAGTGCAAAAGGGTTTGGGCCGTATGTGGATGTTATCTCTAAAACGGAAAATATTCCGGAAAGCTATATCATGGCGACAAACGGCAATACACAGGGGGTTGACCTTGTCTGCAGAATGCTGCTGGATGAAGGGGACGGTTTTGCAATGGAAATGTACACGTATTCCATTGCCTTTTCGGCGGTGCACCAGTACCGGCTCAAGGCGGTCGGCATTCCGCTTGAACAAGACGGTTTGGATGTCGATTTTCTTGAAAAAACATTGCAAACAAGAAGATTGAAAGCGCTTTATATTATTCCGAATGCTCAAAACCCAACCGGCGTCACCACCTCTCTCGAAAAACGGAAAAAACTCATTGAACTCGCTTACCAGTATGATTTTATCATTATAGAAGATGATCCGTACCGTGATCTGCTGTTTCACGGCCGCCCTCCTTCCTTGTTCGAACTCGATCCCTTAAAAGAAAGAACCATATACCTGTACAGTTTTTCAAAAGTTATGGCGCCGGCGATGCGGACCGGCTTTATTCTCGCGCACCCGGCCTTTCTGAAAAAACTCGAACAGTTTAAGCAGGTAACAGACGCCTGCACATCGCCCATGAACCAGATGCTGGCGGGAAAACTCATTTCTTCCGAAAACTGGACGCAGATTCTTGCAAAACAAAAACACTTTTATGAAAAACGGAAAGACTGGACAAAACGGTTTTTACAGCATATGCACGAGACGGAGCAATGGGAAGGAGCTGAACCGGCCGGCGGGCTGTTTTACTGGATCGATGTCAAAAAAGGCGGTGTAACGGAATGGATGAAAAAAGCGGCACAGGACGGCGCCGTGTTTGTGCCGGGTGATGCCTTTACGCTTGAGCGGGGGCGAAACACAAAAATCCGTCTTTGTTTCGCCTACTGCAGTGATGAGGAAATGAAAAAAGGGTTTTCCCGTCTGGAAGAAAGTTTTAAAAAGTGGAAGAAAACAAGCACTTAACGGGGAGGAACTGCAAAAGGGATTTCCGGGCATGTAAAAGTTCCGGGCTCCCGGGTTCTCCAAGCTTACCTGGCTGTTTGTCATTCGTATATTGGGATTTTTTTTTCACGCTCTTTAAAAAGAGGGCGGCGTCTCCTTATCACCCGGCGGTCTTCAATATCCCGTGTATGCCGGAATGTTTTATCAGCGGTATTCAATCCCATGTATCCCTGGAATGTTTCATGAATAGGCGTTTTGGCGCCCTTTACGGCCCGGGCGGCGTTCCTTGAAGCTGCTGAGTTTCGCAAGCTCCTTACCGGTCTTCAAAAGGCAGGCGCAACGGGAGGAAGAAACTGGTGATTCGGTTTTTAACCCACTCCGCTGCTATTTGCGGGTGGTAATTCTTTTCAAACCGCCAGCCGCGCACAAACACGGTATAGGAAAGGTCGTTCTGTTTGTAAAAGCGCATCTTTTTTCTGCCGGCTTCCCGTTTGACCTGAGCGAGGCAGGATGAAATTTGCAAGAGCATTTGGTCCGTCGCAAAAAGATAAGGCTCTTTAAATTTTAACAGGCTTGCCCGGATCGCTCTCTGGTCCCGTTCCAGCGTCCTTTTGGCAAGCGGCAGGAGGATAAATGCCTCGATCAGCTTTTCTTCTTCCTCGGTTAAGATTTGCGGCATACGGATCACCTGTTTTCATTATATAAACAAACGTACGTTCCTGTCAATACTTACTTGGTTTTAAGGAGATGGGTTGTTATAATAATGTTCACCCTATTCGCCAACGAGGCGAATGCATCCTATTACTTAAAAAGGAAAATGAAGAGATGAATGGAAAAGACGGAGATTTTGCGAAAGGCTGTCTGATTGGCATTGGCTTGTCCATTCCGGTATGGGCTTTTGTAATATGGGTTTTGTTCAGGCTGTTTTGAGCGTTCCGTTTTCCGCGGCTGCTTTTGTAAAAGCAGGTTGCCTTCGCTTCGGCCGGGGGGCAAGTGCCGGCAACGATCTGCGGCAGGTAACAGGTTATATTGCCTTTGCTCCCGTTTGAATGGAAAGCCGGTAAAAGAGCAAAAGCGGTGGCCGGATCACCTTCCATCTAAGCCCCTGGTTATCCGTTGCAGCTATAGGGATCCATTGCCTTCGCTTGTCCGAATAGACATTTTTTGTTCCGCCAAAGCGGGCAGCCTCTCCCCTTTGTTTAGCATATGCAGTTACCGGGTATTTTTACAATAGACAAGCAGTGATGCTAAGGAACATTAATCCAACCGGGAGGAGGGCACCAAATGGATTACAACAAGGACAAAAAAGGCGACTCGCCGGAACAACAGGAAAAACAGCATCATAACAAAGACATAGAGCCGGAAAGATCTCCGGTAAAACCGCAGGAAAAGCAAAAATAAAAATTGAAAAGGGCAGGCTCCGGACAACGGGGCCTGCCTGTCTTTATTGTTCCATATTGGTCACCATGTTGTGGACCTTGTCGCGTTCTGCCTGGCTAACATTAAGATAGTAAATGCCGTCAATGGTTGTACTGTTGCCTTTAACTTCATAGTCTGTCGTATTTTGGCGGCAGTCGCGGTAGTTCATCGCAATGTTTTTCATATCATCAAGTGTCAGGTTTGTTTTGACATTGTTCTGGATCGCAGCCAGGATTTCCTGATAACGCGAGAAAGACTGGATGGTCGCCGCTTTGTTAATGACGGCCATAATGACGTCACGCTGGCGCTGGTTACGGCCAAAGTCACCTTGAGGATCAAGGTGGCGCATTCTTACATAACCGAGCGCTTTTTTGCCGGTATCCAATGTAATGTTCCCTTTGGCATAATAGTAGCCTTTTTTATAATACCCTTCGTCATGCCAGCTGATTTTATTGTAGACGGTTACACCGCCGACAGCATCTACAAGGTCAGCCAATCCTTCCATATTCAAGCGTATGTACTGGTCAAGGTTTAAATTAGCAAATTTGTTTACCGTATCCAGTGCCATTTTTGGCCCGCCGTAAGCATAAGCCGCATTTATCTTATTCAATGTTCCTTTGCCCACGATTTCTGTCCTCGTGTCACGCGGAATGGAGATCATCTGCATGGCTTTCTTTTGCGGGTTCAGTGTAAGAATAATGAGCGTATCGGATCTTCCTACATCTCCGGCCCGCTCATCTACGCCGAGTAAAAGAATGGAAATTGGTTTTTCACTTTTGATTTTTTCAGTGTTTTTCTCGGATGGTTTCACGGATTTGCTGTCATACATTTTATCTGCGGCATTTTGGACAGAATGGTAGACGTAATAGGCGAACCCTCCGCCCCCGATCACGATGATCGCTAAGAGAATCCCGAGTGTGATGAATATTTTCTTCTTCATTTTTTCGACCCTTTTCTTTGAATTTTTTATTTAATCTAATCGCTATCATATCATGGTTTTTCCAAATTGTTAACGGGGATTTTTCGTTTATGCAATGGTCCGGCCTTTCTCTTGTTATTTATGGGGAAAAGAAGAGGAATTGGGCGTGAATGAAATGTAGCGAAAATGGCCGCAAGAAAAACGGTTTGGATTGGGACGCGTGAGGGAACGAAAAAGAGGAGAGGCACGTATGGAGACATGAAAATGCCAGGCCCGGGCGAAGCAGAATAGATGTCTGTTTTGAGTGCAGGCATGAGAAGGGACTGGACGAAGGAAAAAAGGAGCACGCGGCCAAATGCGCCGATTTTTTTCACCTTTTGCCTGCGGGCTTCCGTTTCCCAAGTTTGCATGCATTTTTTCGCACTCTGTTTTACACGGGTGCTTCTGTATTGCTTAAGGCTTTCAATTTCGGTATGATAATGGCACGATATGAGACAGATTTGACCAGAGGGGGGCGCTTGTGGGAGAGCTTTTGAGAAATCGGTTTGTCCGGATGGTATTTGTATCCGCGTTGTTTTTGCAGGTGGGCATTTGGGTGCGGAATTTTGCCGTCCTGTTGTTTGTGACAGAAAAAACAAACGGCGACCCGTTTGCCGTTTCCATGATTTCAGTGGCGGAGTTCCTGCCCATTTTCATTTTTAGCTTTATCGGCGGGACATTTGCGGACCGCTGGCAGCCGAAGAAAACAATGGTTTGGTGTGATTTGCTGAGTGCCGTGTCCATTTTTGGCGTCATCGGCGCGCTTGTTTTTGGCTCGTGGCAGTCCGTCTTTTTTGCAACACTGATTTCCTCGATTTTGTCGCAGTTTTCGCAACCGTCCGGGATGAAACTGTTTAAAATGCATCTTGAGGAACGCCTGATCCAGCAGGCAATGGCCGTTTACCAGACCATTTTTGCTGTTTTTATGATTCTTGGCCCGGTGGTCGGCACGTTTGCCTATGAAAGGTTTGGAATCGATTATTCTATTTTGATAACCGGTCTCGCTTTCCTGTTTTCCGCCGCGAGTTTGTCATTTATCCCGAAAGACCAGGCCATGAAAAAGAAGGAAAAATTGTCGAATATTTTCCAGGAAATGACGAGCGGGGTTCGCTATGTATTATCTAAAAAGGAATTGCGGCTGCTGGGACTTGGTTTTCTGGCGGCAGGGCTTGGCGTCGGTTTTATCCAACCGATGAATATTTTCCTCGTAACGGACCGTCTCGGCCTGCCGAAAGAGAACCTGCAATGGCTTGTGATGGTGAATGGCATTGGGATGATTACAGGCGGGGCTTTTTCCATGGCCTTTTCAAAATCTGCTTCACCGCAAAAAATGCTGTTCACCGGTATGCTTGCAAATGCCATTGGGCTTGCGGTAATCGGTGCTTCGACTTCGCTTTGGCTGACACTCGCCGCCGAACTCGTTTCAGGCTTTTTCATGCCGAGCATCCAGATCGGCATTAACACCCTGATCCTGCAAAATACGGAATCCGATTTTATTGGCAGGGTGAACGGCATTTTGAGCCCGCTTTTCACTGGCTCCATGGTGGTGACCATGAGCCTTGCGGGGGCATTGAAGGAATGGTTTTCGATCACGGCTGTTTTCGAACTTGCTGCGTTGTTTTTCATTATCGGGCTGTGCTTTGTTTTTCCAATGTTGAAAACAGGCGTGTCGGGGAATGCAGAATCGAAGGGAGAATAGCGGCAGCATGTGCCCGTTTGCTGCCCGCTGCCGTTAACCGGAAAAATTTGATGCAAATAGGAATGAGCGGCGTGCCCGCGGCCATTCGCTGAAAAAGTCAGTGATCAAACAGCAGTGACAAGTATCTCGAACGCCAGCGGAAAAAATTCGGAGGGCGTGCCCGATCTGTTCGCGTACAAATTAGCCAATCAAAAGGCAATGAGCTGTTTTCTCATTGCCTTTATTTTTTACCTTTCCCCATACAATGGCTTGGCACATTAGGTTAAAGCGATATGCCGTTCATTCACCCTCTGAAAATCACCAAGTTGAACGTATGTTGTTTATCTTTACCTTGCTTGGCGCAGCGGGGGCAGCAACGGAATAAGAATCTGATTTTAAGGGATGATAAAGCATTTCATTTTCATGCTTATGGTAAAATGAATATAATTGGGAGCGCTTTAACGGAGGGGATTAGAATGAAAACATACCATATCGCGGCGATCCCGGACGACGGGATTGGAAAAGAAGTGGTGCCGGCTGCCATCCGTGTGCTGCATGCGGCAGCGGAACGGCATGGCGGAATCCGGTTCGAATTCACGGCGTTCCCGTGGAGCTGTGATTATTATCTTGATCAGGGAAAAATGATGCCGGATAACGGGCTTGAGATTTTAAAAGATTATGAGGCTATTTTTCTCGGGGCAGTCGGCAATCCAAGGCTTGTGCCGGATCATGTGTCGCTTTGGGGCCTTTTGCTGAAAATCCGGCGCGGCTTCGAACAGGTGCTGAATATCCGGCCTGCAAAGTATTTCAAAGGGCTGCAGTCCCCGTTAAGGGACCCGAAAGATTTTGATTTCATTGTCGTGCGTGAAAACAGCGAGGGGGAGTACAGCGAGGTTGGCGGCAGAATTCATCGCGGTGAAGACGAAATTGCGATCCAGAATGCAATTTTTACAAGAAAAGGAACAGAGCGGGCGATGCGATATGCGTTTGAACTGGCGCAAAAACGCGTCCGACGCCTGACCAGTGCAACGAAATCAAACGGCATTTTCCACACAATGCCTTTTTGGGACGAGGTGTTCAGCCAGGTAAAGGCTGGCTATCCGGATGTGGCTGTAAACAGCATGCATATTGATGCGCTGTCTGCTTTTCTGGTGATGAAGCCGGAGACTTTTGATGTCATTGTTGCGAGCAATTTGTTCGGGGATATTTTAACAGATATTGGCGGCGCGATTATGGGTAGCATCGGCATTGCGCCGTCCGCGAACATCAATTTGGACGGGAAATATCCTTCCATGTTTGAACCTGTCCACGGCTCGGCGCCGGATATTGCAGGAAAAGGCATTGCCAACCCAATAGGCCAAATTTGGACAGCTAAAATGATGCTCGATCATTTTGGCGAAACAGAAATGGGTGAAACGATAATGGATGCAATCGAATGGACGATTGAAAAAGGCATCAAAACCTCGGACATCGGCGGAACGGCAACAACAGAAGAAGTAACAGAAGCAGTTTGCCGGCGCATTTTACAAGCTTAAAGAAAGCGAAGCCTGTATAAAAATAATCGGTCTGAGCCGGGAGCCCGCGGCTGAGCGTTACCGGAAGATGAGTGAAGAAGTGAAATGCAGGCTTGGTGGGCTGCCTTCGTCGAAATATATCCTTTGCAGCGTGGATTTTGCGGAAATGGAGCAATTGCAGGTATGTGACTAAACAAATGAATAACGACCGGACCGGGAAATGATCCATCCGGAAAAAGGGAGGGGCTTGCACATAAGCCCCTCCCTTTCAGATCCCCTTCATCCGTTCCGGCAGGTTTTGGATCGATTCAATCACCGCATCAAGCTTGGCCTCAATCCGGTACAGCAAAAAGACGGTGACAGCGACCGGAAACCCGACTTCACTGATGAGCGACACCATTTCATGCATTTCTCCTCTCCCCCTGTAAAATCAAGAGCCCCCGTTCCGAAAACGGGAACCGGGGGCAAAAGATTACGCCAGTGTATATTCAGTAATGTTTTGCTCAATAAGACGTGCACCTTTCACGCTGGAGAGCGCCGTGCCGGATGAGCTGACCAGCACGCCCGAGCCGAGCATCTGAGCCATGGCGTTTTTCACTTTCACCGTATCGATGGGTTCTGCCGGCTCATCGACTGCAACCCTCACTGTTTTGTTATCCTGCGTTAAAAACTGAAGTTCCAAAGTTTTCATCTATCCATTCCCCCTTTTTTTATTTCACTCACTGATATCGTTCAAGTCAGTGCGCGTTACACGGACCAGCGCTTTTTGCTGCAGTGAAGCATATGCGTCTGCAAATTGCCGGATCGCATCGGGTGTTGCAGAGGCAGCCACATTGGCGAACGACTTCGCTTTGGTTACCGGTTTTCCATTTTCATTCACCCCGTTATCAAAGATTAATGAAATGCGGGAACTTGTTAAATGGACTTGTGCCATTCCCGCTCACCCCCTTTCACTCCTTATATAGCGGCTGAATAGAAAAAAGGGTACTTTTTTGTTGAAAAGAGAGAAACAGGGAGAGGAGGCGGGCAGTGCAACAGAGGCAGGACAATCGTTTTAGAAAATAATCCTCTTGGTTAAACAAAGCCGAACCATATGACAGGACTTTTGTAAATGAAATGGAAACAGTAGCGCCAGGGCTACAGCCGCGGCCGAAAACTCCACCATCCAGCGGGAATATGAAAAATTTCCCGCTGCTTTAACAGACATGCCCCCAAAGTGTGCAGGGCGGCCCTTAAGAAATTCTCCCAAAGGTTGCACAAAAAACGTCTTTTCAAAAAGCGGTACGGCCCCTGCTGTTGCAAAAGAATCCGCTCAGCAGGATGAAACAGCCAAGCAAATGGGAACAAGGACGGTTAAAAAACTCCGCTCTTCTTTTTCCTGAACCGGACAGCCAAAATTCGGCCTGCTGTGCTAGAATGAAAGAAGCAACTTTTTAAAATTGCCGGGTTGCCCGGACAAAGGTGCAGGAGGAATTTCATTGAGAATGTTCAGACGGGCATTATCCTTGCCTATTATACTATCGCTATTGTTTATACTGCCGGCCGGGGTATTCGGTGCAGGCGGAAGCGCGTCGGCTCAGGATTATTATAAACTTGTCAGCAACGAGTCTGCCTCAAGCCTTTCGACAGAGCCGACTGGCACCTTCAAGGTTGTGAACCTGGCAGCGCTCCGTCAAAAGTTAAAGAGCAACATTTACCGGATTGATTACCAGAAGCCATTTGATCTATTAAAATATTTAAGCCTTCGGAAGTATTCCGTTCGCATGGATACGAAAAGGGCCCGTCTTCCCCGGGTGGGAGATACGAAAAAATTCTGGGTGTCCAATCTTGCCAGCAATAAAGATTATCAAATAAGTGCTAAGCTTTTATACAGCGGTCCGCATGCGGATGTCTGGGTATACAATAACCAGCTGAACGACGCCCAGGCTGCCCAGCTTGGAAAAGAATTTGACAACCGTATTTATGCGCTCGATACAAAATATTTCGGCATGCCGTCCGATGTTGATGGAAATGGGAAAGTGAATATTCTTTGTTATGATATCCAGGACGGGTTTGATGGCTCAGGCGGATATGTAGCTGGCTATTTTTACCCGCTTGACCTTTTTGATGCCGACACTTCCAACAAGTCGGAAATCTTTTATATTGACACATACCCGCTGATGGGCACCGGAACATCGAAAAATGTAACCGAAGCGTATTCGACACTCGCCCATGAGTTTCAGCATATGATCTCTTTTAACCAGAAAGTGTTCGTCCAGCACCATTGGGATACGTTTGATACATGGATTGACGAAGGGATGTCCATGGCCGCAGAGCAAATTTATACCGGAAAGCCGCTTTCCGATCGGATTGATGATTATAACAACGATGCTTCAATCCCAAACGGCCACTCGCTTCTCTACTGGGATAGTAACGGGGATGTGCTTGCCAATTATTCCTTGTCCTATTTGTTCATGGAGTATTTGAAAATTCAATGCGGACAAGGCGATGCCATTTTCAAAAAAATCATGGACGATCCGAATACAAATGAAAAAGCTATCGAGGATGTGATCCGAAAATACATTGACCCGAACCTGACTTTCGGGCAGTTTATGACCGATTTCCGGGCCGCGCTCGTCTTAAAGCAGACAAACGGATTATACGGGTTTAAAGGGGATGCCGCGTTCAAGCCGCTCCGAATTAAAACTTACAACGGCAGTTCATTGAAGCTAAAAGGCGGCGGGGCGGTTGTGAAAAAGCTGTCTTCACCAAGCCGCTTTTCCGTTCCGTCTGGAAAAGGACGGGATATGACATATACGCTCTTGTCGGGAAGTATCGGCGGCAAGGCGCAGCAACCGAAAACACCGAAAGTATGGACTGTCGGCGATAATAGCACATCCATTTCCGGCAGCTCCGACCCGGGGATCGAAGTAGCCATTATGAAGAACGGAAAAATACTTGCCCGCGGCACAGCGGACGGGAAAGGATATTTTAAAGTCCCGGTTTCAAAGCAAAAAGCCGGAACCGTCCTCTATGTTTATACAGAGGCCGGTTTAAAAAGCAGCAAAGTAAAAGTTATAGTAAAAGACAAAACGGCACCGGGCATGCCGACTGCCGGCAATGTCACAACGAAGTCCACGCATGTTGTGGGTAAAGCGGAAAAATCAGCAGTTGTCTATGTATACCGCGGCAGCAAACAGATCGGCAAAGCCACAGTAAATGCCAAAGGCGCATACAGTGTAAGAATCAGCAAACAGAAAAAAGGCACGAAGCTTTCCATTTTCGCGAAAGACAGAGCCGGAAACAAAAGCAAAACAAGAACGGTTACGGTAAGGTGAAAGAAAGTAAAAGTTTTGCTTGGCCGAAAAAATTGCGTAGTGATTAAAAAACTTGATGCTTGCCGATTGGATGATTTATTGATGAATGGTAAGTTTTTATAGGAATACGAAAAAACGGCAGCTCATCCGGCTGCCGTTTTTTCAATCAGTCACCGCCGTATCCGGTATATTCACGGTCAGGCGTGTGATGGAAAAGATGGTGTAAATATTTATGGAAGAACCATTCGCCGGCTGCAATGACGATGCTCGAAGCCAGCGCCGCCCATAACAGATTGTCCATGTCCGGGGCGAGTGATCTGCCCATCAGCCACACGACAAGGTACGCCAGAACAAAATCGGCGACGGTCGCCATGATATTTCTTTGCGTATCCTCTTCCCGTTCATTTTCCCGTTTGAAAATCATTAAATCTCCCAGGACATATGCGAGAATGGTCAGTACTACACTAGTGGCGATCATATCGCCAAACGGCATGTTGAAAATGGCGGATAAAATGATGCCCAACACAACTGCGACCATAATAAACTTTATCACTAACGCCTTTGCATGATCCATAACGGTCCCTCCTTTTGGTGTTTGTACTATATCATTACCCGCTTCTGCAGCCGTTAATCGGGAAATGAAGGCATTCTGTACAGAAAATCTTTCCAATTGTAACTTTTAATGCGGGTTCTTAAAATGCTGCAAATTGCCTTCTGCTTGCCGCACTTTCCTTTTTTGAAATGCCAGGCCGGGATTGGTAAGTACGATAAACAAAAAGGTATGTCTAAAAGCTTGATGCCATGCTTTATTGAAAAAGCGGCAATCATGTTAATGGCGAGAAAGCAGAAACTTGATCCCGGATTCCTTTTTCCGTTACTTCATTTTTTCCAGTAATGATTTCCGTTGCGCTAAGGAAAGAGTTTAGGTTAAAGTGAAACCGTTTCCATATTAATATTGAATTAAGGCAAGCGGCTGATAAAGCGGAGCATTAAACAGTGTTTAAGGATTACAGCAAGTTACTCTTTGTGATCAACAGTAAGTAACAATGATGGATATTATGCGACAAAAAGGGTGAAGAAACGACAATTTTTAAACTAAGGGTGATGACATTGAACATAGAAGAAATCAGTTTTCAAATTATTTTAAATGGTGGAAACGCCCGAAGCTTAGCTGCGGAGTCCATAAATCATGCTAAAGCTGGTGAGTTTAAATTAGCTGAACAAAAAATTGAAGAAGCCAACGAAGCCATGACAATCGCTCATCGTTTTCAAACAGACCTAATAAAGGGGGAGGCCAGTGGGGAAAAATTTGAAATCAGTATATTGCTGATACACGCACAGGACCATTTAATGAATGCCATGACAGTAATTGACCTGGCAAAAGAAATCATTGAACTTTATAAAAAAACAAATGAACTTGAATGTCGAAAGTGCTAACAAATTTGCCAAGTTTGCTGTTTGAAAAATGGATGATTGGCGGCACAAGCGGGCCATTAAAAGCAACGGAAGTCATTAATTCATTGATAAGCAAGTTTAAATCACAATAAAAAACCAATTGGAGGCATTTATGATGAAAAAAGCATTAATTATTTGTGCAGCAGGTATGTCATCTTCTTTAATGGCGAAGAAGACAACGGAATTTTTTAAAACAAAAGGTAAGGAAATTGAAGTCGATGCTGTTTCAGCAAATGAAGGCAATAAGATGATTGAAAAGGGGGACTTTGATTTATATTTAGTCAGCCCACAAACAAAGATGTATTTTCAAAAACTTAAGGAAGCCGGAGAACGCGTAGGAAAGCCAGTTGTAAACATTCCGCCACAAGCCTATATTCCGATTCCAATGGGTGTTGAAAAATTAGGAAATTTAATCTTACAAGAACTGCCAAAAGATTGATTTGCTTATGAGAAAATGGGTCTTCGCTATTTACAATGCACTCACCCGGAAATGCCAAAATTTATGGATAGTCGGAAGGAAGGTGATCTTCAAGCAAGATACCCGTTAAGATGTCTTTTGGATTGGAGGTAATGGATTGCTTAAGCTTTAACGAGTAGCGGGGAGCCATATTTTTAATAAATGAGGGATTTTTATGAATGACGTAGAAAGAGCATTATTTGAAAAAAATCAAAAAAACCAGATGCTTAAATCGATGTACTATAACCGATATTTGCTTGTCAGATATGTTACCGCAATCTTTTTCTTTACGAATGTATATTGGTTAATTTCATTGGTTATGAGTCATTCGTTACTATACCTTCTTCCATTGGCGTTGATCATCGTTGTCATATTGAGCGTTGCGGAACAAGTAAAGATTTATAGCAGCCCGACAAATCATGCTAAATACACAAAGTTTTGTTTCATGACTTTGCTCATTGCAAATGTGATTTTGCTGTTGCCGAGTTGTTTTTCGTCATCTTTCGCTCATTTATATCCATTTTTAATCAATCAAAACAAGTCAAAAGTATTAATTTTAACTGTTTTGATTGCCGGGATATTTTTAAGCGCTTTTATCCTTTATCGGTTATACCAAATTACACATGATGAAGACAAGCATTTTCAACGCATCATGGAGTATGAAAAAGCGATTCGTTAATAATAGAAAAGAGGGGTCTTTATGTCAGAACAAAATAAGGCATTTACTTTTCTTGAAAAGTATCTGATGGGTCCTATGGGGAAAGTAGCATCTTTTCGATTTGTCCGGGCGGTAATGGCTGCCGGGATGGCTTCAATACCATTTACAATCGTAGGATCCATGTTCTTGGTGTTGAACGTATTGCCACAGACTTTAACATTTTTGCAAGGCTTTTTCGATAATACTTTCTTTAGAATTAGTGACTTGTATATGCTGGCAAATAAAGCAACAATGGGAATTTTAGCATTATATTTCAACCTTGTTATTGGTTATGAGTATACAAAAATATATGCTGAAGAAGAAGGGATAAATGTAAACCCGCTAAACGGGGCTTTATTATCCATGTTTGCTTTCTTTATGACGATTCCGGAATTGGTTGCAGGCAATGGAAAAATGTCACTTATCCAAAAAATGAATGATACGACTCATATTATTTTCGGTTGGGAAATGGGCGACAGTGGTGTAAGCCGTTTAGGTTCTTCAGGTATATTTACGGCCATTATTGTTTCTGTTATTGCTGTCCAGTTGTACCGGTTATGTGTAAAACAAAATTGGGTGATTAAAATGCCGGAAGCTGTTCCGGAAGGGGTATCCAGATCGTTCACAGCTTTAATCCCTGCATTTTTAGTCGCTTTTGTGATCTTAATCATCAATGGTATTTTTGTAGCTTTAGGTACAGATATATTTAAAGTTGTCGCTGTTCCATTTAGCTTTGTTACGAATATCGCAAGCAGCTGGCTGGGATTGATGGTGATTTACTTCTTAATCCATGCACTCTGGATCGTAGGTATTCACGGGGCGAATATTATCGGAGCCTTCCTGACGCCAATTACTTTGGCAAATATGGAAGCCAATATTCATGGGGCAAATATTCCATTCGCCGGCGAGTTCCAAAATTCATTTGTCATTATGGGCGGTTCCGGGTCGACTTTAGGATTATGTATCTTTATTGCATTTTTGGCCCGGTCACAGCAATTGAGAATACTAGGAAAAGCGTCCCTTGCTCCTGGCATCTTTAATATTAATGAACCAATATTGTTTGGATTACCAATTGTTTATAATCCATACCTGGCTATCCCGTTTTTCTTAGCGCCTATGGCTACAGCTACAATTGGTTATTTTGCAATTAAATTGCACATTGTTGCGCCACTTATTGCACAAGTGCCATGGCCAACGCCAATCGGTATTGGGGCTTTCATTGGAACAGGTGGGAGCATTATGGCGCCAGTTGTCTCACTCATTTGTGGTGTGGTCGCGTTTATCATATATCTTCCGTTCATCAGAATATATGATAAGAAGTTAGTTGAGCAAGAAAAAGGCGGAGAATCTGTACTCTGATCCTCATCTTGAAATAGAAAAATAAGATGTAGAAATATCCTATGAAAACGATGTTGCACTGCGGGTGAATGAAAGAAGGCGGTTCTTCATAGGAAAATCGCCTTCTTATTTAACTTTTCTCGTTCAGGAAACCAAATAAGATAAATGATGGAGGGTTTACAATGTCAAAAGGCGTTTTACCGGAAAACTTTTTATGGGGCGGAGCAGTAGCAGCCCACCAGCTTGAAGGCGGCTGGAATAAAGGCGGAAAAGGTGTAAGTGTTGCTGATGTAATGACTGCAGGAAGACATGGTGTTCCACGGCAAATTACGGATGGTGTATTAGGAGGTTACTATTATCCTAACCATGAAGCAATCGACTTCTATTCCCGTTATAAAAAAGATATTAAACTGTTCGCAGAAATGGGGTTTAAATGTTTCCGTACTTCTATTGCTTGGACAAGAATTTTTCCAAACGGGGACGATGATGAGCCAAATGAAGAAGGCTTGCAATTTTACGATCATTTGTTTGATGAATTATTAAAATATCATATCGAACCTGTTATTACCCTATCTCATTTTGAATTGCCTTATCATCTTGTGAAAAAATATGGGGGTTTTAGAAACCGGAAATGTATTGATTTTTTTGTGAAATTTTCTGAGACAGTCATGAAACGTTATAAAGATAAAGTAAAATACTGGATGACCTTTAACGAAATCAATAATCAAGCAGATACGAGCATGGATTTTGCAAGCTTCACAAACTCAGGAATTAAATATGAAGAAGGTGAAAACCGGAAACAAACCATGTACCAGGCAGCGCTTTATGAATTAATTGCCAGCGCAAAAGTCGTTAAATTAGGCCACAAAATTAATCCTGACTTTAAGATTGGTTGCATGCTTTCTTTCGTACCTGTATATCCATATTCTTGTCATCCGGACGATGTGATGCTTGCCACGGAAGCGATGCATAATCGTTGGTTCTTTGGTGATGTACATGTTCGTGGGACGATTCCTGATTATACGAAAAAATACTGGGAAAGAAACGGATTTGAAATTGAATATACAAAGGAAGATGAACAAATTCTTAAAGAAGGAACAGTAGATTACATTGGATTTAGCTATTATATGTCTAAAGTAGTCAGCGCCCGTGAAGTAGAAGACAGCCAGCCTGATGGAGAGTTTGGCCGCGTCGTTCGCAATCCTTATGTTCAAGCCAGTGATTGGGGTTGGCAAATTGATCCGGTCGGCCTTCGTTACTCGTTAAATGCTTTATATGAAAGGTACAATATCCCTCTATTTATTGTAGAAAATGGCCTTGGCGCGCGGGATGTCGTTGAAGAGGATGGCACGATTAACGATGATTACCGTATTCAATATTTTCGCGATCATATTCTGGAAATGAAAAAGGCGGTTGAACTGGATGGTGTTGATTTAATGGGTTACACACCGTGGGGATGTATAGATTTAGTGAGTGCTGGAACAGGAGAAATGGAAAAACGTTACGGTTTTATTTATGTGGACAAAGATAATGAAGGGAACGGAACTTTAGAAAGAAAAAAGAAAAAGTCATTTGAATGGTATAGGCATGTCATAAAAACAAATGGAGAAGAGCTTTAACTTTTAGGACGGTCGTTTTTCTAACGTTTACAATAAGAATCATATTCAATCATGGCGTGAAAAAATGGAGTTACAATAAAACTCCATTTTTTCATATACGGGAAGAAAATAGAAATCCCCGGTGAAAAAGCAATAGTTATAAGGAAAGCTACGATATGACAGGCTGCAAAGTATCAAGTATTGGTTTTTTCAACGATTACATCACAGCCCGAAAAAATGGTTGGTTTCCCGAAAACTACAGCTCTTCCTTTGCCAAAAATCTTAGTAATCCATGTAAAAGGGAGTTGTTGGCAGTGGCTATCCTATCAAAACGGCAGAAAGATATATTAATCCTTTTATCTAAGTCAAAAGAACCCGTTACTGCAAGCTGGATGGCAAGAGAATTAGGCGTCAGTGACCGAACGATTCGAAACGAAATTAAGCTCATGCAAAATAATACAGCATCACACGGATTTCAAATTGAATCAACCAGAGGATTGGGATATAGCGTAAAAGTATTAGATGCCGGGCTTTTTTCAAAAATACTCAATGAGATTTCTACGGAGGAACATCATTTAGCGGGTGACTTCACTGATAAAGATACGAGAGTTCTCTATATTTTACGCCGGTTATTGTTAGAAACCGATTTTATTAAAATTGAAAGTTTTATAGATGAGATGTTCGTCTCTTTATCGACATTGCAAAATGACTTAAAGATGGTAAAAGAAATTCTTGATCAATATCATTTAAAGCTAATCAACCGCCCGCACTATGGTTCAAAGGTTGAAGGCGATGAATATATGAAACGTTTGTGTTTATCTAATTTATTGTTGGAGCGGAACCAGGAGGCATTTTTGAAGGAGGATTGTTTACAACTCATTGATCCGGAACTATTTAAAAAGATTAAAGAAGTAATCGTCCAAAAGGTTAATAAATATAAAATTGAAATCTCTGATATATCTTTGGAAAATTTAGCAACGCATATTGCTATCGCCTGCAGAAGAATTCAGGAAGGCTTTGTTATTGAAGAGCTGGCTGATGTTCTGGTCGATGATCATCCATTTGAAAAAATTGTGGCGAACGAAATCATAAAAGAAGTTGAAGATTTTACTTCGTTAACTTTTCCTGAGACAGAAATCGATTATATTATTGTTCATTTATTAGGAACCAAACTTTTACACAAGAAGGAGCTGGCCGAGTTTAGTAAATTTGATGAAGCCGGAACAATTATAAATTGTATGTTAGCTCGTTTAAAGGCTGAATTGAATTGGGACTTTCGCCAAGACCGCGAGTTTATTCAGGCGCTAACGCTGCATATCCGTCCTGCAATGAACCGATTGCGGTACAAAATGAATATCCGGAATCCGTTATTAAACGATATAAAGAAAAAATACCCGGCTGCGTTTGAAGGCGCCATTATTGCCAGCAAATGTATAGAAGAGTATTTGCAAATGGAAGTGGTTGAAGATGAAATTGCCTATATTGCGCTGCATATCGGTGTTGCTCTTGAACGAATGAAATTAAACAAGAAAAAAATAAAAAAAGTACTAATCGTTTGCGCATCGGGCGTAGGGAGTGCAAAATTACTATCCTACCGATTGCAAAATTTGTATGGCCAAGAAATTGAAATTGCCGATACGATTAATTATTACAATTTATCATCATATGATTTATCTTTTATTGACTTGATCATTAGCACTGTGCCTATAAAGGAGGATTTTGGCGTCCCGGTCCAAGTTGTGAATACTTTTTTGGAAGACAAAGACATTCAAGCTATAAATGGTTTTTTATCTAGGACGCAAAATGTGGCAGAAAAATATTTACATCCTTCAAGAATTTTTCTCCAACTGGCATTGCAGGATAAGGAAAGCGTGATTCGATTTTTATGTGATGAACTGTATAAGCAGAAGCTTGTACCGAAGGATTATGTAAACCTTGTTTTAGAAAGGGAGTCGATTACGCCAACCTGTTTTGGAAATCTCGTAGCCATTCCCCATCCAATGGTGCCCGTAACGAAGGAAACGTTTTGGACAGTATGTACGCTAAAAAGCCCTATCCATTGGCATGGACAGCAAATGGTTCAATTTGTTTGTTTGTTGAATATTAAAGAAGGCACGCAAACGGATTTAGATGATATGTATAAAAAGCTCATTTCGATTATCGAAAACAGGTCTGTTGTGCAAAAAATCATCAAAAGCAAAACGGCTGATGAGTTAATGGCATTTATAAAATAATTGAGCCCCGTATCGCCACCATTTGTAAGAAGAATATTTTTCCCAGCCATTTCCCCGAAGGAGACTTTACCCGCCATCCGCGTTATAAAGCACAAAACTTGTCCGGTTTTGTGCTTTATATTTCCTGGAGAAAACCTTACATAAAAACAAAAAGTTTGTGAATATTCTTTACATCTTCCTTGCCCTGTGCGGTTTTCTAAAGGATAATATTTGTAACCTGCAGCAGAAGGAGTAAAGACACGTGAAAACTTAAAAATGAGGAGTGAGCAAATGAAAACGGTCCAACTGAACAGCCGGATAGCTTTCGGCCAACGTCTACCGCTTGTATTGATTGCCGGCCCGTGCGTAATTGAAAATGAAACGATGGCCATGGAAACAGCCGCAACCCTTCAAACCATTGCCGGAAAACTCGGCATTCCTTTCGTTTTTAAAGCTTCTTTCGACAAAGCCAACCGATCATCCATTTTTTCCAAACGGGGCCTGGGACTGGAAAAAGGGCTCGAAATACTTGACCGGATTAAAAATGTATTTGGCGTACCGGTCACGTCCGATATTCATGAGCCGCACCAGGCAAAAGCAGCCGGGGAAGTGCTCGACATACTGCAAATCCCCGCTTTCCTTTGCCGCCAGACCGATTTGCTGCTTGCCGCCGCCGCGACGGGCAAAATCGTGAATGTCAAAAAAGGGCAGTTTTTGGCGCCTTGGGATATGAAAAACGTCATTCAAAAACTGGAGGAATCCGGCACCGACAAAATTCTTCTTACAGAACGCGGTTCGACATTCGGCTACAATAACCTGGTGGTGGATATGCGTGCACTTCCGGAAATGCGCAGATTAGGGTATCCGGTCGTGTTTGACGCCACCCATAGTGTCCAAATACCGGGCGGAAATGGGACTTCAACAGGCGGAAAGCGTGCGTTTGTCCCGTATCTCGCAAGGGCAGCGGCGGCTTGCGGGATCGATGCGTTGTTTCTAGAAGCCCATCCTGATCCGGACCAGGCCTGGTCGGATGGCCCGAATATGGTGAAACTGGATGATCTTGAAGAAATGTTAAAGCCAGTTATTGAAATTGATCGCATGATAAAAGAACAAACGGCAGCAAACATTCATTAACGGAGGTGAATAGGATGTTAAAAGATTTCAAACGAAGCATCAATTATGTCGAAAGCGTCCGTGAAGTGCTGGAAAAAGAGGCCAATGAGATTTTAAAGCTGAAGGACCGGATCAATTTTCGTATAAATGAAGGCATTGAAATGATATTGGCGTGCGAAGGCAGAGTCATTTTTACAGGAATGGGGAAATCGGGCATCATCGGCCGGAAACTTGCTTCCACATTTGCAAGCACCGGTACCCCGGCATTTTTCCTTCACCCGGGAGAAGCACTGCACGGCGATCTTGGAAAAATAACAAAAGAAGACATCCTCATTGCCATTTCCAACAGCGGGGAAACGTCGGAAATATTAAATATGATCCCTTCCATCAAAAGGATCGGCGCAAAAATGATTGCCATTTCCGGTTCACGCAAGTCGACACTGGCGCGGCGTTCGAATCTGGTGATGGATATCGGTGAAGTTGAGGAAGCGTGCCCGCTCGGCCTTGCCCCGACTTCTACAACTACCGTCACGCTTGCACTCGGGGATGCGATTGCGGTTGCCCTTTTGAAGGCAAGGGATTTTAAACCTGAAAACTTTGCGCTTTTCCATCCCGGTGGCTCGCTTGGCCGGCGTTTGCTTCTCACGGTTGGCCATGTGGCTAAACGGAAAAGGATGAACCCGGTTGCCGGAATGGACACCGGCATAAAGGAAGCATTATTTATGATGACGGAAGCGGGGGCGGGGGCTGTTTCAGTTATTGACGATCGGGGACGGCTAGCCGGCATTTTAACGGACGGCGATATCCGGCGTGAGCTTTTAAACGGCCATGAAGTACTGGATAAAAAAGTAGCAGATTTGTATACAAAATATCCGGTTTGCGTCAGTGAGCATCAGCTGGCAGCGGAAGCATTGCGAATAATGGAAGACCGCGCTTTCAAGGTGCTGCCGGTTGTTGCCGGCCAGAAACCAGTTGCCATGCTCCATATTCAGGATTTGATCCAGACTATATAGGCAAAATAACAAGATATTGGACAGAGCGGATTCATAAAGAATACCGCTTTTTTTGGTGTTTACCGCCAATATTTACACAGCAGCTGTCTGCTTCTTTTCGGGGATACCACACAAAGATTTCGGTGACAATGGTTCAGTGGCCTATTAAAATAAAAGGGTCACGAATACTACAGACGGGGTCATTACGCTTCTCCTTTCATCTTTGCTGTTTTATTTTCTCACCATATTGATTGTCCATAAGAAAAACAAAATTTAAATTGAAAATTTTTTAAAAAAGCTTGACGAATCCGAAAAAAAGGGATAAATTGAACGTAAGCATTTTTTATGTCCGTTGTGTATGCCTTTTGTGGCGTTTATGGCAAATTTCATATTGGTGTTTTCTTATCAAGAGAGGTTGAGGGAATGGCCCGATGAAGCCTCAGCAACCTTCAATGCTTTTACGCGTTGAAAAGGTGCTAAGTCCTGCAAGTTATGGGATCATAACTTGAAAGATAAGAAGATGGTTCATGCACGAAAGGAATGGCCTTCTTCTTATTGGAGAAGGCTTTTTGATTTTAAGTGAGGGAGTGTCCATCATGTATCATACAGAAACAAAACTTGCACAAATCGGAAACCGCAGTGACCGCGTGACAGGTGCGGTGAACCCGCCTGTTTATTTTTCTACCGCTTACCGCCACGAAGGCATTGGGCAGTCAACCGGTTTCGATTATTCCCGTACCGGCAACCCGACGCGCCAGTTGCTTGAAGAAGCGATTGCGGATCTGGAGGGCGGGGACCGCGGGTTTGCGTGCAGTTCCGGCATGGCTGCGATTTTCACTGTTTTATCTTTGTTCCAGGCCGGCGATGAGTGGATTGTGAGTGATGATTTATATGGCGGCACCTACCGCCTGCTGGAGCAGGGATATAAAAAATGGGGGCTTTGTTGTAAGTACGTGAATACGTGCAACCCGGAAAATATTGAACAAGAAATCACCCCGAAAACGAAAGCCATTTTCCTCGAAACGCCGACAAACCCCCTCATGCAGCAGACGGATATCGGCGCAGTGGCTGAAATTGCGAAAAGGCACGGAATCCTGCTGATTGTAGACAATACTTTTTACACCCCGCTTTTGCAGCAGCCGATTAAAGAAGGCGCTGATATTGTAGTCCATAGCGCGACGAAATATCTTGGCGGGCATAACGACGTGCTGGCCGGTCTGATCGTGGCAAAGGGTGCTGAACTTTGCGAGCAGCTTTTTCTGTACCATAATGGTGCCGGCGCCACCCTCAGTCCGTTTGATTCGTGGCTTCTGATGCGCGGCATGAAAACGCTGGCGCTTAGGATGGAAAAACACGAAAAAAATGCAAAAGCTGTGGCGGCATTTTTAAGCGCGCATCCGGATGTAAAAGATGTGCTGTATCCGGGCCGCGGCGGGATGCTTTCTTTCCGTGTAAAAGAAGAATCATGGGTCGACCCGTTTTTACGCGGCCTGTCTTTGATTACATTTGCCGAAAGCCTCGGTGGGACGGAAAGTTTTATCACTTACCCGGCTACACAGACGCATGCCGACATTCCGGAAGAAAAACGGATTGCTTCAGGCGTAGACAATTGCCTTTTGCGCTTTTCAGTCGGAATTGAAAATGAACGCGATTTGCTTGCAGATATTGAAAAAGCTTTTGCCAACATTCACGAAGGGGTGCAAACACGATGACAAATGAAGATTATTCTTTTCAAACGAGGCTTTTACATAACAGCCATAAAATAGACCCGGCGACCGGTGCTGTGAGTGTACCGATCCAGCATGCTTCGACATACCACCAGGCGGACATTGACCAGTTCGGTAAATACGATTACAGCCGCTCGCTCAATCCAACGAGGGAAGCGCTCGAGGATGTCATCGCCGAACTCGAAGGCGGTGTCAAAGGTTTCGCGTTTGCTTCCGGGATGGCGGCGATTTCAACCGCGTTTCTGCTTTTGTCGGCGGGCGACCATGTTGTCATCACCGAAGATGTGTATGGCGGCACGTTCCGGATGGTGACAGAAGTCCTGACCCGGCTTGGTATTGAACATACATTTGTAGATATGACCAACCTTGAAGAAGTGCGGCAGGCCGTCCGCCCGAACACGAAGGCTTTTTATGTGGAAACCCCTTCAAACCCGCTTTTAAAAGTGACGGATATCCGTGCGGTGAGTGAACTGGCAAAGGAAACCGGGGCGCTCACCTTTGTCGACAACACCTTTTTAACGCCTGCCCTGCAGCGCCCGCTTGAACTCGGGGCGGATATCGTGCTGCACAGCGCGACGAAATTTTTAGCAGGGCACAGCGATGTCGTTGCTGGGCTTGCGGTTGTAAAAGATGAAGCATTGGCAGCGCGCCTCGGATTTTTGCAAAATTCATTCGGGGCGGTGCTCGGCGTCCAGGATGCATGGCTCGTTTTGCGCGGGTTGAAAACGTTGCATGTGCGGCTGCTCCAATCGCAGCAGTCAGCGGTGAAAATCGCACATTTTCTTGATGCGCATCCGCTTGTGCGAAACGTGTATTATCCGGGGCTCGGGCACCATCCGCAGCATGCGCTTCAAAAGCTAGAGGCACAAGGGCCGGGCGCGGTATTGTCGTTTGAACTGGAAGATGAGGAAGCGCTCCGGACATTCGTCAGCCATGTGAAAATTCCGGTCTTTGCCGTCAGCCTCGGCGCTGTAGAATCGATTCTGTCCTATCCGGCAAAAATGTCCCACGCCGCAATGCCGCCTGAGGACCGAAGAAAACGCGGCATCTCCGACAGCTTGTTGCGCTTATCGGTTGGCCTCGAAAATCCGGATGATCTGATTGCCGATTTCGAGCAGGCTTTTTCGTACACGAAAGCGGGCACAACCGTGAAATAATGGACAAACGGCTGCAGGGAATCCGCCCTGATCGGCGGGATTCCCCGTTTCAAAATAGACGCCCGGGCTTATTTTGAAACGCGAATGGAGGCACGCCCCGTCCGTACGTATGACAAAAAACTGCACCACAGAAGCCGCTGAAAAAGCCCGAAAGAAAACATAAAAACGGCGGGAAACCACTGTAAAAAGTGTCCCGCCGCTTTTTTCTGTTTTTTGTGTAAAGGAAAGGAACGCCTGCATTCACAATCCGGAAATCGGCCGGGTAACCGTCCTGCCTGGTTTCAACGTTTCTGTACGGCCGCCTATATGGATGTCCAGCGCATCTCCTTCCAGCAATGTCACTTTAAACGCATGGCGCGCCACTTCCACCTGAAACTTGCGGTTTTGGTAGGTGAGGCGAAATAAATAGCGGTCCCATTGTTCCGGAATGGTAGGATTTAGAAAAAACCCGTTTTCTTTGATCCGGACGCCGCCGAATCCGTACACGATTGATAGCCATGTCCCGCCCATATTGGCCATATGCAGGCCGTCCTTTGTATTGCCATGTGTGTTATCAAGATCAAGGCGGGCTGTTTCGATAAAATAATGATACGCTTTTTCCGCTTCGCCGAGCCTAGACGCCATTATGCTGAAAATGCATGTGGACAGTGATGAATCGTGTGTCGTGACTTTTTCATAATAATGATACGAGTTTCGGATCGTTTCCGGATTTGCCTCGTCTTCCAGCAAAAAATGCGCGAGCACCGTGTCTGCCTGTTTGCATACTTGGTACCGGTAAATCGTGAGCGGATGGTAATGCAAAAGGAGCGGGTAATGGTCTTTCGGCGTATGTTCAAAGTCCCAGACCGCTTTATCGAGAAAGCTGTCATCCTGTTTGTGGATGCCGCGTTTTTCATCATAAGGGAGATACATCGCATCCGCCGCTTTCAGCCAGCTTGCCGCTTCTTCGTCCGTTAAACCAAGCCGTGCAGCAAATGCCGCAAAATAGGCATCATCTGTTTCTTTCAGCCAGTGATAAAATTTGTGAGCTGATTTCAAATTATATTTTGCCATCACATTTGTATAGTAATTGTTGTTGACGATGGCTGTGTACTCATCCGGCCCGGTCACATCTTCAATCGCAAATTTGCCGTCTTTTTCCCGGTAATGGCCAACCTCAAGCCAAAGCCGCGCCGTTTCCACGAGAATTTCGACGCCGTATTGCTTCATAAAGTCCTGATCTTGGGTGGCATACCAGTATTGCATATAACTGTAAGCGATGTCCGCGCTGATATGATACTGCGCTGTGCCGGCAGGGAAATACGGGGAGCATTCCGTGCCGGAAATCGTCCGCCACGGAAATAGCGCACCTTTTTGATGGCCCATCTCTTTTGCCCTTGCCAGTGCGTGGTCAAGGATATGGTAGCGGTACAGCAGCAAATGCCGCGCGAGTTCCGGATGGATCAACAGAAACACCGGGAAAATGTAAATCTCCGTGTCCCAAAAGTAATGCCCTTCATAACCTTCCCCGGACAGCCCTTTTGCCGCAATATTGCTGGCGGTGTCTTTTCCGACAGATTGCAGGAGCTGGTACAGATTGAAACGGATCCCTTCCTGCAGTTTCGGATCGCCGTCAATTTCAATGTCCGCTGCTTGCCAGTAAGTGGCTAAATATTGCTCTTGCTCCCGTAATAGTGCTGAAAAATCTTTGCCTTGCATGCTTTTTAGGATGGCCGCCGCCTTTTCTGCGATATGGTCCCCGTGGCGGAGCGTGTCCGTATAGATCGCAAATTTTGTAAGGGACACCGGCTCGCCGTGTTTGAAATCGATGATTGCGTGCACTTTTTGTTCGTCTTGTTCATAATGGCATTCGCAAGAGACGGAAACGACATGGGTTGCGGCACAAGCCATTTCAAGCCCGGAAGCAAATGTGCGGACACGCAGTACAATCGTGCCTCTGTCCTCTGCCACTTTTGTCACAGCCAGCTTTTTTGCATGGGCAGATCCGGTCCGCGGGTCGTTTTTATCGACATAATTTTGCACATCACCGTTGACAGTGGAAATCACCCGCACCGGCCCGGAAAAGTTTACCGGCTCCATTTTCACTTGAATCGCAAACAGTTCCCGCTGTGTAAAAGAAACCAACCGTGAAAAAGTGAGCTTGATTTCTTTTCCGGAAGGCGATTTCCAATGGATGGCGCGTTCGGAAAACCCGCGTTTCATGTGCAAAGTTTGGGAAAAACCGAGAACTTCCCCTTCAAAAAGAGAAAAGCGTTCTTTTTCTTCTCCAAGAAAAATTTCGATGGTCTGCGCATCGATCACATTCAGCATTTTCTGACCGGTTTCCGGGAATCCGTACGCTTTTTCCCCGTACTGGATTTCTGTAATGTCATAAAAAGCATTCAAATATGTGCCGCGGATAGAAGGGATTTCTTCCGGGTAGCCTTCTTCAAAGTTTCCGCGCACGCCAAGATAGCCATTCCCGAGTGCAAATAAGCTTTCATTGACCAGCAGCATTTGTTTGTCCAATTCGTGTTTCGTGATTTCCCATGTCATACGCTGTTCCTCCAAAAATTCCAAATTCGAAGATGGCATGGTGCCAAGCGCCCTTTTTTCTTATGGTCCGGCCGGGAAGCCCTTTTTTCGCTCATATCGGATCGACCGCCGGCTCATGTATTCATCCAGGGGTCACACACCGGCAGGCAGGATTCCGGAAAATGTCGCGCGTTATACCGAGGGAAAACTTTTCCACTGCCGGAAATTTTTATTCTTTCACCCCACCTGTTGTAAGGCCGGAGACGATTTGTTTCTGGAACAGAAGGACGATGATCAAAGTCGGGACCGTGACGACTGTGGTAGCGGCAGCGACCTGTCCCCAAAGTATTTCGAACTGGGTGCGGAGGAAAGAAATCGCGACCGGCACAGTATGATAATTAGCGTCCGAATTTAAGGTAATCGTCAGCAAAAATTCGTTCCACGCGGCAATGAATGTAATAATCGCAGTTGTAAAAACACCTGGCGCGGCAAGCGGGAAGACAATCCGGAACAGCGTCTGGACCGGCGTCGCACCGTCAATTTTTGCCGATTCTTCAAGTGCGAGCGGAATCTGGTTGAAATGCGTCACCAGGATCCATACCGCAGTCGGCAGGGTGATCGTCGAATACGGCAGGACAATCGCATACGAGTTCGTTAAATGCAAATGCAGGAACAAATTATAAATCGGCCCGGTGACAATCATTTGCGGGAACATCGAAACCGCCAGAATCAGCCCGAGCAACAGGTTTTTCCCTTTGAAATCAAAGCGTGAAATCGCGTAAGCCGTAAACGTGGCAATTAAAATAATGTAAACCGTTGTCGTTGTCGCAACGATAAAACTGTTTTTCACCGATGTCAGGATCCCTTTTTGGAAAATCTGCGTGTAATTTTCCCATGTCGGATGATGGGCAAAGACCCGAAAAGCCCCGTCGCCAAAAATTTCCCCGGAAGGTTTAAAGGAGGTGATAAAAATCCAGAAAAACGGAAATATCATCCCAAATAAAAATACGGCAATCAGGGCGATGATGAGCACATTCCATTTGCGGTTCGTTTTCATGGCCATCCCTCCTTAGTTTTTATCCATCAGATTGGCGCCGAGCACTTTAATGTAAATGGTTGCGATGATGGCGACGCAAATAAACATGATGATGACAATGACGGAGCCGTAGCCGAAGTTGGTTTGCCCGAACATCGTTTTGTAACCGTAGACAGACATGGTTTCTGTTGCCCCGCCCGGACCGCCGCCTGTCAGAACGTAAATCAGGTCGAAAACGCGAAAAGCGTCAAGTGTCCTGAACAGCAGTGCGACTAAAATAGAAGGCTTCAGCATTGGTAGCGTAATTTTGAAAAATTGCTGGATTTTTGTTGCGCCGTCAATGGATGCGGCTTCATACAACCCTTTGGAAATGTTTTGCAGGCCGGCAAGCAGCAAAAGGGCCATATAAGGTGTTGTTTTCCAAACGTCGGCTAAGATCGTGGATACCATCGCGCCGGATCCCGTTAATAGCAGAATGCGCGAATCGCTGATTAGCCCTATGGATTGGAAAAAATGCGCGACAACACCGCTTGTGCCGTCATACAAATAACTCCACATGAGCGCGGCAACCGCGGTCGGAATTGCCCACGGGATCAGCGAAGTTGTCCTTACAATGCCTTGCCCTCTGAACGCTTTGTTCATAATCATGGCGAGGCCGAGGCCGAGGACGAACTCAAGGAAAACCGAAACGACGGTAAAGAGCACGGTATTCCATAAGGCATGCCCGAGTCGTTTGTCATGCAATGCTTCTTTATAAGACTTGAAGCCGATGAAGTTGGAGGGTACAAAGCTGCTTTTAAAATCTTTTACAATTTTTGATAAATTTTTTCCATTTTGCGTATTGTATTTGGCGTTGATTTCCTTTACCAGTTTGGATGAGTCGGTATAAAGGCCCATCAGCTTTTTCTGGTCGGCCTGGCTGATTTTTTGGACGCCTTTTCTGCCTTTATACTGCTTGGCAACATCGGCAACGCGATGGACCAGCTTGTCGACTTTTTGCCGGTCGGCCGGGTCGGTGATTTTTTCCCGGTCTTCTGTTAGAAACAGCCTGACATACGTTTGCGTTTCGTCAAATAAATCGAAATTATAGCGCGGGCTCATGTACAGCCCCGATTTTTGCTGGTTATTCAGCTGATAATCAAAAAAGGTATAGCGGAGTGACTGAAAAATCGGCCACAGCGAGAATACGCCGATAAACAGCAGGGCTGGAAGGATAAATAAAAAAGCCTGCAAGCGGTTCTTCTTCATGATGCTGGCACCTCTTTTCACTGTAATGTTTCTTCCCGTACGGAGGATGCACAGTTTATGCAGCGCCCCTTCATTTCTTTTTAAAAAAGGCTCTATGGAATAGAGCCTTTCGCCGATATCAAACCATTATGAAAATCAGGCGCCCGGGGACGGAAAGGGAGTAAAACGCGTTCCCGGACGGTTGCTTATTCGCCTGTTGCGTCCTGGATCGTTTTGACTGCATCATCCAGATTTTGGCCTGTGCTTAAATATTTGTGGGCCGCAATTTGGATCGTGTCGGATACTTTGCTGTACTTCGCGGATACCGGGCGGGCAATCGTCGTTTTCAACGCTTTTTGGAAGCCCGGCATGGTCAGCATTTTGTTTTGTTTTTGGACATCAGGATCATTCAGCAAATCATTATATCCCGGCAGGTAACCGCCTTTTGTGGACATAATCTTCTGCCCTTTTTTGCCGGCTACGAATTTTACAAACTCCCATGCGCCTTCTACATGTTTTGAGTTTTTGTTGATGCCGAGAAGCCAGCCGCCGACAGCGCCGCCGTTCGGAAGCGGGGCAATGCCAACATTTTTGATGTCCACTTTTACGCCTTCTCCGCCTGTTTTAATGGTGCCATACTGGTACGGCCAGTTCCGCGCGAAGACAGATTTTCCTTGTGCAAAGCTGTCCAGCGTTTGTTGTTCCATATAGTTCAGCAAATCTTTTGGCGCCCATGATGCTTTTGTAAATTGATACATCGTCTCAAGGCCGCCTTTGATATCTTTGTAATGATTCGTGAATTCTGTCACATTGACGGTTAAGCCTTCATATTGTTTGGACTGATAAACAAAGCCGTTTGTCGTTCCGTTTTTGCCGGCATATTTTGCAGCCATATCCCCGAGTTCTTTATAGGTGTAGTCCCCGCTTTCGAGTTTCGCTGCATCTTCCTTGCTGACAATATCGGAACGGTAATACAGAATGCCGAGGTCCGGGAAGAATGGAAGTGTGTATTGTTTCCCTTCATAGTTTCCGGAAGCCATTGAGCCGGCATTGAACTGGTCTTTCGTCAAATTGGCATCCATCATTTTCTTGTCAATCGGGACAAGGTATCCGGCACCGGCAAATTCGCCGCCCCACACAACGTCCATGGACATGATGTCATATTCACTTGATCCACTGGAGAGCGATGTCAGCAATTGGTCGTGCATTTGTGCCGAGTCATTCGTCATTTGTACCCACTTCACCTGGTACTTTTTCGATTGTTTGTTAAAAGCTGCAATGACTGCTTTTGTCGCAGGTGTGCTGTCATTTTGTGCCGCGAATTTTAACACAATCTTTTTCGAGGAACTGCCGCTTTTGCTCGATTTCGAGTTTGAATTGCTGCCGCAGCCGGCCAGCACGCCGATAACTATCGTAAGCGCTGCCAAAATCACGCCCGCTTTTTTCCACATACGAAAGCCCCCTTTAATTTTGATGATTACACTTGAATATTACCCTGTATGCGCATACAATGATATTAGAATCTTTAGATCTATAATAAAATTTTTAGGTATTGGGGCGGCTCCGATGAAACAGTCTGCCATCAGCAAATCCATTATTGAACGCTACCTTTCATACCGCGTTGAGCACCAGCGCGAGTATTTTCTTCATCCGCCTTATATGATGGAAAAGCAGTTGTTGAATGCCGTAAAAGAAGGGAGAGTGGAAGCAGCCGAATCCGTTTTGAAAACTATCAATACGCTGGAGCGGGCAAAACTTGCGGAAGAACCGATCCGCTCGCTCCGTAATTCACTCATCTGTATTTGCACGCTGTTTACAAGGGCGGCGATCGAAGCGGGCGTGCCGCCGGAAACTGCTTTTAACATCAGCGATGCGCATATTTTGGAGATTGAAAGGATAAAGACGCAGGAAAAGCTGTTTGAACTCGAGTACAGCATGCTGCGCAATTTTACGGAAGCCGTGCAGCAGGCAAGGAAACAAGAACATCGCTACAGCCATGCGATTCATATGGCTGTGGCATATATTCATGAAAATATTTTACAGGTGATCACGCTTGAATCGCTGGCGAAACATGTTTACCTGAATCCGAGCTACTTGTCCCACTTGTTTAAAAAAGAGACCGGCGTATCGGTGACGGATTATATTAATAAAAAGCGGATTGAAGAATCAATTTATTTTTTGCTCCATACAAATATTACTATTTCCGAAATTGCGCTTCTGTTCCATTTTTGCAACCAAAGCTACTATACTTTGCTTTTTAAAAAATATATGGGGCTCACCCCAAAAGAATTCAGGGAGCAGAACCAGCACTAGCTTTGCCGGCATGTATCCGTTTTTTAACGGTCGGCTGGCGCTTCCTTGCAATTTTCCAATGTTTAACACATGGCAGCACCGTTTCACGTCCGGATTTCCATCAAGTTCCTTTCCTTAGCCCGTCTACCGCACTCGAACAAAACCGTATATCGCCCTTGCTGCAAAAAACACGGTATCAGCAAAGGGCGCCTTTTTATGACCACAAGCCGGGTTTTCCCTTTTTGCCCAGGCATTGGCGGACCGGGATTTTACATTGCCGGCGGTGCACGGAACGTATATACTAAACATGGAAACATTTCACCGTGCTAAGGAGAAAATTGTTTTGAAAAAGGCATTTGGCAATATCGATTTGACCGTAATTACAGAAGAACAATTTTTGGACGAATTTGAGAGCCGGGTACACGAAGGGATCAAAACCAATGTGTTCTTTTTGAATGCGCACTGCTACAATATCGCCCAAACCGACCGCGACTACTACCGAATTATCAATGAAGCCGACTATCTGCTCAACGATGGGGTCGGGATTGAAATCGGCGCAAAACTGTTTGACATTCCGCTTGCCGGCAATTTAAACGGTACCGACTTGACGCCGAAAATATTAAAGCGCTGTGAAAAAAACGGCTTCTCCGTATTTGTGCTCGGTGCTACCGAAACGAATCTGCAAAGTGCGATACAACATTTCCGCAAAGATTATCCCGATTTGAAAATTGCCGGCTGCCACCACGGGTATTTTCAATCAAAACATGAGATTGTGGCGATGATTAACCGCTCGCATGCCGATGTGCTGCTCGTCGGAATGGGCGTTCCGATGCAGGAAAAATTCATTGCCGGCTTCGATCAGGAACTTTCTTGCACAGCACGGCTCGGCGTCGGCGCATTTATTGATTTTGCATCCGGAAACGTACCGCGCGCCCCGTATTTGTTCCGGAAATTGCGGATCGAGTGGCTGTTCCGATTGTTGCGCGAACCGAAACGGCTGTGGAAGCGAAATTTCGGCAGCCTCATCTTTTTGTGCCGGATTTTGCGATATAAATGGAAACATTCATAGTCTCCTTTTTCCGGCGCTGAAAGGAACAGGGCGTGCAGGACGGGAATTCAGACACGTGCCAAAAAAAGAAGGAAATACCCGGCACTTGCCGACAATAAAAGATGTGCTATTTTTGTTTTACAAAAGGGAAAAGCGGGTACGATAATGAAATCATTTGTAAAAGAAAGGTGAGAAAGATGGAAATTGATATCAAACCCGCTGCACTCTCCCAATTCAAACAAATTGAATTTCAAGAAGGCGAAGGCATCCGGATTGAGGCGGTCTTTGTCGGGAGCTGTACAATTGCCGCTGAACATTCTTTGAAAATTGACCATAAACGGGAAGATGACGATTTGTTTAACAGCTTTCCGAAAGAAGTCTCCCATCCTCAAGGAATGTGAAGGTGCGAATAGCACCAATGAGTAGGTGGGAGATGAATTTCGGTTGGCTTTAGCCAAAGTTATTTTTCCAATCCTTTTCTTAACAATTCTAAGATTGCGGCTGTTCTAGTTGGAATCCCATTTTCTTTTTGATATTGCTCCAATTTTTCTAATATCGTCTTAGGCATACGAATTTCTACACGTTCTTTCTCTTCTCTCATGATTATCACCTCATATTGATTGTACGGATT
>SNQX01000076.1_pt1 | contig 48130 bp, 47 predicted proteins | sample 2580501 | NCBI WGS metagenome assembly SNQX01 (sample SAMN10953784, study PRJNA522744) | food fermentation metagenome | isolation source: 48-hour incubation of native-enriched microbial consortia from nixtamalized... | place: Mexico | collected 2017-09-24 | reverse complement strand
CCGAGCTTCCAAACCGAAACGATTCCGGAGTAGACTTTGGCGAATGCCTTATCGTTACAAAAGGCAGGTATTACGGTTTTTCCCTGATACCGTCAAAGCCGGGCTGATTAAGCCAATAAAGGTGGCACCGCGGGTTCCCCGTCCTTTACATGGATTGGGAACCCTTTTTGCGTTCCGTTAAAAAAATTCCATAAAAGAAAATCGCTGAGTAAGAAGAGTATGCAAATGGCAAGCGTTCCAGAGAGCCGGCGCGGGTGGGAGTCCGGCACGAACTGCCTTTGCAGAATGGGCTTATGAGAGGTTTCCTGAACTGTGCAGTAGGGAAACACGGCTTCCCCCGTTACAGGGATAGGGTATAAAGAGTGGCTTGCTCCGTACCCGAATGAGCGGAAAGGTTTTAAATCCTTTCAAAAGAGGTGGCACCGCGTTGGAAAACGTCCTCTGTCCTGCAGCATACAGCTGCGGGCAGAGGACGTTTTTTTTATTTAGCCGGGATCTGTAATCGGAACCCGCCTGTTAAGTGAAGGATATTCACCCGGTTCAGCCAGGTGGCAGTCGGAGCGCGAAAAACCACCTAGTTGTGACCATTAATAAAAAAGGAGTGCGGACGGATGCAATACAAAATCGTTAAGCTAAATGGCGATGTGTTAACGCCGGTCATGATTTTTACGAGACTGAGAGGAAAATGCAAGTTTTTGTTCGAAAGTTCGCTGCCAAATGACAGCAACGGCCGGTTTTCTTTTATCGGGGCTGATCCGGTAAAAGCGTTCATCGGGCGGGATAATGAACTGGAGGTGATTGACCGGATGACGGGGCGGCGTGAAATAAAAAAAGGTAAGCCGCTCGATCTTGTCAAAGGCCTGTTGCCGCGTCTTAATATCCAGCTTCCCTTTCCGTTTTACGGCGGGGCGGTCGGCTATATCGGCTATGACGCCATCCGCCAGTATGAAGAAATCGGCCATGTACCGGAAGATGAAACAGGAATCCCGGATCTGCATTTGATGCTGTACCAAAACATAGCTGTTTACGACCATAAAAGCCAGACCGTCTACCTTGTTTCAACCGGGGAAGACGGGGAGGCAATAGAAAAAAATCTTGCGGCAATGGAAAAGGCGATCTGCCGGCAGACAAGCGCAGAACCATTTGTCGACCATGGCCCGGTTGACTTTGCCCCCGCCATTCAAAAGCAGGCATTTATGAAGATGGTCGAAACCGCAAAACAGCATATCGAAAACGGGGACATTTTCCAGGTTGTCCTGTCACAGCGCATGAAAGGGACGCTTTCGCACGATCCGTTCTATTTTTACCGGAAGTTAAGGAAAGCGAACCCGTCCCCGTATATGTTTTATCTCGACTTCGGCGGTTATGTCGTTCTCGGGGCATCGCCGGAAAGTTTGATCAAAACGAAGGGGCGTGTGGTATATACGAATCCGATTGCGGGAACGCGCCCGCGCGCCAATGCCCCGGAAGAAGATGAGCGCCTTGAAAGCGAGCTTTTACACGATGAGAAAGAACTCGCTGAACATAAAATGCTCGTTGATCTGAGCCGGAACGACCTCGGCCGGGTGTGCGAGCCCGGCAGCATCCGGGTGCAAAAATACATGGAAGTTGAGCGGTTCCAGCATGTGATGCATATCGTTTCGGAAGTGCGGGGGAAATTGCGGGACGGTTTTAGCGGAATTGACGCGCTCATCTCCTGTCTTCCGGCCGGCACGGTATCAGGCGCGCCGAAAATCCGCGCGATGCAGATTATCAACAGCCTGGAAAGCCTGAAGCGCGGCATGTACGCGGGCGCGGTCGGCTATATCAATCTGAACGGCGACATTGATTTTGCACTCGCCATCCGCTCGCTCCTGATTAAAGACAACACCGCTTATTTGCAGTCGGGCGCAGGCATTGTCTACGATTCCGATCCGGAAAAAGAGTATGAAGAAACGCTCAACAAGGCGAGATCGATTCTGGAGGTACAGACGCATGATTTTATTGCTCGATAACTATGACTCTTTTACTTACAACTTGTACCAGTATTTATGCGAACTTGGGGAGGAAGTAAGGGTGTTCCGCAATGACCGGATCACCATAGATGAAATCAGAAGGCTCAAGCCAGAAGCGATTGTCCTGTCACCGGGGCCCGGCGTGCCGGAAGATGCCGGCATTTCCATTGAAGTCGTTAAAACATTTTACCGGCAAATCCCGCTGCTCGGCGTCTGCCTCGGCCATCAGGCAATCGCCGCGGCATTCGGGGGAGGGATCACAAAAGCAAAAGAAATCAAGCATGGCAAAACTTCGCTTGTGCGCCATGAGGGGAAAGGAATTTTCAGCGGCCTGCCGGATCCGGTCGAAGTGATGCGCTACCACTCGCTTGTCATGGACCGGACAAAGATCCCGGAAGTCCTGGAAGTGGTTGCCGAATCTCTTGATGACGGCGAAATCATGGCCATTCAACATCAATCCGCCCCATGCTTCGGCGTCCAGTTTCATCCCGAGTCGATCGGGACGGAAACCGGCAAACAGATGCTTGAAAATTTTTTACGCGAAATCAGAAAGGATGAGAAAGTTGAAACCGTATCTTGAAAAAATTTTGGCACAAGAAGGGCTGACGTTTGAAGAAATGCGGGAAGCATCCCGCGCACTGTTTTCAGATGAAGTGACAGAAGGGGAGATGGGCGCATTTTTGGCCGTCTTGAAATGCAAAGGCGAAACGGCGGAAGAAATTGCCGGGCTGGTCGAAGTGATCCGTGAAAAAGCCGTGCCGGTTCCGTGCAGCGTTCCCGGACTGATGGACAACTGCGGGACGGGCGGGGACGGCAGCCACAGTTTTAATATTAGCTCGACCTCCGCGTTTGTGCTGGCGGCAAGCGGCGTGAAGGTCGCCAAACATGGCAACCGCAGCGTCTCAAGCCAGACCGGAAGCGCCGATGTCCTTGAAAAACTCGGGATTTCCTTGTCTTTCCCGGCGGAAGAAATTGAAGGCTTGCTGAGAGAAATCGGCATCGTCTTCCTGTTTGCCCCGAATGTCCATCCGGCCCTCGGAAAAATGATGAAAATCCGGAAAGATTTGCGGATCCCGACGATTTTTAACCTGATCGGCCCGCTCACAAACCCGATGAACCTGGAAACACAACTGCTTGGGCTTTACCGGCGCGATATGCTCAGGACGATGGCAGAAGTACTTGGCCGCCTTGGCAGAAAACGCGCGCTCGTTGTCAATGGCGCCGGCTATCTTGATGAAGCATCTTTATCGGGGGAAAACCATTTTGCGCTGCTCGACGGCGGGAAAATTACCACGTTTACGCTGACGCCGGAAGAAGTCGGTTTGCCGTATTACCCGCTTGAAGCGATCCGCGGCGGCGATGCACAAAAAAACAGCGATATTTTGCTGTCAGTATTGAAGGGAGAAAAAGGTGCTTATCGTGATACGGTGCTCTTCAATGCCGGGCTTGCGCTCTTTGCTGCAGGGCGGGCAGAGACGGTAAAAGAAGGGATCCGGATTGCGGAGCAGGCAATCGAATCGGGCGCGGCACTTGAAAAACTGCACGCGCTCATTGAAGCGAGCCGGAAACTCACGCAGGAGGCGATTTAAATGGCATTTTTAGAAAAGATTTTAGCCGAAAAAGAAAAAGAAGTGGCCCGTATCAAAGCTGCAGGAAAGGCTTTTGCCCCAAACGCGCGCAAAGCCCCTTCTCTTTATGAAACATTTATGCAGGCCGAAAAAACAAGCATCATTGCTGAAATCAAACGGGCCTCCCCATCAAAAGGGGATATCCGAACGGGCGTGGATCCCATCCGGCAGGCGCTTGCCTACGAAAAAGCAGGCGCCGGCGCCATTTCCGTTTTAACGGATGAAATCTTTTTTAAAGGATCGGTGGAAGATTTGAAAGCCGTAAGCGATGCAGTCCGGCTTCCGGTTCTCTGCAAAGATTTTATCATCGACGAAATTCAGATCGACCGGGCAAAAGCATATGGTGCAAGCGTAATTCTCCTGATCGCAGCGGCTCTTTCCCCCGAAAGGCTCCGTCAGCTGTACGATTATGCCCGGGGCGCCGGCCTTGAAGTGCTGCTTGAAGTGCACAATGAAGCGGAACTGGAAACCGCTGTGGAAACAGGGGCCCGGATTATCGGCATCAACAACCGCAATTTAAAGACGTTTGACGTTGATCTCGGCGTTGCCAAAAAGCTCGCGCCAAAAATCTCAAATCCGGATGTGCTTGTGATTAGTGAAAGCGGCATCCGCACCCGGAAAGATGTCGTTCGCGCTGAACATGCCGGGGCAAAAGGGATTTTAGTCGGGGAAACGCTGATGCGTGCAAACGACCCGGAAACGGCAATAAAAAGACTGACCGGTCTCCCGGAGAAACGGAAAGTCAAGGTTTGCGGCATTCGCACGCTTGAAGCGGCCCGAGCGGCTGTCTCTGCAGGGGCGGACATGATCGGCTTTGTATTTGCCGAAAGCAAACGGAAGATTACACCGGAAAAAGCAGCACAGATTGCAGAAGCGTTGCCGGATTCTATCGAAAAAGTGGGCGTATTCGTCAATGAATCGCCTGAAAAAATGGCGGAAATTGCAGAGCGGGCCGGGCTCGATTACCTGCAGCTGCACGGTGATGAAACAGCAGAAGACGTCGCGCAAATCCCTTATCCGGTAATCAAGGCTTTCCCGGTAAGGACAGATGCTGATCTCGAAGCGATACACGATTACCGGTGCGATCTGGTGCTTTTGGACAGCGCCGGCGGAAAATATCGCGGCGGTAACGGAAAGGCGTTTGACTGGGAATTGGCAAAGGCGCTATCGGATGAGCGGGCGGTGGTGCTTGCCGGCGGGCTCACACCGGAAAATGTCGAAGCCGCGATTCTTTCCGCCCGGCCGCATATCGTCGACGTTTCAAGCGGGGTGGAGACAAACGGGGAAAAAGACCCGGATAAAATCAAAACCTTTGTGCAAGCAGCAAGAAAAGCATTTCAAAAATTAGAGGAGCGTGACGATAATGCAAACATACAAACTGCCTGATACAAACGGCCGTTTCGGGACTTTCGGGGGGAGATTCGTCCCGGAAACCTTGATGCCAGCTGTTAAAGAACTCGAGCAAGCTTATCATGAAGCCATGAACGATCCGGCTTTTCATGCGGAATTGGAGAAACTGCTGAAGCAATATGTCGGTCGTGAAACCCCGCTTTATTTTGCAGAAAACTTAACAAAGCTTGGCGGCGGCCCGAAAATTTTCCTGAAACGCGAAGATTTGAATCATACGGGGGCACATAAAATCAACAACACAGTCGGCCAGGCGCTGCTTACGCTTAGAATGAGAAAAAAGAAAGTCGTTGCCGAAACGGGCGCCGGCCAGCACGGAGTGGCAACAGCAACTGTGTGCGCGCTGCTCGGCCTTGAATGCATAATTTTTATGGGGGAAGAAGATATCCGCCGGCAAAAGCTCAATGTATTCAGAATGGAATTGCTCGGTGCAAAGGTCAAAAGTGTGGCGCAGGGCAGCGGCACATTGAAGGATGCGGTCAACGAGGCACTCCGCTACTGGGTTGCCCATGTGGAAGACACGCACTACATTATGGGTTCAGCAGTCGGCCCGCATCCGTTTCCGCAAATTGTCCGCGATTTCCAAAGTGTGATTGGGAAAGAAACGAAAAAACAGATTGTAGAACAGACAGGCAAACTTCCCGATGCAGTTGTCGCCTGTGTCGGCGGCGGCAGCAATTCGATCGGCATGTTTTATCCGTTTGTGGAAGATAAGTCCGTAAAATTGTTCGGCGTGGAAGCGGGCGGCGCCGGCCTTGGAACAGGAAAGCACGCGGCGTCTTTAAGCGACGGCAAACTCGGCGTGCTTCACGGCATGAAAACATATCTGCTGCAAAATGACGACGGGCAAATCCAGGAAGCTTATTCGGTATCGGCCGGGCTTGATTATCCAGGAGTCGGGCCGGAACACAGCTATTTAAAAGAAACGGGCCGGGTTACGTATACGTCCGTGAACGATGAAGAAGCGTTGGATGCATTCCGGCTGCTTTCGAGGACAGAAGGCATTATCCCGGCACTGGAAAGCGCACATGCCATCAGTTTTGCGCTGAAACTGGCAAAAACAATGGGAAAAGACGAAACGATCGCCGTTTGCCTGTCAGGACGTGGAGACAAAGATGTAGAAGCAGTCAGCCACTTGCTTGGAGGGGAAAACAATGGGTGAAATTTCGGCACTGGAAAGTACACATGGCACCAGTTTTGCGCTGCAATCGGCAAAAACGATTGCTGCTAGCCTCTTGGAGCGCAGGGACAAAGATGAAGGAGCGGTCAGCCGCTTGTTTGGAGGGGAAAACAATGGGTAAACAAAAATTGGAAGCACAGTTTGAAACGGTTCTTGCACGCGGTGATCAAGCGTTTGTCCCTTATATTATGGCAGGGGACGGCGGAATGGAAGAGACGGAGAAAAGGCTTGCGTTTTTAGAAGCTTGCGGGGCAACGGCAATTGAACTTGGCATTCCGTTTTCCGACCCGGTCGCAGACGGCCCGGTCATCCAGGCGGCAGGACTCCGCGCTTTTAAGGCAGGTACGACAATGAAAAAAGTGCTGGACCATTTAAAAGCCCATCCAAGGCAAGTTCCGATTATTCTCATGACGTATTTCAACCCGGTTTTTGCCTACGGGCTGGAAAAATTTGCAGCAGACTGCGCGAATGCCGGTGTTGACGGACTGATTATTCCAGATTTGCCCATCGAGGAAGAAGAGGAAATTGCCGGAGAACTGGCAAAATGCGGCCTGGCGCTCATCCGGCTGGCTGCCATTACAAGCCCGAAAGACCGGCTTGAGGAAATCGCCTCCCGTTCAGATGGGTTTCTGTATGCTGTCACGGTCACCGGTACAACCGGCACCCGTACAAATTTTCACGACAATATCGAGGATTACCTGGATTTCTTATCAAGCATCAGCCGGGTGCCTGTTCTTGCCGGCTTTGGCGTTTCCAGCCCGGAGCAGGTCCGCCGTTTAACCCGTTACTGCAGCGGCGTGGTGGCCGGGAGCAAAATCATCGAGCTCTTCCAGCACGGGGAAACGGAAAAAATCCGCGCGCTTGTGGAAAGCGCAAAGCAACAAGCAGCACCAAACCAGCTGTAAAAATGCCTGGATGCATGCTCCGAACCGGCGCACATGCTGCCCATACATTTCCCACAGGTTTATCCACATCCGGAATATGTAAAGAAAAGGATATAGGGGAGGTTATCCACAATATCCACATTTTATACACAAAAAATGTGCACAATTTTATACACATCAAAGGATATTGTCAATAGAGGCATTGAAAGGTTTATGCACATCATCCACAAAAAACGGCGGCCCAATGGAAAGGCCGCCCGTTTTTATTTTACCGCCTGTTTTTCGCTCTTTTTTCCGCAGCATCGGAACGGGCCTGTGCTTCCAAATCTTCCCCGTCTGCGAGTTCCCTCGAATATTCAATGTCTTTTCCGTCCATTTTCATGTTCTTCGGTACTTGCGGCAATGTTGCTTTATTTTTATCGCGTGTTTTATGCTGATGCCCGCGGCCCATTTAAAAAACCCCTTTCAAGCAGTTTGCGGTTGCCTCCGCAAAACTACTTTTTGCGTAAAAGGTTTTTCTTAAACAGGTAATTATTTGCGCCCTCTGTCCGTGTATCCTCCGGCCCGGTCGGCTTTTTTAAATTCGTGCTGGTAAGTCACTTCCTGCATGCTTCTTAATGTGCTTTTCGTCTGAACTTTTTTATCTTTCGGCATTCGCAAAACCTCCTTTTTTGGATTATTGTTCCCGGTAATACCGCTTTCTACACTTTCAATGGTAAAATAGACAAGGGAGGAATTCATGTGCCTGTCATTACAAAAATCTCGGTTCAAAAAAACAATAAAGAACGTTACAATATTTTTCTTGACGGAAAGTACCGGTTCAGTGTTGATGAAGAAGTGCTGGCACGGTACCAGCTTTTAAAGGGGAAAGAATTGGATGAGCTTGATATTGAAGCAATCCTTGCCGAGGATGATATCCGGAAAGGCGTCAATACCGCCATCCATTTTCTTTCCTACCGGATGCGGTCGGAAAAAGAAGTGCGTGATGATTTGATAAAAAAGGAATTTGCGCCGGAAGTCGTCCGGAGTGTCATATCAAAGCTTTATGAAATGCAGTATCTTGATGATGCGGAATTTGCCGCAAGTTTCGTGCGGACACAAATGAATACAACCCATAAAGGGCCTGTTGTCATTAACAGGGAACTTCAGCAAAAAGGCATTGCACCAGAGCTGATCGAAAAAGCGCTTGAAATTTTTGATGCTGATCAGCAAGTGGAACATGCCCGTGCCCTTGCAGAAAAACTTTCCAGGCAGCATGCCCGGTTGTCGGAGAAGCTTTTAAAACAAAAAGTGAAGCAGGGGCTTACAGTAAAAGGCTATCCGCCTGAAGTGATTTCCGCTGCGATGGCGGCACTTCATGTTGAAAAGGATGAAGAAGCAGAGTGGGAAGCCCTTCTTCAGCATGCGGAAAAAGCAAAGCGCAAATACGGAAAGTTTTCGGGATCCGCCTACAGGCAAAAAATGAAGCAGTTTTTATACCGGAAAGGGTTCCCGGTTGATTTAATAGACCGCTACTTGCGGGAAGAGGGGGATTAAGGATGGAAAAAAGATACAGTCAAATGAGTGAATATGAGTTAAAACAGGAAATTGCACAATTGACGGAGAAAGCGCGCAAGGCCGAACAACTTGGTATTGTGAATGAGTTTGCCGTGCTCGAGCGGAAAATTGCGATGGCAAAGTCGTATTTGCTGGACCCGGCTTCTTTTCAAAAAGGGGAAATTTATGAAATTGAAGGAGACCCCGGCGCCTATTTTAAAATTGATTATATCGATGGCGTCTTTGCCTGGGGTTACCGGGTCAGCGGCGGCAAACCGATCGAAGCCCTCCCGATTTCGATGCTGAAACTGGTGGATTGATTTGTTACTCTTTTACAGGGGCTCAAAAGAAATGGGCCCGGTGCTATTCAACATGTAAGGGCTGCCGGCATCATCCAGCAGCCCTTTCTGTCATGACTCTTCGCGGCGGCCTGATGCGCGCATGCGTTCCTGCGGGTGCGTATTGGTCGTGCCATCCGCGCGTTTCGAAGCATATTCGGCTTGTGCCCGCGGCTTGCCTTCATATACATTGTCATGATCGTACGGGAAACCTTTTTCTTTATTCCGCATGTTAACGCCCTCCTCAACAAAATAACCGGTGGGGAATGGCCCCCGCACCGGTTATTTTGCGCGTTTTCAGACGGAAAACCCGCGCCTTATCTTGGTACAATATCAAGTTTTTTCTTCAGCTTCTCTTTATTAAAAATCCAACCGGTATAAGAGCCGATTATTTCCAGATCTTCATTTAACTTCACAACAGCAACAAACGGATAATGCCCGTTTTTCCGGTAGCGGAGATCGGTAAAGCGGACTTCCCAGCCGTTATCCAGTTCCTTGATCTGCCAGTTATAGACAGGGGAAAAACTTAAGAAAGCAGACAAATTTTTATCTTGCTTTGCCACTTCTAAAATTTTATTTTCCGGAACCGGAAGCCGTTTGAATTTGTCAAGAATGGTGACCGCCGATTTAAACGCAAATGCAACATAGTAGGCATCTTTTGTTCTTACGGCAATCTTCCATTGATGAAAATGAATGGTCGGGGAAATGATGATTCTTTCCGCATCCGGAATCCTGGCCAGCACGGCTTTTTTTACATCGTGACGTGCCGTGAATCTGGCGATATAATATAAAAATATGAAGATGTACATGGCCAGAAACGTCGGCCCCGGTTGTGCCCCGAACAACCAGGCGGCAATGCCGGCCACATGGATGGTAAAAATGAACGGGTCAAATGTGTTGATCACGCCGAGCGCGACCCATTTATATGAGAATGGCCGCAGTGCCTGTGTCCCGTATGCATTAAAGATATCGACGAACACATGCAGAAAAACAGCCAAAAAAGACCAAAGCCATAAATGAAGCGCATCGGTTCCAGGGAAAAAGATGCTGAGCACTGCTGTAATGGCAAGCGGCCACAGCAAGACAGCCGGAAGAGAATGTGTAATGCCGCGGTGGTTGCGAATATAAACCGCATTATTTTTAAATTTGAGCAGAGTATCGATGTCTGGTGCCTGTGAACCTAAAACCGTGGCAATGAGAACGCTGTGAAAATGAACCGCATCTTGTGCGACCACAGGGTCCAACGTTGCCAAACCTCCAAGTGCAATTCCCATAACAACATGGGTTCCAGTATCCAATCTTATTCCTCCTAAAAGTGGTTCTGGCTCCTTGTTAAAGCGCTTATTTCTTTCATCATGCCTTCATCATATGGTAAATTAAGAAGAATTGCAATAGACAAAAGCGGTCAATCAGGATTTTCTGTTTGTATTTTTCCCGCTTATAAAAAGTTATAGCAATCATTTGGGGGAATTAAACATTGAAAAATTTTCCAGTCGGCGACTTTGATATACAATCTTTTCAAGAGGATCTGATCTCCTGGTTTAAAAGGGAACAGCGGGACCTGCCATGGCGGGAGGACCGCGACCCGTATAAAATTTGGGTATCGGAAATCATGCTGCAACAGACAAGGGTGGACACTGTCATCCCCTATTTCCGGCGCTTTATGGAAAAATTTCCGACACTTGAAGCGCTGGCGGATGCCGGTGAAGATGAGGTGCTAAAAGCGTGGGAAGGGCTCGGCTACTATTCACGCGTCCGGAATTTGCACGCTGCCGTAAAAGAAGTGAAGGAACATTATGGCGGCACGGTTCCGGACACACCGGAAGAAGTTTCGAAGCTAAAAGGCGTAGGGCCATATACGGCCGGAGCGATTTTGAGCATTGCATACGGCTTGCCGGAACCGGCTGTGGACGGAAATGTGATGCGGGTGCTTTCAAGAATTTTATCCATATGGGAAGACATTGCAAAGCCTTCTGCAAGAAAGGTTTTTGAAGAAGCCGTCCGCAAGTTGATTTCTCAGGAGAATCCGTCTTATTTTAATCAGGCTTTGATGGAACTTGGTGCGCTCGTTTGCACGCCAAAATCGCCGTCATGTTTGCTTTGCCCGGTCCGGGAGCATTGCCGGGCGTTTGCAGAGGGAACCATTAATGAGCTGCCTGTGAAATCAAAAGGGAAAAAGCAGAAACAGATCCGGCTCCAGGCGGCCGTTTTGGAAGATGAAGACGGGCGCATTTTGATCCATAAGCGTCCGGATAAAGGGCTGCTTGCAAATATGTGGGAATTTGTTCAAGTGGAAGAAAGTGCCGTTTTGCCGGCGAGGCAGGTATTGAAGGACTATCTTGGAGAGGCATTTCAAATTGAAGCCGCACTCGAGACGGAGCATTTTACGGAAATACGGCATGTTTTTACCCATTTAATTTGGGACATCCGGGTATACCGCGGGAAAATTTTAAATCATGTGCAGGAAACGGATGAACTAAAATGCGTGCTTCCTGACGAGATTGAAACGTTTGCATTTCCTGTGCCCCATCAAAAAATCTGGAAAGCCTTCCGGGTCATCAGTAAGTAATGATTGCAAATTTGCTGGAAAATGCAGAGATTTCTTGTTATAATTATTGTTGAAAATAATCAGGTTTGGTTATTTCTTCTTGCAATGGAAGGTGGGTTAACTTTGGAATACGGATTAGAAATTGAAGGTTTGTGCAAGTCATTTTCCAAGTCCCGCTTTACTTTAACAGACATATCTTTCTCCATACCCTATGGATCAATTGTAGGATTTATTGGCGAAAACGGCGCGGGGAAAACATCTACAATGGGAGCAATCCTGCGAACGTTACATATTTATCATTTTATCACTATAATTTGGAATACCTTTACTAAAAAGGATTCAAATTGACCCATAAATAAGTACATGATTCTGCAATCTATAATGGACCCATAAAACTAGACACAAAATGAGGAGCTGTTAAAGTAGGTTTATGAGAAAAAGTTATACGCCTGAATTTAAAACTCAAGTCGTGCTAGAGGTCTTAAAAGAAGAAAAAACGATGAACGAAATTGCTTCTGCTCATGGAATCCATGTGAATCAAATTCGCCAATGGAGAAATGCTTTCCTTGAACAGATGCCAAAAGTCTTTGAAAAAGGCAACAAAAAAGTTGAAAAAATGAAAGCCGAGTATGAACAGACCATTGAAAGTCTCTATGCGGAAGTCGGCCGCCTAACCACGCAGTTGTCGTGGCTTAAAAAAAAATCTGGAATTAAGGAGTAGAGCAGAACGAGTTGAAATGGTCGACTGGGATGACGAAGCAAAACTGCCAATTCCATCCAGGCCGATCTTTTGAGCCTGAACCGTTCAAGCCTGTACTACAAGCCAGTCGGGCCGTCTCCTGAAGAATTGTTTATCAAACATCGGATTGATGAAATCTACACCAAACATCCCTATTACGGCTCCAGGCGCATTGCTGCTTTACTGAATGCCGAAGGTTTGGTCATCAACCGAAAGGCTGTACAGCGCCACATGAGGGAAATGGGAATCGCCGGGATCACACCTGGTCCAAACCTGAGTAAGCGCAGTCTTGAACACCGAATATACCCGTACCTTCTTAGAAACTTGAAGATTACACACCCTAATCACGTGTGGGGTATTGACATTACTTATATCCGGCTTCAAAAAAGTTGGATGTACCTGGTGGCGCTCATTGACTGGTATTCCCGCTATGTCGTTAGCTGGGAGATAGACCAAACCCTTGAGATCGACTTTGTGCTGGAAGCAGTGAAACGGGCATTCTTAGTCGCCAGGCCAGAGATCTTAAACAGTGATCAGGGCAGCCATTTTACCAGTCCCAAATACACGGATCTGGTGCTTGAGAACACGATTAAAATCAGCATGGACGGCAAAAAAAGAGCCCTTGACAATATCATTACCGAAAGGCTTTGGCGAACCATCAAGTATGAGGAAGTATATTTAAAAGAATACAATTCCCCTAGAGAAGCAAGGAAAGAGATTGGTAACTTTATACAATTCTATAATCACGAAAGACTCCATCAGGCCCTGGGCTATAAGACTCCTGCCTCCGTTTATGGCCTTTGAGTGATTCATCCTTCGGGTAGAGGATACTTCTCCGGTGGTGTTGTGTCAAGGGTTCGGCAAAGCCCTCGCTACACTCGCCCTTGACACAACACCCCCGGAGAAGGAAAAATAAAGCAGGATGAATCACTCCAAAAAATGTGAACTGTCCACTAACTGCCTCCAATGAGCATCCTCACGTTCTATTAGTCAGTATCTGTTTTTCAGATTCTGACCCACCTTAAAAATTTTAAATTTGTGTCTTGACGATGGGGTCCACCTTATAAAATACTGTATTATTTGAATATTTCAAACAAGATGGAGGTTATTTATGTACTTCAAGTTTTCTCTTCTTAGTTTTATAACTGGTCTAATAATGATTTTTGTTATTCAATTAGCAACATTTTATAGAAATTTACAAATAAAAACGGGGAGAATGGATGGAGATACGACCTATACTCTATTAAGTTCTAGTTTAATAGTTATTCCGATAATTTTATTTGTTTTAGCGCTAATCTTTTTTCAGTTGCATATCAAAGATAAACAAAAACATTAAAAATCTCTTATTTGGGCTTGTACGTGGTTTTAAGAATACGATGATATAGGCAACACGATGAGAGTTATATTTGAAGTGGATTTATGAAGTTCCCTCTTTCACGATTAATCGCTATGAAAGAAAAAAAGGAAGAACCGCAAGCCAAAATGTCCTTCAAAAGGGCATTCAGCAACAAAACAGCCCCGAGCTTTTTGAAAAGCTTGGGGCCGTTTTTTATGCAGACGGCTGGCAGGTCGCTTTGTCTTTTTGAGAGAGATACAGGTCTATTTCTTTTGCTGCTTTTTTGCCTTCCTGCATGGCCCAGACAATCAGGCTTGCGCCGCGTTTCGCATCGCCGGCGGCAAAAATGCCTTCCCGATTTGTCTGGAAACTTCCAGGTAAGGTTTGAATCAGCCCGTTTTGAAGTTCGATGCCAGCTGACTTGGAATCATCGACACCCTGGAATCCGATGGCGATGAGCACAAGATCTGCTTCCCATACTTGCTGTTCCGCTCCTCGAGGATCCGAAAACGGCACGGTGACAAGCCCTGTTACTTCGCCGTTCTCATTGCCGTGAAATGCTGTGGTTTGGATATAGTATTGCCGCGGATCTTCCCCGAACACTTTAAATGATTCTTCATATGCATAATCTAATGTGAATAGGGAAGGGTTCACCGGCCATGGTTCGTGTTCCGGGCGTTCTTTCGGCAGTTCTCCGTGCTTTCCGAACTGTACAACGCTCTTGCACCCTTGTCGGATCGCGGTTGCCACACAGTCCGCGCCGGTATCGCCGCCACCAATGACAATCACTTTTTTTCCTTTTGCTGAAATTTGCGGTTCGCCGTTTTCCCCATGGTCAAGCAGGTGTTTCGTATTGGCTTTCAAATATTCCATCGCCGGGTAGATGCCTTTTAAATCGCGCCCCGGGATGTCCATGTCACGTTGTTTTTCTGCACCGATGCAAAGCAGGACGGCGTCAAACGCAGACTCGAGTTCATCAAGCGTGATGTCTTTACCAATTTCGGTATTGGCTTTGAACGTGATCCCTTCTGCCTGCAACAGGTCTACTCTGCGCTCTACATACTGTTTTTCAATTTTCATATTCGGAATGCCGTACATGAGCAGCCCGCCAAAACGGTCTTCTTTTTCAAAGACGGTCACATCGTATCCCGCCTGGTTTAAATCGTCTGCTGCCGTCAATCCGGCGGGCCCGCTTCCGACAACGGCTGCTTTTAAGCCGTTTCGTTTCAGCGGTATTCTCGGTTTGATCCAGCCTTCTTCCCAGGCACGGTCGATGATGGCTCTTTCAATGCTTTTAATGGTGACAGGTTCACTGACCAGCCCGGCTGTGCACGAGCCTTCACATGGTGCCGGGCAGGCGCGTGATGTAAATTCAGGGAAATTATTGGTTAAAAGGAGACGCTGGTAGGCCTCTTCCCATTTTCCCTGGGCAGCAAGGGTGTTCCATTCCGGAATTAAATTATATAAAGGGCAACCGCTCGTTTGCCTGCCGATCAGTTCTCCCATCTGGCAGAAGGGGGTGCCGCACTCCATGCAGCGGGATGCCTGTGTCCTCAATTTTGCTTCCGGGAAAGCCTGCACGTATTCTTTCCAAGTAGCCACCCGCTTTGCGGCATCCAGTTCTTTCGGTTTTTCGCGTTTCTGTTCAATAAAATCTGTCGTTCCGCGCATGTCTCACACTCCTCACAAATCACCCGGCCGCTGCCGGAGGGATATAGATGTCGTACAATTTCAGGTTTCTGGTTTGGATAAACAAATGGCCCGGTTCCGTACAATCCGGCTTGTTTCCGGAAAAATTTCCGTCTTGCGTGGGATGCATCCTTGTGCTTCTTATCCGGTTGTTGCCGGAAGCCTAATAGGTGTCCGTTTTCTTTACGGAAAAGTGGATCGATCTATCCCACATACAATCCTGTAAATCCATCCGGAAGCGCCCGGATGGATTTACCCGTTTACTTTACTTCTGTCGGAAAAGCTTTTTCCTTTTCAATTTCCGGCAGGTGCTTTCCGGATTTTTTATATTCAAAAGCGGCAAGCCTGGCTTCATCAAGCGGCATTTGCTGATCCAGGAAGTACTGGATGAGTTCCATCATCGCTTTGTATTCGCGTGGAACAATCTTGACAAACTGATGCAGGGACAGTTCCCAATTTTTCAAAATCCGTTTGGCAACAGGGCTGCCGGTGTATTGATAATGTTTCTGGATCATATGATAAAGTTCGCGCATATCTTCATCAGCATCAACACCTTCAATGCTGACAAGTTCCTGGTTAATCCGCGCCAAAACTTCATCTTCGCCCATTGCGCCGGTATAAATGTAGGCAATCCCGCCGGACATCCCGGCCGCAAAGTTTTTGCCGATCGAACCGAGCACGGCAACGCGTCCGCCGGTCATATATTCGCAGCCGTGGTCTCCGATGCCTTCGACAACGGCATGTACGCCGCTGTTACGAACACAGAAACGCTGGCCGGCCGTTCCGCGAATATACGCTTCACCCGATGTGGCCCCGAAAAAGGCGATGTTTCCGATGATGGCCTGTTCTTCGTCCCGGATCCATCCGGCACCCGGCTTCACAACAATTTTTCCGCCCGATAATCCTTTTCCAACGTAGTCATTGGCATCTCCTTCAAGGTTCAGTGTCAGGCCTTTCGGGATAAAGGCGCCGAGGCTTTGCCCTGCTGAACCGTGCAGATGAATGTGGATAAAATCTTCCGGCAGTCCTTCGTCACCGTATGTTTTTGTAATGATATGGCCCAAAGTGGTGCCGATTGCCCGGTCCGTATTGCGTACAGACAAGGTGACCGCTGTTTGCTGCCTGTTTCGGACGGATACGGATAAATGGTTCAATTCACGGCTGTCAAAGCGTTCTTCCAGTTTATGGTTTTGAACTGTTTTGCCTTGCACAGCAAACGGTGTTTCATCCGCTTTAAACAATAATTTATCGAAATGAAGCTGTTTTGCTTTCCAATGGTTTTTAACCTCATCTTTCACTTTCAGCAAACCTGTTTCGCCGACAAGTTCATCGAGGCTGCGGTAGCCGCATTCAGCCAAGATTTCGCGGACTTCTTCTGCGATGAACCGCATATAGTTAACAACATATTCCGGTTTGCCCATGAATTTGGCGCGCAGCTTCGGATTTTGGGTGGCCACGCCGACCGGGCAAGTATCAAGATGACAGGCACGCATCATGATACAGCCAAGCACAACAAGTGGCGCAGTGGAAAATCCGAATTCTTCGGCGCCGAGACAGGCGGCGATGACGACATCCCGGCCGGTCATCAGTTTCCCGTCTGTTTCAAGGACAACACGGTTACGCAAGCCGTTCAACGTCAGCGTCTGATGGGTTTCCGCAAGGCCGAGTTCCCACGGCATGCCGGCATGTTTGATGCTCGTTTGCGGGCTCGCCCCGGTGCCGCCGTCATGGCCGCTGATTAATATCGTGTCGGCCAGGCCTTTTGCGACACCGGCCGCGATTGTCCCGACGCCTGACTTTGCCACTAGTTTCACCGAAATGCGGGCGCGCGGGTTGGCGCTTTTCAAATCGTAAATCAGCTGCGCCAGGTCTTCAATCGAATAAATGTCATGGTGCGGAGGAGGCGAGATTAAACCGACGCCCGGAGTGGAGCCACGAACTTCGGCAATCCACGGATAAACTTTCGAGCCTGGAAGCTGGCCGCCTTCGCCCGGTTTCGCACCTTGGGCCATTTTAATCTGGATTTCATCCGCATCTGTTAAATACAGGCTGGTGACACCGAAACGGCCGGATGCCACCTGTTTAATGGCGCTCCGTCTTGAATCTCCGTTTGCATCAGGCGTGTAACGTTCTTTTTCTTCGCCGCCCTCGCCGCTGTTGCTTTTTCCGCCGATGCGGTTCATCGCAATCGCGAGTGCTTCGTGCGCTTCTTTGCTTAATGCCCCGTACGACATCGCGCCGGTTTTAAACCTTTTCCAAATCGATTCGACCGGTTCCACTTCATCAAGCGGGACAGGTTTCCGGTTGCTCTCAATTGCCAGCAAGCTCCGGATCGTGGCGTATGGCCCGTGGTGGTACGTTTCCGAAAATTTGCGGTACAGTTCCTTGTTGTTCGTTCTGGCTGCCTGCTGCAAAGTGTACATCATTTGCGGGTTGAACAAATGGTACTCGCCGTCTTTCCGCCATTGCAGCTCGCTTCCCGGATCAAGCGCTTTGTTGTGCTGGAAAAGCAACTCCTGTGCTTTTTCATAACGTTTCAATGATTCTTGGCCGATTTCTGCGAGCCCGATCCCGCCAAGCTGCGAGACGGTACCGGTAAAATAGCGGTCGCAGACGCTTTCTGCAATGCCGAGCGCTTCAAAAGTTTGCGCCCCGCGATAACTTTGCATCGTCGTAATCCCGACTTTCGACATGATTTTGACGACGCTTTTCTTTAGTGTACTTAAATAGTTTTCACTTGCTTTTTTATACGGCAGATCAATATGCCCTTCATCGATTAAATTTTGAATCGTTTCAAGCGCGAGATACGGGTGTACCGCATCGGCACCGTAACCTAAAAGAGCGGCCATATGATGTGAATCCCGCGGTTCTCCGGAATCCAGCACGATACTTGCTTTCGGCCTTGTGCCCAAGCGGATCATATGCTGGTGCAGGGCTGATACGGCAAGCAGGGAAGGAATCGGCACGGCACGATGCCCTTGCGCACGGTCGGAAAGGATTAAAATTTCCGCGCCTTCCCTGATTTTTTCGTCCGCTTCCTTGAGCAATTGTTCCAGCGCCTCTTCAAGGGTGACATCCGGCGAATGGTAAGCGGGAAGAAAAGCGGTTTTCATTCCCTGGTTTAAAATGGCGTTAAATTTGGCCGTGCTTAAAAACGGGTGTTCTAGCCGGATTTTTTTATGGGCGGTATCGTCATGACCGTCAAGCGATACTTGCGGGCCGAGCCAGGTAACCGTAGATATAACGTATGATTCGCGAATGGAATCAATCGGGGGGTTCGTGACCTGCGAGAAGCTTTGTTTGAAATAATGGAACAAAAGCTGCGGGCGCTCCGATAAAACTGCAATCGGTGTATCGACGCCCATTGCCCCGATCGGTTCATTCTTTTCCTGCGCCATTGGCACGATGGACTTTGTGCATTCTTCATAAGTGTAGCCGAATAATGTCTGCCGATAAGCCAATTCATTTTTTTCAAGACTGGATGCAGCCGGGATAAAATGGCTTTCTTCCAGGTCTATCACTGAATCTTCGAGATGCTCGGCGTACGGTTTTTCAAGGCTGACCTGTGCTTTTAGTTCATCACTTGGGATAAGGGCACCTTTTTCAAGATCCACGAACAAAAGCTGACCCGGTTTTAAATGGCGCCGTTCTTTGACGTTTTCCGGTTCCACATCGACGACGCCGACTTCGGATGCAAAAATGATTTTATCATCATGGGTAATGTAGTAACGGGCCGGGCGCAAGCCGTTTCTGTCAAGCACCGCCCCGATCTGCTTTCCGTTCGTAAACTCGAGCGCCATCGGTCCGTCCCACGGTTCCATAATCTGGCTATGGTATTCATAAAATGATTTTAAGTAAGGCGGCAGGTCTTCGTTGTCTTCCCATGGCTCCGGCACCATCATCATGATCGCGTGCGGAAGGGAGATGCCGTTTGTCGTTAAAAATTCAAGGACATTGTCAAAAATCGCCGAATCCGAACCGTTTGCGTTGATCACAGGCTGGATTTTTTTCAATGTGTCAAGGCCCAGTTCGTTTGCAAACAATTCGATTTTTGCATTGAACCAGTTGACGTTCCCTTTGATGGTGTTGATCTCCCCGTTATGGGCGATCATCCGGTTCGGGTGGGCCCGCTCCCAGCTCGGGAACGTATTGGTGCTGAACCGCGAGTGGATCAGCGCAAGGGCCGATTGAAACCGTTCGTCTTGCAGATCAATGTAGAACAGAGGGAGCTGTTCTGCCGAAAGCATGCCTTTATATACAATTGTCCGGTTCGAAAAACTGGCGGCATAAAAAGAGGAACCGAATTTGTTCTCAACCAGTTTCCGCAATATATAGATCTTTCTTTGAAAAACTGCTTCTTCCGTGTTATCGTTTGAAGAAGAAACGAAAATCTGAACGATGTGCGGCCGCGATTCTTCCGCCTGGCGCCCAAGAACTTCCGGATTTACCGGAACTTCACGGACACCGTTCACTGAAAGGCCGAGTGATGCAGCCTGGATGCGGAATTCATTCAGAATGTCCTCCGCAGCATGCGGATCATGCGGCAGAAAAAGCATTCCCACTGCATACTCCCCTTTTTTTGGAAGGGTGAAGGAGCATACGGCCTCAAAAAACGCGTGCGGGATTTGCATTGAAATACCGGCGCCGTCGCTCGTTGTCCCGTCGGCATTTTTACCGGCGCGGTGGTCCAGCCTTCTCAGCATCTCCAAAGCAGTGGTGATGATCTTATGAGACGCGCGGCCCTTGATGTCCGCGTAAAAGCCGATGCCGCATGCATCATGTTCAAATTCAGGTCGGTAAAGTCCATAATGTTGATTATTCATTGCTTCACATTCCTTCCATCATCAGGTCGAGTCCGAAAAGTAAGATTATTTTAAATTTTACCCTCTTGTGATTCTTTCTTACAATATATAGTTAAGATGAAATTAATCTCAAATTGAGAATGGTGTGATTCGCATGGAGTTAAGACAGTTAATTTATTTTATTGAAGTCGCCAAAAGGGAGCATGTGACACACGCTGCAGATGAGCTGCATGTCGCCCAATCCGCCATCAGCCGGCAAATTTCCCTTTTGGAAGCCGAACTTGGCGTTTCCCTTTTTTGGCGTGAAGGAAGGAATGTCAGGCTGACGCCGATCGGAAAAGTTTTTTTAGAACACGCTGAAAAAGTCGTGCTCGAAATTGATAAAGCCAAGCAAAGAATGCAGGAATTCCTCGATCCGGATAACGGGACGGTCCGCCTCGGTTTTTCGACCGGGTTATCGGTCCAGACCTTTTCTTCCCTGTTGGCACAGTTTCGCGAAAAACATCCCGGCCTCGAGTACCAGTTTGTGCAAGGGACCCCCGGCTATTTGATCCGGTTGATTGAAAACGGGGAACTTGAGCTGGCGCTTGCCTCTCCTGTGCCGGATGACCATCCCGGGGTTAGCGGTGAAATTTTATACATGGAAAAGCTCATGCTGCTTTTCCGCCGCGACCACCCGCTTTCCGGGCAGGAAATGATCCGGCTCGCCCAGCTGAAAAACGAACGTTTCATTACATTCCGGGAGGGCTTTTCGATTCGTGAAATTCTGTTCTCCGCCTGCCGGAAGTCCGGTTTTGAGCCTGCGATTGCATTTGAAGGCGAGGACATGGAGACGATTAAAGGCCTTGTTGCAAGCGGAACGGGTGTTGCAATTCTGCCTGAGCCTGCGCTATTATTTAATCTGTCTGAAGAAATCGTAAAAGCGGAAATCAGCGATGTAGAACTGATGCGCCCGGTCGGCGTGATGATCCCGAAAAAAAGGGAAATGGCGGCTTCAGAAAAAGCCCTTTATGCATTTTTAACATCATTTTATGACAGGCTGAACCGGTTCCAAAGATAAGCCAGCGGAGCGCCGCGCAATCCGAATCGGTTCCGGAACAAGGGACAGCCGCGTTTCTGTAAACCGGGCTTCAGGCAGGCGTGGAAAATGCCGCATTCCAGGGTGATAAGGAGCAGGATGCATCGCGGCTTTTTGAAAAAGGGAGAGCGTTGCAAAAATCATAAAGAAAACGGAGAAGGTGGAATCATTGGCAAATAAGGTGGCACTTGTAACCGGATCAAGCAAGGGGCTGGGCCGGGCGATTGCGCTCGATCTTGCAAAGAGCGGCTATGATCTGGTCATCAATTATGCGCGCAGCCGGCCCAAAGCCGAAGAAGTGGCAGCAGAAATTGAAAAGCTGGGGCAAAAAGCGCTTCTGATCAAAGCAAATGTCGGGGACGTGAAAAAAATAAAAGAAATGTTCGCACAAATCCGGGATACATACGGCAGGCTGGATGTGCTTGTCAATAATGCCGCTTCAGGTGTCGAACGCCCAGCAATGGAGCTGGAAGATCGCCATTGGGACTGGACGATGAATATTAACAGCAGGGCACTCCTGTTTTGTGCACAGGAAGCCGCTAAACTCATGGAAGAAAACGGCGGGGGGAAAATTGTGAGCCTCAGTTCGCTCGGTTCGATCCGCTATATCGAAAATTATACGGCGGTCGGTGTGTCGAAAGCAGCGCTTGAAGCTTTAACCCGCTATTTGGCAGTTGAGCTGGCGCCGAGTATTTGCGTGAATGCAGTTTCGGGCGGGGTCCTCAATACGGATGCGCTCAAGTCTTTCCCGAACCGCGAAGTACTGCTGGAAGACGCGCGGAAACATACGCCGGCAGGAAGAATGGTCGAGGTCGAGGATATGGTGAACGCCGTACGCTTTTTAATTTCGGATGAGGCATTTATGATCCGCGGCCAAACGATAATCGTGGACGGCGGCCGCTCGCTTCTTTTAAGTTGAGTACGCCAATCTTGAGTTCCTTTATTTTCCAGTTTTTATGATAAGGATAAATCGTTGCACCTCTGGTTACATTAATACCCGTGGAGGTGATAACGATGGCAAACAACAACAACTTCAAAAAGGCTGCCAAAGGAAATTTTGGTTCTGAATTTGCCAGCGAAACGAATGCGCAGGAAGTAAGAAAGCAAAACGCGAAGTCTGCTTCCGGCCAAGGTTCTTTCGGTTCTGAATTCGCAAGCGAAACGAACGCACAGGAAGTAAGAAAACAAAACCAAAAAGCTGAAGCGAAAAAATCGCAAAACGCTGGACAATTCGGCCAGCAATAACCGATAGAAAGAGGTTTCCCGAACGGGGGCCTCTTTTTTCTTTTAAAGCTTTCGGAGTTCGACAAAAGAAGTCAAAGGATTTTGCCCTCCCATCGAGAATATGTGTAAATGAAAAGTTCAATTCATCCTTTAGGGGGTAAAAAACTTTGATGGAAGAATTTAATCGGCTTGTCGCACAGCAAATGGACACGATGGATAGGCTGCTGTTTTTGCAATCGGAAATGGAGAGATGCAACGAAGTGAAAAGCGAACTATTGAAGTTGCAGGAAGAAACAATGGCGGAAGATATCCTTGATGAAATCGGCCGAATGAATAAAGAATTGCAGGAAATTGAAAAAGTTTTTGAATCGCAGACGGTTGAACTGATCCGAGTTTACCACAGTTCAAAAATTTGCACATAAACAATCCTATTTCAAATAGGATTGTTTAGTTTTAATCGCGTTCAGAAACCGTTATAATAGATAGAAAACAGATCGTTTGATTACATAAGTTTTATTCCGGCACATAACGGGCACAGGTTTACATATAAACAATCATGAAAGTGGGCATGAGATGATGGGAATCCCGGCAGAAGGTGATAAAATCCAAATTCAAAGCTATAAGCATAACGGCCATATTCACCGGATATGGGAAGAAACAACCGTTTTGAAAGGCACGAAAAGCCTGGTGATCGGGGGAAACGACCGGACTTTGGTAACCGAATCGGATGGCAGGACATGGATTACGAGAGAACCTGCAATTTGCTACTTCCATGCCGACCACTGGTTCAATATTATCGGCATGATCCGTGAAGACGGCGTCTACTACTATTGTAACTTGGGGTCGCCGTTTGTTTACGACAGTGAAGCGTTAAAATATATTGATTATGATCTCGACATCAAAGTCTATCCGGATATGATGTTTACTTTGCTGGATGAGGATGAATATGAATACCATCGCAAAAAAATGGGCTATCCCGATGTCATCGACCATATTTTAAAGCGAAACGTGGACATTCTCATTCACTGGATCCGGCAGCGGAAGGGACCGTTCAGCCCCGATTTTATTGATATTTGGTACGAACGCTACCTGACCTATTTGCGTTAAGCAAACCGCCTGTTGAACGCCAACAGGTTTTTTGTATGCGTAAATTTGAAAAATAAGGGAAATAAATGGTGCGTTTTGTTTGCTTTAGGAGGTGCAGCGCATGGGTAGTGTGAAAAGATACATGAAATTTGTAAAGCCGTATTGGTTTCAAATCGTTGCGACGATCATCATCGGGATCATCAAGTTTACGATCCCACTTTTAATCCCCCTTTTGATTAAATATGTGATCGATGATATTATCGGCAACCACGGGCTTTCACCGGACGAGAAGCTGCATAAGCTTGTTTGGGTGATGTCTTTTATGCTTGCCATTTTTGTTATCGTCCGGCCACCCGTTGAATATTACCGGCAATATTTTGCGCAGTGGACGGCAAGTAAAATATTGTATGATATCCGCGACCGCTTTTTTACCCATCTTCAAAAATTGAGTTTCCGGTTTTATGCCAACACGCGCGGAGGGGAAGTCATTTCCCGGGTGATGAATGATGTCGAGCAGACGAAAGATTTTGTTATTACGGGGCTGATGAACGTCTGGCTCGATATGACAACGGTTCTGATTGCGATTGTCATGATGTTTATGATGGATGCCCGGCTGACTTTAATTTCACTCGCCGTTTTTCCATTTTATATTTTTTCGGTCAAATATTTTTTTGGCAATTTGCGTTTTTTGACGAGGAAACGGTCGCAAGCGCTCGCAGAGGTGCAGGGCTATCTTCATGAGCGGGTGCAAGGCATGGCTGTTATTAAAAGTTTTGCCATTGAAGACCATGAGCAAAAGCAGTTTGACAAGCATAACCACAATTTTCTGGAAAAAGCATTGGCACACACAAGCTGGACAGCTAAATCGTTTGCAGTTGTGAATACCATTACCGATATCGCGCCGCTTTTCATTATTTTTGTATCCGGCTATCTCGTGATTAAAGGCAGCCTTACTGTCGGCACGCTCGCAGCGTTTATCGCTTATATTGATAATTTATACAGTCCACTCAGAAGGCTCGTCAATTCCGGCACGACGCTGACGCAGGCGTTCGCTTCAATGGACCGGGTGTTTGAACTGCTGGATGAAAAATATGACATTGATGACCGGCCGGACGCGGTGGAGTGCAGGAATGTACGCGGCAATATCCGGTTTGATGGCGTCGAATTTCGGTATGATGATGAAAAAGAGCCGGTGCTGAAAAATATCAATCTTGAGATCAGGGCAGGGGAGACGGTTGCCTTTGTCGGGATGAGCGGGGGCGGCAAGTCTTCCCTTGTGAGCCTCATCCCCCGGTTTTATGATGTGACAAAAGGGGCCGTTTATCTGGACGGCCAGGATATCCGCACGTTTAAAGTGCGAAGCCTGCGCGATAAAATCGGGATGGTGCTGCAGGACAATATTTTGTTTAGCGAGTCGGTGAAATCCAATATTTTGCTCGGCAATCCGCAGGCGACGGACGAGGAAGTCGTACAGGCGGCAAAAGCAGCGAACGCCCATGAGTTTATTATGAATCTTGCCGACGGATATGAAACAACGGTGGGCGAGCGGGGTGTTAAATTGTCCGGGGGGCAGAAGCAGCGGATTGCGATTGCGCGTGTATTTTTGAAAAACCCGCCGATTTTAATCCTTGACGAAGCGACATCCGCGCTTGATTTAGAAAGCGAGCATTTGATTCAGGAAGCCATTGAAAAACTGGCGCGCAACAGGACGACCTTGATCGTTGCCCACAGGCTGTCCACCATTACCCACGCAGACCGCATTGTCTTAATTGAAAACGGAGAGATCAAAGAAACCGGCACCCACGAACAACTCATGGCAAAACAAGGGCTCTATTACAACCTATTCCAAATCCAACAACTGGATGATTAGAAAAGCGGAGGCGACTGTACAGCGGCGTACGGATTTTGTAGTCTTCGACCGAGATAAAGGAAACACGATGAGCCGATAGGCGAATCGATGCCCGCTTATCGAAAGGAGAAGACGTAAAAATCCGTTAGCCGCTAGGAGCCGGAGCTGGACAAAGAAAAGCGGAGGGCGCTCGCTCGTCGGCAAAAAATGGAGGAGATCCCGTTTAAAAACGCGGGGCCTCCGTTTTTTGTCAGGAAATGAAACAAAATTTCTTTTATAAATATAATAATAAAAATATGTTGAAATATTGTTTCAAAGTGCATATAATAGTATCAAAGGAGGGATGCATGATTGCTTGGATTTTCAATATACTTGAATGAAGACTGGTCAGAAGAGAAGGAAGCCTGCATTCACCGAATGGCAGCAATTGGAATGGAAGGGATATTTACATCCTTACAGCTACCGGAAGATGACCCGTCCCAATACCGGAAAAGGCTTGCTCCGCTCTTGGAGGCTGCAAAACGGAACGGGATGAAAGTGATGATCGACGTCTCTGGAAACGTGCTCCGCCATATCGGGCTGTCCATTGATGATCCTGCACGCATTATTGAAAGCGGTATCAATGGCCTGCGCATCGATGCCGGTGTCAGCTGGGAACAGGTTGCCCGCCTGTCGAACACGATGACGGTCGGATTAAACGCCAGCACATTAACGGAACAGGATTATGAGCAGCTGAAACAGCACGGCGCTAATTTCAGCCGGCTGGAGGCCTGGCATAATTATTATCCGAGGCCCGGAACCGGACTGGATGAAAATTGGTTTTACGAGAAAAACAAATGGCTGAAAAGCAAAGGATTCAGCATTACGGCATTTGCGCCCGGCGATGGCAAGCTACGATTTCCTTTATACGAATCCCTGCCGACATTGGAAATCCACCGCCATCAAAATCCGCTGGCAGCCATCTGCTCGCTGTTAAGGGATTATGCGGTTGACCATGCTTATATCGGGGATCCGGGGTTAACGCCGCAATCCCGCAGCCAGATCGGGGAATTTTTTTGCCATGATACCATACTGCTTCATGCAACGACTGCAGATCTGAAATGGCGCCCGTATATTTTTAAAAACCACCGGAACCGGATGGATGTCGCAAGGGACGCGATCCGCAGCGAGCAGTCGAGAACATGCAACCAAAAGGACGATATCGAGCCCGAAAACAACATTCCCCGCAACAAAGGCAGCATTACGCTCGACAATAACCTGTACGCAAGATACAAAGGGGAATTGCAAATCACAAAGCGGAACCTGCCTGCCGATGCGAAAGTAAACGTCATCGGGCAGATTGCCGGCCGCGACTTGCCGCTCCTTGATTTTATTGGTTCGGGTACACGGTTTAAAATGACGGACAATGAAGGTGAAAACGAATGGACTTAGAAAAACTCGCCACAGAACAGCGCAACGAAAAGACAATGAATCTCGATACGTTGTCCACAAAGGAAATTTTGCAATTGATGAACGAGGAAGACCAAACGGTTCCAATCCGTGTAGGGAAAGAACTAGCACAAATCGAAAAAGTGGTAAAAGCCGTTATCCGTTCTTTTAACAAGGGTGGACGCTTGATCTATTGCGGAGCAGGCACAAGCGGGCGGCTCGGCGTTCTCGATGCTGTCGAATGCGTGCCGACATTCAGTGCGGACCCGTCCATGGTGCAGGGGCTGATCGCAGGCGGCCCTGCGGCCATGACCGTTGCCGTTGAAGGGGCGGAGGATTCGAAAGAGATGGGGGAAGAAGATTTAAAGCACATCCATTTATCAGAAAAGGATACAGTCATCGGCATTGCGGCAAGCGGCAGAACACCGTATGTGATTGGCGCGCTGGACTACGCGAAAAAAGCCGGTGCTGTGGCGGCATCGCTTTCCTGTAACAAAAATGCTGAAATTAGCCGGCATGCCGATATTCCGATCGAAGTGGAAACCGGCCCTGAAGTGTTGACGGGATCAACCCGGCTAAAAGCGGGCACCGCCCAGAAACTTGTATTGAATATGATTTCAACTGCTGCAATGGTTGGAATTGGAAAAGTATACGAAAATTTAATGGTGGATGTCAAACCGACAAACGCAAAACTGGTGGAGAGATCGAAATCGATTATTATGCAGGCTTCCGGATGCAGCTATGAAGCAGCTGAACAGGCTTTTTACGCAGCCGGCAAAAATGTGAAGCTGGCTATTGTCATGTTGTTAACCCATCTTTCCAAGGAAGAGGCAGAGGAGAAAATGGCACAGGCAAATGGTTTTATTAGAAAAATCGTTTAAACCGGGGGATGAAAAAAATGACCGAAACGAAAGAACAACGACTGGCAAGGGAAATTTACGAAAATGTCGGCGGCATGGGAAATGTCGAAAAGATCATCCATTGCATGACAAGAGTCCGGCTTACCATAGCGGATTACAGTAAAGTCAATATCGAAGGCCTGAAAGCGGTTGACGGCGTGCTCGGCGTCGTGGAGGATGAAACGCTCCAGGTCGTGCTTGGCCCCGGCATTGTCAACAAAGTCGCCAACCTCATGGTGCACGAGGCCGGTGTAAAACTTGGGGAAAATTTTCCGAAGTCAGCAGGCCATAAAGATGCCGGGCGGTCAAACCGCGAAATGGCGGAAGCCAAAGCGGCCGAAGTAAAGGCAAGGGAAAAGGCGAAACATAAAAGCAACGGTTTCAAAAGGGCTTTAAAATCGATTTCCAATATATTTGTACCGCTTATTCCGGCTTTTGTCGGCGCCGGGATTATCGGCGGGGTTGCTGCCATTTTCCAAAATATGATGACTGCCGGGCACCTCAGCCAGGACTGGGCGACCATTATTACGACTTTAAACATTATTAAAAACGGGTTGTATCTTTATTTGGTCATTTATGTCGGGATTAATAGTGCAAATGAGTTCGGGGCGACACCGGGCCTTGGCGGGGTCATCGGGGCTGTGACGATGTTAACCGGCATGGATCCGAAAAATCCGCTTCCGAATATTTTTACCGGAGATGCCCTTTCCCCTTTATAAGGCGGGATCATCGGTGTTATTTTTGCAGTGTGGATTTTAGCGCTTGTTGAAAAAAGGCTGCATAAAATTGTTCCGAATGCTGTGGATATCATTGTGACGCCAACAATTGCATTATTAGTTATCGGACTTTTTACTATTTTCATCGTCATGCCGGTTGCAGGCGCGGTATCAGGCGCTCTTGTTGGCTCGATCACGTGGGTGTTGAAAGTCGGCGGCGCTTTTTCAGGCTTTATACTGGGGCTTTTCTTCCTGCCGATGGTCATGTTCGGCCTGCACCAGATCCTCACCCCGATCCATATTGAAATGATCAATAAGACAGGGATGACACCGCTGTTACCGATCCTTGCAATGGCAGGCGCAGGGCAGGTCGGCGCGGCGATTGCTTTGTGGATCAGGTGCCGGAAAAATAAAAAACTCGTGCAGTTGATTAAAGGGGCATTGCCGGTTGGCATTATGGGCATTGGCGAACCGTTAATTTACGGTGTGACTTTGCCGCTTGGGCGCCCATTTATTACCGCGTGTATCGGCGGCGGCATCGGCGGGGCAGTGATCGCGGGCATCGGTAATATCGGCGCGATCGCAATCGGCACAAGCGGGATTGATTTAATTCCGCTGATTGCGCACGGACGCTGGCTCGGTTATATCGCCGGGTTGGTAGCCGGTTATATTGGGGGCTTCGTTGCCACTTATTTCTTCGGTATTCCAAAAGATGCGATGAAGGAGACCGACGCAGATCGTGAGTGATGGAATTGGAAGAGAATATTATTCTGCAAATTAAATCCAAATTAACCAGTCTGTCAAAATCAGAAAAAAAGCTCGGCGAGTATATTCTCAGCCACGCTGTGGAAACGGTCAATGACAATACGAGCGAACTTGCGGAAAAAGCAGGCGTCAGCCCGGCCACCGTTGTGCGTTTTTGCCGGTCGATCGGGCTGTCCGGCTTTTCACAATTAAAGATCAGATTGTATGCGGATGCCTCCGGGGGGCTGGACCGGGAAATTTATACGGATATCACACCGAATGAAGATATTGCCATGATTGCTGATAAACTGGCTTTGCGGTTTAACCAGTCGATCACACAAACCGCAAATCTTCTTGAGACCAGCTGCATTGAAAAGATAACGGCCATGGTGGATAAAAGCCCGGCCATATACGTATACGGAATTGGCGCCTCCCATGTGGCAGCTGAAGACTTCACGCATAAGTTTTCAAGAATTGGCAAGCCGGTGGTCCACACGCTGGATCACCATCTGCTCGGTTCTTCTTTGATCAACGCCTCCAAAGACTGTATGTTTGTGGCGATTTCAAATTCAGGCGAAACCAATGAAGCCATCAAGCTGACGCAGATTGCCAAACAGAACGGGCTTTTTACAGTGGGCATCACACAAAAACGGGACAGTACGCTTGCCAGTATCGTGGATGCGCCTTTGATCCACCATGGCGGGGAAGCGGTCCTGCTGAGAAGCGCGGCAACCACATCCCTGGCTGCACAACTGTTCACGATTGATGTTTTGTACTTCGCCTATGTTGCAAAGCATTACCATGAAATCATGGGCCGCTTAAAAAACTCAAAAATCAATATCCAGACTTTTTTCCGCAAAGAAAACAACTAAAAACCGGCCCATAAGCCCGGCGTGAAAAGCGCAGCAAATAAAGCGGCCGTTTCGAAAAGCGGAAAATCTTTACTAAAAGTGCAAAATCTAAGGCGCACCGGCTCGGGATGAAAACAGGGCCGTGCATCCAATAGGGGACGGCTGGCCTGCCGTCCCCTATTGGTCTTCCAATTCGTCAAGATTGAGTTCTGATTGTTCGTGGTGATAGATTTGGGACACGGTGATCAATTTTTCCAGATGTTCAAGCTCTTCCTGGTAATCCACAAGCAGCGCCAGCAAGTTCATCACGTGATAGGACTGGAGATCAGCGCGGAAAGTCTCATCTTTTAAGTTCTGCAGAAAAATGTCCATCAGCTCATTCCGCTGTTTGTCAGCCGTATCGCATTTTTGCGCATGGGCTTTGACTTTTCCGAGAAACATGAGCAGCAATTTTTCATGTTCGTTCACAAGGTATTCCATTTGTTCCTGCAGCATGCTCCGGAATGTTTCTGGCAGCCCGGCAATATCCGCTTTGTACTGGTGCAGCCGTTTTAAAATAATATAGCTTAAATTCAAAATGGCCACCATTTCTTTATACAGCACCACTTTCCGCTGCCGCTCGATCCTGTTGCTTTTCCCGTAGATTTTTTCCTCTTTAAATAAAGTGTACAGCTGCTCTACTTTGTACACCCGCTCTTTAATGTCGGGAAGTTCTTCTTTTAAAAGCTGGTAATCGGCTTCCTGGCGCGCTGCAATCCGGATGAATTTGAGCAGTTCTTCTGTCACATGGGTGAGACGGACATACAGCCGGGCCTCGTATTTCGGCGGCAGGAAAATCAAATTCACAAGAAACGAGCTGAAAATCCCGATAAACAATGTCGCAAAGCGGATGCCGGCCGTCTGCAGAAAATTGTCACTTGGCGTTTCCATAATGACAATCATGGTTACAAGCGCGAGGCCGACCGTATCATCGAGCTTCAGTTTCAACATTAAAATGATGATCAACACAGACCCGAGACCGACGACTAAAAAATGGTTGCCAAAGGCCATGACAAAAATGACCGCGAGCAAAGCGCCGATCAGATTGCCCTGGACCTGATCGATAATGGACCGGTAAGACCGGTATATCGTAGGTTTAATCGCAAAAGTGGCAGCGATCCCGGCAAACACCGGGGACGGCATTTTTAATAATTGCGCGATAAACAACGCAATCGTAATGGCAATTCCTGTTTTGACAATGCGGGCTCCAACCCTCATATTGGCAATTCCTTTCTTCCTTGCAAAGATATTTACATGATATGTTCCAAAAGGCTGCACTAAACTATTTCCGTCCAAAAATTTTTTTAAACCGGCAGACCCTTTGATTTTGTCATTATAACATGTTTGCCGGAAGACGTGCGTGGGATAAGACCGGAGAATTTGTCCTAATTTTGCTCGGCACGGAATATACATGAGGTAAATGAATCCAAAATGCGCGTATGAAGAGGGGAAACGATGTTGTGGCTGATTGAAAAGTATGTGCTTAGTATGGCTGCGCTCAGGCTGATCTCAGGAATGATCGAAATTTCCGCGGCCATTTTGATGCTCAAATACAATCAAGTGGAAAAAGCGCTTCTCATCAACAGTTCTCTTGCTATTGTCGGGCCTGTTGTTTTAATTACGACAACGGCGATCGGGGTGATCGGAATTTCCGATAAAATCTCGTTTGCCAAAATGCTGTGGATTCTGGCCGGGGTTGGCTGCATTTTGTACGGGATTAAAAGCAACGGGTAAGCTTTGTGAAAAGAAAGCGGATTAGGGCTGGAGTGAGCAACCGGCCGGCTTGTTGGGGGATGGTAATGCCGGGTTACAGTAGGGATCTCGGTTTGCCGTGGGGGATCTCCGCAATCGAAAGCCCCGTTTTGTCATGAAGGCCGTAAACCCCTATGCCTTTAGGCCGGAACCTGTTGCATCCACTGGCAGCGTAATGAGGGAGGAACCCGGCAGCTCCCTGTTTTTCAAACCCTTTAAGCAGCACCCCTTTTTATTGCGGGCAAGTGCCGATCGTTTGCTTTATTTAAGCAGATGCCGGATTTCGCCGCCTTCCATCAGGTTGACATGGATTTCTTTCAATGCCGTTTCCTTGACCGTCTCCATCATCTTTTCTCCGGATCCATCTTTTTCGATCACAGCCCGGTTCCCGGTTTGGTTCAGCACCCATAACGTATACTGCAGTTTCGGATGGTTTTCGGGGAAACTGAAAATCAAAGCATAATAAATGTCAAATCCGCCGTCGAAAAATTGCATCACGCCGCGAATATAATTTTGTTCGTCTTTCTTTTGCGACAAAGAGACCTTGTAACCTTGCTGCATCCCGATCTTTTCGATTTCCTCCAAAATGTATTCCATAAATAATTTCACTTTTTTCCTCCTTGCGTAACAGGTAACCATATCCTTCCCGTAATTGGCTGCAGTATTCCTTTGGGCAAAAGAATAAAATGCTTGCTTCCGGATAATCTAACAGAGCAAAAATTGAAATCCGGGGAGGATATTATGGCAAGCAAACAACCTTCTGTGATGACAGTGGCAGCAATCGGCTCCATTCCGTTAATTATGACGCTTGGCAATTCCATGCTGATTCCTGTCCTGCCGAAAATGCAGTCTGAACTTCACTTGACCTCCTTTCAGGCAAGTTTGACGATCTCTGTTTTCTCCATTGTGGCCGCCGTGTTCATCCCGGTGCTCGGCTATCTTTCCGACCGCTTTTCCCGGAAAGCCGTAATTTTGCCGGCATTGTTTTTATACGGGGCAGGCGGCATCCTGGCGGGAATCGCAGCCGCTTTGTTTTCCCATGCTTTCGCCTGGATCATGGCAGGCCGCACGCTTCAGGGAATCGGGGCAGCCGGGACAGCGCCGATCGCCATGGCCCTGACCGGGGATCTGTTTAAAGGCGACAAGGAAAGCCAGGTGCTCGGCCTTGTGGAAGCATCAAACGGGTTCGGCAAAGTGCTGTCTCCGATATTGGGGGCGCTGATCGCATTGCTTGTATGGTACGGCACGTTTTTTGCTTTTCCGGTTGTGGTCGCTGTCTCCATTTTTTTAACATGGGTCTTTATTAAAGAAAAACCAAAAAAGAAAGAACCACCCGGGCTCGGGAAATATGTAAAAGGTCTTGCCGGCGTGTTTAAAGACGACGGGCGGTGGCTATGCACTGCTTATCTTGCAGGCGCGACATGCTTATTTACCCTTTTTGGCATTCTATTTTTCCTTTCCAATGTGTTGGAAAAAAGTTATAAAATTGACGGTGTGATGAAAGGACTAATTCTGGCGATTCCCCTGCTTGTCATGTGCACCACTTCTTATATTACTGGCAGCAAAATCGGGAAAAACCAGCGCTTGATGAAAAAACTGATTGTCACGGGCTTCTGCCTGATGACCGTTTCTTACGCGCTGCTTACGTTTTTCAGAGGGCTTTTTCTGTTTATTCCGGTCCTTGCCCTCGGCAGCCTCGGAACCGGGCTGATTTTGCCGTGTGTAAACAGCTTTATTACGAATGCCGTTGGAAAAGAAAAACGGGGATTTGTCACTTCACTGTACGGATCTGTCCGGTTTCTCGGGGTGGCAGTCGGCCCGCCGGTGTTCGGGCGGCTGATGGAATGGTCGCGGCCGGGGATGTTTATCTCGATTGCCTGCTTTACATTTGCAGTCGGGTTACTGTCGCTGTTATTGATCCGCCCGCAGACTGAAAAAGGCTCCTCCGGCGGGGAAGATAAAAAGAAAAGAAGCCGGCGCACCATTTTGGAACCGGCGGGCGGCAGATAACCGGATTTTTTCCGGGTGCTGGCAATTTTTTCGATTGAGAGGATGGAGAGCGCGGTTTGTGCGTGAATTGCCGGCACCGGTCCTGGCCCGTTTATTTTTTTCGCCAGCCTAACGGAAGAAAGGGAAGCTTTAAGTAAATGGCTTGGAAGGAAAATTGATAAATCCAGGCGACAATTCTGGTTGACACATATTGGCAAATGACGGCCTGTATGACAATTTCCCAGTCGATCACATACGCCGTCAGAATAAAAATGAGCCCGTTGATGATAAAAAGGGGGGTAGCCGGGTTGACGCTCCTATATTTGGAAATAATGAGGGCAACAATGCCGATCCCGCCGTTGGAAACACCCTGCCGGAGCAGAATGCCGATGCCGATGCCGAGCAATACGGAGCCGCAGGCAAGATCAAGCCATTCGTTATGGAATGGCGTGTCCCATAAAAACCCGGAAAGATTGACTGAAACGGATGTAACTGTAATCCCGAGGAGCGTGCCCATTGCACTGGCAGCACTTAAAAAATACACGGCGAACACAAGCATGGAGGAGTTCAGCATCCAAAGCGCAATGCTGAGGGGGACGTGGAACCAGTGGTGGAAGAGCACTGTAAGCCCCCCGGCCCCGCCTGACGGGATGGCATTCGGGAATAAGAATACACCCATTGAGTAGCCTTGAATGGCAGCCCCGGCAATAATGATCAACAATTTTTTTACATTCCGGCTGTGTGGCTTTTTCAAGAAAATCATCCCTCAACTGAATGAGAATGCCTTACAATTTACTATATGCTTGTACAATCGGGCACATGCCGGTCTTTCAAGAAAGTGCGGGGGGATGCGCGAAGAAGCTTATCCACTGCCAATGAAAAGTACATTTTAGTAAAAAACCCCCCGTATATGGAGGAGGATTCTCCTGTGAGTTAAAGCCGCCTCTCTTTTACAGGCGGGCGCGGTTTGCGACCATTCATGCGGCCGGGGCCTCTTCTGAAATGGGCGGGAAGTCCGGCGCTTGGGCAACACGGCCGCAGCCGGGCTCATGTGTTATGATGCCGTGCCGAACCGGGATTTAGCCGTTTATAAGCACGCTGAACTCTCCAGGCCGATCGGTCCAACCGGTACCGGCTTTTTATGAGGCTGCTAAAAATGCGGCAACAGACAGGGAGTGGCGCGGATCATAGCGGATCATAAAGCGCCATCCCCAGGTTTAGTGGGTGCCGGGCAGGGGATAAACAGAACAGCTGTCTGAAAAACTGTTCGCTTGTTTTGGTGGTGCCTGCACGGGGACGACCATAATCCGGTTCCGGATTTTGTTGACAAGGGCGGCAAAAGATTCACGGTCTCTTTGCCGCGGCCTTGGCAGTTTTACCGGGACGTCTTCGGAAATGACGCCGTCCGACAGCAGGACGACCCTGTCGGCTAAAGCCACGGCTTCTTCCACATCATGGGTCACAAGCAGGGCGGTAAAACTGTTTAATCTGCGGATTTCTTCGATCAGATTTTGCATTTCCAGCCGGGTCAATGCATCAAGGGCGCCGAGCGGTTCGTCCAGCAACAGCAGTTCCGGCTGATGCATAAGCGCGCGTGCCAGCGCCACCCGCTGTTTCTGCCCGCCGGATAATTTGGCCGGCCACTCATCGGTGTAGTTTTCAAGCCCGACATGTTTTAACACTTCGATTGCTTCTTTTTTGTGATCGCCATCCAGGCCGAGGACAACATTGTCGATCACCCGCTTCCACGGCAACAGCCGCCCGTCCTGGAAGACCATGCACGATTTGCTGTTCAGATTTCCGAGCGGTTTCCCGTCGATCAGAATCCGCCCGTCGCTCGGCTTTTCCAGGCCGGACAGGAGCCGCAAAAGCGTGCTTTTTCCGCACCCGCTTTTCCCGACAATGGCGATAAACTCCCCCCTCTTGACCGATAATGTAATATTTTTCAAAACGTCCCTGTTTCCGTAGCGCTTTTCTAAATGGTCGAATTGCAGGAAGCTCTCCATATTTATCCCCCCGATTTCAAGATTGTTCCTGGTAACTTGTATGCCATTTCAGGCATCTTTTTTCAAAAAAGCGGGCGATGGCATCGGACAATTTCCCGAAAAGGGCATACAGCAGGATGCTTAAAAGAATGACATCCATTTGCATAAATTCCCTTGCCGTCATCGCCATGTAGCCGATCCCGGACGTGGAAGAGATGGTCTCGGCCACAATTAATGTAATCCACATCACGCCCAATGAAAACCGGATGCCGACCAAAATGGAGGAAAGGGCGCCCGGGAAAATGATATGGGCAAACATCCGCCAGCCCTTTAACCCGTAAATTTTCCCCATCTCAATTAATCCTTTATCAACGGACTTGATGCCGTGGAAAGTGTTGAGGTATACCGGAAATAACACCCCCAGGGCAACAAGGAATATTTTTGCCTCTTCCCCGATCCCAAACCACAAAATGACAAGCGGAATCAGCGCCAGATGCGGAATGGTACGGAGCATTTGGACAGAAGTGTCGAGCAATAATTCGCTTGTGCGGAACAGGCCGTTCACCAAACCGAGGATAAAGCCGATGCTTCCGCCAATCAGAAAACCGGTCACAGCCCGCAGCAGACTGATCCAGACGTGATGCCCGAGCTCTCCGCTTTTTGCCAGTTCCACTGCCGCAATCAGGACATCTGAAGGCGCCGGCAGAATTTTTGGCGATACGATGCCTTCCTTTGAAAAAATTTGCCAAATGATGATGATCACGGCCGGGATGCCCCATGGAATCAGTTTTTGGATGAAAAAGCCGGTAAAATGTTTCACTTTCCTTCATCCTTTTTAAAATGGTAAATATTATCCTTTACCGTCACTTTTTTCGGGATCAATTTCAGTTCGTAAAATTTGTCGGCGATGCTCTGCTGTTCCTGGATGATTTCCGGGGTAAACGGATCAAGGCCGTATTCCCTTCTGTCTACTGCAATTTTGATCGCTTTTTGGTCAATGCCGAGGGCCTTTGAAAGCAATTCTGTTAATTCGGCAGGATGTTCATTTGCCCAGGCGCTCGATTTTTTTACTTCATCGAGGACGATTTGGACGATTTTTTCATGTTTTTTCAAATATGCCGGAGTGGCGAGAAAATAATCGCGGTCCGTCGTATATCCTTTTCCTGTAACAAGTTTCCGTGCATGGCCCGTTACTTCGGCATCGACGGTAAACGGATCCCATATGGCCCATGCATCGATTGTGCCTTGTTCAAAGGCGACTCTGGCATCCCCCGGTTGCAGGTAAGCCGGCGTGATGTCCTTGTACGAAAGGCCGTTTTTTTCCAGCGCTTTGACGAGAAAATAATGGGAACTGCTTCCTTTTGCAAACCCGACTTTTTTCCCTTTCAGATCTGCCACAGAATGGATCGGGGAATTCTTTTTCACCAGGATGGCCGAACCTTCGTATTTTGATTTTCCAACCCCGACATATTTCAAGCCGGACCCGGAAGCTTGTGCAAAAATCGGCGGCGAGTCCCCCGTCCTGCCAAAATCAATATTTCCGGAATTCAGGGACTCCAAAAGCGCCGTTCCGGACTGGAATTCGTACCATTCCACTTTCACGCCGAGCGGTTTCAGCCTTTTTTCCAAAGTGCCGCTTGCTTTTAAAATCAAAAGCGGGCAGTTTTTTTGATAGCCGATTTTAATTGTATTTTCAGATTCCATTGTCTGTACAGCTTTGTTTTCTTTTTCTCCATAATTGGAACAGGCTGCCAGTAAGGCGAAAATAAGCATGAAACTAAATAACATAAAACATACGCGTTTGTTTAAATTTTTCATCATTGAAAAAACACTTCCCTTCATTCCATATTCTCTTTGGCTATTCACAACTTGCGCAATATTCTTTATAACATATACACAAATTTTAAATAGGTACCTGTCCCGGTTAAAAAAATCATAAAAACTGTTGAAAGCAAAAAAGCCCAATTATCATCAAATGCGGAATAAAGTTCCAATGGTATCATTTAAGAAGGGAAGGCCAGGAATGCCGCTACACCGACACAGACAATGATGACTATTTTTAAAGTAGTACTTTGGGGAGTAGTGCGAATTACCTTAGCGAATAAGGTTATAAAAGATGCTTACACGTTAGGAATGTATAAGGACTGTCACAATGGGGCCCTAAACAGCCGTGGTTAAAAATGCATACAAAGTTACGGGTCATGGGGGATTTAAAACAGCCTCTCATCATCTGAAAGGCTGCTATTTTAATTTTTCACATTGTTCTAATAGTTTTACTAAGTTTCTATAAGCCATCCAAAAACAAAATCCTGATATCCCAAATACAATGATACATATTGCTAATATAAAAATTACTAAGTCCATTGTTCTCGCCTTCCAAAAAAATGATTATATAAATGAACTGAAGTTTTTACGTCAAGCCCGGGCACCATTGCATAATGGAAGCTTTTTACAGCAGGCAACAGAGCCGCGATATTTTGTTCATTTTATATAGTTTATATCTTTTAAATTATAACAAAGTAAAACTTCTGTTTAAAGATAATAAGCGTTATAAAAAGTTCCCTATATCTATCACGGTAGTAGTTAGAATGACCCTGTCCCGGAAATGGGGCAGGGTCATTTTTAAAGGATTATCCTTTTAAATGTGAAAAAGCATGGTCAACGGCTTTGATTGTTTCTGCGATATCTTCTTCCGTATGCGCGGTTGTGAGGAACCAGGCTTCATATTTTGACGGGGCAAGGTTAATGCCTTGCTTCAACATCAGTTTGAAAAATTTCCCGAACAGCTCCCCATCGGATGCTTCAGCCTGCTTGTAGTTTTCGACTTTTTCGCCCGTAAAGTAAACGGTAAAGGCGCCGACTACGCGGTTAATGGTAATGGTGACGCCGTGTTTTTCGGCTGCTTCCAAAATGCCTTTTTCAAGCATGGCACCGAGACGGTCGAGGTTTTCGTACACGCCCTTTTCCTGGAGCACTTCTAGGCAGGCGATTCCGGCAAGCATCGAAGCCGGGTTCCCTGCCATGGTTCCGGCCTGGTAAGCAGGGCCGAGCGGTGCGACTTCTTCCATAATGTCTTTGCGGCCGCCGTATGCCCCGATCGGCAGTCCGCCGCCGATGATTTTGCCCATGGCGGTTAAATCCGGGGTAACGCCGAGCATGTTTTGCGCGCCGCCGTACATAAAACGGAAAGCGGTGATCACTTCGTCGTAAATGACAAGGGCGCCGGCTTTGTGCGCCAGTTCATTAATGGCTTCCAAAAATCCCGGTTTCGGCGGCACAATGCCAAAGTTGCCGACAATCGGTTCAACCAGTACGGCGGCAACTTCATCGCCCCATTTTTCGAGTGCCTGTTTAAAAGGTTCCACATCATTATAAGGGACGGTGATGACTTCGTTTGCGATGGCTTTTGTTACGCCGGCTGAGTCCGGCATGCCGAGCTGCGACGGGCCTGAACCCGCTGCGACAAGCACGAGGTCAGAATGGCCGTGGTAACAGCCTTCGAATTTAATGATTTTGTCGCGGCCCGTGTAGGCGCGGGCAACGCGGATCGTTGTCATGACCGCCTCTGTTCCCGAGTTGACAAAGCGGACTTTGTCCAGGGACGGGATCGCTTCTTTCAGCATTTTTGCGAATTGCACTTCATACGGGGTCGGCGTGCCGAACAAAACGCCGTTGTCGGCTGCTTTTTTAATGGCAGCAGCAATATGCGGATGGGCAAAGCCGGTAATGATCGGGCCGTATGCCGCCAGATAATCAATGTAGCGGTTGCCGTCCACGTCATAAAAGTACGCGCCTTTTCCCCTTTCCATGGCAACTGGGGCTCCGCCGCCCACCGCCTTATACGAGCGGGACGGGCTGTTTACGCCGCCGACAATATGCTCAAGTGCTTCTTTATACAAGCTTTCAGATTTTGAAAAATCCATTTATCGTTCCCTCCTTATTGGCATTGGCCAATTCCACCATTCTATTGTAGCCTTCCATTTTCTTCCCGTAAAGACTGTCATAAGCCGGGCGGCGGGGGCATACAATGGAAGGACAAACTTGAAAGGCGCCGGGGGTATCGGGCATGTTTTATTTTCTCGGCATATTGGTTGTCCTTTGTATTGTGATGAGCCTGCGCACCTTGTTTTATCCGGCATCCTGGCGCGCGAAGCAGCTTTCATTTGAACGTTTTCTCTTTCTTGCTTTTACGTACACCAATATCATGATCGGGTTCGGGTTGTTGTTTTTACTGCTCGATATGATGGGATTCCAAATTGCGCTCCATCACGGAAAGCTGTTGGAAGGGCATGATTTCCGCACAATGCTTGATTATATGTATTTGAGTGCCGTCACGCTGTTTTCGGTCGGGTACGGGGATATTGTTCCGATCGGGGCCGCACGGGTTCTTATTATCATTGAAGCGTTAATCGGCTATACCATCCCGGCGGCGTTTGTGGTAAGATCCGCTTTTGACTCGGAAAAAAAATAGCCTGGCAGGGGGATTCCCGCATGCCGGCCGTTGTCCGCCAGGGAAGATCAAAATGCGGCCGGCGCCTATTTTTGTATCCGGGGCGGCTTTTGTCCACGCGGATTTGCCGCGGGTTCATAGTGTATATTACCTCCTCAAAAAAATAACGATATCTTTGAGCCGACTTGTTCGGTTTCTTTTTTTATGGCAATTTTTTCGAATTCGTGATACAAAACTAATATATGGTTTTACAGGGAATCCCTTTAAAGGGCAGATTGAAAAAATAGCGCGGCGGCGTTTATAAAGGCTGATCCATCAAATTGATGCGGAGGGGACAAGATGAGAATTTATACAAGGTCCGGTGATAAAGGGACGACATCGCTCGTTTACGGGGTAAGAGCAGCGAAAAACGATCCGCGTGTTGAAGCTTACGGAACAGTGGATGAGGCGAACTCGGCGATCGGCGTTGCGCTCAGTTTTTTGCACGGCGAACAATTTCCGGAAAAAGAAGAATTGAAACAATGTTTCAGCAGGGTCCAGACGATGCTGTTCCATGCCGGTGCGGAGCTTTCCACGCCCCAGGGAAAAGAAGTGCACTGGAAATTGAAACAGGCTTATGTCGATGAACTTGAGGCTTTGATTGATAAATGGGATGGAAAACTGGAACCGTTAAAAACCTTTATTTTGCCGGGCGGGCATCCGGCAGCAGCGGCGATGCATGCGGCGCGCACAGTTGCAAGAAGGGCGGAGCGGGCAAGTGTTGCGGTCGATGGCGTAAATCCGCTTGTGCTGTCGTTTTTAAACCGGTTGTCCGATTTTCTGTTCGTTGCGGCAAGATATATCAATCACTGTCTTGGGGTGAAAGACCGCCCGCTCCAGCCGCTTGAGGAATAGCCGGGGTATTGCTTTTACATACTCCCGGCTGAAAAAAGCCATCCTAATGAACGAATTTCCTTTTTTTTGAGCCTGAAGAGCGTGGGAATGGGAAATTCCCGGCGCATTGAGTTGCTAATTTGTTTGACAAAACAGGGGTTTATTTTGTAAACTTTTTATAAAGATTATAAATTAAGAATGATAATTGTTAGAAAAGAGGTGCATGGCGGTGTCCGAGCAGCAGTTGAATAAAGCACTGGAGACCTTGAAACAGTCGGGCGTTCGTATTACCCCTCAACGTCATGCGATATTGGAATATTTAATTGAGTCCATGTCACATCCAACCGCCGATGAAATATATAAGGCTCTTGAGGGAAAATTCCCGAATATGAGTGTGGCCACCGTTTACAATAACTTGCGCGTTTTTAAGGAAATCGGATTGGTACAGGAACTGACTTACGGAGATGCTTCAAGCCGCTTTGATTTTGTCACATCAAACCATTACCATATTATTTGCGAAGACTGCGGAAAGATTGTCGACTTTCACTATCCGGGCCTGGATGAAGTGGAACAGCTTGCCGCGCATGTGACCGGTTTTAAAGTAAGCCACCACCGTATGGAAATTTACGGTACCTGTCCGGAATGTATGAAAAAGCACAGTTATCTGGAAGCAAAATAAAACGCAGACGCCGGCGAAACGGGTTCGTCCGGTTCTTTTTTTGCGGCTTTAACCCAGGCCCTGATACACCGAAAGGATTTTTTAAAAGTTTTAGCAGTGCAACTTTATACACTTCTATGCAATCAATCCGGCTCCCCTTTCGTTGGGAGGCCGGATTTTTCATTGTATTTATGCAACCGCCTACATTTTTAGAAATGAAAGTGTGATGAATTTCACACTCCGCGTGTGGGCTTTTCCACAGTCTGCTCTGGCGCAGGGCGGGATGATCAAGATGTACAGAAGATATCCTTCATGAAGGAAATTTAATCATATGTACCGGAAGGAGCCATGGAAAATGAAACCGTTATCCAGTACAGCCGCCGTAAAGCCAAAAACAAAGATGAAGTACCCGCTTCACATTACGTCGGAAATCGGCGAGTTAAAGACCGTGCGAAAGAATTTATTTGTTGCTGGATGGTTATATCAAAATTGACAAAATGGACGAAAACGCCGCTTCTTTTTACGGCGATTACATTAAGCCGTACGAACTTTTTCCGTACGGCGGCTTGTTTAAAGATGAAAATTATCATTATACTGCATACGCTGTCACGGATATCGAACTGTTTTATATTCCGACGGCAGGATTTGAAAAAATTGCCGAATCAAATAACACGTTGCTGCTCCATATTATTGAGCATCTCTCCGATATTTTAATCCTGCATGAATCGAGGCTGCAGCTTGTGACAAACAGCAATGCTTCCGAGCGGGTCCGCCACGTGCTTTGCCTGCTCCTTGAAGATCTCGGGATAAAGGATCACGGCAAAATCCGGATTCTTTGCCCCGTTACCGTCGCGGATATTGCCAAGCTTGCCGGAACATCAAGGGAAACCGCAAGCCATGTTCTGAATGACTTCAAACGAAATGGCACCATTTCGTTTGAGAAGCAGACCATTACCTTCCACAAACCGGATATGTTCCGCCTGCATCGATTGTAAACTGCACCCCTCCATCTAAGGGGTAAAGGCGCCTTTCAACAATCCGTTAAAATTCTGCTGCCACCTGGCCGGAAATGCTTAAGAAATTGGCAAGGGCCGGGTTTTGGTCCTCCTTCCGGTACGCAATGGACAAAACGGCATTTAACGGGTGCCCTTCAATCTCCCTGTACACAATATCGAGATTAAATAATTTTTCGGCTGTCCGTGGCAGCACCCCGATTCCGATTCCGGCTGTAACAAGGCCGACGACCATTTGGTACTCGGTTGCTTCTTGGACGATTTTCGGGCTGAAATCGGCATCCTTGAAAAGAGACAGGAATTCATCATAAAGGCCCGGCCAAATATCGCGCGACACAACGACAAACGGGACGTCCGCCAGATCCTCGATGCGGATTTTTTCTTTTTGGGCGAGCGGATGGCTTTTCGGCATGGAAAGGGCAGCCGCGCCTGTCTGGATTTCAGCTGTTTCAATTAAGGGATCATGGATCGGCGGATGGAGCAAGCCGACATCGATTTCTTTCCGGTGCAGCGCCCGAATCTGGTCCGGGGTTGACAACTCATGGAGGGAAACGGCCGTTTTTGGATATTTCAGCCGGAATTCCCGGACGATGGCCGGCAAAATGTCATAGGTCGCCGAGCCGACAAAGCCGACCACCACATTCCCGAATTCCCCCCGTTCAGCCCGCTGTGCATTTTCCACCGCCCTGTCCAGCTGCTCAAGCACCTGCTTGGCTTCTTTTAAAAAAACTTTTCCCGGGATCGTCAGTTCAACATGGCGTTTATTGCGGATAAACAGGTCCACCCCGATTTCTTCTTCCAGCTGCCGGATTTGCTGGGAAAGCGGCGGCTGGGTCATTTGCAGCCGCTCTGCCGCTTTTCCGAAATGCAGTTCTTCCGCGACTGTTAAAAAATAATGAAGATGGCGCAGTTCCATCTGTATTTCCTCCTTTCCATCACGATTAATATTTAAAATATATTATTTATAGCACAATAATATATTTTAAACATTTCCCCGTGTGGTGTAAAGTATAGATAGAAACAAGTTGGCTCAGCCTATAGATGAACGTTTTCCCCTGTAACAAACGGGGGAAGGTTTAAATAGGGCTGTCCTTGGGAGTGGGAACTGTGGAAAAAAAGAATTCAAATCCAACCAATACAACGGAAAAAACAGCTGCAGACCTGGTTGTCGACTGCCTTGAGAAGCAGGAAGTGCCATACGTTTTCGGCATCCCGGGCGCAAAAATTGATGCCGTATTTGATGTACTGAAAGAACGCGGCCCGGAATTGATTGTATGCCGCCATGAACAAAATGCCGCTTTTATGGCCGCTGCTATCGGGCGTTTAACAGGAAAACCGGGTGTCTGCCTGGTAACGAGCGGGCCGGGGGCTTCCAACCTTGCCACCGGGCTTGCCACTGCGAATACGGAGTGCGATCCTGTCGTTGCAATCGCAGGAAACGTGCCGCGCGCAGACAGACTGAAAAAAACGCACCAGTCGATGGACAATGTATCCCTGTTTCAGCCGATTACAAAATACGCAGCGGAAGTGGTTCATCCGGATACAGTGCCGGAAGTGATGACAAATGCATTTCGTTCTGCCGCTTCAGCACAGGCAGGGGCAGCTTTTATCAGCTTCCCGCAGGATGTGCTGATGGAGCCGGCGTCTGTCAAAGCTTTGGGTCCGCTTGAAAGCCCGGAACTCGGGAAAGCAAATGAAGAAGCGATTAAAGAAGCTGTAAAAGCGATCCAGCATGCCAAATTGCCGGTCATTCTGGTCGGGATGCGTGCGAGCCGCCCGAAAGTCGTGAATGCGGTCCGGTCCCTCCTGAAAAAAATCGCATTGCCGGTTGTTGAAACATTCCAGGCGGCAGGCTTGATTTCAAGAGATTTGGAAGACCGTTTCTTCGGCCGCATCGGCTTGTTCCGCAACCAGCCGGGCGATATTTTGCTTGAGCATGCGGATGTGGTGCTTGCGATCGGTTACGATTCTGTTGAGTACGATCCGAAGTTTTGGAACAGCGAAGGGGAAAGAAAAATCATCCATCTCGATGAAATCCGCGCCGATATCGATCATGATTACCAGCCGGAAATCGAACTTGTCGGTGACATTTCAGCGAGCGTTGACAGCATCAAAGAACAGCTGGCCCGTTTAAATATGAGCAGTAAGTCCATGGAACTTTTGGAACATCTCCGCAACCAGCTGAATTTGCGCGACGAACCATCGGAAAAGGCGGATAAAAATCTTGTGCATCCGCTCCAGTTCATTCATGATTTGCGTTCGTTGATTGATGACCATGTGACCGTGACATGCGATGTCGGTTCCCATTATATTTGGATGGCGCGCCATTTCAGGGTATATGAACCGAACCGCCTGCTGTTTTCAAATGGCATGCAGACGCTCGGGGTTGCGCTTCCGTGGGCGATTGCCGCAACGCTTGTCAATCCGGATGAAAAAGTAATATCGATCTCCGGAGACGGCGGCTTCCTGTTCTCCGCCATGGAACTTGAAACGGCCGTCCGTTTAAAATCACCGCTTGTGCATATCGTCTGGCGCGACGGCACGTATGACATGGTGGCGTTCCAGCAGCAAATGAAATACGGGCGCACATCGGGAGCAGACTTCGGCCCCGTTGATATTGTAAAACACGCGGAAAGTTACGGCGCAAAAGGCTTACGGGTGAATGCACCTGATAAGCTGGTTTCTGTACTGAAGGAAGCGCTGGACTCAGAAGGCCCGGTCGTGGTCGATGTCCCGGTTGATTATAGCGACAACCTGGAACTGGCGAAAAAACTGCTGCCTAACCAATTGGTATAATCACTTACTGCGGCGGGCAGCTGCTATAACTTGGACTCAGCCGGCACAAATTTTTCAGGATACGATAGAAAGAAGGGGTTTACCATGCGTACTGCTGCAGAAAATCAAAATACAGAGCAAATTTTAACAAGCCGGACCGATGAAGTATACCAATTGTCCACGATGACATCGCTTCTTGACGGCGTATACGAAAGCGACAAGACGTTTGCTGAATTAAAAAAGTTCGGCGATTTCGGCATCGGCACTTTCAACCATTTGGACGGGGAATTGATTGCCTTTGACAATGCGTTCTATCAGCTGAAGGACGGGACGGCAAAACGTGTACAGCCTGAAGACAAGTCACCGTTTTGCTCGCTTGCACATTTTTCGGAGGATATCACCTATACAGCTGAAGGTCCTCTAGCAAAACCCGAACTGGAAGACTTGATCAAAGATCTCGTCCGCAGCGAAAATTTATTTTATGCCATTCGTGTGGACGGTGTTTTTAAAAAAATGAACACAAGAACCGTCTCCTACCAGGAAAAACCGGTTCCCATGACGGAAGCGGTGAAATCCCAGCCGGTTTACTCGTTTGAAAATACAAAAGGAACGCTTGCTGGTTTTTGGACGCCGATGTTTGCACAAGGAATCGCGGTCGCCGGCTTCCACCTCCATTTTATTGACGACAAACGCACCGGCGGCGGCCATGTCTTTGACTATGTGCTTGACTACGGGACGATCCGGATCAGCAAAAAAACGCATATGCATCTGGAACTTCCGGAAACAGACGCTTTTTTAAATGCGAACCTTTCCCGCGCCAATTTGGCAGAGGAACTGGAAAAGACAGAAGGCTGAACGAAGGCGAAGACGGCCCGCATCCGGCGAAAACCGGATGCGGGTTTCTTCAAATTGGGCGGGGCTTGCCTGACTCCGGCAACCTAGGCTTTTTCATCTCCACCCCGCCTGTCACTTCTGCAATCGCTTACGATTATATGATTCGTCAAACGCTTTTCCCTCAAGCTCAGGATCCAGTGTCAGCGGCTCGTTGCAATGCATGCAAATATCTACCCGGCCCAGCATTTTTGTCGGCTTGCCGCAGCCCGGGCATACAACCTGCACCGCTTTCGTCGAGAGCATGCCGATCCAGAAATAAACCACTGTGCTCAATAAAATAAAGAACAGGCCGAACAGCATAAAAAGGGTTACAACAACCGGATGCGCCCGGAAAAACAGCCCGATATACATGACGATAAATCCGGAAAAAATCAAGCTTAAGGCAAATGTCCGAATTTTATTGATTTTGCTTGAATACTTTGCCAATACCATTCCCCCTTTCTTTTAAATATAACATAACTGGCGAAAAAGGAAGGAATGCAATATACTGAAATTTGTTTCGAAAATTTGCAGGGGATTTCCCGGGATTTGCAGAAATACGTTCATAGAAAGCATGATGGAGGAATGACGCATGAGAGACATTTTAAGGCCGATTTACCAGGAAAGGGCAAGCCTTCCAAATACCCTTTCTGTCCTGTATATTGAAAAAAAGCCGGATGAAGATGCCGCAACCAATTTGTTCGACGCCATTCTCTTCATCATTGTCAAAGAGCAGGACCAGCCGCTCTACGTCAAGCATTACCGCTATGAAGACAAAAAAGCCGCCTTATATGTCGTGGCAGAGAACCAGTTGAAAGAGTGGATGCTGTACGGGACAAACAGCAATATATTTGAATGGATTACAGAAGGGCTGATCTTATTTGACCGGAATGAGTACATGGCACGTTTAAAAGATGAAGTAAGGGATTTTCCGTTTCATGAACGAAAGGTCAAAATCGGCACGGAATTTGCCAAATTGATCCGTCGGTATTTAAACGGGAAAGACTTCTTCAAACAGCGCCAGTACCTCGATGCCTATAATCACATCATTCACGCCTTGCACCATCTCGCCAGACTCGCGGTGATCGAAAACGGCTTTCACCCGGAAATAACCGTCTGGAACCAGGTAAAGCAAATTGATCTGCAAATCTTCAAGTTGTACGAAGAACTGGTAACAAGTGAAGAGTCGCTGGAAAAGCGCCTTGAACTGCTCTTTCTTGCGAGTGAATTCCACATTTATTCGAAGACATCGTTTGGCGCGCAGCATTTACTGGAACTGATGGAAGAACGGGAAGAATGGACAATTGACGAACTGCTTTTCCATCCAGGCCTTCAATCGTACAGTATTGACTTGCCTGTTCTGCTTGAATTTTTAATTGAAAAAAATATGATCGAGGAAATTACAGTGCCGACAAAGGGGCCTGAAATCTTCCATAGACGGTACCGGATTCCAAAAAAACAATAAAAAAATATCAAATTTAGTATTGACGCATAATAAATAACTTGGTATAGTTATATACGTCGCTGATGAACATGAAAGAGCAACGACGAAAGACGAAAAAAGTTATTGACAAAGACTTCGTTATGATGGTATAATAATTTAGTCACTGTCAAAACGGATTGTTCCTTGAAAACTGGACAAAACGAAACGTCAAATTCTTTTTGAGCTTTTATCAAACATCTTTACTGAGAGTTTGATCCTGGCTCAGGACGAACGCTGGCGGCGTGCCTAATACATGCAAGTCGTGCGGACCTTTTAAAAGCTTG
>SNQX01000075.1_pt1 | contig 48270 bp, 52 predicted proteins | sample 2580501 | NCBI WGS metagenome assembly SNQX01 (sample SAMN10953784, study PRJNA522744) | food fermentation metagenome | isolation source: 48-hour incubation of native-enriched microbial consortia from nixtamalized... | place: Mexico | collected 2017-09-24 | reverse complement strand
TTAATTTTATGATTGAAATCAAGTGTTTTTTGCGTTAAAGTAACCATATAAAGAGTCCTTTCTGTTTGGTTTTTGTTTTGGTTACTTTAACTTTAACAGAAATGGATTCTTTTTTCATTTTTTTAATGAATTACAATAAAGCCGAAAAGACTTGGTAATCCATAAGTTATAATAAGTTTCTGAATTTCTGTGAATAATTCAGGGTATATTTTCTCCGATTATTTTTTTGGTCTCGCTCATCATCACACCTCCAAGTTTTTTGGTATTCATTTTATTTTATATACTTCTATATATTATTATACGCGAAACGAGTAAAAAAGTACATTATGTTAGATAAAATAGTGCATGTTTTGAATACTTTTATAAGATAAAGATGAAAACCAAAAAAATCCGTCCTTCAGCTAAAGTTTTTCCGTTCTGAAATGTATTATGAACTTCAATCGCTAATAGTATGAATCGTCTACACTTAACCGGACAACAAATTAAGGTCAAGCAGCCGCGCTAAGTGTATGCTGCACACTAATCATAAGTGACTGTTCTTGAAACTTTACATGGAGTCGCGGGCATGCTCGCTAGTTGTACAGATTAGCTGAATTCCCGGCTTAGCGGCATAATCAAAGAGGATCCAAGTGAATTGGCGACAGTAATTCTAGAACCTATCTGCTTTCATTTTGATTGGTCGATGAACCGATGAAGAAATTCTGACGTTAGTTCTTTAAAGAACAAGAACACCTCGAGGTTTTGCCCCCGCTTTCAAAAAAGACAGAGAGTCAAGGCGCTTCTCTGGCACCATCCATCTTGAAATTTTGGGACGTGGCAAGGCATATCCTGTATATCTCTGAAAAAATTGGGATTATAGTTGCGTATTTGAAAAAAACAATTGACGCGCAGAGTAAAAAAGTCATATACTTTATTTAACGAATTTGTTAAATATTAAATTTGACATTTGGAGGAGGTGCGACATGCTGCTGGGTGAAATTGCTGACATAAAGACGGGTCTAGTTTTAAGCAGGAAAAAAGCGGAGATCGAATATACGGCAAAGGCCACATATAAACTGCTGTCTCTTAAAAATATAAGCGAAGATGGATTCCTCGAAAATGATTCGTTTGAAGAGTTTGTTAGTAATGATGAGTTAGAAGATCATTACTTTACCAAAGAAGGCGATGTATTGATGCGGTTAAGTCAGCCGTATACAGCAGTCTGTATCGATAAAGAGTACAGCGGCTTATTGATTCCATCTTACTTTGCCATTATCAAAGTCGATCAGTCAAAAGTTATGCCCCGATACATAGCATGGTATCTTAACACGTGGAATGTGAAAAAAGAGTTGGAGCGTTCTCAAGCGGGAAGTCGGATACCGAGTACGAATCAACATGTTTTAAAAACCATTCCTATTATAGCTGCATCACTTTCCAAACAAAAAGCACTAATAGAACTATATCAGCTCCATCAAAAAGAAAAACGATTGTATAAGAAGCTGATTGAAGAAAAAGAGCTGCTATTTCAAGGCATTGCTCAACAAATTTTAAGTGGTAAGAATCAGGAGGAGAAATAATGGTTGAACAGACAACACAAGAGAAAATTAACAGCGTTTTATGGCAAGCTGCCGATACGTTTAGAGGAAAAATCGATTCATCAACTTATAAAGATTACATTTTAACCATGTTGTTTATTAAGTATCTGAGTGATACGTATAAAGAGAAATTAGAAGAATATACAAAGCGCTACAATGGAGATGAACAACGCATTCAACGTGCATTATCGAGAGAACGGTTTGTATTGGATGAAACATCCACCTTTGACTATTTATATAGTAAAAGAAATGATCCGGAAATCGGGGAGATCATAAACAAAGCGTTGGAACGAATTGAAAATGAAAACTCGGGGAAACTTCGTGGCGTTTTCCGCAATATTGATTTTAATTCAGAGGCGATTCTAGGGAAAGCAAAAGAACGGAATGCCATGCTCCGTTCTTTGTTAGAGGATTTTAATCAATTATCTCTAAGACCGTCGCAATTAGGAAATGAAGATATTGTCGGAAATGCTTATCAATATATGATCGGGCTTTTTGCTTCAGATGCAGGGAAAAAGGGTGGAGAATTTTACACGCCAGCCGAAGTTTCAGAACTTTTGGCACGATTAGTAAAACCGCAAGAAAACGATCGTATTTATGACCCGACGTGTGGTTCAGGTTCATTATTAATTAAAGTGGCAAAACAAGTACCAAGTAAAAAAGTGGCGATTTACGGTCAGGAACGGAATGGTGCAACACACTCGTTAGCGTTAATGAATATGTATTTGCATGGCATTGATGATGCAAAAATTGAATGGGGAGATACATTAGCGAATCCACTGCATTTGGAAGATGGCAAGTTAATGAAGTTCCAAGTCATTGTAGCGAATCCCCCATTTTCATTAGACAAGTGGGCCATGGGATTTGCCGGTGAAGGAAACACAGATAAAAAATTTAAAATGGAAGCAAGCCTTGACCCATATAGAAGATTTGAATGGGGCGTTCCGCCAAGTTCAAAAGGGGACTATGCGTTCGTTCAACATATGCTGTATTCATTAGCGGAAAACGGAAGAATGGCGACGATCCTGCCTCATGGTGTTCTTTTCAGAGGAGCGAGTGAAGCGAAAATCCGTAAACAAATTATTGAACTGAATCTGCTGGATGCTGTCATCGGGCTTCCGGAAGGGTTATTCTACGGTACCGGAATTCCAGCTTGTATTATGGTATTCCGAAAAGACCGTACACGAAAAGACGTGCTATTCATTGATGCTTCTGGTGAAGAACATTATGAAAAAGGCAAAAACCAAAACAAATTAAGAGAACAAGATATCGAAAAAATTGTGGAAACATATGAGAAACGGGAAACGATTGATAAATACTCCTATGTCGCTACCATTGATGAAATTCGCGAAAACGACTATAACTTAAACATCCCACGTTACGTCGATACATTCGAAGAAGAAGAACCGGTCGATATGGAAGCGGTGAAAGAAAATATCGCCAATATTAAGAAAGAACTTAAAGAAGTAGAAGCACAGATGGAAAAGTATTTGAAAGAGTTAGGATTGTAGGTGTGAAAATGAATAGTCAAAATATTTTACAGCAAATAAATGCCGAAGCTAAGTTTATAGAAAATTCTATAGGATATCAGAAAACAAAAATAGGTACTATTCCAAAGGATTGGAAAGTGAAAAAGTTAAAAGATATATCAAATAGAGTCCAAAGAAAGAATGATGGTAAGTCTCATAATGTATTAACCATATCCTCAAAAGGAGGATTCCTTAATCAAACTGAAAGATTTAGCAAGGTAATTGCAGGGGAAAATCTTGCAAAATACATTTTGCTTAGAAAAAATGAGTTTGCATATAACAAAGGAAATTCAAAAACTTATCCTTATGGATGTATATATAGGCTTGAAGATTATGAAGAGGCGTTAGTTCCAAATGTATATTATTGTTTTGAAATAAGAGAAGGGGTTACTGAGTTTTACAAGCACTATTTTATAACCGGAAAATTGAATAAATTTTTAGCGAGGGTAATAAATACAGGTGTGAGAAATGATGGTCTACTAAATTTAAACGTTACTGATTTTTTTGATGTTCCAGTAGCAGCACCTCCAATAAAAGAACAACAAAAAATTGCATCAATTCTCTCCACTTGGGACAAGGCAATTGAGCTAAATGAAAAGCTAATAGAGCAGAAAAAAAAGCAGAAAAAAGGGTTAATGCAGAAGTTGTTGACGGGTGAAGTGAGATTGCCTGGGTTTGAAGGGGAATGGGGTAAATTTAAAATCAAGGAAGTATGTAATGTTGTAAGTGGTGGAACTCCATCTACTAATGATAAAAAAAACTGGGACGGAAACATTCCTTGGTGTACTCCTACTGATATTACATCATCAGGTAAATTTATCCGTAATACAAAACAAACAATAACAGAAAAGGGATTGAAAAATAGTTCTGCTAATCTTCTTCCTAAAAACAGTATTTTAATGTGTAGTCGTGCAACTATTGGTCCACGTTCAATAAATAGGGTTGAAATGGCAACAAACCAAGGATTTAAGTCTTTTGTTTGCAATGAAGAATATTTAGATTATGAATTTTTCTATTATCTTTTGTCAATTTATATTCCTATCTTCAAAAAACTTGCCAGTGGTAGTACCTTTCTTGAAGTATCAAAAAAAGATGTAGAAAACACAAAAATTTTTATTCCAAAAGATGTAAAAGAACAAAAGGCAATAGGTTCTATTATTGGTAATTTGGATAAAGCAATAGAACTGTTAGAGGAAGAAACTAAAGAACTAAAACAACAAAAGAAAGGCCTTATGCAATTACTTCTAACTGGAAAAGTCCGTGTGAAGGTGTAATATGTTTACTGTTTCATAATGAGAAGCGGAGGTGTGAAAATGCAAAGGGAGAAAAGTTACGATGAACGTTATATCAGCCAAGTTCCGGCGATTGAAGTTTTGCAGAAGTTAGGATATCAATACCTATCACCGGAAGAAGCAGAAAGAATGCGGGGAAACCTACATCATGTATTGTTGACAACCGTTTTAGAGGAAAAGCTAAAAGAATTGAATTCTTATGAGTATCAAAGTCAAATTTATCAATTTAGCGAATCCAATATTCGCCAAGCCATTCGTGATTTAGATGAGCCGCTGACCAATGGATTGGTCAAAACGAATGAAGTGATTTATGAGACCATCATGAACGGAAGAAGCTATACGGAGTTTTTGCCGGATGGATCGAAAAAATCGTTTACCATTCAATATATCGACTGGAACAACATCGAAAATAATGTCTTTCATGTAGTGGAAGAATTTGAAGTGGAACGAATGGATGGGCGCGGTACTGTAAGACCGGATATTGTGTTGTTTGTGAACGGGATTCCTTTTGCGGTCATTGAATGTAAAAAAGCGTCAATTTCTATGAATCAAGGAATCAGTCAAATGATTCGCAATCAAGGAAAAGACTATGCGCCACAATTGTTTAAGTTTGCTCAAATTGTGATGTCTACGAATAAAAATGAAACCAAATACGCAACATGCAATACTCCGAAAAAGTTTTGGTCTGTTTGGAAAGAAGAAAAAGCGGAATGGCTGCAGAACTGGCTGGATAAAACTGTGGAAGGCAGACTGCCAACCATTCAAGATAAGAATATCATTTCACTGTTTCACCACGAGCGTTTGTTAGAGTTAACCCAGTTCTTTACCTTATTTGATAAAGACGTGAAAAAAGTAGCCCGTTATCAACAATACTTTGCCATTAAAGAAATTATAAAAACGATTGAAGAACGAGATGAAAACGGCAATCGTCAAAGCGGCGTGATTTGGCATACACAAGGTTCAGGGAAATCACTAACGATGGTGATGTTAGCCAAGTATATATTATCTGAGCTGCGCGGTTTCAATCCTAAAGTCATTGTTGTAACAGATCGGGTTGAATTGGATAAACAAATACATAAAACATTCAGCCATACAAGATTAAAAGCAAGTCGTGCAACTTCAGGAAGCCATTTGGTAGATTTAATAAATGATAACCATTCTGATATTGTCACGACTTTAGTTCATAAGTTTGATACAGCGTCTTCCAAACAAAAGTCAATTGAATCCAGGGATATCTTTGTTTTAGTCGACGAATCACATCGTACACAGTATGGCGAGCTTCATCTAAAAATGAAGAAAGTATTCCCAAATGCTTGTTATCTCGGCTTTACAGGGACACCATTAATGAAAAAAGAAAAGAACACATTGATCAAATTTGGCAAACTCATACATAAATACACAATTGCCGATGGTGTTCGGGATAAAGCGATCGTTCCCCTTTTATATGAAGGAAAAATGGTGGAACAATCGGTGAATCAAAAGGCGATCGATCATCGTTTAGAAATGATTACACGCAATCTGAATGACAAGCAAAAAGAGGAAGTAAAGCAAAGATGGAGTAAATATGAAAAACTTGCTTCTTCGGAACAGAGAATTTATTTAATTGCGGAAGATATTAACAAACATTTTGTAGAAAACTATAAAACACAAGGAAGCCAATTCAAAGCGATGTTGGCCACCAATAGTAAAATTGAAGCGATACGCTATCTTGAGGCTTTCGAGGAACTTAGTGATTTGAATTGTGCCGTTGTCATATCCCCACCTGATCAACGGGAAGGACATGAAGTAGTAGATCAGGAATCAAAAGATAAAGTTCAGCGGTTTTGGAAGCGAATGATGGATCGCTACGGAACGCCTGAAAAATATGAGGATGCGATCAAAGATGAATTTGTAAACGGCGACGAACTGGATTTGCTGATTGTCGTGGATAAATTGCTGACAGGTTTCGATGCGCCAAGAGCGACGGTGCTTTATGTCGATAAGCCAATGAAAGAACATACACTGTTACAAGCGATTGCCCGGGTCAATCGTCTTTATGAAGGAAAAGATTATGGTTTAATCATCGATTACCGCGGTTTATTGGATAAACTGGATGAAGCCATGCAGATGTATTCCGGCGCAGGTTTGGAAAACTTTGATCCGGAAGATTTAAAAGGTGCTATTTACGATGTCATAAGCGTAATTGGATCATTACGGCAATATTATTCCGATTTATGGCAAATTTTTGCACCAATTAAGAACAAGAACGATAGAGAAGAGTATGAAGTATGGTTGGAGGACGAGGAGCGCAGAGAAGAGTTTTATAGCGTTTTAAGCAATTTTGGCAGAAACCTTGGGATTGCGTTAGAATCGGAGAAAATCTATAATACTTTACCACCTGAAGAACTTCAAAAGTACAAAAAGGATTTCAAGTTTTTCCAAGATTTGCGGAAAAGTGTGAAGCTGCGTTATTCGGATACCATTGACCATAAAGAGTATGAAGCGAAAATGCAGAAATTAATGGATAACTATATCGCTGCTGAGGAAGTTATCCGCATTACGAATCCTGTAGATATTTTAAACGCAAAAGCTTTTGAAGAGGAATTGGAGCGCTTAGAGTCAAAGAGAGCCAAAGCGGATGCGATTCGTACTCGTTTAACGAAGAGCATTCATGCAAAGTGGGATGAAAATCCATCCTACTATAAAAAGTTTTCTGAGCGCATACAAGAGGCGATTCAAGAATACAAAGATAAACGCATTTCGGAAGCAGAGTATTTAAACCGAATGAAGGACATCATGAATGATTATCGTCGGGGTGAATCATCAGAAAGATATCCTGAAATAATAAAAGAAAACCGGAATGCACAGGCCTTTTACGGAGTAACGAAAGATATTTTGAGTGAAACAAAGGAAACGGCCGCAAATTATGACACGAATACTCTTGGAGATTTAGCCTTAAAAGTAGATGAAATCATTCAAGAACACCAAAAAGTCGATTGGCATGATAATGTAGAGATTCACAATCGAATTGCTCAAGAGTTGGATGATCTACTCTTTGATTTTAAAGAAAAGCATCACTTGGATATCGACTTTGATACGATTGATAAAATCATTGAGCAAATTAAAACGGTTGCTCTAAGACGATACTGAGGACGAAACAGCCATGGAAAAACATCAAATCGAGTACGCCAATAAAATCATTGATTTCGTAGTGAAACGTAAAAAAGTAAAAAATGTAAACCTTAATATCAAACCGGATATGACGATTGAAGTCACTGCGAATGACAGAGTGCCGCTAGACTTTATTTGTGATTTTGTAAAAACGAAGGGTGCATGGATATTAAAGAATGTCAAGACGTTTCAAGATATTCAGCCATATAGGCAAAGTGAAAGAGAATATGTAAGCGGCGAAACCTTTAAGTATTTAGGAAAGCAATATCGCTTACGGGTCATGCAAGAAGAGGAAGAGAAGGTGAAATATTTTCGGGGGTTTATCTATCTTTACGTTAAAGATACAGAAAATGTCAATCGTAAAGCCAAACTAATTGATGAATGGTATCGTGAAAAAGCTCAAAAAACATTCCATGAATCCCTTGCTAAAATGTTTCCATTGGTTCAAAAATATGGAGTCGATAAGCCAAATATGGATTTGCGGTCAATGAAAGCACGATGGGGCTCAGCTTTAACAGAAAAAAACACAATCTTATTAAACACCGATCTGATAAAAGCCCCAAAATATTGTATTGATTATGTTGTACTGCATGAGTTGATTCATTTTAAATACAACGACCATAGCGACAACTTTTATAAAATGCTGTATTCTCTAATGCCCGATTGGGAAAAGAGAAAGGCAATATTAGATGAAGAAGTAGTTAAAGACCTATAGAAGTGAACTACTCGGTTTAAAAACAACTAGATAAAACAACAGAAGGCAGTTCCCGGAATATTAACCTAGGAACTGCCTTTTGAATGTTATATTTCATTTCTAAAAAATTTATCTTTAACCTGAAATATTCATAGCTACAAATCCCATTTGATAAATTTTGTTAAATTAGTTGAAAATAACGGTATTTAATTGAGGGTTTTGCCGGCATAGCATGAAGGGCAAACGCGGCAAACAAAGCCGCGATTGCCACATTAAAGTGCCTGATGGACATCGTCATCTTCCGCCTCCCCTGCTTTTGTAAAGCGGTTCAGAACGAACAGCTGGCCGATTTCTGCCAATAAGCCAACAGAAACGAGTACAATCAGGTAGCGCACGGAATCCACATTGTGACTGTCAAACCCAGCAAGCAAGTTCTGGATATACTGTAAAGGCGAAACCCGCTGCCACATTGCAGCTGCCGAGGCCGGATCAAAGTGGATGCCGAGCGTATCCGTGAGAAACAAATACAGGCAAAGCACCATCAACAGAAGAAACATGCCGACCATCTTCAGTTGCCGCAACAAGTATACGGCAACAGCCACCATTGAAAAACTGATGGCAACGGACAATCCGATCCATGGCAAATATTATCCTCTGCGATATGCAAATAGGCAGCTGAAATTGCGCCAATCAGCAGGCCTTCCACAATTCCTGTGCCGGCAGTCAGTACAGCCGCCGGCATAATGGTCGCATACAACGGCTTTTCTTCTTCGAAAGAACTGCCGGAGGCGCGCCGTTTTTCAAAGGTTGATAGGACATAAGCCGTAAACAGTGCGGAAATGAAGAAAATCAGCACGAGATAGTACGGCACAAAACTGTCTTTTGCAACGATCGTCCCGCTGTTTTTCGTCTGCACCGGATTGGACAAAAAGTTTAGCAAATCTTCATTCGGACGGTTGCCGATACGGCTTTTTGCCAATACACCTGCGAAATTTTTCGCAAATTTCTCATCGCCCGAAAGCTTGTTGAGCAGATTGTCAGAAAGCGAATTGGCCCGTTTAACCAAAGTCTGCCCGCTCGTTTTGATGTCCCCGGCCTGCTTGTCAATCTCATCAAAGGTTGTAAAAACGGTGTCCGCAGCATGCAGGTTATGCTCGGATACTTCTTTTAATGATTCGCTTGTTGCAAGCAACGTTGTCAGACGATCCCCGAGGGAAACGACCGTTGTTCCTTCTTTTCCCATGCTTTCAGTCATTTGCCCGTTGTCTTTTTGAAGATCGAGCGAAGTTTGCCGCCAGTCATCCAGCTGCTGGAGCGTTGCCGCAATGGCCGTATTCATATTTTCCGCCTGTGCCATGGCAGCCTGGATTTGCGATGCCATTTGGTCGGCATGGCTTTGCGTTTCTTCCACAAGCTCGAGCCAGCCGTCCGTTTTGTTTTTCAATGCTGCCGTCTGTGCGCGGACATCTTCTGAAATCTGCCCGGCAATATAAGCGGCAAGGACATCCGCGATATTCTGCTTGTTAAACAGGTAGTACAGCGAGTCTTCCGTCGCAGCATCTTTTAAGCTGCCGGCACCTGCCAAATCATCTGCATTTTTTCCAAAGTACAGTTCATACAGCATGGCGGTCTTCTGATATTCCCGGATTGTTTTATTTAAACTCTTCATCAGTTTGTTTTCCAGATCATCCGTGAGCATCGTCATCGTTTGGTGCGAAATCGTATTGTTGACAATCGTGACCGGTTCTGGCTGCTGTGTGCCGCCCGCGTTTCCGCTTGTGTCCCCGGTCCCCCCATTTCCGGCGTCACCATTTCCGGGATTTTGAGGATCCGTGCCTGTTCCGGTCCCCGTGCCGTTATCCGTATTGCCAGCTCCATTTCCGGTTCCTGTGCCATTATCCGGATTGTCATTTGTTGTGCCATTCCCCGGATTGTCGTTTGCTGTGCCGGTTCCGGAGCCATTCCCCGGCGCGTTGCCAGCCCCATTTCCGGTACCGGAGCCGTTCCCCGGATTGTCGTTTGCTGTGCCGTTCCCCGGATTCTCATTTGTTGTGCTAGTCCCAGAGCCATTCCCCGGTGTATTGCCGGCCTTGTTTCCGGTCTCCGTGCCGCTATTTGCCGGACTACCGCCATTGCTGGATCCACTTCCTTTAGAACCGATGTCTCCTTTATCACCAGCCTCGCTGTTTTCGTTTCCACCGGTGCTCTCTGAAGTGCGGCTAACGGTTGTTCCGCCCTTGCTTGCATGTGCTGCATTGGTGCGGGCGTCACCAGTCGTGCTGCTTTTTTCCATTTTTCCGTTTTCCTTTTGGCCGCTTCCGTCATCACCAGTTTTTCCTTTGCTGTCTGTCGCATCTTCCTGTTTGATTTTCCAGGACCAGGCAACCGGCTCAAAAAGTTTTACGTCTTCCCGATCCTTTTTCAAAATGACTTTTGCTTTGACTGAAAAAGGTCCTTGAGCCGTTTTTGGAAGCGTGACCCCGTTATCTTTTACATCGTTCGCCCCATATGTTTTCTCTTCGCCGCCAGGGAGAACGAAGGTCAGTTTTTCCAACGTAAAAGCATCCGGGATTTGAAGCGTAAAGATTTGCCCGTCTTTCTTCATTTCCGGCAGGTCTGCGACTTCATCCGATAAGACAAGCCCGTTTTCTTCAAGATTTTTCTTGATATCCTCCACTTGTTCCACAATCGGCAGCGTCTCATTTTTTGCCAGAGGGGTGTATCCGAATTCTTCGTCATATTGGTTCGTAACGGAAATGACGTTTTTTAAGCCAGAAGATACTGATTCATCCAAACCGGCATTTTCAATTTCCTCTAATTTCAGTGCCGGCCGTTTTTCAATTTCGCGCTCAATAGCAGCCCGGATTGATTTATCAGGCCCTTCAAAAAACCGGTTTAACGGGACCTTCTGATCCCCCGCGTTGAAATTTTTTTGCAGTTGCCCACTAATCGACTGCTGCAGGTCGGATTGGAGAGTCGTTTCAAGGTCGTTCTGCTGCGCACGGAGCGCATTCGCCATATCAGCCAGATATTGCCGGATTGTATCGGATTCGAAGCGGATATTCGCATCTTCACCCGTTTTATTGCTGAACTGGGCGCGCACCGCTTCATTTGCAAGGTTAAGGCCATCAAGCTGTTGTTTGACGGCTTCGCTCGTTAGCGCGTCATTTAAAGAAAGAAGGCGGTCGCTGAAATTTTTGGCAAGGGAGTCGGTCATATTTTTCATTTTGACATAATCCAAATAATCGTTTTGGAGTGAGTCCCCTTCCTTTTTGCCATCTGCCAGTACACTGCTGTTGCTTTTCAGCAGATCCTGAAATCCTTTAAATACCTCTTTTGAAAGCTGCGACTGGTCCTGGACCGTTGCAAATTGCCCGGTGTATCCGGCAATCGGTGCCTTCACATGTTGAATGTAATCTGATGTATGTTTTTTTTCTTCGTTTACAAGGGCGGATACATTGTCCTGCGCGTCATGCAGATTGCCAAGGACACTGGCAAAATAAACATCGATAATCCGCCGGTTAAAATCTTCGAGTATGGAGCCGGCCGTTTTTTCAGCTTTTGCCTTTAAAGCAGAGCTGTCCGATGCATTGACTTTGTAATTGAGTACAATATTTTGCGGATTTTTGGAATCAATGGATAATGCCCTTTTTGTAAAATCGCTTGGGATGACGATCATCATATTGTATGTATTGTCATTCAGTCCATTTTCCGCCATCCCGCGGCTTACAACATACCAGTCCTGGCTGTTGTCTTTTTCGATACTTTTGACAAATTCATTTCCAAATGTGTATTTTTTTCCATTAAATTGGCCGCCTTCGTCTTCATTGACGAGCGCCACTGCCATTTTCCTGTCATCATCGCTCGTGGTTCCCTGCTTTGCCGCATCTAACCCAAAATAAGAACTGCCAGATGTCAGGACAAGGATAAATAGAAGAAATACGGCTCCCCCTGCTAACCATCTTCTCAAAACTTTTCCACTCCCCTCGTTCCTGTTTGATTGGAATTAAAATGGATGTTTCTATAGCTGTAAGCCGCGTGAAAACCGATATGGAAGTTTCAGATATGGCGAGAAAACGTAGTTTCATTCGTTCAATACACGTTTTATGCTGAATTTTTCTTTCAAAACTATAAAATGAATGAACCATCGCTACTTTGTTGCCGGCTGCAAAAAGGAATCATCATACAAATGGATGACCTTGTCTCAATGTAAAAACTAAGGGTTTCAAGGATGATTCCCACTGGTCTCGAACCAGCAACCTCCCCCCCAAGGTGGCGCTCTCCCAGCTGAGCTTAAGTTCATTTATAATAGGTGCATATTTCAGGTTCATTGCCCATGCCGGCATGAATGCAGCACCATCAAAGGAATAAAAATGAACAAGCGCGTCTTTCAAGATAGATAGCTTCCGTCTTGCATTTTCAATAGAGAAAAAGCCACACAACGGCTGTCGCGTGGCTCTTTGTGGAAAAAGACTGCAGATGTGTTATTGAAGCCCGAAGTTCCGGGACAATTCTTCATCATGCTGCGCAACTGCATCCGCCGTTTTGTTCAGCTGCGTATTAATGTCATGCATGAGCTGGGCAAAATTTTGTACTTTCGGCTTCAGCTGGTTGAACTGGTCATCGAAGCCCTGGAACGCACGGCCCTCCCATTCCCCACGTAATTCATTTTGCAGATTGGTAAGGTCCCTCAACAATTGTTCAATTTGCTGCCCGGCATTGTCGTAGCGCTGTGCCTTTGCCTTGAGTTCTTCAGGCGTCATTCGAATTTGTCCTGCCACCATCATTTTGTCTTTTTGAGCTGTTGTAAAAGACAGTTCAGTGGAAAGCTGCGACGGTTTTGTCTTTTTGAGCCGGTGTAAAAAGACATTTTGGTCGGCTCCTGGCCCGTTTTTGTTTTTGATCTTTTGCTTGCAGTACATCACTTGGCACATTCATTTGCCAAAAAGCGGTTTACTTTCCTTCCTTTTTTTGCTATCATTCTAAATATTTACAAGAAAAGGAGAAGATGCAATTGGCAAGAAAGACAACACCACCATTCCGCGCCGATCATGTCGGGAGTATGCTCAGGCCGGAAAAGTTGAAACAAGCCCGCCGCCGGCAAGAATCAGGCGAAATCACAAAAGAGGCGCTGCGTGAATTAGAAAATGAGGAAATCAAAAGGATTGTGGAAAAGCAGAAAGAAATCGGCCTGCAGTCTGTAACGGACGGAGAATTCCGACGGGCTTACTGGCATTTTGATTTTCTCGAAAATCTTACTGGTGTGCAAGGATACGAATCCGGGGGCGGCATCCAATTTAAAGAAAATCAGACTAAATCGCATTCCATCCGGATAATCGGAGATCTGGATTTTTCCGGCCATCCGATGATTGATGATTATAAATTTTTACATAGCATTGCCGGGGACCACACGCCTAAAATGACCATTCCAAGTCCTAGCATGCTGCATTTCCGCGGCAAGATTGCATACGGGCGTTACCAGGCGGATGAAGATTTGTTTTTCCACGATCTTGGAAAAGCTTATAAAAAAGCGATTGCCGCTTTTTACGATGCCGGCTGCCGCTATTTGCAGCTCGATGATACAGCATGGGCATACCTTTGCTCCGATGAACAGAAGGAACAGCTGAAAGCCCGCGGGCTGAATCCGGACCATCTGGAAAAACTTTATGCACGCACCATCAATGAAGCAGTCAGCGGACGACCCGAAGATTTGACAGTTACGATGCACATTTGCCGGGGTAATTTCCGCTCGACATGGATTGCTTCTGGCGGCTATGAACCGGTCGCCGAAACGCTATTTAACGGCCTCAATATCGACGGCTTTTTCCTGGAATATGACAGTGACCGCGCCGGCGGATTCGAACCCTTGCGCCATGTACAAAGGAAAGACCTGCAAATTGTGCTCGGCCTTGTCACTTCCAAATTCGGCGAGCTCGAAAATGCGGACGATGTGAAGCGCAGAATTGACGAAGCCTCCAAGTATGTCCCGCTTGAACAGCTTTGCCTCAGTCCGCAATGCGGTTTCGCTTCCACAGAAGAAGGCAATCTGCTTACTGAGGAAGAACAATGGGCAAAACTATCACACGTGGTAAAGATTGCCGGGGAAGTTTGGGGATAGCCGGCAAGTCCCGTTCAGTTTTCCAGCAAAAAAGGACGATGCGACGATCGTTTTACCGCATCGTCCTTTTTTAAATCGCCGCTTTTTCAGACTCTCACTGTTTGTTTTTCGGACAAACGCGCGGCTTGCCCTTCACTTAAGCGCCAGGTATCCCGTGCAATCATCAATTCTTCGTTTGCCGGAATGACCAGTAAAGACACTTTTGAATCAGGGGTATGAATATACGGCCCGTTTTCTTCGTTTGACCTGAAATCCAATTTTGCCCCAAGATAGGCTAAATTGGAAACAACCGCTTGCCGGACGGAGGCAGAATGTTCCCCAATCCCTGCCGTGAACACAATGGCATCCACACCGCCCATCAATGCAACATAACCGCCAACACATTCTGTCACACGATTCACAAACATTTTGATTGCCAATTCCGCTTGTTCATTATGAGCTTTTGCTGCCAGCTCCACGTCACGGAAATCATTCGAAATCCCGGAAATACCGAGCAAGCCGGACTCTTTATTGAACATATCCATCACTTCATCAATGGTCTGCCCTGTTTTTTTCATGATAAATGGAATGATGGAAGGATCAACCGTGCCGGAACGTGTTCCCATCATCAATCCGGCCAGCGGGGTAAAGCCCATTGAAGTATTGACAGATTTTCCGCCTTGAATTGCACAAATACTGGAACCGTTTCCTAAATGGCAGGAAATGATTTTCAAGTCTTTCAATGGTTTTTCAAGAAGCAGGGCTGCTTCATTGGCAACATACTGATGATTGGTTCCATGGAAGCCATATTTCCGGATATGATATTCATTGTATAATTTCAAAGGCACCGGATACAAATATGTTTCAGGTGCAAGTGTTTGATGGAAAGAGGTATCGAACACGGCTACAGCACATGCTTTAGGAAGCCTTTTCATAAAAGTCCTGATTCCGAGTAACCCAGCCGGATTATGCAAAGGCGCCAATTCGCATAAATTTTCAATTTTTTGAATCACTATACGGTCGAGTACGGCAGAATCCGAAAAGTCTGAACCCCCATGTGTGATCCGATGTCCGACAGCTGAAATTTCATTTAAATCATCGACAATATGGTTTTTTAAAAGAATTTCAATCAAATAATCCGCAGCGTCACGGTGATCGTGAATCGGCGGTTTTTCTTTTTGGCGGAAACCGTTGATTTTATATGAAACTTCAGGGGCGTCGAATCCGATTCGTTCAAACACCCCTCCAATTAAAATACTTTCATCCGGCATATTGAAAACTTTAAATTTTAATGAAGAACTGCCTGCATTAATGGCCATTATTTTTTTCATTTTATATCCCTCCGAAAGATAACAATCTTATCCGCAACATTTTATGTGATTTCTTTCACAAATAACTATATGCATTTCCTTATAATACAAGTATAAAGAAACGCTTTGTAACAAATTTGCCTATTCCGGCGTCAAATTCAGCTAAAAATAGAGAAAATGATATTTTTTTGTTGCGCTTTCATTTATAATGAGGTTAGAAATCAATGTTTGCGCTTTCCCGCCTTTTTGCATGGTAAAAGATTCATTTGTATTTTTTTTGTTCAGCTTTGAACAAGATTTTGTAATCGCTTTAACGATTGCTTTTTGAAAACGGGGGCTTTGTGAAATGGAAAACAAACAACAAATTGAAAAAGTAATGGAAATGTTTTCTTCTGCGACCGGGCTCACAGCGGTTTATGTGGATATTGACGGAAAAGAAATTTCTGATGATGATCAATTCCCGCCTGTCTGTCAAATCATCCGGCAAGTTCCGCATCTCCGGAAACACTGCCAAACATGTGCGAAATTCGGCGGTTTTGAAACAATGAAAAACGGGCAACCCTGCATTTACAGGTGCCATGCTGGCCTCGCGGATTTTGCGGTACCGGTAAAAAGCCGGGAAAACACGCTTTATGGTTTTATCATTGGCGGTCAGGTGCGCCTGGAAGACGATGAAACTCAAGTGAAAGATTTTTTGCAGCAAGAACCGCTTGATCTGTCTTCCCACCGTGATTTTGCGGCCGCCTATAGCAAACTTCCGGTTTTTTCTTTAGAAAAATTATCTGCTTCTGCCGAAGTGCTGGGTACTTTGTCAGAATACTATTTGTCTTCCGTTTTAAATGAAGAAGCAAAACCGGCGAAGGAATCAACCGCTCAAGTGAAAAAACATGCCAGCTCCAAAAAAGAAATAAAACAAGCCCTTAAATATATTCAGAAACACATTCACCAGCCTGTCACTTTGGAAGAAGCCGCCGGCCATGTGTATTTAAGTCCGTATTATTTCAGCAAACTTTTCAAAAAGGAAACCGGCGAAACTTTTGTTTCTTTTGTCAACCGTCAAAAAATGAATCTGGCAAAAGACATGCTTGCCAACGATGACTTGCCGGTTTCTTATATTGCGCACAGCCTGGGTTTTCGGGAGATCAGTTATTTCAGTAAAGTGTTCAAAAGGTATTACCAAACCACCCCGACCAGCTACAGGGCGATGTCCCGTAAGAAAGGATGACCGTGCGCGGCATGAAGGAGAATCCCATTTTTTCGAGATAGGATTTCTATTCTTTTTTTAAAAAAACTGATTGACAAGGCACCCCGTTCCTTATATACTAAATATTGTCCGACAGAGATGAATATGATTCCGTAGCTCAGCTGGGAGAGCGCCACCTTGACAGGGTGGAGGTCGCTGGTTCGAGACCAGTCGGAATCATCCTGCTAGCGTCAATCCGTACGTATCAACGGTTTGGCGCTTTTTTCATGACCGCTGACATAGTCGGTGACTTGTCCGAACGGTTACGGTTACCGTCACCCGGTATGTTACACGCTTCATTTAGGAGGCGTGTTTTTGATGCGTAAAAATAACCGCAAAACAGATGATCGCAAGATGGCAACAAACCTCGATAACCTGTTCGAAATTTTCTACACGATTAAAACTGCGGAAGGCCGCGCGCCTGGCACGTTAAAACAATACCGCGAGAATTACCAATATTTTGCTGTTTTTTTGGACAAACGCGGTATTCCTCGTAACATTACCGATATCACCCGTAATACCATACGCGACTATATCCGTTACATGCAAACGGAAGTCATTAAATACGAAGGCCACCGGTTCAAGACGGCAGCACAACAAACAGCAGGGCTTTCGCCTAGCTCGATAAACACACGGTTGAAAACGCTTCGAGTGTTCTTCCGCTGCCTTGTCAGCGAAGGTTTACTCGACACCAACCCGACCCACGGCGTTACTAACGTACCGGAGCCGCAGGAAAAAATCACAATCTTAACACCGGAAGAAATGAAGCGTTTGACGTTCCGAATAAAAGGAGATTCACAGACTTCCGCGACTATGTACTGGGTCTGTCCCAATTGCAAAATCTGTGCACCCGGCTGCTGCAGCGGCTGCGGAACCGCTGGATGATCCTCCGGGAATACGATCTTTCAGAACAGGATTGGCCGGAGTGCCGTAGTGAACATTTTCTCCCTTTCAAAACGGCTTTTTTCATTTTGTCATTCATTTTGTAAAATGGATTGTATTTCGTTCGCAGTTTCAGTATATTAATACATATAGATACTTATAGATAAGAATGGCTTACATTTTGAAATAAAGGAGAGGGGTCTATGCCCAGGCAATATGATGGTGCCGCCGTTCAGCTGGATGAAATTGACCGCCAAATTATCCAGCTTTTAAACGGAAATGGCAGAATATCGTTTACAGATTTGGCAAAGGAAATCAAACTTTCCCGTGTGGCTGTTCAATCACGCGTCCATTCCCTCGTTGAAAATGGTGTGATTGAATGTTTTACCGCTGTCGTGAACCCTGAAAAAATCGGCCTTCACCAGTCCGCTTTTTTTAATGTTGAAGTAGAACCGAAACATTTACAGAAAGTGGCCGAAACATTGGCCAAAGATCCGGCGGTTTCAAGCCTTTATCATATGTCAGGCCCCAGCAAACTTCATATGCACGGCTTATTTAAAGACAACGAGGAAATGGAACTGTTTCTTAAAGAACGGTTATATCCGTTGCCTGGCATTATGAGCGTCGATTGCCAGATTTTACTCAAACGTTATAAAAGCCGAATAGGAATGAAACTGTAAGGGGGTTGCACTATGGAAAAACAGCAAAATGCTTATGCCCAGCTTGCCATGGCGATGCTGCGGACCGGCATTCTCGGCTATGGCGGCGGCCCGTCTGTCATGCCGCTTTTCCGGTATGAGGCGGTGACAAGGTACAAATGGCTGGATGACGACGAATTCGGGGAAACATTGGCAATCGCAAACGCGCTCCCGGGCCCGATTGCAACAAAAATGGCCGCTTACCTCGGTTACAAGTTGAAAAAGACAACCGGCGCCGTGTTCGCCATTTTATTCCATATTCTTCCGAGCAGCATCGCCATGATTGCGTTGCTGTCGCTTGTATCGGTATTAAGCCATTCAAAGATTGTGGCCGGAATGATCGCAGGGGTCATGCCGGTTGTTGCCGTTATGCTTGGCCAGATGGCTTACGATTTCGGGGAAAAAACGGTCAAGGGCCTTGGGAAGGTTTTCGGAATCGCGATGTTTGTTATTTCCTTTCTCCTGCTTGAAACGATCCATCTCCATCCGGCTATTGTCATTCTGATTTTTCTTGCGTACGGAAGCATCCACTTTCGACTCGTTGCAAAATGGAGGAGAGATGAAAAAAAGAAGAAAAAGGATGAAGCGGGATGATCTGGTTCCAATTGATGCTCGGTTTTTTCATTGCAAATATCCTTGGCTACGGCGGGGGGCCTTCCTCCATTCCATTGATGTACCATGAAATTGTGACGCATTACGGATGGCTGAACGACAGCGAATTTTCCAATATGCTGGCACTCGGCAATGCACTCCCAGGCCCGATTGCGACAAAAATTGCCGCATTCGTCGGCTATGGAGCGGGCGGGTGGACAGGACTGTTAGCGGCTCTTGCCGGAACGATATTGCCGTCTGCCGTTGCATTGATTGTGTTGCTGAAAGTATTGCACAAATACCGCCAGTCTCCGGTTGTGAAAGGGATGTCTCTGCTTGTGCAGCCGGTCATTACCATCATGATGGTTGTGCTGACATGGCAGATGGCAAAAAGTTCCTTCGGCCAGATCGGCATCTGGCAGTCGCTTGGCATCGCCGCCGTCGCTTTCTGGGCCATGCACATCCGGAAGATCCACCCGGCCCTTGTGATTTGCGCGGCATTTCTCTATGGTGGCATCGTGCTTCAGCATATTGTGTAACGGGATAAGGAGAAGATGCGCCAAAAAAACCAGGATGCCTGATGAAGCAGGCATCCTGGTTTTTACTTTGTTTCAGTTTTCTGATCGTTTAGCGTTTGGGCGAGTTCAATAAAGAAGTCAAGTGCTTCCGGATTGGCCATTGAACCCCTGTTCACGACTTTATCAACCGGAAAGCCGAGCAAAATTTTACGGATCGGGACTTCCAGTTTCTTTCCGCTCAATGTTTTTGGGATTTGTTCAACTTCATAAATTTCATCCGGGACAAAGCGTGGCGAAACTTTCGCCCGGATTTCGGTTTTGATGCGGTTTTTTAACGTCTCATCCATATGCCGGCCTTGCTTCAGGGCGACAAATAGCGGCATGAACGATTGCCTGCCGAGATGTTCAAGGTCGATGACAAGGCTCTCGATAATTTCATCAATGCCTTCGACCGCCCGGTAAATTTCGCTCGTGCCCATGCGAACGCCCTGGCGGTTGATCGTGGAATCGGAGCGGCCGTAAATAACACAGCTGCCTTTTTCGTCGATTTTGATCCAGTCCCCGTGCCACCATACCCCAGGATAGACATCAAAATAACTTTCAAAGTAACGTTTGTTGCCTTCATCCCCCCAAAAATACAGCGGCATTGACGGCATCGGATCGCAAATTACCAGTTCCCCGACTTCATTCACAACCGGTTTGCCTTCCTCGTCAAATGCCTGAATATTTGCACCCAGCCCGCGCGTCTGAATTTCGCCGGCATGAACCGGCAAAACAGGCGAGCCGCCGACAAATGCGGTGCAAAGGTCCGTCCCCCCGCTTGTCGAAACGACCCATAAATCCTCTTTGACATTTTCATAACACCAAATGAAACCTTCCGCCGTAAGCGGGGATCCCGTTGACAAAATTGCCTTGAGATGGGATAAATCGTGTTTTTCCTTTGGCTTGATGCCGGATTTCATGCACACACTAATGTACCCAGCACTTGTACCGAAGTGGGTCATGCCGGTTTTTTCCGCCAAGTCCCATAATGCATCCATAGTCGGGTATGCCGGGCTGCCATCGTACAGGACAACCGTAGCCCCGGCCAGCAAGTTGCCAATTACAAGATTCCACATCATCCAGCCGGTTGTGGTGAACCAAAAATACACATCATCCGGCTCCACCCCTTGTTCGACCTTTAAAATTTTCAAGTGTTCCAGAAGGATACCACCCTGTCCCTGGACGATCGGTTTCGGCAGGCCGGTTGTGCCGGATGAAAATAAAATCCACAGCGGGTGATCAAACGGTACAGGTTCAAACGCGAGTTCAGCTTCTTCTTTCAGCACTTCCTTAAAGGAGACCGTGATGCTATCCGGTTTTATCTCTCCAAAATCCATATAAGACACCACGATCGTTTTCTTTAACGTTGGAAGTGCCGCCTGCAGTTCCGTGATGTTTTTTCGCTTGTCAAAAATTTTTCCATTATAGGAATAGCCGTCAACCGCAAATAAAACAACCGGTTCGATTTGTTTAAACCGTTCAATGACACTCTCGTTGCCAAAGTCCGGGGAACACGACGACCAGACCGCGCCAATGGAGGCACATGCCAGGAAAGCGATCACCGTTTCCGGCATGCTTGGCATATATGCCACCACCCGGTCCCCTTTTTGGACGCCAAGTTTTTTCAAGTACTGTGCCGTCTTTGCTGTTTTTTCCTTCAGTTCCTGCCAACTGACTTCCCTTTGCCGGACGGTTTCCGATTGGAAAATGAGCGCAGGCTTGTGCTTTCTACTGTTGCGGAAAACGTGCTCGGCGTAGTTGAGCGTAGACCCGGTGAACCATTCGGCCCCAGGCATTGTCCTCGATTTCAAGACTTGTTTGTACGGCGTATGGGATATGACACCACAGTATTCCCAAATGCTTTTCCATAACGGTTCCAGCTGATCCACGGACCATTTCCAAAGATCCTGGTGGTGCTGAAATGTCAAACCGTATTCTTTTTCCAACCATTTACGGTAACGGGTAACCCCTGCTTTTTCAATCCGCTCCCTTGACGGCTGCCATAATAATGCCCCTTCTGTGACCGCCTTCACTCGGTTTCCTCCCCATCTGCGTGATATATTTTGTAAGCGTTGTCTTTTACTATTTTACCAAGACATGAAATATTTCGTCAACGAATGAAAAGGCGGTTTGAAGAAGATGGGAGAAAGCCCGGTACGCTTCTTGTCTCGTTTTGGTGCACACGGCAATGTTCTTGACGCTTCGCTTTTCCTTTTACAGAAAAAGGTCGGCCGCCACCATTTGGACAAGCGGCTGTATAAAACCTTCCCGGATACATATGCTATTGGCTGTACAGGAGGTGATTTTATGGCAAATCAGAAGAACAACAACCAGCAAAACAAAAATAACATTGCGGAAGATGTAAAAAATACGGCAGGTGCCGCTTTTCATGCTGTCCATAAAGGGCTGGAAACGACGGAAGATGTGGCGATGAACGCTGTGGATGCAACTTCAAATGCAGTGAACAATGTGACGAATGGATCGCAGAACAATAAAAAATAAAAAGTGCCGGGAAGCGGACGCTTTTTGCACGTGTAAAAGGCCGGGACAACCCCGGCCTTTTACATTCTGCTCGCCACTTCTTTTACAATATCTTCAGCAGACATGCCTTTTGCATCAATGACAGGCGCCTTTGTCATCGTGTCATTGATCCCCATTGCGTTCATCTCGCTGCCGGTTACAACACAGCAGTCACAACCTTGTACATCTTGTTCGTTCTTAATGGTTTTCACTTCATATCCTTTATCGCGCAGCGCTTCCTGGACATTTGTCAAAGCCTCTTCTACACCGATTATTACAGCCATGGTTAACACCTCCCTCTTTTTTATCGTACCCATCTGATTTTAGAAAAAACATGTTTTTTCCCCGGCCGCAGACGGATGCTTTTTATTTTATAATGGTGCTGAGAATCCGGTTGATTTCTGTATCATGTCTCCCGGTTTTACTGAAATAGCCGATATCTTTTTGGCACACGTCAATTCCCGTGCGGCGGCAGCAAAAATATTTTTGTGTTCTTCCGCTTTTCATTTGTATATTTAAAAATCCTCTCCGCATTTTTGAATACATTCATCATGCCCCGTATTGAAAAGCCGCACAGTTTTGCCAACTGTGCGGCTTTTTTGGCGTGCGCCTTTACTTGCCGAGCAATTCGTCCGAAAGCCGAATAAATTCCCGGGCATCTTCTGCCATAATGTCAATGCCGGCTGCCCAGAAGTCCGGTTTTGTCAGGTCAACGCCAAGATGTTTTTTAGCAAGATCCTCCACTTTCATTCGTCCGGTATCGCGCAAAAGGGCAATATATTTGTCTTCAAAGCCATCCGGATTTTTCAAAAATTCGGCGTAAATGCCAAGGCTGAATAAATAACCGAATGTGTACGGAAAGTTGTAGAACGGCACATCGTCAATAAAGAAGTGGAGCTTGCTGCACCAGAAATGCGGGTGGTAGCCGGACAAGCTGCCGGCATACGCTTCTTTTTGCGCCTTTTCCATCAGTTCATTGAGCCTTTGTTCGGACACAATGCCTTTTGAACGCTCTTCGTAAAAACTTTTTTCAAACAGGAAGCGGGCATGGATGTTTAAAAACATAGCCGTTGCATTTTCAAGCTTTGCATTTAATAAAGAAACTTTTTCTTCCTTTGACTTTGCATTGGCGACAGTCGCATTGCCGATGATCGTTTCTGCAAAGGTGCTCGCCGTTTCGGCCACGTTCATCGCGTATTCGCGGTTCAAACGCGGCAAATCGCGCATGACATGGCTGTGGAAGGCGTGGCCAAGTTCGTGCGCCAACGTGCTTGCATCATTTGTGGAGCCGGTAAATGTCATAAAAATCCGCGACTCTTCAAACTCCGGCAGACTGGTACAATAGCCGCCCGGGCGTTTATTCGGCCGGTCTTCCGCCTCTACCCAGCGGTTTTCAAGGGCGTGTTTCGCAAATGCAGACAGTTTCGGCCCGAAAGAAGCAAAATGTTGGATGACAAAATCGCACGCTTCATCATATGTAAATCGGGCCGGTTTCATATCGCCGAGTGCAACCGGCGCATCAACATCCTGCCAGCCGAGTTTTTCCATCCCGAAAATTTTTGCTTTTTGGTTGAGAAAGTCGACAAACGGCTGCTTGTTTTCAGAAACGGCTTTCCACATCGCATGAAGCGTGTCTTCAGACATCCGGTTGTATTCAAGCGGCTCTTCGAGAAAAGACTTCCTGCCATGGGCTTTTTGCAGCGTAATCCGGTACCCGTCCAGGTGGTTGAGCGTATCGGCAAAAACCGGCGCATATTTTTCCCATGCCGCTTCCCAGTTTTCGAACATATGTTTGCGCACTTCCGGATCCGGGTCGGCATACATCCGGTTCATCGCCTGGCCGACGGATAAGGATACCGTCTTGCCTTCTTTGTCCGTAAACGGGATTGTCATAACGGAAACAGCTGTGTCATACAATCTGCTCCAGCCGGCCAGCCCGTCCTGGTTGAGATCGGCAATCAGCTTTTCCTCTTCTTCCGACAAGAGCCGTTTTCCTTCATCGCGCGTTTCATTGAGGGCAAAGGAGACTTCGCTCAATTCCTTGTCCTGTAAAAACTTTTTCCAGTCTTCGTCCGAAATGGCCACCAGTTTTTTCTGAAAAGTGGTCCCGAGCTTTTGCATCTCGCTGTACAAATCCATGATTTGGCCCATCACGACATTTGCATAGTCATCATCCATATAGGCATCATGCCACATTTGCACAAATGTCGCAGACTGGCTGAGCCCTTTTTCGATCTCTTCCTGTTTTTTCAGGATGGCTTTAAACGGCTCCGGAGACGGGTCTTTCGAAAATGCCCATCCGTCGAGTCGGCTTTTGTATTGCCCGATTTCTTCTTTCAGCCCGCGCAGTTTTTCCTGCAATTCCGGCGATTTTGTGCCGCCCGGAATCACGGCATCCAGATCCCAAGTATTCTTATATTTCATATTTGCAACTCCTTTCTTTCTTCTATTTTACAGGGTGCCGCCCAAAATACCAATATATTTACAATCTCGGTAAAAAATTTCAGGGTCGAATCCTTATCAGGGAGATGTTTCGCATTTTTAAAATCAGAATTGAGATTAAACATGATAACTGCTCCGCTTCCTGATGTATCCCTTTTTCATCCATCCGGAATCGAATCCTTCCCGTGAAAATTTTCGCCTTTTAAAAATCGGAACATGATAACTGTCCCGTTTCCTGATACCTCCCCTTTTTCATCCATCCGGGGTCGAATCCTTTTCGGGGAAATGTTTCGCCTTTTAAAAACCGGGATTGAAATTAAACATGTTAACTACTCCGCTTCCTCTCCCCTTTTTCACTCTCCTCCGGCAAGTTATAATCACTGCTTTTGCCCCTTTTTCACCCGGCAGTTTTTTGCCGGTTGTCGTTAATGGGACTTACTGAGCATCATTCGTGCATCACACCAGTTTTATAGCCGGGCCGTTCCGTTATTTTTCCGGCTGGTGTTTAGGATGAAGAAGTGAAGCTTTCTTGATTCGTAAATGCTAATTTTTTTCCTCTAAATCGAAAGAAAAACACAACCCCGAGCACGATCTCCAGTAAAGCAGCAAGTGGCGTTACAGACCTCAATCCAAGATACTGAATGATAACCCCTGTCAGAAAAGCGCCAAATTGCATGGAGACCATGCTGCAAGTATTCCAAAGCCCGAAAACTCTCCCTCTAAGATTGCTTTCAACATGTGTTTGCATCACATGCCGTTCGAACGGGACAACGAATCCACCGACAAGTGCATAGAAGACCATAATGACAATGCCTTCAAACAAATTATTAGAAAACCCAAACACAGCCCAGCTTACTCCCATTAAGATATAACTATAGCCATACCGGTGAATATTTTTGAAAAAAATTTTATTATTGGCAATCCAAAGACCCAGAATGACAGAAGTCAAACCTTCGGCAACGTATAACATGCTAATGCCAATAGGGGGAACATGATAAATATGGTTTACCATTTGTTGAATCATCAGGTTAAAAGACCCGATAACTAAGCCCCCTGTTAAGGCAAAAAGCAATACATATCTGATGTAAATTTGTTTTTTTACCACGGATAAGCCAATCTTTAGTTCGCTGAGAAAGTTCCTTTCCTTTGACTTTATTTTGGAATTTTTTAAATTCAATGTCCACATGGTGATGCCGGCATAAATAAAAGATAAAGATGTTAAGATCCAGAAGACATTTAGATTGAGCAATGTTACCAAAACCCCGCCGGAAGCTGCACCGATTAAGCGAATCAAACTGGTCAAAGAAAAATTCAATGAATTCGCGATGATCAAGTCTTCTTCTTTCATGATTTCCGGAATAATGGTTTGTCTCGCAACGGCAGTCAAAGATGAGAGAACGCCGATAAAAAACCTGATCACAAAGAAAAAAATCCAAGCTGCCCAACCGTCGAACACGGGCACAAGTATAAAAAGGGCATATAGCGGCGATTTCAGCAGTTCAGATACTATAATGATTTTCTTGGTATCCATTCTGTCAATAAGCCCGCCTAATAGAAAACTCATCGCAATCGGCACTAAACCGCTTACAGCCCACAGCGTCCCTAACTGCAATCCATTATCCGTTATTTTCCCTAAAAGGACGAGCATTGAAATAAAGGAACCCCAGGTTGTTAATCCTGTAACGGTAGTCGTTGCCAATAACTTTCTATAGTCGGGGGAATGCTTTAACACTCGTATAATATCATTGTTTTTTTCATCGCATGATCAAGTCCGTATGATTCTTATATTTCATACAATTCCAACTCCTTTTTTCCATTTTACAAGGTGGGGAAAAACTTTTCAATATTAAAACTGCATTTTTCAGTAGCTTTCCAGGGGAATATTTTGTATTTTTAAAAAATTTGGAGGGGGCTGCCTTCCATTTTGGGGCGGGTCCGTTTCCGGGGCATTTTACATACTTTGGGTTCTTCCTTCAGATTGAGCTCGTCTACGTTAAGAAAGCGTGGAAAATTGACAGTGTTCCTTCACATAGAGGGCGTCTATGTTAAGGAAGCATGAAAAAACGAAGGCCTTTCTTCACATAGAGCCCGTCTACGTTAAGGAAGCAAGCAAAATTGACGGCCTTCCTCAACTTAGAGTCCGTCTATGTTAAGAAAGCATGAAAAAACGTGACCCTTCCTTCACATAGAGCCCGTCTACGTTAAGAAAGCAAGCAAAATTGACGGCCTTCCTTAACTTAGAGGGCGTCTACGTTAAGAAAGCACGGAAAATTGACGGCCTTCCTTCACATAGAGGGCGTCTACGTTAAGGAAGCATGAAAAAACGAAGACCTTTCTTAACTTAGGGCCCGTCTATGTTAAGGTAGTGCGGAAAATTGAATGCCTTCCTTCACATAGAGCGTGTCTATGTTAAGGAAACGCGCAAAAAAATCAATGTTCCTTAACGTAGAACCCGTCTACGTTAAGGAAGCACGAAAAAACGAGGCTCTTTCTTCACATAGAGGGCGTCTACGTAAAGAAAGCATGAAAAAACGTGGCCCTTCCTTCACATAGAGCCCGTCTATGTTAAGAAAGCAAGCAAAATTGACGGCCTTCCTTAACTTAGAGCTCGTCTATGTTAAGGAAGCACGGAAAATTGACGGCCTTCCTTAACTTAGAGCCCGTCTATGTTAAGAAAGCACGAAAAATTGAAGGTCTTCCTTCACTTAGAGCCCGTCTACGTTAAGAAAGCAAGCAAAAACGAGGCTCTTCCTTCACTTAGAGCCCTTAGAGCCCGTCTACGTAAGGAAGCTCAGCAAGCCCTACTTAAAAAGCGCGGCTGATGGCAACCGCGCCCTTTGTTTAATGCATCCAGGCAAGAGACCCCATCGGATCCCAAGGTTTCAGGACAATCGGATCTTGTTCCCATGCTTTTTGCAAATCCTCTGGCAAATATTTTTTGTCAATGACGATTTGGTACGTATATTCATCCATCCAGGCGTCACTCATGACAAAATAACCGTCTTTGCCCACTTTTTCACCCCAGCTGTTTTCCACTTTCCATCTGTCCGGTTTGCCGTCAACGAGGTTGACACCGGTCAGTACCATTGCGTGCGTCATTATGCTGTCTTTATAATCGAGCCGTTCCGCTTTGGTCATGCCGAACGAAAATCCGAAAGCTTTTTCCAAATCGAAAAGGCTGGTATCCATGATGCCTTCATTCCGGTCTGATGACGCGGCAACATCACAGCCGAACCAGACGCTGCGGTTATCCTTCAGCTGTTTTACGGCCAGCGATTTAAAGGTTTCGATATCGACATTTAAATATTTGACCGGTTTGCCGCCAACCACATTGCCCAAATACTGCACCGTATACGTTTTGCCGTACGGTTTGTCGCTTGTCGGCGCATTGATAATGCTAATGTAATTGTCGAGGTCAAACCCGACGTATTTCTCAAAAAATGCCTGCGGGGTGATATTTTGCTCGCGATGGAACAGTTTGTCGGTATCGCGGAATTCAAAATCAAAGGTCTTCGGCGGCTCACCGAGTGCAAAGGCCAGCAATTTGTAAACTTCTGCAAGCATGCCTTCTTTCGCCTGCCGCAATTCTTCTTCCGGCTGTCCTGCTGCGTGCATTTTTCTCAGTTTCACCGCATCTTCGCGGAGCTTGGCATTTAAAAGCGAATTGAGTTCGCGCGAGTTGCTGCTGTTAAAGGTTTCCGGCATAACCTGTTTTGGCACAACGCCGTATTTTTTAATGAGCGCGACGAGCATATCCCACTGCCCGCCGTCCTGCTGCGGGGTTTCAAGCAGCCAGGAAATGAGCCGTCCTTCCACAGGTTCGTCTGCGGTTTCAATCATCGTTTCCAGGAAGTAATTGGCTTTTTCAAATTTGTCCCAGAAATTCGTATAGTTTTGCGAAAGCTCAAAGTCTTTCAATCTGAATTTGGCATTTAACTTATGCGTAAACGTGTTTAAGGCGGCAAACATCCAGCAGCGCCCGCTTTGTTTCTGATTTGATACTTTCCCCGTTTCAATTTCGTGGGAGAATACGTGATTCATAGAAACAACAGCATCATTGTTGATTGCCGCGGCCTTTATCCCGTTTTTCATCATTGCATTTTGAATCACTTTGTTTTGCGGCAGTTCGCGGATTTGTCGGGAAAACCGCTCCGCCATTTCCCGTGTAATGTCTTTTGCCATTTAAATCTTCCTTTCCATTAAGTTCTTTTTTATTATACGCCTTTTTCAATCAGATAAGACAATTTTGCGTTTTTGAAAAGCCTGCAATTCTGAAACGGGACACAATTGGGCGATATTTCCTTTTCACTTTTCCACTTGTTCGTCCCGCTGTTCGGTGAGGAAGGCTTTTTCGTCTGTTCCTTTCACACATTTTTTTAAATTATGGTATGCTGTTTTACGAGAAAGACTCAAACGGGGTGATGGCAGATGAGTGAAGAAAAAGATTATGAAACAAAAGGTTATGATACAAGCATTGTTTATGATTATAAAGAGATGCCCGACGTCCACCCAGGGCGCTGTGACAATTGCGGTTACAGCCACTTTAAGTCATCGGTCAAACATGGCGTGTTCCTGCGTGAATGCCGGAGATGCGGGATGAAAAAGAGTATCTAACGTTTCAATAAAGCGGATTTCCTGCAAATGGAAAATCCGCTTTTATTCAGTTGGAAGGATATTTCAGCCGGCAGCCGATGCCGCGAAACATCCGGACTGGGCCTTGTACAAGCAGAAGCGCCTGTCCGTACCGGTGCGTATCAAGCAAAATATGTTTATAAACATTTTCCAGACAATCCGCCTTGCGCAGCTTTGCCACCAGGGCATAAAAAATCCGGGGCAGCCCCCGGACCTTCATCGTAAATCTATGTAATGCAGCTTTATTTGCTGAACCAAATAAAGTAACCGGCAAGCACCACGACGACAAGAAAAAGCACAATGGTACCAAAGACGACTCTTTTTGATTTCAAAATAAAACGCTCCCCTCTGCACGGACTTTCTGTTACATTCAGTTTACCCAACGAGGGGAGAATTCAAACTGGCAGGATTAGGCTTCTTTTGACATTTGCAGCGCCTTCAGAATGGTTTTCAACGAATTGCTTTTGCCGTAAAGCAGCACGCCGCCGCGGTAGATGCGCGCACCTGCTATCGCCATGAAAACAATCGTGACAACCATAACCGCCACGCCCGAAAGCCCTGCCCATACTGGCAAGTCGAGCATGCCGACCCGCAAAAACATCAGCATCGGCGTAAAAAACGGAATGTACGAAAGAACGGTAATATAGCCGGCAGAAGGGTTTCCAAGCCCTGCCATCGCAAGGAAAAAACCGATCATCACAAGAAACGTCATCGGCATCATCATCTGCTGGGCATCTTCAATCCGGCTGACAAGCGAGCCGAGAAAAGCCGCTAACGTGGCATACAGCAAATACCCGAGCAGGAAAAACACCACGGCATACACAATCGTTGAAACCTTTATATCCGAAAATCCAAACACAGAAAAAAAGCCGCCCGTCAAGTGATTGATATTTTGTTTGATAGTGGCGTAAGCGGCGGCAAGGAGCACCGCCATCTGTGTCAAACCGAGCAGGGCGCCGCTGATGATTTTCGCAAACATCTGCTGCACAGGCGGCACGCTCGAAATTAAGATTTCCATCACGCGTGAAGCTTTTTCAGTCGCCACTTCCATCCCGACCGCACTGGCGTAAAAAATGACCGCAAAATAAATCGCAAACAGCAAAATATAGACAAGCCCCCTCGCCTGCGCCAGTTCTGCTTCGGATTTTGCATCCCGCTCCAGATTGACACTTTTAAAGGATACGGGGCTGTTTAAAAGCGAAAGCCCGGCAGACGAAAGCTTCAATTTTCCTGCCGCCATATTGCTTTTTACAGCCTGTAGCGCCTGCTCAAGACTGTCCGTGGTCCCGGTATCGGCAAGATTAGGGGCTTTATAGACCGCTTTCGGCATGCCGGCTGCGTCAAGCGATAAAACAACATACCCTTGATATTTTTCCTTTAATACTTCTTTCCGCAACGCACTTTCGCTTTTTTCGGCCTGCACAAGCCAGATATCTTTATCAACGGTTTTTAATTGCTGCTTAAGCGGCCCGTACAGGTTGTTCGTCTTATCCAGAACCGCAACCTTTTTTTGCTTGCTGCCGGCAAACATATCAATCATCCGGTTTATGTTCCCCATCAGAAGGACAGCGACGAGCAAAATGGCCGTCGTGATCACGAAGGATTTGGTTCTTAGTTTTGTCATGTAGGCATGGCCAATTAAAATGCCGAACCTATTCATAGGAAGCCCCCACCTTTTCTATGAAAATATCGTTAAGAGATGGTTCTTCAAGCGCAAACTTGCGGATGAAACCTTTTCCGTTGATTTCATCCAAAATTTTTTGCGCCGCTTCCATCCGGTCAATTTGCAGCTCCGCCCCGAGCGCCGTTTTCTTAAATCGTACGACACCCGGAAAGGCACGTAAAAATTCCAGATCAAAATCAGCATGGATCACAACATTTTGTTTCCCGAATGCACGTTTGACCTCTCTCAGTTCACCGTGCACAACCGGGCTGCCATGATGCATAATGCACAAATGCTCGCAAAGTTCTTCAACATGTTCCATCCGGTGGCTTGAAAACACAATGGTCGCGCCCTGATCCCGCAGTTCTGCGACCGCTGTTTTTAACGTTTCCACATTGACCGGGTCAAGGCCGCTGAAAGGCTCATCTAAAATCAGCAGCTTCGGCTTATGTAGGACAGCAGCGATAAACTGGATCTTCTGCTGGTTTCCTTTTGACAGCTCTTCCACCCGTTTATCCAAATATTCTTCAACACGGAAACGGCCGAGCCAGTATTTCAGTTCTTTCACCGCATCCTGTTTGCCCATCCCGCGCAGCCGTGCAAGGTAAACAAGCTGGTCTTTTACTTTTAATTTTGGATACAGCCCGCGTTCTTCCGGCAAATACCCGATTTCCGGGCTCAATGTGTAATCCATTTTGCGCCCGTTCCAGGTGATGTTTCCTTCATTCGGTTTTAATAAACCAAGGATCATCCGGAAAGTCGTCGTTTTTCCGGCTCCGTTTGCCCCTAAGAAACCGAACAGCTCCTTTTCCGGGATCATTAACGACAAATCGTTTACCGCTGTAAACGCTCCAAATTTTTTCGTCACATGTTCCAGCATCAAGGACATGATTCCCCCTCCTCTGTTCGTACTTACGCAAACCAGCCGGAAAGGTTTCAAAAATTTTTAAGTTTCCCCCTGATGATCCATACATTCAAAAAACAGCAGCCTTTTCAATGGCTTGCTGCCGCCCCTTTGGTGGATGCATTTTTACAATTTTCCAGCTAACTCATTTCGTTCATTTAGCAAACAATCTTTTCAAAAAAGCAGCGGGTTTTTCTATATTTTCCCGCTGCTCTTTTTAAGCTTAATAAGCCGTCCACCCGGCATCTGCCGTAATCACTGCGCCATTTACGAAGGAAGCATCGTCTGAAGCAAGGAACAGGGCGACAGTTGCAATTTCTTCCGGTTTTCCGGTCCTCGGGTTGTTTGCCGACCCGGACATGGCCCGCTCAAGCCCGAAAGCATTCGGTTCGCTCATTGTTGTGCCGATATTCGTTTCCACCCCGCCTGGCGCAATCGCATTGCAGCGGATCCCTTTCAGTGCGTATTGAAATCCGACATTTTTCGTCAACCCGATCACCGCGTGTTTGGATGCCGTATAAGCGGCGCCGGCCCGCGACCCGTTCAGCCCGCCGACAGAAGCGACATTGATAATGACGCCGTTTCCTTTTTCAATAAAGATCGGGAGTGATTTGCGGATCGTACGCATCGGCCCGGTTGTGTTGACAGCAAACACCCTTTCCCACAGGGCGTCTGTCAGATCCCCCGCCGGCACCATATTATCCATGATCCCCGCATTGTTGACAAGAATATCGAGCGTTCCATACTCTTTCACAGCGGTATCCATCAAATGTTGCACATCTTCTTCGCTCGCCACATTGGCTTGGACTGCCAGAGCCGTGCCGCCTGCAGCTTCTATTTCAGCAACCGTCTGCTGCACACCTTCCAAATTGAGGTCGGATGCCACCACCTTTGCTCCTTCTTTTGCGTAAAGAGCTGCAATCGCCTTGCCCATACCGGAGGCAGCACCTGTTACAACCGCAACTTTTCCATCCAGTTTTGCCATCATTCCCGCTCCTTTCCGAATGCGCTTCCATTTATTCGTAAAGGCGCTCACAAATATTATATCCTATCGTTTCAAAAAGGCGATCGTGATATTTTTCCGGCTCGGATGGCCGAAAAGCTGTTTGAACATAAAGTCCATTTTGAGGTCAAGGTATTCTTTTGTCATGAAGATCCTTCCTTTCGGGGTTTTTTGCGAGGGTTTAATAGAATAAAACTATTAATTTGATATTATCTGAAATTATTTCCGGTGTCAACAGGATTTTTTACAAAGTTCCTACAAAAAGTGCCGGCCACTCCCCCAATTGATATCGAATCCATTCGAAAAATTGGAGAAGCGGCCGGCACTCAGCTAAATTTTGTATTATCATTTGCTTGTTTCATATGCCTGTTTTCCGAGCAAAATCGCCCCTGTAATGCCGGCGTCGTTGCCAAGGCCCGGGGACGTAATATATTCGGACAGCGGTTCAGGCAGCTTGATATAACCGTTGATCAGCTCATCCAGCCTTTTGTAGATCAGCGGAAACAATTGCTGTTGGTGCATTACCCCGCCGCCCATGATGATTTTTTTCGGCGACACAATTAAAACGTATTGCATGAGCGCCTGTGCCAGATAATCTGCTTCCATTTCCCAGACTTCCGGGCGGTCTGAGAGCTCTTTTCCTTTCTGCCCCCACCGCGCTTCGATTGCCGGACCGGCTGCGAGTCCTTCGAGGCAGTCATGATGGTAAGGGCATGCCCCTTCATAATGGTCATCCGGATGGCGGCGCACCAATATATGCCCCATTTCCGGGTGCGACCATCCTTCAAGAAGATTGCCTTTTACAACGGCTCCAGCCCCGATGCCGGTACCAACTGTAATGTACAGGCAGCTGTCCAGCCCTTTCGCCGCGCCAAGCACCGACTCCCCGAGCGCAGCCCCGTTCACATCTGTCGTAAAGCCGGCCGGAACGCCCAATGCTTTCTCTATCGTTTGTTTAATGGGATAATTTTGCCAGGCCGTTTTCGGTGTTGTTGTAATGTATCCATATGTATCGCTTTCCGGATTGACGTCAATCGGCCCAAATGAGGCAATGCCGATTGCTTTTGTCTCAAACTTTGAAAAAAATCCGATTACATCTTTCACCGTTTCTTCCGGATCGCGCGTCGGGAGCTCAACTCTTTCCTGAATTTTCCCGGTTTCATCTCCCGTTGCGCAAACAAATTTTGTACCGCCTGCTTCCACTCCGCCAAAAAGCATGGTGATTCCCCCTCAATAGAATTGGTTTAATGAGCCTCTCCGTTCATAACGGAAAGGTAAATATCTCTCATTCTAGTATACCGTTTTCTTCAATTGAGTTAAGTGTTTATGATCGGAACCCGCATAAATTGTGACAAATTTGTTTCTCATTTTTTTCTCATTTTTTCTTCATGGCTTTTTAGTGTAAGAGGGTTATATTGTAGCTGTAGCAAGGAAAAAGCAACAAACCCTTAAGTTTCTAGATACCCCCCTTAATGTCTAGAAAAAACTCCCCTTACCAACCGGCATTGTGCCGGTTTTTTTTCGCATTAAAGCCGGCGCAATCTTGATGCCCCGGCCCGTAAGTCTGCTTTACATCTCCTCATCGTCCTCTTCATCCCAGTCGTCTTCCAAATTTTCATCGTCCAGGTCCCAATCTTCCCAATCCCCTGTTGTGTCCAGTTTGAACAAATCTAACAGGCGCTTGAACATTTGTGGCGTCTCCCTTCTTTTTCCTTATAGGATTTACAGGTTAAAACCAATTTATACGGTATAAGAAAAAGGCCGGGCGAAAAAATATACATAGAAGCAAACCCGGGGGTGGACGATTTGGAAACCTGGTTTTATCTCCATGTGATGAACACGTTATACTTTGTATTTTTTATGTTTGCTGTGCCGCCCGCCATCGCAGCCCTGATTTGCCGGCCCGAAATCAAAAAATATTTGGAAAAGAGGAAAGAAGGCAAGCCATGAAAAACGATGATAAAAGAATTTCTGAAGGGTTAAACGGATGGTTTGAAATGATGAATGCAAAAGGAGATAAAGGAGAAATCGCGCAGATCGTGGAAAAATACAAGGCGCGGGCTGCAGACAGCAACGATGCTGCCGATCAAGACAAGAAGTAGAGTTTCAACAAAAATCGACAATTCTCATCAAAAACTTATTTTTCTTTCATGATCTTTTAGGAAAAAACCCGTACTATTATACCTGTAGCAAGGACAAGTTACAAAACCCTATACCAACTAGACAACCCCCCCTTTTTGTTGTCTAGCAATACCCCCTTAAAAACCGGCTTTTGCCGGTTTTTTTATTTTTTGCTACTTTGTTGTCGGCTCATTATCATACAAATGGATGACCTTGTCTTCATGTCCGCTATATAAAATAAAACGAAGGGAGCTCGTACTGGCTTATTTTATTAATCAATTGATCTCCCACATATTTGCCTACTATCTTCCAGAAAAAGGGGCTGTTGCGATCTTTATCCCGACTCTGATTTTTTCATTTTGTCTGTTAACCGGATATGCCATTGTAGGCTATATTTTTAAGATTTCTGCAAAAAAATAGTCCGGGGCACCGTTATTCGGTATCCCGGACAAGAACTTAGCGGTCTTCAATCGTTTTCGGCGATACCAGATTGCCGGTGCCGAGCATAATGCTTTCGTTTTGGACTGCGACCACCATGGCAAGTGTTTCATGCTGCTTTTCTTTATATACTTGTCCGATTTTGATTTCCATGGCGCCCCACCTCTATTACAAGTGCGTACGGCGTTTTTTCTGTTCTTGTATCACTTTATTCCGCTCACCGCCGTCTGAAAGTTCTTCGTATTGAAATTCTGTCTCATCACTTTAGCCGCAAGCAAATCAGCGGACGCCTGATGGTTATTGGGTGCCGCTTGTTCATTCCATTTCACACGGATCGCCTCCTTTCTTTTAATATGCGTCCGCTTCCGAAAAAAATGCGCGCCGGATTGCCGTTTCCATTTTTTGTGGAAAACAGCGTCCCTGGCTTTTTGGAGGATTCTCCTCAGCATGCGGCCGGGTATTACATATTCCTGCAGCTAAATAGGGCTTGCTGAACGAATTAGAATTTGGCATTTTATGGATTTGACAGACCAAGTGGACGCACAACTCCTGTATTGTCCCCGCAGCCATGCCTAACGTCGCTGTAGCAAGGGGGGTTGATAAATGAGTCCCCAAAAATTGGATGTGGGGGTTAAAAGATGGATTTTTGAAGTTTTTAAAAACGGCTCAAAAAGATTGTATCTTATTGAGGGTGGAATACCAGAAAATGATGGACGATACCCTCAAAGAACCGTTAGAAAAAGTGACATTGAAAAAATAACTGATGTGTCCCCTAAATAAACCGAATTGACAGCAAGATATTTCCTCTAATCAGGTTGCTTTTTATTTTGGCGGAATAGGGATGCGGACTCTCTTTCCCCCGCCCAGAGCAAGGCGTTAAAAGGAGTCTTTATGATTGAAGGTGTTAAAAAACAATCGTGAGATAAAAGGTGCCTGCAACCAAAAAGCAGAGGAATGATTATAACGTAATTGGTCAATCTCACCTTATAATAAAAAGCAAAAATGGTTATGATTTAAAAGGATTTAATGACGAGGAGCAAGAAGTATTATTTAAACGTAATACAGCTTATAAAATCTTATCCAGTCAATTTATGAATGGTAGAGTTATATTCGAATTGGAGGAAATCCTATGGATAAAAATAATAAACCATATTCCGACCGTCGTTGGACGGATCCAATTGGAATAACAGAAGATGGGGAAATCAGCGCTATTTCCATAGGAACCAAACATTATGCATCAGAAGAAGAAAGACAAAGAGATATCGAAGAAGGTAAGAAGATTCGAAAAGAATTTTTGAAAATGCTAAAAGAACGCCATAAAAACAATAAATAGAATTTGTCGTTGGAATATTATGATCCATTCCATGGATTCCAACGACATATTAAAAACCAAAATTACTTTTAAAGAATATATATCTTTGAAGGATAGAATGATGCTGCCCAATCGGTAGAGATTTGAAAGGAATTAATGATCAGGAGGCCGAAGTATTTTTTAAGAGGTAGTCAATTTAAAATCTTAAATCAAAAGTTTCAATCCGGTAAAATTTTGTTTGAGTTGGAGGAAATGTAAATGAGCAGCAAAAAACTATTTTCTGACAAACGATGGACAGAACCACCAGGAATGACATCCGATGGTAAATTCACTGCTATTGTAAGCGGAACTAAGCATTATGTTTCTGAAGAAGAACGATAGAAAGATATTGAAACGACAAGACTTATACGCAAAATGTTGAAAAAGAGAATGAAGGAAAACAATAAAAATTTTTAAGTAGGGCTTACTGAATAAGCAAAATTCCTAGATTTGGCAAGGATGCAGACAGGTTCGGCAAAAAATTAATGAGAATTTTTCTTCATATAAAATGAGCTTCGTTTTTCCCACCCGAATGGATATCGCATTCAAATTTAGGATCGCCCCCACGTCTTCATTTTTCCAAATTTATCCATGATGTAACCAGCTCTCTTCATCAAAGACGCTTGCTTTATCTATTTCAGGCGTTGCCGGATTCTGGATGTTTTTCGCATGGGCTGGTAAACTGAATTTACAGGCAGCGGGGTGTGTAAATTTTTTCCTGAATGCCATTTTTTCCGGGAAGGCGAGGCAGCCCCCATCTTGAGAAGGAGGTTTTCAACATATGGAAATTGAAAGAGGCACGATTAAAGATGTCCCGTTTGAAAGCAGGGAACTCGGGGAAACGCTCAATCTCTGGGTATACTTGCCGGCGCGTTTTTCCCCGCTTTATAAATATGCCGTATGCATATGCCAGGACGGAAAAGACTTCTTCCAGCTCGGCCGGATTGCACGTGCGGCGGATGAACTGCTTGCAAAAGGCGAAATTGAAGACTTGATTATTGTCGGGATCCCTTATGCGGATATTCCGGACAGGCGCCGGAAATACCATCCTGACGGCGAGCAACATGGCGCTTATATCCGGTTTTTGGCGCATGAACTTGTCCCTTTCCTTGACCGTGAGTTTCCGACTGCGCAAATGGCATCGGACCGAGCACTGGCGGGAGACTCACTGGCGGCAACCGTCTCGCTCATGGCGGCATTCAAGTACCCCCATACATTTGGAAAAGCCGCATTAATGTCGCCGCTCGTGAATGAAAAAGTGATGGAAGCCGCAAAACAATGTACGGATCCAAAGTTGCTGGACATTTACCATATTGCTGGAAAAGGCGAGACGGAAGTGAAAACGACTGACGGCAAGATCCAGAATTTTATCACACCGAACCGCACCCTGCATCAAGTTCTGGAAGAAAAAGGGGTCCCCGGATTTTATGACGAATTTGACGGTGATCACTCTTGGAGGTACTGGCAAAAAGATTTGCCACGTGCCCTCAAGTACCTGTTTAAAAAAGATTAATTTTCGGCAATTTTTCTGATAAAATTGTATTATAACGGCTTAATATCCAGAAAGAGGAGGCCATTTTATGAATTATGCGCTTGTTGTCTTTCCATCAAAAAAACTTCAGGACCTTGTTAACTCCTACCGGAAGCGCTATGATCCGAAATACGCGCTAATCCCGCCGCATATTACGCTAAAAGCAGCGTTCGAGGCATCCGAAGAAGAGGCGGAAGTTTTTCGCGGGCAACTGAAGGAAATTGCCAAAAAATACAACCCGTTTTTGTTGAAAGTAACAAAAGTGAAATCTTTTGAACCCGTCAGCAATACGATTTATTTTAAAGTTGAACCGACGCCTGAACTGGAAGGGCTTTTCGCAGATTTCAGGGACCGTCTGCCGGGCGGGCCGCCTCCGTACCCGTTTGTGCCGCATATTACCATCGGCCAGGAGTTGTCTAAAGAGGAACATGCCGATGTGTTCCGCCAGCTGGAAATGGTTGGCATTGACCACGAAGAAAAGGTAAACCGGTTCCATCTTTTATATCAGCTGGAAAACGGGGTTTGGACCGTTTATGAGACCTATCATCTCGGAAAGGACTAACAAATGTGGACGTAATAATTGTAGAAAATGAAGAACAACTGGAGACGGCTTTTCAAATCCGGAAAAAAGTATTTGTAGAAGAGCAGCACGTCCCGGTTGAAGAAGAAATTGACGCATTGGAACAGGACTGCACGCATTTTCTGCTGTACGATGATGAAGGGAAACCCTCAGGCGCCGGGCGTTTTCGGATGGTGGACGGGTACGGGAAAGTGGAACGCATCTGCATCCTTCCGTCCGTGCGCGGGAAAGGGGCCGGCCGGGAACTGATGCTGGCAATTGAACATTATGCCGCAGAACAAGGCGTGCAAAAATGCAAATTAAACGCACAGACACACGCGATTCCTTTTTACGAAAAACTCGGATACCGTGTTGTTTCCGGTGAATTTCTCGATGCCGGCATTCCGCATAAAGCAATGGAGAAAACGATCAAATAGCATCCGGAAACTGGGGCTGCAGAATCCGTGACAAAGCGGCGAGAAGGAGTTGTGTCTCGCCGCTTTGTCTATAGAATGGCCTTATTTTTTTGCACCAATTTTGTTTATTTTATATAATCGCTTTTTCAACCTTGCTGCTTATCTTGTGAAAAAATCCACAATTCAGCGGGAAAGATTTAAACCGAAAGATCAATATATTGCCCCAGGCCGGTGATTTTTGCGATGATCCGGCTTTTTGCCGGTTTTCTTGCCGGTTGTTCATTTGCTTTAAAATGGTATTCTGTTCCACCCGTGACGCCGTTTTGCCGCTTAACTGGATAAGCCCTCGAAACGACACCTGCTTTTTCCACTTCAAGCCGGCGCAGAGACATTCCGTCATAAAGCCGGTACTGGCTTGCCTGATAATCGGGAATTGGAGCGATCAAACTCATGGCAGTCACCCCTCTAAATTGTTTCTATATTCTTTTCCCTTTCTTCTTTCATTTTAAACAGAAAAATGCGGACTTGCATCTGATTTGCAAGCCCGCTTTGATTACTTTCCGTTGTTCATCATTTTGTTGATCGTGTTAAAATCCAGTTTTTTTCCGTCTTTAACAATCGATTCAACAATTTTGTCTTCCAGCTCTTTCGGTACCCGTTTGTTTGCAATTTGCGAGACGCGCTGGATGATGCCGCGGACGGTATTTTCATCTTTAAAGTTCGCGTTCTGCAAGGAATTTGCAAGCTGGAAAATCTCATTCATATTGACGCCTGTCTTCTTTTCGATATTCTTGAAAAACTGATGATCCACCTTCGTCGCTCCTCTCTTCAAGCTGTTTTATCGTATGAAAAAAGAAGCCGGATTGACAGTACAAAAGTGGATTTTCAATTGAAAACGTGTTAGCCGGAATTTTTCATTGCAAAAAAGTGCATTTTCCCGGTGCACAAGCTTGATTTACAGCCAGTGCTTTGATGAAGGACAGTTTGATGTTTCATGGCACTTGTTTTGTCTTTCATCAACCTGGTGAAGGACAGTTTGGCGTTTTTCGGCCTGGGTTTTGTCCTTCATTACCCTGATGAAGGACATTTCTGCATTTCCCGACCTGAGTTTTGTCCTTCATCACCTCGATGAAGGACATTTCGGCGTTATCCGCCCGGTGTTTTGTCTTTCATCACCTCGATGAAAGACAATTTGACTTTGCCAGGCCAGTGTTTTGTCCTTCATCACCTCGATGAAGGACAATTGGGCTTTGCCAGACCTGGGTTTTGTCTTTCATCACCTCGATGAAGGACAATTTGGTATTTTTCAGCCGGTGTTTTGTCCTTCATCATCTCGATGAAGGACATTTCGGCTTTGCCAGGCCTGGGGTTTGTCTTTCATTGAAGTTGCCAAAAGGAAAAACAAGCTGCATCTGGATCCGAAATGTCCTTTTGAAGCCGTCAAAAGGACAAAACACGATGTATCCGGGCCCGAAATGTCCTTTTGTAACCGTCAAAAGGACAAAACACGCTGCATCCGGGCCCGAAATGTCTTTTTGAAGCCGTCAAAAGGACAAAACACGATGTATCCGGGCCCGAAATGTCCTTTTGTAACCGTCAAAAGGACAAAACACGCTGTTTCCGGGTCCGAAATGTCTTTTTGAACCTGCCAAAAGGACAAAACACGTTTCATCCGAGCTCGAAATGTCTTTTTGAAGCCGTCAAAAGGACAAAACACGTTACGTCTGGATCCGAAATGTCCCTTTGAACCTGCCAAAAGGACAAAAAAAGGATCGCGTTTGGGCCCAAATATCCTTTTGAACCTGTCAAAAGGACAAAAGGAGTCGCGACTGGATCAAAATGTCTTTTTGAAGTTGCCACACGGACAAAACAAAACATTACTCCGATGAAGGACAATTTGACGGTTCACTTTTGTCTATCCTGAAAAATATGCGCCAGCTGATTTTCATTCTACTGTTGGTGCGCGTTCACTGCAGCATGGGCGTCTAATTGGATCTTCCAATTAGACAAAACACGCTCGGGTTCCGGGGCTTTTGTCCAATTAGACGCTCTAATTGGACAAAGCTTACGGCGGCTCGGTCATCGTCCCTATAAAGCAGTTCACCGCTTCCTGGCCCAATGTTTGTCTTTCAATGCCCGTTTCCCTCCAAAAATTCCCTGATAGAAGCAGGGGTACGAGCGTTTTCTCTCCGGCTATAAAAAAAGGCGGGGAATCCTCCCCGCAACTTGTCAGCAGAAGCTTGCACCGACAATAATTAACAGAATGAACAAAACAACGATCAATACAAATGTGCTGCCGTAGCCGTAACCACCGCCGTAACCGCCATAGCCGCAGCCGCCGCCATAACCGTATCCAAACATGTTTTTCACCTCACTTCTTGTATTACACTATACAATATGTAAGGTGCAGGCATTCGGTATAGGCGTGTGTCAGGGACGGCATCATTATCCTCTTGGCTTAAAGAGGAGCGAGCCGATAAATCCGAAAATAATCGCAGCCGAAATGCCGGAAGATGTGACTTCAAACATGCCGGTCAATACCCCGACAATGCCGTGCCTTTGCACTTCCTGCATGGCGCCAGTTGCAAGCGAATTGCCAAAACTTGTAATCGGAATGGTCGCCCCGGCACCGGCAAAATTTACAAGCGGTTCATAAAGGCCGAGGCCCGATAAAATCGCGCCGGCCGTAACGAGGACACTCATCGTATGCCCCGGCGATAATTTTGCGACATCAAACAGCAACTGGCCAATTACACAAATCAGCCCGCCAATCACAAAGGCCCAGAAAAACATTGCAAGCATTACGCATCCTTCCTTTCTTACAAATACTCGATCGCTCAGGCTCACACAATCCATGCTGCAACCTAAGCGAATACTCGATCGCGCACCTCAAATTATCCGTATCCGTGCCGCAACCTAAGCAAATACTCGATCGCTCAGGCTCAATCCGTGCTGCAACCCAACCATATGACCCTTTCTTCAAATATTTGATGGCATAGCCTCAAACAACTCGTGCCGCAACGCAACCCAGGCAATACCCTTTCTTACAAATATTCGATGGCGCAGGCGTGCGCGATGCACGGAATGGTTTCGCCCTGCTGATAAGACAAAGGCGACAATAGTGCGCCGGTTGCGACGAGCAAGATTTTTTGGTAACGGCCTTTTTTCATTTCGTTTAGCAAATGGCCGTACAAGACAATCGCTGAACATCCGGCCCCGCTTGCCCCGGCCTGCACGGGCTGGGACTTGTCATATACCATCAGGCCGCAATCCTGGAACTGTTCGCTGCGAATGTCAAGATTCCTCTGTTTGAAAAGATCGAGCGCGATGGAACGGCCAATTTTCGCCAAATCGCCGGTCACAATCAAATCATAGTAAGATGGATCACGGCCGGTTTCCCGGAGATGCTGTTCAATCGTATCGACCGCAGCCGGCGCCATTGCACCACCCATATTAAACGGATCGGAAATGCCAAGGTCCAGTACTTTTCCGATCGTGGCCGACGTAATCCGCGGCGCCGGCCCGTTTTCTTCCGTACCGACCACCGCGAATCCCGCTCCCGTCACTGTCCATTGTGCGGTCGGCGGTTTCTGCCCGCCGTATTCGGTCGGATAACGGAATTGCTTCTCTGTTGTTGCATTGTGGCTCGAAGCCCCGGCCAGCACTTTCTCCGCCCCACCGTGATTAACGATGAAAGCGGCAAGCGCCAGGCTTTCCATCGAAGTGGCACAGGCGCTAAAAAGGCCCAGGTAAGGAATCGCATTTGTCCTTGCCGCAAAACTTGTCGGCGTGATTTGGTTAATCAAATCACCAGCGAGAAAAAACTGAATATCGGTTTCCTTAAGGTTTCGCTTTTTCAGGGCAATGCCAACTGCTTCCTCGATCAGTTTGCGCTGGGCTTTTTCATACGAATCCTCGCCGATCCACAAATCTTCAAAAAACCGGTCGAAATCGTCTGCCATCTGCCCCTTTTTCTCAAACGGGCCCCCGACAACACCGGTTGAAAGAATGGCCGGGCGGTTCGTGAAAGTCCATGTTTGCGATTTTGCGGGCATTACGATCCCCCCCACATCATGATGACGGTCCGGATCAGGACGACAACAAACGCGGAAAACACACCAAATACAATGACGGTGCCGGCAAGTTTAAAAATATTTCCGCCGACGCCGAGCACATAGCCTTCCGTCCGATGTTCAATCGCAGCGGATACAACGGAGTTCCCGAAGCCCGTTACCGGCACCGCGCTCCCTGCACCGGCGTACTGCCCGATATGGTCATAAATGCCAAAGCCGGTCAACAGCATGGATAAAAACACCATTGTCGCGGTTGTCGGGTTGCCGGCCGTTTTTTCGGTGAAATTAAACATGTATATATAGAAGTAAGTAAGGGCCTGACCAGCCAGACAAAAACAGCCGCCTACCCAAAATGCACGGATGCAGTTTTTCAATACCGGCCTTTTCAGCTCATGCTTTTTTTCGAACTGATCATACGCTTTTTGTTCGGGTGTTTTGTTTTGATTTTTGTTTGCCATTATCTCAGCCCTTTTCCTATGTTAATTCCTGTTTCAGCTTGATGATGTCTTTGAAACGTTTTTTTGCCTTGCCGGCTGAAATTTTGTGCTCGTCCATATCTTCCTTGAGGCGGACGGTTTCCAGGAAAATTTTATAGTCGCTGGAAGTAATAAATTTGCGTCCGGGGTAGCGTTTCTTTAAAAAGGCGTTGAGCTGTTTTTCGATTTTCTTCATTTTAAAACGGTGCAGATGCCTGACTTTGTAGGCAACCAATGTTTCTTTTGGCCCTTCAATGATGGCCACATCGTAAATGCTGTCAAAGCCAAGGACATCTTTTTTCAATTGTCCTGGAACGGCCTTATTCCCGGTGTTCGTGAGTCTCACCGGCGACGGTTGTGTTTTTTTCACAAGGGCCATTTTGCTGTCCTTGTGTTCCGGCCCGTTAAAACCGCAGCCGGTGAGCAAACATACTGAAGCTAAAACATACATGATTTTTTTCATACTCATCCCTCTGCGCTTTCAACTTTTACCTCTCTATTTTTCGCGCAAGCGCAGATTTTATAATTAGAAATTCTTGCCGCATCCTGGAAAAAAGGGAAAACAAAAGCGGAAGTGCAATCCTGCCTTCCGCTTTTGTTTTATCGCGTTTTTTTGCCGCCGCAGCCGCATCCGCCTTTTTTGACTTTTTTCTGATTGTTTGTATACGCCGGGACGGATGAAGGGGTGACCGGAATTTTGATGCGTGGTTTGCCCATAATCTTACCATCCTTTCCTCAGGATTCGCGCTTCCTTTTTTATCGTATGCAGCATTTTCACGGTTGTTCACTTCATTCGTCCATGATCCGCAAAAGAACGGTTTCGAGGATACTCGCCAGGCCGGCAATTGCAAGGATCATGACAATAGGCGACCCGATTTGCGGAAAAAGCATCCAACTCCCGTACAGGATGGCCGCGGACCAGACACCGGTGCACCAGTGGCAACTTAATAATTCGCCAATCCACTTTCTGATCCCTGTTCCTTTGATTTCAATATATTCCTCGATTGTTCCATCAGGCGCCATTTCGGTTATTTCTTTATGAAAAGGTTTTCGTAAAAAGGCCGTAATTTTATCATAAACCAACAAGCGCGTCAGTCTGAAACTGGCCAGTGCAAGCAGAACGAAATCAAGCCAATAGGAAACCATTTCCTGCCTCCTTCCCCGGGTACAAAATTCCCTATGCAAGTTGTTTGCCTATTTTTGCAAAAACGCGGGGACATTCGTAACAAAAAAAGCACCGAGACAATATTCTATAGTGTACTGAAACTAAACCATTGAAGGAGTTGAAAAATGAATGAGCAGTAAATCCCATGAATATTCCCGTACTTGCGTTTGTGATGTCGTACATTTCATCAACGATTTGCAGGATGCTGCGGTAGAAGACAGCAGCTGCCCGACCAACTGCTTGAATCCCGTGCTCGGTGCCAACAGGGAAAAACATTCACATGTCAACACACGTCCATTCATTCTATATACAAAAGACGGTTGTGCTTTTGAACCATTTTACAAAAATCACCACTTTGACAGCTGCGACGACTTCTGCGAAAAATCGAAATTTTTAAGAGTCGAAAATGTGGAAGGGTGCTGTGCTGTTGTACGGGTTTTAAAATGCGTCTGCGAACATCATGACGGCCATTCTAGGGTCCACTTCGAAGCAACCGATACATGCATCACGCTTGATTTAACCGATTTCATTGCCATTCAATGCCTCGAAGACACTTTTGTCAATTTGTAATGTATGAAAGTCGATAAGTTGCCGCTTATCGACTTTTTTTCCGTGGCTTTACTGAACCAGTAATTTAATGTCCGTGATCTCGTCCAGATTGATCCAGGCCGTCTCCATTGAGGAAAAAGGCATGACGGACAATTGGTCTTCCATCCGTTCAAGGATCACGGCACGATAGGCGATGCTGTTCGTTTGAATCATGACGGGGATTTCCGGTAGAAAACCTGGCTTATGAATTAAATAGTCAATTTTTTCATGGACTGTCATTTCTTTGAACCGTTTTCTCGATGGTGGTTGGACGGTTTCTTGTTCCGGCCAGGTGTCGGCTTTGTCAGCGCCGTCCGTTTCCAAATCCGTCTCCGCTTCCACCGCTCCGGCGGGTTCCGCAACATGTTGCTGCCCCATGGCATTTGCCGATTCCTCATGTTCCGCAGGATCTGCCGTTTTTGTCTTGAATGAAACGTTTACGACTCCCCCGCGTTCTGCAGCTTCTTCTGTTTTTTCCTGTTCTACCGCTTTATTCGGTTTGGGCTGTTCCGGTTCTGTTTTTTTCTCGCGTGCGGCTGCATTGTTTTTTTCTTCGGCATGCCCTGTATCGCCGCTGGCAGGCATTGGTTCCGCGATCGTTCCATGGCCGGCATGTTCAGTTTTTTCGCTCACCACATTTCTGTACACTTTCTGCATCTTGATCGCGAGCGGAACATTTTTCGGCTGGATAATATAAAGAAGCGGTTTTTGGCTGCTGTACTGGCTCTCCTCCATGTTTCCAAAATCCCTCCTCCTGATTTCTGGCTCGCTTTATAACTATGCATGAAAATAAGAAATGTGCCTAGAGCTTGAATCTCCCAATCATTTGCTATTTCTGCCTTATCGTATGTTTTGGGGACAAGGAACGGAACCGCGGTTTCCACAGCATATTGGCACAAATGGATAAAGCAGGGAAAAATGTGCTTTTATACGCTACCATCCGTCTATTCCAAAAATATGCGAATGAGTAGAATATAGTAACAAAACGAAGGGAGGCATTTAAATGTCTTATTACGACTCAAACGACAGCTGCTATGATGATCATCGCCGCCACAAACGGCAAGACGAGGAAGAACGGGGGCTTCTGTCGGAATTCGATGTGGATCAATCGCCGTCCGTACCTGTATCCGTGACAGGCGTCTTTAACATGGCAAACGCCATTGCGGAAGTAGATGTAAAAGTGGATGATTATGATGACCGTGTTTCATTGCTCGCAACTGTCGAATGGTCGCCAGCAGACCTGCCACTCGGTGTAACACTTGCAGCCTTAATTGGGGCAATTACAGGAGCAGGACCAGGGATCGTCATTCCGTTAACCATTCCGGCAGTCTTTAGAATTTGGAGAAGAAATTCTTCCGGTACGACACTCATTTCCCAAAAACGGGATGAAAGCGGAATTTCCGGCATTGGCATTCTTACAGCCGGCGGACTCGTTACAGTACTCTTTGAAAACGTGACAACGACGGTTCACGCCGTAGATACCGATCCGTCCAAAGGGAAAAACGAATACTTCTTAACCATTGAACTCGGTAATTTCGCTCCAGATACAACGATTCCGGGGGTTGCACCTACCCTGCTTGGAACCATTACACTGACGCCTCAAAATGTTGTCAGCTACACATTCTCTGCTGCAGAAATTGAAGATAACGACCATTATCACCATGACAGCAAAAAAGGCCATAAAAAAGATTACAGGGACTGATGCGATGTCAAAAAAGCCAGGAAGGTTTCACTTCCTGGCTTTTTTTATTTGCGCTTTTGGACAAGCCGTTGCATTTTATGATAGCCGGCATTCGGAAGGACCAGTTTTCGAATCGTCCGGAATTGTCGGTTAGCCCATAATATGATAGCCGGCATCCACATGAATGTTTTCGCCTGTAACAGCGCGCGACAGGTCACTAAAAAGAAACAACGCGGTATCGCCGACTTCGCGTGTATCCACACCGCGGTGAAGCGGCGCCCTTTCTTCCATCACTTTCAAAATGCTGTTGAAGTCGCTAACACCTTTTGCCGACAAAGTGCGAATCGGGCCAGCAGAGATCGAGTTAACACGGATATTGAGTTTCCCAAGGTCATATGCCAAATAGCGGACGCTTGCATCGAGGGAAGCTTTCGCTACACCCATCACATTGTAATTTTCCATCACGCGTTCGCCGCCGAGGTAGGTAAGGGTGACAATGCTGCCCCCGTTTGGCATGAGTTCCAGTTCTTTCACCGCTTTGGCAACGGCCGACAGCGAATAGGAACTAATATTATGGGCCAGTAAAAACCCTTCACGCGTCACATTTGTGTAGTCGCCTTTTAATTCTTCTCTGCGGGCAAACGCAACACAGTGGGCAATACCGTCGATCGTGCCGACTTCCTTTTTGATCGTTTGAAAGCATGACTGAATCTGCTCGTCGCTTTCCACGTCGCATTGAAGGATCAGATAGTCCTTTCGATTCAGCGTTTCAGCAAGTTCGTGGATGCTTTTTTCATTCCGGTCGAGCGCATAGGTAAAAATAATCCTTGCGCCTGCTGCATCAAGCGATTGGGCAATTCCCCAGGCAATACTGCGCTTATTTGCAACACCCATCACAACAAATGTTTTATTTTCCAAAGATAACTGCATCATGTTAACTCCTCGTATAATAAGTTTAAATCCAAAGTGGATGTCAATTTCCAGTTCATTCTGCTGCTCATTGACAAGTGAATATAAGATTTTGTATTCCGGGCTCGCCCGGAATACAAGTTCGGACTTGGACGCTTCGCGATGTTCCCGGATAATG
>SNQX01000074.1_pt1 | contig 48381 bp, 45 predicted proteins | sample 2580501 | NCBI WGS metagenome assembly SNQX01 (sample SAMN10953784, study PRJNA522744) | food fermentation metagenome | isolation source: 48-hour incubation of native-enriched microbial consortia from nixtamalized... | place: Mexico | collected 2017-09-24 | reverse complement strand
GAGGAGGGCAGACTGGTCAAGAGCCATCGTGCGGTGTCGTCTTTCTGTGTGAGTTCTTGGTCGTTCTCACTGACCATCGCACGATGGCTCACCCCGTCGCGGTCACGACGCCGCGGGCCCGAAAGACCACCACCCCGCGGGACTCCAGGATGTGGCAGGCATAGAACTGCCGACGAATCTTCCTGAGAACGCGCTCGAAGGGTTCGAGATAAACAGCGCACGATGGGTAGGTGCGAGCGCTGATGCGGACGTATGGCTGGCGAAAGGCAAAGAGCATCCGGTCTGTTTCTTGAGTTACTCCACCGAACGCTGGTTCAGCGCGTGCGGGAGCGGCGGCACCTATGCCCTCGGAGAGGAGACGTATTGGATAGTCCCGGACGGCGGCGCCGTCCCGACAGATGCAGCACCGGTCTCTCGAAACGTGTACCGGTCTTCATAAGGCGCGAAGCGCGGGTCTTCCAGACTGCTCAGTCGTCGGCCGGGTCCGGCATGCGCGGGGGCGTCCGGGGGACGAATCGGGGGATCCAGCGGAGGAACCCGGCGGCGCCGACGAGTCCGATCAGGCCCATGGCTCCCGCGGCGAACGACAGGGAGGCGACCGCGGTGATGCCCGAGACGAGGAGCGGAGCGACCGCGCCGCCGGCATCGGTCAGCGTGCGCCACGACCCGAGGAATGGGGCGGGGTCGTACTTCGGGGCGACATCCGCACCGAGAGTGAGGAGGATGCCGCTCGACAGGCCGTTGCCGACGCCGAGGACCGCGGCGAACATGCCGAACCAGAGCACCGCGGAGTCGAGGTCGTGCGTGACCGACAGGGCGAGGAACCCGGCGCCCATCAGCACCATCGCCGGCATCGCCGCCCAGAGCCGGCCGAAGCGGTCCATCACCTGGCCGCTGGCATAGAAGAGGGCGAAGTCGATGGCTCCGGACACGCCGACGACGAGGGCGATGGTCGATGCGTCGAGACCCAGCGAAAGGCCCCACAGCGGCAGGACGACCTGCCGTGCCGACCGCACCGCGGACAGCGAGGCCGCAGCGAGTCCGAGCCGACCGAGCACTCCGCGCTGCCGCCACATCGTCTGGAAGATGCCGGCCCGCTCGACGGTGGGGATCGACCCGGTCACCGCCTCTCCGCTGTCCTCGGCGAACCGGATCGTCGTCCGCAGCGGGGCGACCGTCTTCTCCGGATCCGGTCCGAAGAGCACGAGCGCGACCATGACGACGAGGCAGGCGAGGAAGAACCAGATCGCCGCGGCCTCGGTGCCGAAGAGCTGCAGGAGGCCGGCGGAGATGAACGGGCCGATGAAGATGCCCAGACGGAAGCTGCCGCCCAACAGGGAGAGCGAGCGGGCGCGGAACGCCAGCGGCACCCGCGTGGTCATGAACGCGTGCCGAGCGAGCCCGAACGCCGCGGCGCACAGGCCCAGGAGGAATACGGACGCTGCGAGTACCCCGAGCGACGGCGCGAACACCATGCCGACGGCGGCGAGGATGGCGATGACGCCGGCGATCACCATCGTGAGGCGCTCGCCGATGCGGCCCACGGCCCAGCCGGCCGGGAGGTTGCCGCAGAGTTGACCGACCACGAGCGCCGAGGCGACGAGGGCCGCGAAGGCGACGTCGGCGCCCATGGACGCGGCGATCACCGGGATGAGCGGGATGACCGCACCTTCACCGAGGGAGAAGAGGACGGTCGGCAGGTACACCATCGGTCCGAACTGGCGGAGGACCGTGGATGCGCTGCTCACGTCCTTCACGCTACTCCGGTCGGCGCACGGCCCTGGACATGCCCGTCCCCGCGCGCACGGGCGGCACGTTAGGCTGAGGTGTCATGCTCGAACTAGATCTCTCCGCCGAAATCCAGGCGCTCAGGCACACCTTCGGCGACATCAGCGAGGTCGTCGATGTCAACCGTCTCCGCGAGGACATCGCGCGTCTCAGCGAGGAGGCCGGTGCGCCCGACCTCTGGGACGACACCGAGAACGCCCAGAAGGTCACCAGCGCGCTGAGCCACCGTCAGTCGGAGCTCGCCCGCATCACCGGCATCGCCCAGCGCCTCGACGATCTCGAGGTGCTCGTCGACCTGGCGAACGAGATGGGCGACGAGGAGTCGGCGATCGAGGCGCGCAAGGAGCTCCAGACGCTCACCGACCTCATCAACCAGCTCGAGGTGCAGACGCTGCTCGACGGCGAGTACGACGAGCGCAGCGCCATCGTCACCATCCGCTCCGGCGCGGGCGGCGACGACGCCACCGACTTCGCCGAGATGCTCATGCGCATGTACCTGCGCTGGGCGGAGCGGCACAAGTACCCCGTGAAGGTCATGGACACCTCGTACGCGGAGGGCGCGGGCATCAAGTCGGCGACCTTCGAGATCGACGCGCCGTACGCCTTCGGCACGATCTCGGTCGAGGCGGGCACGCATCGCCTCGCCCGCATCAGTCCGTTCGGCTCCGCGGACAAGCGCCAGACGTCGTTCGCCGCCGTCGAGGTCATCCCGCTCATGGAGGAGGCGACCGAGGTCGACATCCCCGAGAGCGACATCCGGGTCGACGTCTTCCGCTCTTCCGGCCCCGGTGGCCAGTCCGTCAACACGACCGACTCCGCCGTGCGCATCACGCATCTCCCGACCGGCATCGTCGTGTCGATGCAGAACGAGAAGTCGCAGATCCAGAACCGCGCCGCGGCCATGCGGGTGCTGCAGAACCGCCTCCTCCTGCTGCAGAAGGAGCAGGAGGCCGCCAAGAAGAAGGAGCTCGCGGGCAATATCACCGCGAGCTGGGGCGACCAGATGCGCTCCTACTTCCTCTACGGCCAGCAGCTCGTGAAGGACCTCCGCACGGGCCAGGAATCCGGCAACCCGGCCGCCGTGTTCGACGGCGATCTCGACGACTTCATCTCGGCGGGCATCCGCTGGCGCAAGCGCAAAGACGAGGACTGAGGGCTCACACCCACACGACGAAGGCCCCGGGAGCACCCGGGGCCTTCGTCGTGTGGTGAGGCTGGGTCAGCGTGCCGACGCCTCGACGGTCACCCTGGCGACCTCCTGCAGCATCTCGTCCGTGATGACGATCACGTAGGACGGGCTCTCGGCGACGTCGAACGACACCGTCCCCTCCGTCGTGGAGCCGGCCTTCTGCTGGCTGGACTCCAGCGTCGCGTCGCCGAAGATGTCGTAGTCGCCCTCGGTACCATCGGCCGTCTCGACGGAGAAGTAGAGGGGGTTGACGTACGTCGTCCCGTCGAGCGTTTCCCAGGCGACGTCGATCACCAGGTAGCCGCCGTTGTTCGCCTCGAAGTCCGAGCCGTTGCTCGGTCCGTACGTGGCCGAGCGGATCGTGACCTCGGCGGTGCCCTCGATCTGCGGCACGGCGACCGGCTCGCCGAGCGCGCCCTCGGCGACCTCACCCGTGCCCGTGTCGCCGGTGTCATCGGTCTCCGGCGCCGGGCTCTGGCCCGTGCCCTCGTCGTAGTCGGGAAGCGGGACCGGGCGCACGTTGTTCGCGACGGACACGACGAAGAGGATGCTCACGACGATCGCGACGATCCCGCCGAGCACGGAAACCCCGAGACCGGTGATCCCCGGCCACTTGGTGCCCTTCAGGAACAGCGAGATGAGGGAGACGATGAATCCGGCCGCCAGGAGGACCCAGGCGAACGGGAGCGTCAGGGGGATGAAGGCGAGGATGAGGCCGAGCGCGGCGATCCCGAGGCCGACGAGTCCGAGCACCGACGTCTTCTTCGGCCCGACGGGGGCCGGCGCCTGGCCGGGGTACGGCGCCTGTCCGGGGTAGGCGTTCTGTCCGGGATATGCACCCTGACCAGCGGGGGCCTGCCCCGGGTAGCCGCCGACGCCCTGCGTGCTCGGGTATGCGCCCGGGGCTGGGTACCCGCCCTGAGCCTGGTACGCATTCGCGCCGGGAGCGGCGGGAGGATAGGCCGCGGCTCCGCCATCGGCACCCACCGGCGGGATGACCGGTGCCGCACCGGGGAGATCGTGCGCGCCGGAGGCGGGTGCCGTCCAGTCCTGTGCGGGCTCGGGGGAGACGACGAAGTCGGTCGCGGGCTCGTCCGGGGCGATCTCGCGCTCGGCCGCGACGGTGGCGGAGGGCTCGGCGGACGCAGCCGCCTCCTCCGCCAGGGGCGCACTGTCGGGCGCCTCGGCTGTGGTGTCGGGGGAGAGGTCCTCTGCGACCGCTTCGTCGGTCGTCGCAGCGGTCGGCTCTGTCGTCGCGGACGTCTCCGGCGCGAAGTGCTCCGTCCACTGCTGGCCGTCCCACCAGCGCAGGCGCCCGGAACCGTCGTCGTACCAGCCGGCAGGTGTCGTCATGGGGGTCCCCTCCGTGTGTGCGCTCGCGCGCGGTGGACGCGAATCGACACTCCATGTATAGCAGCGGGCGACGACCTCGGTGGGCCTGCGACCACGGCGGAGGAGCGGAGCGGCCTCCTGCGGGGCGGGGTGTCGTGCCGAGGCGAGGCCCGTGGCGCGCTTAGGCTCGAATCGCCATGATTCGGTTCGAGAACGTCACGAAACGCTACCGCGGGACGTCGAAGCCCGCCCTGTCCGGTGTCGACTTCGAGGTGCAGCGCGGGGAGTTCGTCTTCCTCGTCGGTGCCTCCGGCTCCGGCAAATCCTCCTGTCTGCGCCTCATCCTGCGCGAGGATGTGCCCACGACGGGTCGCGTCGCCGTCCTCGGCCGCGATCTGCGGGCTCTGGCGAACCGGAAGGTGCCGTACTTCCGTCGGCACATCGGCTCGGTGTTCCAGGACTTCCGGCTGCTGCCGTCCAAGACGGTCTACCAGAACGTCGCCTTCACGCTGCAGGTCACCGGCTCGTCCCGCGGCTTCATCCAGCAGGCCGTTCCCGAGGCGCTCGCCCTCGTCGGACTCGACGGCAAGGAGAAGCGCATGCCGCACGAGCTCTCCGGCGGCGAGCAGCAGCGTGTCGCGATCGCCCGGGCGCTCGTCAACCGCCCGCAGGTGCTGCTCGCGGACGAGCCCACCGGAAACCTCGACCCGGCGACCTCGGTCGACATCATGCAGCTCCTCGCGCGGATCAACGCGGGAGGCACGACGGTGCTGATGGCCACCCACGAGGCCGGCTTCGTCGATCAGATGCGCCGCCGCGTGATCGAGCTCCGCGACGGCGAGATGGTCCGCGACGAGGTGCACGGCGGATACGGCGACACCTCGAACATCCCGCGCCTGGTGCCGGAGGAGGTCCGCGGAGCCGCTGCCGCCGCCGCCCTCACAGCCGTACAGGAGGTGCAGCGCCAGACCGCCGACCTCTCCGTGGTCCGCGCCGCGCTGGCCGAGGAGCTGGATGCCCAGCGCCGGGCCGCCGCCGCATCTCCCGCGGTCACCAGGCCCGCTGCCGACGCGACCCCGCAGGTGGTCGAGCCCCCGGAGCCTGTGCGGGAGCCTGGCGTGGTCGAACCGCCGGACGTCGTGCAGCCGCAGCCTGCCGCCGCGCGCCCGGCGCCCGCGGGTCCGCGGACGCACCCGATCGTGATCCCGGAGGTGGACGTCGCCGAGCTCGGCGTCGCGGACCGCCTCGGCCTGTCGGACCAGGACGACGAGGAAGTGGGCCCGACCTCATGAGAATCGGCCTGATCCTGACCGAGGCCCTCGTCGGCCTGCGGCGCAACATCTCGATGGTGATCTCCGTCGTGCTCGTCACGTTCGTGTCGCTCACGTTCGTCGGCGCCGCGATCCTCATGCAGTCCCAGATCGGCGTCATGCGCGGCTATTGGGCCGAGCGCGCCCAGGTGGCGGTGTACATGTGCTCTGCAGTGTCGGAGTCGGACACCTGCGTGGACGGTGCGGCGAGCGAGGAGCAGGTCGCCGCGGTGCGTGCCCAGCTCGAGGGCGACGCGCTGTCGCCGCTCATCAGCTCCATGACCTTCGACACGAAGGAGGAGACGTACGCCAAGCTCGTCGAGCAGGTGGGGGAGGAGCAGGCCAGCGTGCTCTCGCCCGACCAGGCGTTCGAGGTCTTCTTCGTCACGATGAAGGACCCGGGCCAGTCGCAGGTGCTCGCCGAGGCGTTCAGCGGGCAGGCCGGAGTGGAACAGGTGCAGGACCAGCTCCAATACCTCGAACCGCTCTTCTCCGCGCTGACGGTGGCGACGTACATCGCCGTCGGCATCGCGGTCCTCATGCTCATCGCCGCGACGCTGCTGATCGCCACGACCATCCGCCTGTCCGCCTATGCGCGGCGCAAGGAGATCGGGATCATGCGGCTCGTCGGCGCCTCGAACCGCTTCATCCAGACGCCGTTCGTGCTGGAGGGCGTGTTCGCCGCGCTCCTGGGCTCGGCCCTCGCGAGCGCGGCGGTCGTCGCCGGCATGCACTTCGGCGTGAACGGCTACCTGCGCGGGCGCGTGCCCTTCATCACCACCTGGGTGACCATGCAGGACGCGGCCCTCGTGGTCCCGGTCCTCGTCGGGATCGGTGTCGTGCTCGCGGCGCTGTCGGCCGGCTTCGCGATCCGACGGTGGCTTCGCACCTGATACCCTGAAAGGCTGCTCGGCAGATCCGCCGCCGAGCCGTCCACGGCACCACAGCACAGGAGATCATCATGCCCAGGGAACGCGGGGAGAAGGTCATCGCGACCAATCGTCGCGCGCGTCACGACTACACCATCGAGAAGTCGTACGAGGCGGGCATGGTGCTCACGGGCACCGAGGTGAAGTCGCTCCGTCAGGGGCGCGCGAACCTCAGCGACGGCTACGCTTTCGTGAAGGGCAACGAGGTCTTCCTCGACGCCGTGCACATCCCGGAGTACTCGCAGGGGCACTGGACGAACCACTCGGCCAAGCGCATCCGCAAGCTCCTGCTCCATCGGGAGGAGATCGCGAAGCTCGCCCACGCCGTCTCCGCAGGCGGGTACACGCTGATCCCGCTCAAGCTGTACTTTTCCGACGGCCGCGCCAAGGTCGAGATCGCTCTCGCGAAGGGCAAGCGCGAGTACGACAAGCGGCAGACCCTCCGCGAACGCCAGGACACCCGTGAGGCCGAGCGGGCGATGCGGCTGCGCAACCGGGTGGGCGAGTAGCCTCCCCGGCTCAGAGGCTCGGCGTGAAGCCGAACACCCGGCCGAGGAACGCGAGCTCGCGTTCCAGCGCGTCGACGATGGTCTCCGCGCTGCGGAACCCGTGACCTTCGCCCGGGTACAGCACGTACTCGTGGTCGATGCCGTTCGCCGCCAGCGCGTCGCGGATGGCCTCGGACTGGGACGGCGGCACGACGCGGTCCTCCCCGCCCTGCAGCAGCAGCACCGGCACGTCGATGCGCTCGGCGTGCGTCAGAGGCGAGCGCTCGATGTATACGTGCTCGGCAGCGGGGAGCGGACCGACGAGGCCGTCGAGGTACGACGCCTCGAAGTCATGGGTCTCGGCGGCGAGCATCCGCAGATCCGCGACGCCGTAGCGACTGATGCCGGCGGCGAACGTCCCGCCGCGCACGAGCGCCGAGAGCACCGTCCAACCGCCGGCCGAGCCGCCGCGGATGGCGATGCGCGCGGGGTCGGCGAGCCCGGCGTCGGCGAGCCCGCGGGCGGCCGCGATCACGTCGTCCACGTCGACGACGCCCCACTGCCCCTGCAGGCGGTCGCGGTACGCCCGGCCGTAACCGGTGGACCCGCCGTAGTTCACGTCGAGGACCCCGATTCCCCGGCTCGTGAAGAACGCGATCGAGGCGGAGGCCGCTCCCGTGACGTGGGCGGTCGGCCCGCCGTGCACGAGCACGATGTAGGGCGGGAGCTCGCCGTCGGCGCCCCGGGGCTCTCCGGGCGCGGCAGGCGGATAGACGAAGGCGTGCACGGGCCCGTGCGCACCTTCCACGACGAGCTGCTGGGCCGCCGGCATCCAGTCCTCGTCGACCGGAGCGCCGCCGGTGACGGTCTCGACGGCACCGCTGTCCACGTCGACGCACCAGATGCCCGAGGTCACGCGCGAGCCGTCTCCGCTGAGCAGGACGCGTGAGCCCGAGACGTCGTCCACGCTGAGGTGCCCGTCGGCCGGGACCGCGATCACGCGCGTCTCGCCGTCCGGGGACACGAGCTGCACCTCGTCGCGGCCGTCGGTGCGGACGGCCACGAGGCGGCTGTCCGCCAGCGGCTGGAACCAGCGGTTGCCGAGCACCCACAGGCCGTAGCCGGTGTCCGCGTCGGAGGAGGTGAGCGGGCGGGAGGCACCGGGCTGGAGTCCGTCGAGCGCGAGGTGCTGAAGCTGCCAGCGTCCCGAGGAATCATCGGCGAACACGAGCGCGTCGTCGCCGGCCCATTCCGGCTGGAGGGCGGCGGAGGTGGGGACCCGGGTGATCGCCCCGCCGGCCGCTGATCCGATCGCGAGCGTGGCGCTCTCCCAGGGCATGCTGTCCGCCTGCCATTCGACCCAGGCGACGCGGCTGCCGTCGGGCGAGAGCGCGGGGTGGGCGAAGAAGCCGGGACCCTCGACGATCACCCGGATGGCGGAGGCATCCTCGGCGGCTGAACCGTCAGCGGGGATCTCCACGATCGCGCGGCGGTGCGGGTCTGTCGAGAGGTCTTCCCGGACGGCCAGCAGCCGGCCGCTCTGCACGCGCAGCCCGCCGTACGACGGGCCGGCGGCGGTGAGGGGGCTCGGTTCGGAACCCCGATCCATCCGGTGCACGCGCTGGTCGGCGCCGGAGACGAAGTACAGGGTGTCGCCATCGACGGTCCAGGCACCGCCCCCGTACTCGTGCACGCGGGAGCGGGCGTTCCAGGGAGCCGGGAGGATCTCCGCGCCCGTCGAGCTGCGCACCGTGACGCGGCCGCCCTCAGCCGGCACGGACTCGGCCCACCACACCTCGTCACCGACGAAGCGCGCGCCGTCGATGCGCGGAGCCGCTCCCGCGACGGCGGCGGCGGTGAAGGGGGAGGACCAGGAGCCGAACGGTGAGGACATGCCTCGAGCCTAGGGGCGGTGACACACGACGTCACACTCGTGCGGCGGGCCGAGGCCGTGTTCTAGGTTTCTGGAAACGCCCGGTTCGTCCCGGGCGTGGAGCGACAGCCGAGCCCGGCACCCGCCCGCGAACGACGTGCTCTTCGTCGTGCGCGGACCCCGGCCCCTGTCCCCTGGAGAGAAGATGTCTTCCACGTTCGACACCGCTCGCGCCTCCCGCGTGCCGTTCTCGTTCGAGCTCTACCCGCCGCGCTCGGAGTCGAGCCAGGAAGCCCTGCACGAGACGGTCCGTCGCCTCGCCGCGGCCGGACCCGAGTTCCTCTCGGTGACCTACGGCGCCGGCGGCTCGACCGGCGGCCGCTCGCTCGATGTGCTGCGCTTCATCCGGGAGCACACCGACGTCGAACCCCTCGCTCATCTCACCTGCGTCGGCAACACCTACGCCGGAGCCACCGCGCTCATCCGGGAGTTCCTCGACGCCGGGATCCTCCGCTTCCTCGCCCTGCGCGGAGACCCGCCCGCGGGACAGAGCGAGCCCTTCCTGGGCGACCTGGAGAGCGCCGCCCAGCTCGTGCAGCTCATCGATCGCGTCCAGGCCGAGCGCGCGCCGTACCAGGAGTCTCCGGTCCCCGGTCTCCCCGGGGCCGCACTCGTCGCCCCGCGGCAGAAGGTCGACATCGCGGTCGCCGCGTTCCCGAAGGGACACCCCCGGGCCACGCACCGCACGCAGGATGTCGAGGCGCTGCTCGCCAAGCAGGCCGCGGGGGCGACCTTCGCCATCACGCAGCTCTTCTTCCACCCCGATGACTACCTCGCCTTCGTGGAGCGCGCCCGCGCCGGAGGCGTCACCATCCCGATCCTCCCCGGCATCATGCCGATCACGTCGCCGGCGCGGCTGGCTCGGGTCCTGGAGCTGACAGGGGAGGACCTGCCCAGCGAGCTCTCGGTCGCCCTCGATGTCGAGCCGACCGCCGAAGGGCGCCGGGAGATCGGGATCTCCTGGGCCGCGCGCCTCGCCGCCGACGTCGTCGCCGGCGGGGCCCCCGGCGTGCATCTGTACGCCTTCAACCAGCACGAGACCGTCCTGACCGTCCTCGCCGAAGCCGGCATCGTCCCGGCGCTCCGGCACTAGTCCCCGCCGAAAGGAAACACCATGACCGCATTCCCCGAGGGCACCATCCTCGGCTACCCCCGCATCGGCCGTCGCCGCGAGCTCAAGAAGGCCGTCGAGGCGTTCTGGGCCGGCCGCATCGACGAGCAGGAGCTGGAGCGGACGGCCGCGGAGCTGCGCGCGGCGACCCGCGAGCGCCTGGCGGAGCTCGGCCTCGGCCGCACGGACTCGTCCATCCCGGAGTCCTTCTCCTTCTACGACCAGGTCCTCGACGCCGCCGTCACGGTCGGCGCGATCCCCGCCCGCTTCGACGACCTCCGCGAGGCGGACGGCACGATCGGCCTGCCCGCGCTGTTCACCGTCGCCCGGGGCGAGGGCGAGCGCGCGCCGCTGGAGATGACGAAGTGGTTCGACTCGAACTACCACTACCTCGTGCCGGAGATCGGGCCGGAGACGGTGTTCTCCCTCGCCAGCGACCGCCTGGTGCGCGAGGTCGCCGAGGCCGTCGCCGCCGGCTTCGTCACGCGTCCCGTGGTCGTCGGGCCGGTCACCCTGCTGGCGCTCGCGAAGGCGTCGGACGACGCTCCGGAGGGCTTCGAGCCGCTCTCGCGGTTGGACGACGTGCTGCCGGTCTACGTCGATCTGCTCGTCCGTCTGCGCGCCGCGGGCGCCGAGTGGGTGCAGCTCGACGAGCCCGCCCTCGTGAGCGAGTCGCTGCCGGCGACGACCGCGCAGCTCGCCTCCGCCGCGGAGCGCGCGCTCGCGGTGCTCGGGAACGCCGAAGAGCGGCCCTCGATCCTCGTCGCGGCCCCGTACGCGAGCCTCGGCGCGACGTTCGCGACCGTCGCTGCCGCCCCCGTCGAGGCCATCGCCGTGGATCTCGTGCGAGGCACCGTGCCCGACGCGGTGCCGGGGCTCGAGGGCAAGACCCTCGTCGGCGGTGTGATCGACGGTCACAACATCTGGCGTGGCGATCTCTCCGCGGCGTTCGACGCTCTGGAGGCGCTCCGCGCGCTCGGCGCCCCGGTGTCGGCATCGACCTCGACCTCGCTCCTGCACGTGCCGCACGATGTGGACGACGAGACCACGCTCGACGAGCGTCTCGTCTCGTGGCTCGCGTTCGCGGATCAGAAGGTGCAGCAGGTCGTGACCCTCGCCCGCGGCCTGTCCGCAGGGCGCACGGCGATCGCGGCCGAGCTGGACGCCGCGACCGCCGCGCTGCAGGACCGCCTGACCGCTCCCGGCGTGCGCGACGGCGAGGTGCGTGCCCGTGCGTTGAGCGACGCCGACTTCGCCCGAGCCCCGTACCAGGAGCGGGAGGAGGCGCAGAACGCCCTCGGCCTGCCGGCGCTGCCCCTGACGACGATCGGCTCCTTCCCGCAGACCGGCGACATCCGTCGCGCGCGCGCCCAGTTCCTCCGTGGCGAGATCCCCGAGGACGACTACGAGGAGTTCCTGCGCCGTGAGGTCGCCGCGGTCGTCTCCCTGCAGGAGGACCTCGGTCTCGACGTCCTCGTGCACGGTGAGCCGGAGCGCAATGACATGGTGCAGTACTTCGCGGAGCACCTCGACGGCTTCGCGGTCACGCAGCACGGCTGGGTGCAGTCGTACGGCTCGCGAGCCACGCGCCCGTCGATCCTCTGGGGCGACGTCTCGCGTCCCGCGCCCATCACGGTCGCCTGGTCGGCGTACGCCCAGTCGCTCACGGCGAAGCACATGAAGGGGATGCTCACGGGCCCCGTCACGATCCTCGCGTGGTCCTTCGTCCGCGACGACCAGCCGCTGGGGGAGACAGCGAACCAGGTGGCGCTGGCGCTGCGCGATGAGATCGCCGATCTGGAGGCCGCGGGCATCCAGGTGATCCAGGTCGACGAGCCGGCGCTCCGGGAGCTGCTCCCGCTGAAGCAGGCCGACCAGCCGGCGTACCTCGACTGGTCGGTCGCCTCGTTCCGACTGGCCACGGGCGGCGCGGCACCGGCCACGCAGGTGCACACCCACCTCTGTTACTCGGAGTTCGGCGTCGTGATCGACGCGATCCGTGCGCTCGACGCGGACGTGACCTCCATCGAGGCGGCCCGGAGCCGCATGGAGGTCGTCGCGGACATCGCCGAGGTGGGCTTCGACCACGGCATCGGCCCCGGCGTGTACGACATCCACTCGCCGCGCGTGCCCACCGTGGAGGAGGTCGAGTCCCTGCTCCGGCGTGCGGTCGACGAGATCCCGCTCCGGCAGCTCTGGGTGAACCCGGACTGCGGTCTGAAGACCCGCGGCTACGCCGAGACCACGGCGTCGCTGCGGAACATCGTCGAGGCGACCCGACGGGTGCGCGAGGACGTGGTGGTCACCGCCTGACGCGGTCGTCCCCGGACACACGAAGGCCCTCCCGGCGCACCGGGAGGGCCTTCGTCGTCGTCTCCGACGATACGGCGTCTCAGACCGCGCGCATGACCGCGACGACCTTGCCGAGCACGACCGCCTCGTCGCCCAGGATCGGCTCGAACGCGGAGTTGCGGGGCAGCAGCCACGTGTGGCCGTCGCGACGGCGCAGCACCTTGACGGTCGCCTCGCCGTCGAGCATGGCGGCCACGATCTCGCCGTTCTCCGCCGTGTTCTGCGAACGCACGACGACCCAGTCGCCGTCGCAGATGGCGGCGTCGATCATCGACTCCCCGGAGACCTTGAGCATGAAGAGGTCGCCCTTGCCGACGAGCTGCCGGGGGAGCGGGAAGATCTCCTCGACCTGCTGGTCCGCCGTGATCGGCACGCCCGCGGCGATACGCCCGACCAGGGGGACCAGGGCGGCATCGCCCACGGGGGTCGCCACGTCCGCCGGGTTCTCCGCGCCGGTGCCGGGCAGGTCGATGAGGACCTCCATGGCGCGCGTCTTGCCCGGGTCGCGTCGCAGGTAGCCGCTGAGCTCGAGCTGACCGAGCTGGTGGGTGACGCTGGACAGCGACTTGAGCCCGACGGCGTCGCCGATCTCGCGCATGCTCGGCGGATAGCCGTTCTGCGCGATCGAGGCCTGGATGACCTCGAGGATCGCCATCTGCTTCGGGCTGAGGCTCTTGCGACGGCGGGTGCGCGGCGCCTCGGACTCGAGGGCTGAGGTGTCGCTCATGGTGCTCCTTCACTGCGTGATCCGACGTGCCGCTTCGAATGTCGGTGGCCCGTGGTGGGGTGTCCTTATCGAAACCGTATCCGAGAAAAGCGCCGATCTGGAAGATCTGTTCGAGCGTGTCGGCCGATTCGCGGGGCGTGGTTTCGAAGACAGCTTGACAGATGTTCGAACTCGAAGATATCTTCGGAACGTAGCTTCGCATCCACGGCTCCCGGCCGAGTCGCGGATGCGAAAGCTACGCCAACCTCCCCGGGCTCCGGCGCCGGGACAGTAAGGAGCAGACATGAGCAGCATGAGCCTCAGCACCGCGACCGCCCTTCCGGCGCCGGCCCGTCCGGCCACCCGGCTGCGGATCACGGCCCGCGGCCGCCGCACCCTGCTCGCGATCGCCTCCGTCCCGCTCGCTGCGGGCATCGCCTTCGCCGCCATCGGCGGGGGCAGCGCGATCGCCTCCGGTGTAGACACACCGGCCGTCTCCGTCGAGACCGTCACGGTCATGCCCGGTGACACGCTCTGGTCGATCGCGAGCAGCATCGCTCCCGACGCCGACCCGCGGGATGTCATCGGCGAGATCAGCCGGATGAACCTCCTGCGCGGCGGTGAGCTCCAGGTCGGTCAGGAGCTCGCGCTCCCGGCACGGTACACCGACTGACGCGGAGCACGAGGTCCTGCCTCCGGTCCGTGACCATCCGATCGTCACGATGACCTCGGCGCTCCGTGCTCCTCTTAAGATGGGAAGGGTGACCTTCTCCCTCAACGATCTCCCGCTCCGCGACGATCTGCGCGGACTCACCCCGTACGGCGCACCTCAGGCCCCGCTGCCGGTCGCCCTCAACGTCAACGAGAACACGCATCCTGTTCCCGACGACGTCGCCAGTGACATCCTCGACGACATCGCCGTGGCGATCCGAGACGTGAACCGGTACCCGGACCGTGAGTTCACGACGCTGCGGGAGGCGTTCGCCGACTACCTGGGTCACGGCCTCACGCCGGAGCAGATCTGGGCGGGCAACGGATCCAACGAGGTGCTGCAGCACATCTTCCAGGCCTTCGGCGGACCGGGGCGCACGGCCTTCGGCTTCGCTCCCACGTACTCGATGTACCCGCTCATCGCGAAGGGGACCGGCGCGTCCTGGATCGCCGGTACCCGTCAGCCCGACTACACGGTCACCCCGGAGGAGGCGGCGGAGCAGGTGCGCGCGGCGGACCCCGACATCGTGATCCTCTGCTCGCCGAACAACCCGACCGGCACCCCGCTGGGGCTCGACGTGGTGGAGGCCGTGTACCAGGCGGCCCGCGGCGTCGTGATCGTCGACGAGGCCTACCAGGAGTTCGCGCCGCGGGATGCGGCGTCGGCCCTCACCCTCCTGGAAGGACGGCCGCGGCTCGCCGTCTCCCGCACCATGAGCAAGGCGTTCGCCTTCGCCGGTGCCCGCGTCGGCTACCTCGCGGCCGATCCGGCGTTCATCGACGCGCTGCGCCTCGTCCGGCTGCCGTACCACCTGAGCGCCTTGACGCAGGCGGCCGCCGTCGCCGCTCTCCGCAACGCCGACGTCATGCTCGGCATGGTGCAGGAGATCGTGGAGCAGCGGGACCGCATCACGGCGACGCTCGAAGCGCTCGGCTACACGCCGCACCTCTCGTGGTCCAACTTCGTGCTGTTCGGAGGCGTCGCGGATCCGCAGGCGACCTGGCAGCAGCTGTACGACCGCGGCGTTCTCGTCCGCGACGTGGGCATCCCCGGCCACCTGCGCGTCAGCGCCGGCACGGAGGCGGAGACGACGGCGTTCCTGGACGCCCTGGCCTCGATAGGATCGGCATCATGACCATCCCCGCGCCCACCGCACGCACCGCGAGCCGCGTGCGCAGCACGTCGGAGTCCACCGTCGAGGTCGAGCTGAACCTCGACGGCACCGGTGCGAGCCGCATCGACACGTCGGTGCCGTTCTTCGACCACATGCTCACGGCGTTCGCGAAGCACTCGCTGACGGATCTCACCGTGCGGGCCTCAGGGGACACTCACATCGATGCCCACCACACCGTGGAGGACGTCTCGATCGTGCTCGGCCAGGCGATCCTCGCAGCGCTGGGGGACAAGTCCGGCATCTCGCGGTACGGCGACGCCCTCGTGCCCCTGGACGAGGCGCTCGCACAGGCGGTCGTCGACATCTCCGGTCGCCCGTACCTCGTGCACGAGGGGGAGCCCGCAGGCTTCGAGCACCACCTGATCGGCGGGCACTTCACCGGATCGCTCGTACGGCACGTCTTCGAGGCCATCACCGTCAACGCCGCGCTGACCGTGCACGTGCGGGTGCTGAGCGGGCGCGACCCGCACCACATCGCCGAGGCCGAGTTCAAGGCGTTCGCGCGGGCGTTCCGGCAGGCGAAGGCCCTGGATCCCCTCGTCGACGGCATCCCGTCCACCAAGGGCGCGCTGTGAGTGCCGCGCCCCGGGTCGCCGTCTTCGACTACGAGTCCGGCAACGTCCACTCCGCGGTCAAGGCCCTCGTCGCCGCGGGAGCCGACGCCGTCCTCACGCGCGACCGCGCCGAGGCGCTTGAGGCAGACGGGTTCGTGGTGCCCGGTGTCGGGGCCTTCCAGGCGGTGCGGGATGCTCTGCACGCCCACGGCGGCGACGAGATCATCGGCCGTCGTCTCGCGGGCGGCCGACCGGTGCTCGGCATCTGCGTCGGCATGCAGGTGCTCTTCGAGCACGGCGTCGAGCGGGGGCACGACACCGCGGGCCTCGGCGAGTGGCCGGGCGCCGTGACGGAGCTCAACGCGCCCGTGCTGCCGCACATGGGCTGGAACACCGTCGAGCCGGGGAATGACACGGTCCTGTTCCGCGGGATCGAGCAGGAGCGCTTCTACTTCGTGCACTCCTATGCCGCGCAGTCCTGGGAGCTCGACGTGATCCCGCCGTTCCCACAGCCCGTGCTCACGTGGGCGGACTACGGCGGCCCGTTCCTCGCGGCCGTCGAGAACGGCCCGCTCTCGGCGACGCAGTTCCACCCGGAGAAGTCCGGGGACGCCGGCATCCGGCTGCTCCGGAACTGGGTGCAGAGCCTCTGACCCCGAGCCGCGTCGGCGCCCGGCGTCACGCGGTTTGTCCCGCGCCTCGCGGCGGACTACCCTCGTCTCTCGTGCCCTCTCGGGCCGCAGACCCACCCGAACCAAGGACCCCATGAACGACTTCGCGCAGTCCCCTTCGCTCACGCTCCTTCCCGCGGTCGACGTCGCCGGCGGCAAGGCGGTCCGTCTCACGCAGGGGGAGGCCGGGACCGAGACGAGCTACGGCGACCCGCTGGACGCCGCCGGGGAGTGGGTCTCGCAGGGAGCCTCCTGGATCCACCTCGTCGATCTGGACGCGGCGTTCGGTCGCGGGAGCAACGCGCCGATCCTGCGCAAGGTCATCAAGCAGTTCAAGAACGTCAATGTCGAGCTCTCCGGCGGCATCCGGGACGACGCGAGCCTGGAGGCAGCTCTGGAGAGCGGTGCCGCCCGCATCAACCTCGGCACCGCCGCGCTGGAGAACCCGGAGTGGGCGGCCGACGTGATCAGCCGCTTCGGGGAGGCGATCGCCGTCGGCCTCGACGTCCGTGGCACGACGCTCGCCGCGCGCGGCTGGACGAAGGAGGGCGGCGACCTCTGGGAGGTGCTCGAGCGCCTCGAGGACGCCGGCTGCAGCCGCTACGTCGTGACCGATGTGACCAAGGACGGCACGCTGCGCGGCCCGAACCTGGAGCTGCTGCGCGAGGTGACCTCGCGCACGCCGAAGCCGGTCGTCGCCTCGGGTGGCATCTCGAACCTCGACGACATCGCCGCGCTGCGCGACCTCGTGCCCCTGGGCGTCGAGGGAGCCATCGTCGGCAAGGCTCTGTACGCGGGCGCCTTCACGCTCGCGGAGGCCCTGGATGTCGCCGGAGACTGACCCCCACGCCTGCGGCCCCGAGTCGCACAACCGGGCCGATTCCGCCGGGGTGCCCTGGGAGGGCCGCAGCTTCGAGTCGAACCCGCATGCGGCGGACGACGGCTCGGCGGACCCGGCTCTGCTCGCTGCGCTGCACCGTTTCCGCGCGGGGGAGGGAAGCCAGGCCGAGGTCGTCGACGCGTTCCGCTCCGCCCGGGTGCTCGTCCCCCTGATCGCCGAGAAGGGCGAGGAGGGAGTGGCCCCCAGCGGTCTGGCGGTGGACAAGACGCAGGAGCTTTCGATCGTCACCGTCGCCGCCCCGGACGGACGCCGCGTCCAGCCGGTGTTCTCGTCGGTCGAGACGATGCAGCGCTGGGATCCGTCGGCGCGCCCGATCCCGGTCGAGGCCGTCCGCGCGGCCCTGGCCGCGTCGTCGGAGGACACCGACCTCATCGTGCTGGACCCCACGTCCGACACCGAGTTCGTGATCCGCCGCCCCGCCGTCTGGGCCGTGGCGCAGGGGCACGCGTGGGAGCCGAGCTTCCTCTCTCCGGAGGTCGTCACCGCCCTCCGGGAGAGCATCGCCCACGAACTCGCCGTGATCGACGTCGCGGTCGCGTCGGGAGACCCGGACGCCCGGCTCCGCGGACCCGAGCTCATCGTGGTGCTGGAGCTCGTCGACGGACTGGAGCGCGAGGTGCTGGATGCCGTGCTCGCCCGGCTCGCCCAGCGCTGGGCCGCGGACGACCGCATCGCCGTCCTCGCCGACTCTCTGACGGTCAAACTCCGCCGCAGCAGCTGAGGCGGAGCTTCGGCCGGATCAGGTGACGGGGCCGGTCCACTTCTCGCCCGGCCCTTTGCCGATCGGGTCGGGGATGGTCGAGGCCTCGCGGAAGGCGAGCTGCAGCGAACGGAGGCCGTCGCGCAGTGAGCGTGCGTGCATGTCGCTGATCTCCGGGGCGCCGGCGGTGATGAGCCCTGCCAGGGCGTTGATGAGCTTGCGCGCCTCATCGAGGTCGAGCTGGGCCGCGGCGTCGGGGTCGTCCGCCAGGCCGAGCTTCACGGCCGCGGCGCTCATGAGGTGCACGGCGGCGGTCGTGATCACCTCGACGGCCGGGACGTCGGCGATGTCACGGACGGCCGAGGAGGCTGCCTCCTCCTGCCGAGCCCATCGCTCCTCGCGCTCGCGGGCCGCCTCGTCCGATGCCTGGTTCGTCACTTCGCCTTGCTTTCTGTTAGACTTTGGCGGGCTCCGGAGCGTCATGCTCCGGAACGAAAGAGGATTCACTTCCCACCCGCGCTTGCCGTTCCAGGCTACCGGGTCTTGCGCTCCGCCGGCTCCGCTCGTCATGGGAGGCCGGTAGACAGGGTGCGAAGCCGGCATCTGAACGCCGGCGGGTGGGGGACGACTCCGATTTCGCCCGGGATGCAGACCGCATCACGGTGGCCGAATCACATCGTCTAAGGAGCTCCGCATCAGCGATCCCCGTACCAATGAGCGCATCCGCGTCCCCGAGGTCCGCCTCGTCGGCCCCGCGGGTGAGCAGATCGGCGTTGTCCGCATCGAGGCAGCGCTGCGTCTCGCCCAGGAAGCCGATCTCGACCTCGTCGAGGTCGCCCCGAACTCGAAGCCGCCCGTCGTCAAGATCATGGACTACGGCAAGTTCAAGTACGAGGCCGCGCAGAAGGAAAAGGAAGCGCGTCGCAACCAGGCGAACACGATCCTCAAGGAAGTCCGCTTCCGTCTGAAGATCGAGGCGCATGACTACACGACGAAGCTCAAGCGCGCCGAGGGCTTCCTCAAGGCCGGCGACAAGGTCAAGGCCATGATCCTCTTCCGCGGTCGCGAGCAGTCGCGCCCGGAGCAGGGTGTCCGTCTGCTGCGCAAGTTCGCCGAGGACGTCGCCGAGTTCGGCACGGTCGAGTCGAACCCGACCATCGACGGCCGCAACATGGTGATGGTCGTCGCGCCGCACAAGAGCAAGTCCGAGGCGAAGCAGGAGCAGAACGCCGTGCGCGCCGCGAACAAGCAGGCCGCGCGCGAGGCGAAGAACGACGCGGACGCCAAGGCGGAGTAGGTCCGCCCCCAGAACTCCCGCACCGCGGGTTGACACCGTCGCCTGAGAAGGCGCCATACGAAGGAAGAGAAGATGCCGAAGCAGAAGACCCACTCGGGTGCTAAGAAGCGCTTCAAGATCACCGGCAGCGGCAAGCTGAAGAAGCAGCAGGCCGGGATGCGCCACAACCTCGAGCACAAGTCGAGCCGTCGCACCCGTCGTCTGAACCAGGACCAGGTGCTCGCGAAGGCGGACTTCAAGGTCGCGAAGAAGCTTCTCGGTCGCTGACGCGCCCGATCGCAGGATAGGAACACAGGAAAATGGCAAGAGTCAAGCGGGCGGTCAACGCCCACAAGAAGCGTCGGGTCATCCTCGAGCGCGCCTCCGGCTACCGCGGTCAGCGTTCGCGCCTCTACCGGAAGGCCAAGGAGCAGGTCATCCACTCCCTGGTCTACTCGTACCGGGACCGCCGCAAGCGCAAGGGCGACTTCCGTCGTCTGTGGATCCAGCGCATCAACGCTGCGGCCCGCCAGAACGGCATGACGTACAACCGCTTCATCCAGGGGCTGGGCCTCGCGGGTGTCACGGTCGACCGTCGCATGCTCGCCGACCTCGCGGTGAACGACGCCGCGACGTTCACGACGCTGGTCGAGACGGCGAAGAAGGCTCTGCCCTCCGACGTCAACGCGCCGAAGTCGGCCGCGTAAGCATCTCGCTTCCGAACGGGCGCTTTCCTCCGGGAAGGCGCCCGTTCCGCGTATCCGGGCGGCGTCGGGCTGACCGTAGACTGAGTTCGTGCTGGAGAACCCCCGTTCCCCCCGAGTCCGTGCCGTCGCCAAGCTGACCAAGCGCAGCGCGCGCACCGAGACCGGTCTTTTTCTGCTCGAAGGTCCGCAGTCCGTCCGTGAGGCGCTGACGTACCGTCCCGAAGCGATCGTCGAGCTGTTCGCGACCCCGCACGGGTGGGAGAAGCACGCGGACATCCGAGCCGTCGCCGCGGAGGCGGATGTCGACGTCGAGTACGTGAGCGAGGACGTCCTCCACGCGATGGCCGACACGGTGACCCCGCAGGGGCTCGTCGCGGTCGTCCGTCAGACGCCGACCTCGGTGCGGGACATCTTCGATGCGGCACCGCGTCTCGTCGCGATCTGCGAGGAGGTGCGCGACCCGGGCAACCTCGGCACCATCATCCGGGCCGCCGACGCCGCCGGCGCCGATGCCGTCGTGCTCACTGGTCGCACGGTCGATCCATACAACCCCAAGGTGGTGCGGGCGACGACCGGCTCGCTCTTCCACCTTCCGGTCTCGGTGGGCAGTGAGCTCGACGAGGTCGTCCGGCGTGCACACGATGCGGGCCTGCAGATCCTCGCGGCGGACGTGAAGGGGGATGACCTCCTCGCGGCACGCGCCGACGGCGTGCTCGGTGAGCCGACCGCCTGGCTGTTCGGCAACGAGGCGCGCGGGCTCGAGGACGAGGCGCTGACTCAGGCCGACCGTGTCCTCCGGTTGCCGATCTTCGGCCGCGCCGAATCGCTCAACCTGGCCACCGCGGCGAGTGTCTGCCTGTACGAGAGCGCGTTCGCCCAACGCGCGGCCTCCACCGGCTGACCGGCGAAGAACGGGACGCGGGATGCAGATACTGATCGTCGAGGATGACGAGCGGGTGGCGGGGGCCTTGCAGGCCTTCCTCGCGCGCTCGGGCTACGCCACCGTGCATGCGGCCGACGGGGCCGCGGCGCTGGAGCACCTCGATGCGGACACCGAGGTGGTGCTGCTGGATCTCGGGCTGCCCGACGTCGACGGGATCGATCTGTGCCGCCGCATCCGCGGGCGCTCCGACGTCCCGATCGTGATCGTCACCGCGCGCAACCAGGTCGCCGAGCGGATCAAGGGGCTGCGCGCCGGTGCCGACGACTTCGTGGTGAAGCCCTATGACGTGCACGAGCTCCTGGCGCGGATCGAGGCAGTCACCCGGCGATCACGGCCGCTGCGCACGGAACCGGACACCCGGGTGCTGCTGCATGACGGGGCGGTGCAGATCGACCTCGTCGCGCGGGAGGTGCAGGTCGGCGGGGTGCCGCTCGCGCTCACCCGCAAGGAGTTCGACATCGTGGGCGTGCTCGCGCGGTATCCGGGCGTCGCGGTGCCGAAGGAGCGCCTCATCCGCGAGGTCTGGAACACCGATTGGCGTGGCTTCGGCCACTCCCTCGAGGTGCACGTGGCCGCCATCCGGAAGAAGAGCGGCGATCGCGCGTTCATCGAGACCGTGCGTGGCGTCGGCTACCGGCTCGCGGGGTCCTGACGCGTGCGCCGCCGCCTGACCGTCGTCTTCCTCGTGCCGTTGATCATCGTGCTCGTCGCACTCGGCGGCGTGACCGGGTGGAGCGCGGCACGCAGCGTCCAGCAGTCGTTCTACGCCGAGCAGCTCGGCGACCTCGGGTACTTCGCGACGAGCGCCCGACAGGCGCTGCGCTCCGGGAGTCCGGCGGTGATGGACGCCGAGGTCCGCCGCTTCCAAGAGGTCTACGGGATCGAGGTGACCGTGTTCGATCTCACCGGCAGCCCCTGGGCGGCCGGTGACCACGGAGACACGGTGCTGTCGGAGGAGGATGCGCAGCGGGTGCGGTTGGCGCTCTCCGGTCGCCGCGCCGAGCAACCGACGTCCTCCCCGTGGGTCGTGTCCGATGCGGCACTGGTGGAACCCGTGTTCGACGACGGGGATGTGATCGGCGCGGTGCTCGTCACGGGTGGCACGGACACGCCGCAGACGGTCATCCTGCGGCAGACGCTCGTGCTCGCTCTCATCGTCGTGCTGCTCAGCGCGCTCGGCATCCTCCTGGTCGCGGGGCTCGCGCGCTGGGTGCTGTCGCCGGTGCGCCGTCTCGACGAGGCGATGGCGGCGATCGAGCGGGGGGAGATGGACGCCCGGGTGGCCGAGGGGACCGGGCCGCCCGAGCTGCGGCGCATGACGCGGGTGTTCAACGGCATGGCCGACGAGATCGAGCGCGTCATGACCCGGCAGCAGGAGTTCGCGCTGAACGCCTCGCACGAGCTGCGGAATCCGCTCAACGCGCTGTTGCTGCGCGTCGAGCACCTCGCGACAGGGCTGGGGCACGAGTGGGACCACGACGTGGAGGAGACCAGGGAGGAGGGCCGGCGGATGACTCGCATCCTGGAGACGCTCCTCGGGCTCGCGCGCGGCGGTCGCACCGACTCCACCATGTCGGCGGTCGATCTCGCCGCCGTGGCCGCCCGCCGAGTCGAGGCATGGCAGGAGGTGGCCGCCCACCGGGCCATCGTGCTGCGCCGGACGGGGGAGCCGTCGGTCATGACGATCACCGACCGCACCATCGTCGAGAGTGCTCTCGACGCCGCGATCGACAACGCGGTGAAGTACTCGCCGGAGGGCTCGTCTATCGAGGTCGGTGCGCAGCGCGAGGGCGACGAATGCCAGCTCACCGTGCGCGACCACGGTCCCGGGCTGTCGCCGGAGGACGCGTCGTCGGCGGCGGACCGCTTCTGGCGGAGCGCGGACAGCGGTGACATGCCGGGAACCGGGCTCGGGCTGGCGATCGCGACCGACCTCCTCGCGACGGTCGGGGGCGAGTTGAGGGTGTGCGGCGCCGGCGGCGGCGGGCTCCTCGTGGCCCTCGTCCTCCCCGCGGAGGCGGCAGCGTGAGCCGGCGGGGGCGGCGCGTCGTCGCCGGGATGCTCGCGCTCGTGACGGCGGCGGTCGCGGTGAGCGCGTGCAGTCCGCGTTCCGAGGACTGGACGGAGACCGCCGCCGTGCTCGCCGCGGGCAGCCCCACCGGCGTCTACCACGACTACGGCAGCCACCTCGCGACAGAGCTGTCGCGTGGGCTCGACGTCGACCTCACGGCGGAGGTGACGGCGGGATCGGTGGACAACCTGCTGCGCGTGAGCGCGGGGGAGGCGCTCCTCGGCTTCGCGCAGGGCGACGCGGCTGCCGATGCCGTGGCGGGGACGGGAGCGTTCACCGAGCCGCTGGACGTGCAGGCGGTCGCCCGCCTCTACGACGAGTACCTGCAGATCGTCGTGCGGGACGACTCGGCCGTCGAAGACCTCGCGGACCTCTCCGGACGGACGATCTCTCTCGGGGCCGAGAACTCGGGGGTGAACGTGATCGCCACCCGCGTGCTCCACGCGGCCGGCGTCGCGGCCGACGTGATCGACGATCCGCAGCTCGACCTCGGCGGGTCGATCGCCGCGATGGAGCGCGGCGAGATCGACGGCTTCTTCTGGGTGGGAGGGCTGCCGACGCCCGGCATCGCGGACCTCGCGGAGACCATCGACGTGCGCCTGCTCCCGGTCGAGCAGGACTGGGTGAACGCGGTCAACGAGCGCTACTCGCATGCGTATCGACCCGCCGATGTGCCCGCAGGCACCTACGGCCTCGATGCCGCGGTGACGACGTTGGCGGTGCCGAACTACCTCGTCACCGCCGGCAGCACCCCGCCCGGCGTGGTGCATGACCTCGTCGCCGGCCTGTTCGCCGCGCGCACCACCCTGGCGGCCGACGTCCCGGCGGCGGCCCTGCTGGACCGACGATCTGCGATCTTCACCGGGCCGGTGCCCCTGCACCCGGGCGCGGAGCAGTACTACCGCGATCTGCGCCGGTGACCTGCGCCCCTCAAGAAATCCTCAAGATCTCTGACAGCCGTCGGCGCGCTCTGCCAGGGTGAGGTCGATCGCACACGATCGGACACCTGCTGCCTGCTGTCGCTGGGAGCGTGGCAGCAGGGCGATCCCGCGGCCCGAGGGGGCGGGCCGTGGGGTGCCCTTGCGAAGATGCATTGGCCGCGCGATCAGGTGATTACGAACATGTAAACCTCACCGTGGTGCCTGGAACCGCGCGCATCGCGTGGCTAGTTTGGAGAAATGATGACCTCTGAAACCCCGCTCGTCGTCGTCGAGAACGTCCAGAAGCACTACGGCGAGTTCCAGGCGCTCAGCGACATCGACCTCACCGTCAACGCGGGGGAGGTCGTCGTCGTGATCGGCCCCTCCGGCTCGGGCAAGTCGACGCTCTGCCGCACGATCAACCGCCTGGAGACCATCACCAGCGGCTCGATCCGCATCGACGGCAAGGAGCTGCCCGCGGAGGGCAAGGCACTCGCGCACCTGCGCGCCGACGTCGGCATGGTCTTCCAGTCCTTCAACCTCTTCGCGCACCTCACGATCCTCGAGAACGTGACGCTCGGCCCGATCAAGGTCCGGGGACTCAAGAAGTCCGATGCCGAGGCCGAGGCGATGATGCTCCTCAAGCGCGTCGGCGTCGCCCAGCAGGCGAACAAGCTTCCCGCGCAGCTCTCCGGCGGCCAGCAGCAGCGCGTCGCGATCGCACGGGCCCTCGCCATGCAGCCGAAGGTGATGCTCTTCGACGAGCCCACGAGCGCCCTCGACCCGGAGATGATCAACGAGGTCCTCGACGTCATGGTCGAGCTCGCCCAGGAGGGCATGACGATGATCGTCGTCACCCACGAAATGGGCTTCGCCCGCAAGGCGGCCGATCGCGTCGTCTTCATGGCGGACGGCCGGATCGTCGAGGAGGCCAAGCCCGAGGAGTTCTTCACGAACCCGAAGAGCGACCGCGCCAAGGACTTCCTCTCGAAGCTCCTCACGCACTGACTTCCCAGACCCAGCACCCACAGCACAGCACACGAAGGAGACGCACATGCGACGCACACGGACACTGGCCGGATTCGGGATCGCCACGGTGGCGCTGCTCGCGCTCACGGCCTGCAACAGCGGCACGCCGTCGAGCACCGGCACCTCGGGGAGCGACGAGGGCGACACCTCGAGCAGCACGCCCTGGACCGTCGAGGAGGACGTCACGATCGAGGGGAGCCCCACGTTCGACCGCATCTCCTCGTCGGGCACCGTCAAGGTGGGCGTCAAGGAGGACCAGCCCGGTCTCGGCTACCTCGACCCCGTGACCGGCGAGCGGACCGGCTTCGACGTCGACATCGCCCGCTGGATGGCGGCATCCCTCGGCGTCGACCCGGAGAAGATCGAGTTCCAGGCGATCGCCTCCGCGAACCGCGAGCAGGCCATCGTCAACGGTGACATCGACTACTACGTCGGCACCTACTCCATCACGGACAAGCGCAAAGAGCAGATCGCCTTCGCCGGTCCCTACTTCGTCACCGGCCAGGGCCTCCTCGTCGCCGCCGACAGCGACATCGCGAGCGTCGACGACCTCGACTCCTCGACGACGGTCTGCTCGGCGACGGGTTCGACGCCGATCCAGAACATCAAGGAGAACTACCCCGAAGTGAAGACGAAGGAGTACGACACGTACTCCAAGTGCGTCGAGGACCTCAAGAACGGTCAGGTCGACGCGGTCACCACCGACGAGGCCATCCTCATCGGCTACGCCGCGCAGGACCCCGACAACCTCAAGGTCGTGGGCGAGCCGTTCAGCGAGGAGCGCTACGGCATCGGTGTGGCGAAGGGCGACGACGCGCTCGTCGAGTACTTCAACACGCAGCTCACCGACGGTGGCGACATCTGGCAGCAGATCTTCGACAACAATCTCGGCGCCTCCGGTGTGAAGGCCGAGCAGCCCGAGGTCGACCCGGTCGGTTGATCTCCCGGGGGCGGCCGGTCCGACCGGCCGCCCCCGTCCTCCTCGGCGTCGACCTGACGCGGAAACGAACCGAAAGGCACAGCAGTGGGAGTGATCTCTGACCACCTCGACCTCTGGGGTGAAGCGCTGTGGGGAACCATCGCGCTGTTCCTCGGCGGTGGCCTCATCGCCGTGGTGCTCGGACTCATCGTCGGAGCGGCCCGCGTGTCCCCGGTCCCGATCGCGCGCGGCGTCGGCGCCGTGTACGTGAACTGGATCCGGAACACCCCGCTCACGCTGGTGATGTTCTTCTTCGCGTTCTGCCTTCCGATCCTGATGGGGGAGCGGGTCAACTCCCTCCTGCTGGCGACGATCGCGCTCGGCATCTACACCGCCACGTACGTCGCGGAGGCGATCCGTGCCGGCATCAACACGGTGCCGGTCGGACAGGCGGAGGCGGCACGGGCCATCGGCCTCAACTTCGGCCAGGTCATGCGCTTCGTCGTGCTGCCCCAGGCGACGCGGTCCGTGGTCCCGCCGCTCATGAGCGTGCTGATCGCCCTCATGAAGAACACCACGGTGGCCGCCGGCTTCTCGGTGGTCAACCTCGGCACGATCCGGGCGGCACTCAGCGAGCGGGGCGAGAACGCCCTCGTCGTGCTGCTCTGGGTCATGGTCATCTTCGTCGTGCTCGTGCTGCTCCTGAGCTGGGTGCAGCGCGTACTCGAGAACAAGTGGAGGATCGCGCGATGAGTTCCGTCCTGTTCGACGTCCCGGGCCCCCGCGCGGTTGCCCGCAACCGGATCATCGGTGCCGTCACGATCCTGGTCGTGCTCGCCGTGCTCGGCTGGGTGGTCTGGCGCCTGTATGCCACCGGCCAGTTCTCCGCGGAGAAGTGGAACATCTTCACGTACTCGGCGGTCTGGGTGCGGTTCGGGGAGGGGCTGCTCAGCACGCTCTCCGCGTTCGCCGTCGCCGGTGTCGGCTCTCTGGTCCTCGGTTTCATCCTCGGCATCGGCCGCCTCTCCGAGCACGTCTGGGTGCGTGAGCCGGTGCGGTGGATCATCGAGATCATGCGGGCGATCCCCGTCCTGATCCTCATGATGCTGCTGTACTACGGCCTCCCCGTGATCGGCATCAGGATGCCCCCGTACTACGCGGTCGTCATCGCGCTCATCGTCTACAACGGCTCGGTGCTCGCGGAGGTGCTGCGCGCCGGGATCGAGTCGCTGCCGCGCGGACAGAAGGAGGCCGGTTACGCGATCGGTCTGCGCAAGACCGGGGTCATGTACTTCATCCTCATCCCGCAGGCCGTCCGGGCGATGATGCCCGTGATCATCGCGCAGCTCGTGGTGGCCCTGAAGGACACCGCGCTCGGCTTCATCATCACGTACAAGGAGCTGCTGTACGTCATCAACCAGATCGGCAACCAGGCGCCCTACGGGTCGCCGCTGATCCCCGCCGCGATCGTCGGCGGCTCGATGTACGTCGCGGTCTGTCTGGTGCTCTCCTACATCGCCTACCGCATGCAGCGTCGGGCGAAGCGCTCGGCCAAGGCCGGGCCGGACGAGGCGGACCCTCGCCAGCACGACGGGGAGACGAACACGTCGCTCATCGTGGCGCAGCGCGGGCTGGGCAAGTTCGACGCCAACAGCTCCGGCGCTTCCGGCCTCTGAGCCGCCACCGGCGCGGGACGCCCGTCCCGCGCCGGTAGACTCGACTCCCGTGTCAGAGTCTCCGGAAATCACCCCCGAAGCGGTCGAAGCCGCTGTCGCCGACGCCCTCGCGGCGATCGACGCGGCCGCCGACACCGCCGCGCTGAAAGCCGCCCGTGCGGCGCACGTCGCGGAGGGATCGCCGCTCGCGGTCCTGAACGCCTCGATGCGCCAGGTCGCCCCCGAGAACAAGGCCGCATTCGGCAAGCTCGTCGGCCAGGGCCGCGGTCGTGTGAACCAGGCGCTCGCGGCGAAGGAGGCCGAGCTGGCCGCCGCCGAGGTCGCCGCGCGCCTGGAGGCCGAGCGCGTCGACATCACCGCCGTCCCGTCGCGGACGCGCGTCGGCGCCCGGCACCCGCTCGCTCTCCTGCAGGACCACGTCGAGGACATCTTCGTCGGCATGGGGTGGGAGATCGCAGAGGGGCCGGAGCTCGAGCACGAGTGGTTCAACTTCGACGCCCTGAACTTCGACGTCGATCACCCCGCCCGCCAGGAGCAGGACACCTTCTACGTCGACCCGACCTCGCGCCACCTCGTCATGCGCACGCACACGAGCCCGGTGCAGGTGCGGTCGATGCTGAACCGCGAGGTCCCCATCTACGTGCTGTGCCCGGGCCGCGTGTACCGCACGGACGAGTTCGACGCCACGCACCTCCCGGTCTTCACGCAGTTCGAGGGCCTGGTCGTCGACAAGGGCATCACGATGGCGCACCTCAAGGGCACGCTCGACCACTTCGCGAAGCAGCTCTTCGGCCCGGAGGCCAAGACCCGCTTCCGCACGAACTACTTCCCCTTCACCGAGCCCTCCGCCGAGCTCGACCTGTGGCACCCGACCTTCAAGGGCGGCGCGCGCTGGATCGAGTGGGGCGGCTGCGGCATGGTCAACCCGAACGTGCTGCGCGCGGCCGGGATCGACCCGGAGGTGTACAGCGGCTTCGCGTTCGGTATGGGCATCGAGCGGGGCCTGATGTTCCGCAGCGATGTGCAGGACATGCGCGACATGGCCGAGGGCGACGTCCGTTTCAGCGAGCAGTACGGGATGGTGGTGTGATGCGCGTCCCGCTTTCGTGGCTGCGTGAGTACGTCGATCTGGCAGCGGAGGCCACGCCCGAGGACGTCCTCGCGGCGCTGGTGACCGTCGGCTTCGAAGAGGAGGACGTGCACCGCTTCGACATCACGGGTCCCGTGGTGGTCGGCCAGGTCGTCTCGCTCGAGCCGGAGCCCCAGTCGAACGGCAAGACCATCAACTGGTGCCAGGTCGACGTCGGTCCCGAGCACGGCGGCGTCCGCGGGATCGTCTGCGGCGCGCACAACTTCGGCGTCGGCGACAAGGTCGTCGTGACCCTGCCCGGCGCTGTCCTTCCCGGGCCGTTCCCCATCGCCGCCCGCAAGACCTACGGTCACGTCTCCGACGGCATGATCGCCTCCGCGCGCGAGCTGGGGCTCGGCGACGAGCACAACGGAATCGTCGTGCTGAGCGACCTCGGGATCGATGCCCCCGTCGGCACGGACGCGATCGCGCTGCTGGGCCTCGACGACGTCGCGGTGGAGATCAACGTCACGCCGGACCGCGGCTACGCCTTCTCGGTGCGCGGCATCGCCCGTGAGTACTCCCACGCCACGGGGGCGGCCTTCCGCGACCCCGCCGAGCGCGACTTCGCCGAGCTGCAGCCCGGTTCCGGACACACGGCCGTGGTCGACGACCAGGCGCCGGTGCGCGGCCGGGTCGGCGCAAGCGAGTTCGTCACCAGGGTCGTGCGCGACGTCGATCCGTCGCGGCCCACCCCGCCGTGGATGATCGCGCGCCTGAGCCTCGCAGGCATGCGTCCGCTGGGTGTGCTCATCGACATCACGAACTACGTCATGCTCGAGCTCGGGCAGCCGCTGCACGGCTACGACCTCGACAAGCTCACGGGCGGCATCACCGTCCGTCGCGCGACGCCGGGGGAGAAGATGACCACGCTCGACGGCGTGGAGCGGAAGCTGCACGTCGAAGACCTCCTCATCACCGACGACTCCGGTCCCATCGGCCTCGCCGGTGTCATGGGCGGCGGCACCACCGAGATGAGCGACACCACGCGGAACGTGCTCATCGAGGCGGCGACCTTCGACGCGACGACCATCGCCCGCACGGCCCGCCGGCACAAGCTCCCGAGCGAGGCGTCCAAGCGCTTCGAGCGGGGCGTCGACCCGCTGATCCCCTTCGTCGCGGCCCGGCGCGCAGCCGACCTCATGGTCGAGCTCGCCGGTGGCACGCTCACGGAGGAAGGTGGCGCGCTCTTCGCCGAGGTCTTCGTCGCCGAGATCGAGCTCCCGCGCGGCTTCGTGCAGGGGCTGATCGGCGTCGACTACACCGACGACGAGATCACCGGCGCACTCACGACGATCGGCGCGGAGGTCACCGCGGCGGAGAACGGCTGGACGGTCATCCCGCCGACCTGGCGCCCCGACCTCACCGACAAGTGGACGCTCGCCGAGGAGGTCGCCCGCATCCACGGGCTCGACCGCATCCCCGCGGTGCTGCCGACTCCGCCGTCCGGTCGCGGCCTCACGGCCCACCAGCAGGGGCGTCGACGCGTGGCGAACGCTCTCGCGGCCGCGGGGTTCGTCGAGACTCCGGCGTTCCCGTTCACGAGCGAGGCGCAGAACGATCTGCACGGCTCCGCGTCCGGCGAGCACCTGCCCAGCATCCGCCTCGCGAACCCGCTCGACGGGCAGGTGCCGTTCCTGCGGCGCTCGCTCATCCCCGGTCTGCTGCAGACCGCGCACCGCAACATCTCGCGCGGGCTCACGGATCTTGCGCTGTTCGAGACCGGCGCCGTGTTCGTCCCTGAGCCCGGCGTGGAGTACGGCACCGCCGAGGTCCCGCCGCTGGGTGTCCGACCCTCGGATGAGGTGCTCGCCGCGCTCGACGCCTCCATCCCGCCGCAGGAGCGTCACGTCGCGGTGCTGCTGACCGGCAATGTGTCGCCGCGTCAGCCGGGTCGTGCCGCCGAAGCCGCCGGGCTCGTCGAGGCGCTCGACGCGGTCCGCGTGATCGGGGCCGCCGCGGGCATCGAGATCGACGTCGTGCAGACACAGCGCGCCGCACTCCACCCCGGACGCACCGGTGCGCTCGTCGCCGGGGGCGAGGAGGTCGGCTACGTCGGCGAGCTTCATCCGGCCGTCGCCGAGGAGGCCGATCTGCCGGGTCGCGCCACCGTGCTGGAGCTGGACCTCGACCGGCTGCTCACGCTCGCCGGAGGACGCATCGTGGCAGCATCGCTCTCCACGTTCCCGGCCGCGACGCAGGACGTCTCGCTCACGCTCCCGGCCGAGGTGCCGGCGGGCGAGGTCCGCGCGGCTCTCGCCGAGGGCGCTGGCGCGCTGCTGGAGTCCGTCCGGCTCGTGGACGACTACCGCGGCGAGGGCGTGCCCGAGGGATCGAAGTCGCTGACGTTCGCCCTGCGCTTCCGCGCCGACGACCGCACGCTGACCGCCGCGGAGGCCTCCGAGGCGAAGATGGCGGGCGTCGCCGTCGCCGCGGAGCGCTTCGGCGCCGCCCTCCGCGACTGATCCTGATGCCGTGCGGGTTCCTCGGGAGGTCGCGCGGCATCAGGCGTTCGCGTGGCATCAGGTGACAGCAGTGCCGGGGGCCTGTGCTCGCGTCATGGCCTGTGTTCGCGGGGTGGCCTGTGCTCGCGTGAGGGTCTGTGCTCGCGTGATGGCCTGTCCTGCCGCTCCGCTCTGAACGGAGACCCTTCCCCCGAGTCGTCGATCCTGATGACATGGGCACATGACGGATGTGCTGATCCTGGGGGGAACCGGATGGCTGTCGGGGCGCATCGCCGCGCAGGCGCTCGGGGCGGGGGCGACCGTGACCTGCCTGGCCCGCGGCGGGCGGCCGTCGCCACCGGGAGCGACCCTCGTGCTCGCCGACCGCGACGACGAGGACGCCTATGACGTCGTCTCGCGCACCGACTGGGACCACGTCGTCGACGTCTCCTCCCGCGTCGATCACGTCTCCGGGGCGGTCCGCGCACTCGGCGACCGTGCCGCCCGGTGGACGTACATCTCGTCGATGTCGGTATACCACGACGACGAGACGGTCGGGACCGACGAGTCGGCCCCGCGGCACCCGGCGGCGCAGGCCGGTGAGGACGACGACTACGCGCGGGAGAAGGCCGCGGCGGAGGACGCCGTGCAGGAGAGCCTCGGTGACCGTGCGCTCCTCGTCCGTCCCGGCCTCATCGTCGGCGACGGCGACCCCAGCGATCGCTTCGGCTACTGGGCCGCGGCGTTCCTCCGGGCCCTGGACGAGCCGGTTCTGCTCCCGCCGCTCGACGGGCGCGGGGCGCAGATCATCGATGTCGAGGACGTCGCCGCCTTCGTCCTGTCCGCCACCGTCACCGGTGCCGTGAACGCGACCGGCGACGTGCGCGAGCTGGATGACGTGCTGCAGACCGTGCGCGCGGCCACCGGGCACACCGGGCCGCTCGTCGTCGGCACGGAGGAGCGTCTCGTCGCGGAAGGCGTCGCCTACTGGGCGGGACCGCGGTCGCTGCCGCTGTGGCTGCCACCCGGGATGCGCGGGTTCATGACCCGCTCGAACGCGCGGTATCGCCGCAGCGGAGGCACGCTCCGCCCCCTCGACGAGACGGTGGAACGCGTCGTGGCGGACGAGCGCGAACGGGGCGTGGACCGGGAGCGCCGCGCCGGGCTCACACGGACGGAGGAGCGGGCGTTGCTCGACGCCCTCGCTCGCTAGACTGCGAGGCAGTGACACGGGGTGCCGCATCCGCGGCTGAGATCACACCCGTCGAACCTGATCTAGTTCGTACTAGCGAAGGGATGTCGCCCATGAGCGATCCTGTGCGTCCGCAATCCGTCCTCGACCTCGCCGTCACGGCGGGAAGGCTGCGGGAGGAGGTCAGGGCTACGCCACCGTTGACGCACTGCGTCACGAACGCCGTGGTGACGGGGTTCACCGCCAACGTGCTGCTGGCGCTCGGGGCGGCGCCGGCCATGGTCGACATCGTCGGCGAGGCCGAGCCGTTCGCCGCTGCCGCCTCGGGGCTCCTCATCAATCTCGGCACGCCGACCCCGGAGCAGCGGGAGGCGAGCAGGGAGGCCGTGGCGGGAGCGCGCGCCGCCGGCACGCCGTGGGTGCTCGATCCCGTCGCGATCGGCACCCTCCCGGTGCGGACGGCCTTGGCCCACGAGCTGGCCGCGCTGCGCCCCACCGCCCTCCGCGGCAACGCGTCGGAGATCCTCGCGCTGGCCGGACACAGCAGCGGCGGCCGGGGTGTCGACGCGACGGACGGGACCGAGGCGGCGGCAGCGGCGGCGCGGGAGCTCGCCGACCGGCACAGCTCCGTGGTCGCCGTCTCCGGTCCGGTCGACCTCCTCACCGACGGGGAACGGGTGATCCGCATCGCCAACGGGCACGAGCTGCTCACGCGGGTGACCGGCGGCGGCTGCGCGCTGGGGGCCGTGATGGCGGCCTTCCTCGGGGCGGCCCGCGGTACCGGGACCGACGCGCTGACGGCGGTAGCCGCGGCCACCCTCGTCTACACGGTCGCGGCCGAGCAGGCGGCGGAGACCTCCCGCGGACCAGGCAGCTTCGCCGTCGGACTGCTCGACGCCCTGTCCGCCGTGACGCCGGGGGACCTCCGTGCCCGCGCCCGCGTCGAGGAGGAGGCCCGATGACCGTCGACCTGTCCCTCTACCTCGTCACCGATCGGTCGCTGTGCGGCGTACGCGGGGTGGTCGAGACGGTCCGCGAGGCCGTGGCGGGTGGGGTCCGCATCGTGCAGCTCCGCGACAAGGAGGCGACGGACGAGGAGACCGTCGACCAGCTCCTTGCTCTGTCCGCTGCCATCGACGGTCGCGCGCTGCTCGTCGTGAACGATCGCCTCGATGCGGCCGTCGAGGCCCGTCGCCGCGGTGCCAGGGTGGACGGGGTGCACCTCGGCCAGGCGGACGCCTCGGTGCTCCGCGCGCGCGAGCTCCTCGGCCCGGAGGCCCTGATCGGGCTCACCGCGAACACCTCTGCCCATCTCGATGCCGTGAACGCGCTGCCGCCGGGGACGGTCGACTACCTCGGGGTCGGCGTGATCCGCCCCACGCGCACGAAGCCCGACCACCCGGACCCTCTCGGCATCGCCGGCTTCGCCGCCTTCGCCGCGCGCAGTGCGCTGCCGTGCGTCGCGATCGGCGGGGTGGACCTCGACGACACGGGGGCGTTGCGCGCGGCCGGTGCCGCCGGGATCGCGGTGGTCTCGGCGCTGTGCGCGGCGGACGACCCGCGGGCCGCCGCCGCGGCCTTCCGTCGGCGGTGGCTCGGACGGGCGGTGCCGCATGTGCTCAGCATCGCCGGCAGCGATCCGTCCGGCGGCGCAGGCATCCAGGCCGACCTCAAGGCGATCGCCGCGCACGGGGGCTACGGCATGGCCGCCCTCACGGCCCTGACCGCCCAGAACACGCGCGGCGTCCGTGCCGTGCACGTCCCTCCCGCGGAGTTCCTGCGCGCGCAGCTCGACGCCGTCGCCGACGACATCCGCATCGACGCCGTGAAGATCGGCATGCTCGCGGACGTCGACGTGATCCGGACGGTCGCCGCGTGGCTCCGGGACACCCAGCCCCCGATCGTCGTGCTCGACCCGGTCATGATCGCGACCTCGGGGGACCGGCTGCTCCAGGCCGATGCCGAGCGGGAGCTCCGGGACCTGCTGCCTCTGGCGACCGTGGTCACCCCGAACCTCGCCGAGCTGGCGGTGCTCGTCGGTCACGAGGTGGCCGACTGGACGGACGCGCTCGCCGCGGCGCAGGAGCTGTCGGCGGCCACGGGGACCGCGGTGCTCGTGAAGGGCGGTCACCTGCCGGGGGACGAGGCGCCGGACGCCCTGATCGATGCCGCGGCGGGAGAGCACGCGGAGTTCCCCGGGGCACGCATCATGACGCAGAACACCCACGGGACCGGCTGCTCGCTGTCCGCGGCTCTGGCCACACGACTGGCGAGGGGCGACGATCCGGCGTCCGCGGTCCGCGCCGCGCGCGCCTGGCTGCGGGAGGCCCTCCGCGCGGCGGACGACCTGAACGTCGGGCGAGGACACGGCCCGATCCATCATCTCGCGGGGCTCTGGGCGCGCGGCGGGGCCGAGACCCGGCCGACGCCGGAGGAGGTGGCTGCGGCCTGGTGGGAGGAGACCGCCGCGATCCGCCGCGACATCGATGCGCTGCCCTTCGTGCGCGCGCTCGCCGAGGGGACTCTCGACCGCGATGCCTTCGTCTTCTACCTCGCGCAGGACGCCCTCTACCTCCGCGAGTACGCCCGGGTGCTCGCGGAGGCGTCGCGCCTCGCCCCGACCCCCGACGAGCAGGCGTTCTGGGCTGAGGCCGCCCACGGCGCGATCCGCGGCGAGCTGGAGCTGCACGCGTCGTGGCTGACACCGGAGACCGGCGTGAGTGGCGCCACCTTCGCGACGGACCCCGCGCCGGCGACGGTCGCCTACCTCGACCATCTGCGGGCCGTCGGCTTCGGCGGCGACTACGCCGCACTGATCGCGGCCGTGCTGCCGTGCTTCTGGCTCTACACCGACCTGGGGGAGCGGCTCCATGCCGGAGCGTTCGGCGCGGCGCCCCGCGACCCCCGGCATCCCTACGCGTCGTGGCTCGCCACCTACGCGGATCCCGCCTTCGCGGAGGCCACCCGGCAGGCCGTCGCGCACGTCGCCGCCGCGGCCGCGAGGGCCGACGACGCCGGCCGGGAGCGGATGCGGCGCGCCTTCCTCGCCTCGAGCGCCCACGAACGTGCCTTCTTCGCCGCACCGGTCGCCCGCGCTGTCGTGTGACGCCCCGGATTTGCGGTGCCGAACGCGCCCGCGCTATCGTCGCCGCATGCCTTCGGTCGCCACCGCTCCTTCGACGCTCGTCCCGAGCGTCATCGCCGTGCGCCGACGTCGCGGCCGCCGATTCTAGGCGACCCCGCCCTTCTGCCTGCGTCCGCGCGGCGGTCGAGTGCCGGTGTCGCCGCCTCCGGCCCCGCCCCCGGTCCCGAGATCGTCGAGGACCCGACCGTTAAGGTAGAAGCATGACGTATTCCGTCGCCGTCTCCGGCGCCTCCGGCTACGCAGGCGGCGAGATCCTGCGCCTCCTGGCCGCTCACCCCGACGTCGAGATCCGCACCGTCACGGCGCACTCGAATGCCGGACAGCCTCTCGTCGCCCACCAGCCGCACCTCCGCTCGCTCGCCCACCTCACGCTGCAGGACACCACGCCGGAGGTCCTCGCCGGACACGACATCGTGTTCCTGGCCCTCCCGCACGGCCAGTCCGGGCAGTACACGGACGCCCTCGGCGACACCCCGCTGGTGATCGACGCAGGAGCCGACCACCGGCTCACCTCGTCCGCGGAGTGGGACGCGTTCTACGGCGGGGCGTTCCACGAGCCGTGGACGTACGGCGTGCCCGAGCTCCTCGTCGGAGGCGACAAGCAGCGGGAGGTGCTCCGCGGCGCGACCCGGATCGCCGCGCCCGGGTGCAACGCCTCCACGGTGAGCCTGAGCCTCGCCCCCGGTGTCGCGGCCGGTGTGATCGACCCGGGCGACATCGTCTCCGTCCTGGCCGTCGGCCCGTCCGGGGCCGGCAAGAGCCTGAAGACGAACCTCCTCGCCAGCGAGATCCTCGGCTCCGCGAACCCCTATGCCGTCGGCGGCACGCACCGCCATATCCCGGAGATCCGTCAGGCGCTCGCCGCCGCCCGCCCGTCGACAGGCTCAGGGACCCACTCAGGGGCCCAAGACATCCGGATCTCGTTCACTCCGGTCCTCGTGCCGATGTCGCGTGGCATCCTCGCCACGTGCACGGCGCCGATCGCCGAGGGTGTGAGCGACGCCGAGATCCGTCAGGCGTGGGAGCGCGCCTACGGCGACGAGACCTTCGTCCAGCTGCTGCCGGAGGGGAGCTTCCCGCGCACCGCCGACGTGCTCGGGGCGAACACGGCCCTCATGGGCCTCGCGATCGACCGCGCCGCGAACCGCGTGACGGTGGTCACCGCCGTCGACAACCTCGTCAAGGGCACCGCCGGAGCTGCCGTCCAGTCCATGAACATCGCGCTGGGGCTTCCCGAGACCCGCGCCCTCTCAGTGAACGGAGTCGCCCCGTGAGCGTCACCGCCCCCGCAGGATTCGAGGCGGCCGGGGTCGCCGCCGGACTCAAGTCGACCGGCAAGCCCGATGTCGCCGTCGTGGTCAACCGCGGCCCCCGCAAGGTCGGCGCCGCGGTCTTCACGAGCAACCGCGCCAAGGCCAACCCCATCATCTGGTCCCAGCAGGCCGTCGCGGACCGCGTGGTCGAGGCCGTCGTCCTCAACTCGGGCGGGGCGAACTGCTTCACCGGCAGCTTCGGGTTCCAGACCACCCACCAGACCGCGGAGAAGGCGGCCGAGCTGCTCGGCATCAGCGCGGGCGACGTTCTCGTCTGCTCCACCGGGCTCATCGGGACGGGCGACGAGGTCTTCCGCGAGAAGGTCCTCGCGGGCACCGCGCAGGCGATCACCGAACTGAGCGCCGACGGCGGCGAGAGTGCCGCGCACGCCATCATGACCACGGACACCGTCGCGAAGACCGCTGTGGTGACCCGTGACGGCTGGACGATCGGCGGCATGGCGAAGGGCGCGGGCATGCTCGCCCCCGGTCTGGCGACGATGCTCGTGGTGCTCACCACCGACGCCGTGCTCGAACCGCTCCAGGCCGATGAGGCCCTGCGCCGGGCGACGGGACGCACGTTCGACCGCCTCGACTCCGACGGCTGCATGTCGACCAACGACCAGGTGACGCTGCTCGCCAACGGCGCCTCCGAGGTCGTCCCCGATCTCGACGACTTCGCCGAGGCGCTCACCGAGCTCTGCCAGGAGCTCGCGGTCAAGCTGCAGGGTGACGCGGAGGGGGCGAGCCACGACATCACGATCGAGGTGCAGCACGCCGTCTCCGAGCAGGACGCCGTCGAGGTCGGCCGCTCGGTCGCCCGCAACAACCTGTTCAAGGCGGCCATCTTCGGCAACGACCCGAACTGGGGCCGCGTCCTTGCGGCGATCGGCACGACGGCCGCGCAGTTCGACCCCTACGACGTCGACGTGTGGATGAACGGCGTCCGCGTCTGCACCGCCGGTGGCCCCGACCGCCCCCGCGAGGAGGTTGATCTGACGCCGCGCGCCACGCACCTGATGATCGACCTCAAGGTCGGAGAGGCCACCGCCACGGTGCTGACGAACGACCTCACCCACGACTACGTGCACGAGAACAGCGCCTACGCCTCATGACCGACATCCAGGACACCACGCCGGACATCGCGGCGCAGAAGGCGACAACGCTCATCGAGTCGCTGCCATGGCTGAAGAAGTTCCGCGACCAGATCGTCGTCGTCAAGTACGGCGGGAACGCCATGGTCTCGGACGAGCTGCAGGAGGCCTTCGCCCAGGACATCGCGTACCTCCGCTATGTCGGCGTGCAGCCGGTCGTCGTGCACGGCGGCGGGCCGCAGATCTCCGACATGCTGCAGCGGCTGGAGATCCCCAGCGAGTTCAAGGGCGGGTACCGCGTCACCAACACCGAGGCGATCGGCGTCGTGCGGATGGTGCTCACGGGTCAGGTCAACCCGCAGCTCGTGTCGAAGATCAACTCGCACGGCCCCATCGCCACCGGGCTCAGCGGCGAGGACGCCGGGCTCTTCGGCGGGCGTCGTCGCGGTGTCATGATCGACGGCGAGGAGGTGGACCTCGGCCGCGTGGGCGACGTGGTCCAGGTCGACCCGACGCCGGTGCTCGATCACCTTGCCGCGGGGCGGATCCCCGTCGTGTCGAGCATCGCGCCCGACCTCGACCACCCGGGGCAGTCCCTCAACGTCAACGCCGACGCCGCCGCGGCCGCCCTGGCCGTGGCCCTCGGGGCGCGCAAGCTCGTCATCCTCACCGATGTGCCGGGGCTGTACGCCGACTGGCCCAACCGGGACTCGCTCGTGTCGCACCTCACCTCGGACGCGCTCGTCGAGATGCTGCCGCGGCTGGAGTCGGGGATGATCCCGAAGATGCGCGCGTGCCTCGATGCGGTCGAGGGCGGCGTCGACGCGGCGGCGATCATCGACGGACGGGTGCCGCACTCGGTGCTCGTCGAACTGTTCACCAGCAAGGGAATCGGGACCGAAGTGGTCCTGGCAGAGAAAGGGGCGACGGCATGACCGTCTGGCAGGACGACGCGGCACGTGATCTCGTGCTCAACGCGGGGGAGCGCCTCGCGCTGCTGACCCGCGGTGAGGGCTCGTACCTGTGGGACGCCGAAGACCGACGCTACCTCGACTTCCTCGCCGGCATCGCCGTGACCTCCCTCGGACACGCGCACCCGGTGTTCGTCGAGGCGGTGTCGCGGCAGGCCGCCACCCTCGCGCACGTCTCCAACTACTTCGCGACCCCGCCGCAGCTCGCGCTCGCCGCCCGGCTCAAGCGCCTGGCCGGCGCGGGGCTGGACGGTCGGGTCTTCTTCTCGAACTCCGGTGCCGAGGCCAACGAGGCCGCGTTCAAGCTCGCCCGGCTGCATGGCGGGGCGGAGCGTCCGCGCATCCTCGCGCTGGAGAACGGCTTTCACGGCCGGACGATGGGCTCGCTCGCCCTCACCGCCAAGGAGTCGATGCGCGCGCCGTTCGCGCCGATGCCGGGAGGCGTGGAGCACATCCCGGCCACGATCGAAGCGCTGGAGGCCGCGATGGACGACCGTGTCGCCGCCGTCATCGTGGAGCCGATCCAGGGTGAGGCCGGCGTCGTCGAGCTCCCCGAGGGCTACCTCGCCGCGGCGCGCTCGCTGACTCTCGCGCACGGCGCGCTGCTCATCGTCGACGAGATCCAGACGGGCGCGGGCCGGACGGGCGCCTGGTTCGGATTCAGCCACGAGGGCATCACGCCTGATGCGATCACGCTCGCCAAGGGCATCGGCGGCGGATTCCCGATCGGCGCTCTCGTCACCTACGGCGCCGCGAGTGCCCTGTTCACGCCGGGCTCGCACGGCTCCACGTTCGGCGGCAACCCCCTCGCGACGGCCGTGGCGGACGCGGTGCTGGCCGAGATCGAGCGTGCCGACCTCGTCGACAACGCCGCTCGTCGCGGGGAAGAGCTGCGGAACATCATCCTCGGCATCGACTCCCCGCTGATCGCCGGGGTCCGCGGCCGTGGACTGCTCGTCGGTGTCGCGCTCACCCAGCCCGTGGCGGGTGCGGTCGTCGCCGCCGCCCAGGACCGCGGTCTCATCGTCAACGCCGCCAACCCCGAGACCGTGCGCGTCGCGCCGGCTCTGACGATCGGCGATGCCGAGCTGGCGGAGTTCCGCGAGCTGTTCGCAGCCGCACTCTCCGACATCCACTCCTCCGCCACCGGAAAGGTCCCCGCATGACCCGCCACCTGCTGCGCGACGACGATCTGACGCCCGCCGAGCAGGCGGAGATCCTCGATCTCGCGCTCGAACTCAAGAAGGACCGCTGGGCGGACAAGAGCCTCGCCGGACCGCAGACCGTCGCCGTGATCTTCGACAAGTCGTCCACCCGGACGCGCGTCTCGTTCGCGGTGGGGATCGCCGACCTCGGCGGCACGCCGCTCATCATCTCCACGGCGAGCAGCCAGCTCGGCGGGAAGGAGACGCCGTCCGACACGGCCCGGGTTCTCGAGCGCCAGGTCGCGGCGATCGTGTGGCGCACCTACGCGCAGTCGGGCCTGGAGGAGATGGCCGCCGGCACCCGGGTCCCCGTGATCAACGCGCTGTCCGACGACTTCCACCCCTGCCAGCTCCTCGCCGATCTGCTGACGATCCGTGAGCACAAGGGCGACCTGAAGGGCCTCACGCTGACGTTCTTCGGCGACGGCCAGAGCAACATGGCGCACTCCTACGCGCTCGCGGGCGTCACGGCCGGCATGCACGTGCGCATCGCCTCGCCGGAGGACTACGCACCGCGCGCCGACGTCATCGAGGCGGCCGACCGTCGCGCCGGGGAGACCGGGGGATCGATCACGCTCTTCACCGACCCGGTCGAGGCGGCCGCAGGCACTGACGTCGTCGTCACCGACACCTGGGTCTCGATGGGCAAGGAGGAGGAGAAGCTCGCGCGGATCCGCGATCTCGGGGGCTACAAGGTCACGCCCGAGACCATGGAGCTCGCGCACGACGACGCGATCTTCATCCACTGCCTCCCCGCCGATCGCGGCTACGAGGTGGATTCCGCCGTCATCGACGGCCCGCAGAGCGTGGTCTGGGACGAGGCGGAGAACCGCCTGCACGCCCAGAAAGCCCTGCTGGTCTGGCTCCTCGGGAAGAAGGACGCGTGATGGCCGGCTCGCACGAAGGTACCAACGAGGGCGCGCTCTGGGGAGCGCGGTTCGCCACCGGTCCGTCGCCGGAGCTCGTCGAGCTGAGCCGCTCGACGCACTTCGACTGGATCCTCGCGCCGTACGACATCGCCGGTTCGCACGCGCATGCCACGGCGCTGGCCGCCGCGGGCTACCTGGAACCGGATGAGGCCGCCCGGATGCATGAGGGCCTCGACGCCGTGGCGCGCAAGGTCGCCGACGGCACCCTGCAGCCGCAGCCCACCGACGAGGACGTGCACGGCGCGCTCGAGCAGGCGCTGATCGCCGAGCTGGGACCGGAGCTGGGCGGACGTCTCCGCGCCGGCCGCAGCCGGAACGACCAGATCGCCACGCTCGTGCGGATGTACCTGATCGACCACGCCCGGGTGATCGCCCGCGACCTGCTGCGTGTGATCGATGCCCTCGTGGCGCAGGCGGAGGCGCATCCCGACGCGATCCTGCCCGGTCGCACGCACCTCCAGCACGCGCAGCCGGTGCTGCTCGCCCATCACCTCCAGGCCCACGCCTGGCCGCTGGTGCGCGAGCTCGAGCGCCTCGTCGACTGGCGTCGTCGCGCCGGCGTCTCGCCGTACGGCGGGGGAGCGCTCGCGGGGTCGACCCTGGGCCTGGATCCCGCGCTCGTCGCGACCGAACTGGGTCTCGACCGTCCCGCGGAGAACTCCCTCGACGGCACCGCCGCGCGGGACGTCGTGGCGGAGTTCGCGTTCATCGCGGCGATGACGGGGGTCGACCTCTCCCGCCTGTCCGAGGAGATCATCCTCTGGAACACCCGCGAGTTCGGCTTCGTCACCCTCGACGACGGCTTCTCCACGGGTTCCAGCATCATGCCGCAGAAGAAGAATCCGGACATCGCCGAGCTCGCGCGCGGCAAGTCCGGGCGTCTCATCGGCAACCTGTCTGGCCTGCTGGCGACCCTCAAGGGCCTGCCCCTCGCGTACAACCGTGATCTGCAGGAGGACAAGGAGCCGGTCTTCGATTCGGTGCAGACGCTCGAGGTCGTGCTGCCGGCGTTCGCCGGGATGATCGCGACGCTGCGTTTCCACACGGAGCGCATGGCCGATCTCGCCCCCCAGGGGTTCTCGCTGGCCACCGATGTCGCCGAGTGGTTGGTGAAGCGGCGCGTGCCGTTCCGCGACGCCCACGAGATCTCCGGCGCGCTCGTCCGTGCCTGCGAGGAGCAGGGGATCGGGCTGGAGGACGCCTCCGACGAGCTGCTGCTGTCGGTGTCGCCGCACCTCGTCCCCGAGGTCCGCGAGGTGCTCACGATCGAGGGCTCTGTCGCGTCGCGCACGGGTGTCGGCGGAACCGCTCCGGAGCGGGTCGCCGAGCAGCGCGCCGAGCTCATCGCCCGTGCCCAGGCGGCCGCACACGCGCTCGGTCTGTAACCGTGGGGCGGCCGGCCCGGGCGTGCGACCTCAGTGCAGGTCGCTGTCGGCGGCCGACCGCTCCCATCGGAGGAAGCGCACGGTGAGACCGGCGCGGGTGGGGGCGGCCAGGAAGGGCCCGGCGGAGACGGCGGCGTCGCCGTCGAAGGGGGCGACCCTGACCAGGCGCCAGGGGCCGTCGTCCGCGCGGGCGCGCACGATCATCGCGTCCGACCAGCGGCTGACCCGGACCGTGATCTCGCTGTCGCGCCAGTCGTCGACGTAGCCGACCGACCAGTCCGAGCGGCCGGCGGTCACGACGGCGCCCAGACCGAGGTGCCCGTCGGCGAACTCCACCCCGGCTTTGATCCAGTGCTCGTCGTCCGCGCGGACGAAGAGTCCCGCCTGGTCGAACTGCCCCTCCCACGGCGCGCGGAAGGCCACCTCGATGGCCTCGCCGACCGCGAGCGGCGCGAGCAGCGCGTGCTCGGTGTCGTGGACGAAGCCGTAGGCGGTGTGTCGCCAGGCGTCGCTGCCCTCGACGGCGGTGGCGTCGAGGTGCCCGTCGATGCGGGCCGTGGCGGGCGCGTGGGTCCACGTACCGTCGGACCAGGGGATCATGCGTAAATCGAGCATATTTCCTATCTATAGCCATAAAAGGCATAACTCGCGAATATTCGTGTTACGGTTATCCCATGGTCATCGCCGTGATCGCCGACATCGTGGGCTCCCGGGAGCTCGGAGACCGGAGCGCCGCACAGCGTGCGCTGGACGAGACCATCGCTCAGGTCGAACGGGACCGCCCGCTGGCGGTCCAGCCGCTCACGCCCACGGTAGGGGACGAGCAGCAGGGCGTCTACCGGGAGCTTCCCGACGCGCTCCTCTCGCTCCTCATGGTCCAGCTCCGGCTCCCCGAGGGGCTCGCCTTCCGCTTCGGCATCGGGATCGGCGAGGTCCGTCCCGTGCCGTCCGTGCACGGAGAGCTCGCCGACGGTCCCGGCTGGTACGCGGCCCGCGCGGCGATCGAGACCGTGCATGCACGGGAACAGCGCGCCGTGCCGAGGACCCGCACCTGGATTGTCGGAGCCCCGGGTCAGGATGAGGTCATGGAGACCGTGATCGCCGTGTCCAACGCCTACGTGCTCGCGCGCGACGAGCTCGTCGGGGCGATGAGCGAGCGCGAGCGCCACCTCACGTACGGGCGGCTGATCGGCCGGTCCCAGCAGGAGCTCGCTGCCGAGGAGGGCATCTCGCAGCCCAGCGTGTCCAAGTCGCTGCGGAGCGCCGGAGCCGCCGCGCTCATCGAAGGAGTGGCCGCGCTCCGGGGGGAGTCCGCATGATCCTCGCGGGCTTCGTCCTCCTCGCCGTCGGCGCGACCGACCTCGTCCGGCAGTTCGTGCCGCGACGGTGGGTCGGGTACGTCGTCGCCGCGGCCGTGATCCTCCTCCTCGGCATCGGCGGAGACGCGCTGCTGCCCGCGCTCCTGGGGCTCGGCGTCGGAGCACTGTGGGTCTGGAGCATGCCGGAGGTGGGGCCGTCCAGGGCCGGATTCTGGCCCGCGGTCGCGTTGGCCGCGCTCAGCATCGGCGCCGTGCTCTGGGGCGGAGCCCGCGACACCGGCGGTCTCATCGGTGAGATCTGGACGCTCCGCTCGCCCTTCGGGGAGGTCCCATTCGACCTCGTCGTGCTCGCGCTCGGAGCCGGCGTCTTCCTGCTCGAATCCGCCAACCTCGTCGTCCGCGCTGCTCTCGACGGCGAGCACACCTGGCGCCCGACGGAGGTCTCGGCTCCGGAGTCTCTTCCCGACGCGTCGTCGGACCGCGTGTCCGCCGCAGTGAACGCCAGCGAGACCGCCACGGTGTCCGCGGTCACCCCGGCCGATCCGCGCCACGGCTTCAAGGGCGGGAGACTCATCGGCCCGCTGGAACGTGTGCTCGTGATGATCCTCACGCTCGCCGCGGCGTACCCGGTGCTCGCGGCCATGCTCGCCGCCAAGGGCATCGTCCGGTTCCCGGAGATCTCGCGCGACGGGGAGACCGGCGCCCGTGCCGAGTACTTCCTCGTCGGCAGTCTCGTGAGCTGGGTGATCGGTCTCGGTGCCGCGTTCCTCGTCTGGTGGGCGGCGCACAGCTGACACCCCTGCCGGCGACGCAGCGGGACGGTCGCGCGCTGCTAGCCTGGAGCGCGTGTCAACTCCCGCTCTGACGACCGCGCCGCAGGCGATCGACCCCACGTTCGAGAACGTGTGGGACGAGATCGTGTGGCGTGGCCTCGTCCACGTGTCCACCGACCAAGAGGCGCTGCGCGCCCTGCTCGCGGGAGACTCCGTCACGTATTACTGCGGCTTCGACCCGACGGCACCGAGTCTGCATCTCGGGCACCTGGTCCAGCTGCTCCTGCTCCGCCGTCTTCAGCTCGCCGGGCACAAGCCGCTCGGTCTCGTGGGCGGCTCCACCGGCCTGATCGGCGATCCCCGGCCCACTGCGGAGCGCACGCTGAACACCCGCGAGACGGTGGCGGAATGGGTCGATCGTCTGCGCGGCCAGGTCGAGCGGTACCTCAGCTTCGAGGGCGACAACGCCGCCCGCATGGTGAACAACCTCGACTGGACCGCACCGCTCTCGGCGATCGACTTCCTGCGGGAGATCGGCAAGCACTACCGCGTCGGCACGATGCTGAAGAAGGACGCGGTGGCCGCGCGCCTGAACTCCGACGCCGGCATCAGCTACACCGAGTTCAGCTACCAGATCCTGCAGGGGCTCGACTTCCTCGAGCTCTACCGCCAGTACGACTGCGTGCTGCAGACGGGTGGCTCCGACCAGTGGGGCAACCTCACCAGCGGCACCGACCTCATCCACCGGGTCGAAGGGGCGTCGGTCCACGCGATCGGCACGCCGTTGATCACCAACAGCGACGGCACGAAGTTCGGCAAGAGTGAGGGCAATGCGATCTGGATCGACGCGGAGCTCACGAGCCCGTACGCGTTCTACCAGTTCTGGCTCAGCACGGCCGATGCCGACGTGATCGAACGCCTCAAGGTGTTCACGTTCCTGACCAGGGCCGAGATCGAGGAGTACGCCGAGCTCGTCGCGACGGAGCCGTTCCGCCGCGCCGCCCAGAAGCGCCTCGCGCTCGAGGTCGTCGCGACGGTGCACGGCGTGGAGGCGACGGCGGCGGTGATCGCGGCGTCCGAGGCTCTCTTCGGTCAGGGCGACCTCACCGCTCTCGACGCGGCGACCCTGCGCACGGCCCTGGATGAGCTTCCCCACGCGACCGTCGCCGCCGGTACCCCGGTCGTCGACGCGCTCGTCGCGACCGGGCTGGTGTCGAGTCTGTCGGAGGCGCGTCGCGCCATCGCGCAGGGCGGCGTCTCCCTCGACGGCGAGCGGGTGGAGGACGACACCGCGATCGTGCAGGGTACGCTTCCCGGCGGCGTCTCGGTGCTCCGCCGCGGGAAGAAGACGCTCGCCGGCGTCTTCCTCGGCTGACCCCGGCCGCGCATGCCGTTCACTCCGAGTCACGCGATCGTCGCGCTGCCGTTCATGCGCACGCCGCTCGTCCCCGCGGCGATCGCGATCGGAGCGATGACACCGGACATCTCGCTGTTCCTGCGCAACGTCGGCCTCAACTACGGGTTCCTGCACGATCCGGTCAATGTCGTGTGGACGTCGTTGCTCGCGCTGGCGCTGTTCCTGCTGTGGCGCGTCCTGCTGCGCCCGGCGACCCTCGAACTGCTGCCGGGATGGGTGACCGTGCGGTTGCCCGCCGGGTGGGAGGCGAACGGAGTCCGGGCTGCGGTCGAAGCCCTGAGCCGTGACGACCGCTCGCGGTACCGTGCCGCGCGACCGCTGTATCCGTTCCTCCTCCTGGTCTCGGCGATGCTGGGGGTGCTCTCGCACATCCTCTGGGATGCGTTCACGCACGAGTCGCGGTGGGGCGTCGATCTGGTGCCCGCGCTCGCGGACTCGTGGGGTCCGTTCGACGGATACAAGTGGCTGCAGTATGCCTCCAGCGCCCTCGGTCTGCTGGGCCTGGCGATCTGGGCGGCGCTGTGGCTGCGGCGTGCGACACCGCGAGCGGGTGCGCCGCGGATCCTTCCGACGTTCGTGCGGGTCGCCTGGTGGCTCTCGCTGCCGGTGATCCTCGTGGTCGCGTGGGTCGGCGGTCTGCTCGCGTTCGGTCCGCTCTCCGCCGACTTCACGCTGCAGCATCTCGCGTACCGCGTGCTGCCGCCCGCCTGCGCGGTGTGGGGCGTCCTCACCCTGGTCCTCTGCGTGGTCCTCGCCGTGCGACGGCCGCGCCCCGCCGGCTGATCCCGTATCCCGGATGCCTCCCGCGGCGCGGGCCCCGGTTCACCAGCGCGGTGCGTCGGAACCCCAGGCGTGCGGGGCGTCGAAGGTCAGCCCGGGAAGCGCAGGTGCCGCCGTCACGACCGGGACCCCGTCCACGTCGAATCGCGCGAGATGCGCCGACGCGTCGATCTCCGGAGCGCGCACGACATCGGTCGTGCGCGGCAACCCGAGCAGCTCGGCGGCGACGCGGCGCAGCGAGGTGCGCACGATACGCGAGCGCCCGTCGCGCGAACGGAGCAGCCGGGTGAGAGCGGCGGCGAGGAGGTATCCGCTGCTGTGATCCAGCGCCTGGGCGGGGAGGGCGCCCGGCCGTCCGTCGTCGCCCTCGATCATCGCGATTCCGCTCTCCGCCTGGACGAGGCTGTCGAAGCCGGCGCGGTCGGGGTGATCGGTGCCCCACGCGCTGAGCTGTGCGACGACGAGACCAGGGTGCTGCTCGACGAGAGCGTCGGGCGAGAGGCCCAGCCGATCCAGAGCAGCGGGACGATATCCGAGCACGATCGCATCCGCCGACTCCAGGAGGGCCTGCAGTTCGGGGGAGCGGGCGTCGAGAAGAGCCGTGCGCTTGCCATGGCCGGTGTCGAGGTGCTGCCACGGGAGCTCGGGGAGCTGCGGCGGATCGAGACGCAGCACGTCGGCACCTAGAAGAGCGAGAGTCCGTGTGCACACCGGCCCCGCGATCACTCGCGTGAGGTCCAGGACGCGGAGGCCGGCGAGGGGCATACGCGCCGAGGCGCCGCGGGACGGGCTGCGTCGCTCGCCCCGCCGTCCGTCCGCGGGCTCGATGGTCGTGACGTCGAGGAGGGGAGTGCTCCGCAGGGCGAGATCGACGTCCGGGTCCTCGCGGCGCACGGTGACGGCGAGACCACCGGCTTCGGAGATCCGGTCGACGGCCGCCTCGCTCGACAGGGCCGCCACCCCGCGGGCGACCGCTTCCGGACCCGCCGTGTCGGTCAGGCCGAGCGCGCGGCGAAGCGCGCGAGCATGGTGCGGGTAGTTGCCGTGCATCCGGATCCAGCCGTCTGCGCTTTCCCAGAATCCGGAGAGGGGCGCCCACACCGGCGGGGGAGCACCGTCGACCCGCAGGTACCGGTCGCTCCGATAGGCGACGGCCACTCGACGGGGATCGATGGATGCCGGGTCGAGTCCGGCGGCGAGCACGACCGAGGCCACGCTGGCGAGAGCCAGCTCTGCGGTCGCGGTGCGGGACGGGAGCGGCACGGCATCCAGGGTGCGCAGGGCGGCGAGGGCGGGGGCGGATGAGGACTCCGCGCCCAGCTCCCGCCAGACACTGGCCAGCAGGTCGGCAGGGTGAGAGGAAGCGTGCGGGGGCATGGGCGCGATGCTACTCCGGCACCGATCCGGGCGGAAACGACGGCTGACCCGGGAGAATCCTGTCGAGCGGCACATGCGACACGCCCGGGGTGGTGCGCCCGATTTGCCAGACCCCCGGAATCCACGTAACTTATTACTTGTTCGCCCCACAGGGAAGCGGAGAAGCCCCGAGCTTCACCCCCCTCAAGCGGAGAACCACTCCCGATCCACTCTCACTTGAGAGATCCGGCGCTTGCGCCTAGGATGGGAGATCCACCCCTTCTGCGGCTGTCACCGGCTGCGCAGCGGATCCACGATCCGCACGGCGCGCCGATTTGACAAGCGGGTCGGGATGGCTAAGATAGAGAAGTTGCCCTGCGGGCCTGGTCGTGATGGCTGGGTCGTGGGAGCATCCGATCCTTGAGAACTCAACAGCGTGCACTTGTCAAATGCCAAATTATCCTCGTCTAGCTTCGGCTGGGTGAGAATTCCTTTGGATCAAAGACCAACCTCCTTTGTGGGGTTGGCAACGGATAGT
>SNQX01000072.1_pt1 | contig 49598 bp, 42 predicted proteins | sample 2580501 | NCBI WGS metagenome assembly SNQX01 (sample SAMN10953784, study PRJNA522744) | food fermentation metagenome | isolation source: 48-hour incubation of native-enriched microbial consortia from nixtamalized... | place: Mexico | collected 2017-09-24 | reverse complement strand
ACCCCCACGCCGCCGACCCACCCCCTTTCGCGCGCCCCGGCCCCTTGCGCACGTACGCAAGGGGCCGGGAGGAACGCAACGGGGTGGGTCGGCGGCGTGGGGGTTAGCCTGAGGGAGTGACCGAGATCCTCCACGCCCGCGCCGCCCTGCTCGACATGGACGGGACCCTCGTCGACTCGACCGCCGTCGTGGAGCGCCTCTGGCTCGCCTGGGCGGAGCCGCACGGGATCGATCCGGACACCGTGCTCCGCACCGTCCACGGGCGCCAGGGACACCAGAGCATGGCGATCCTGCTCCCCGAGCGCGACCACGCGATCAACCTCCGCGAGAACGAGGTCATGCTCGCGACCGAGGCCTCCGACGTGGACGGTGTGATCGGCATCCCTGGTGCCGAGGACCTGCTCGCCGCGCTGCAGCCGTTCCCGCACGCGGTGGTCACCTCGGCCAACGTCGCCCTCATGACCGCGCGGATGGGCCAGGCCGGGCACACGGTCCCCGAGCTCGCCGTCACGGCGGAGAACGTCTCGGCCTCGAAGCCCGATCCGGAGGGCTTCCTCCTCGCCGCCCGCACCCTCGGCATCGACCCCGCGGACTGCGTCGTGTTCGAGGACTCCGGCGCCGGCATCCAGGCCGCCCACGCCGCGGGCATGCGCGTGATCGGCATCGGCCCGCACGCCGGGGCCCACGCCCCGACCGTGCACATCGACGACCTCACGCACGTCGCCGTGGTCCCGACCGACGACGGCTTCGAGCTCCGCATCGACGGACGCGCGGGCGGGAGCGGCCCCGCCGACTAGGCGGCGGAGCGGTCGGCTGCCGGACGCCGGCGGAGGACCGGCTCGAGCACCGCGGGCGGGTTGTACTGCTGATCGAGACGACCGACATCGGAGCCCGGCGGGACGATCTCGTCGATGCGGTCGAGCAGTTCGTCGCTCAGCGCCACGTCGACCCCCTCCAGCAGGTCGTCGAGCTGCTCCATCGACCGCGGTCCGATCAGCGCGCTGGTCACGCCGGGGTGCGCGATCGCGAAGGCCATCGCGAGGTGCGTCATCCGGATGCCGCTCTCCTCGGACAGGGCGACGACCTGCTCCACCGCGTCGATCCGGCGCTCGTCCTGGTTGTGCCGGAACATGCCCGCCCTGGCGAGATCGGTCTGCTGTCCCTTCCGGAACCGCCCGGTCAGCATGCCGCCGGCGAGCGGGCTCCAGACCAGCGTCCCCAGGCCATAGCGCTGCGCGACCGGCAGGACCTCGCGTTCGATGCCGCGGTTGAGGATCGAGTACGTCGGCTGCTCCGTCCGGAAGCGCTCGAGCCCGCGGCGCTCGGACGTCCACTGCGCCTCGACCTGCATCGACGCGGGGAAGTCGGAGCTGCCGATCGCGCGGACCTTGCCGCTGCGGACGAGATCGGTCAGGGCGGAGAGCGTCTCCTCGAGGTCGACGCCGTCGTCGGGACGGTGCGCCTGGTAGAGGTCGATGTGGTCGGTGCGGAGCCGGCGGAGCGAGTCCTCGACGGCACGCATGATCCAGCGGCGGGAGTTGCCCCGACGGTTGGGGTCGTCGCCCATCGGCCCGTTGAACTTCGTGGCGAGCACGACGTCGTCGCGGCGCCCGACGAGCGCTTTGCCGAGGAGCTCCTCGGACCCGCCCTGCGAGTACCGATCCGCGGTGTCGATGACGTTGATGCCCGCGTCGAGGGCCCGGTGGACGATCCGGATCGAGTCCTGTTCGTCGCCGTTGCCGATGCGGCCGTCCGTGCCGAGCATCATCGCGCCGAGCGCGAAGGGGCTGACCCGGATGCCGGTGCGGCCGAGGGTGCGGTAGTGCATGAGCGGTTCCTTTCGTGGCTGGCATCCCGCCGTCCGGTGTCCTATCGTTGACCGAAGCGGAACGCTCTTCCGGAAGCATACGGAACACTGTTCCGTTTACGCAACCCTCGGAGGATCCATGCGCGCCGACGCCCGCCGCAACACCGACGCCCTCATCGACGCCGCGCGCGAGGTCTTCGCGACCAACGGGGTCGACGCGCCCGCCAGGGCGATCGCGGATCGTGCCGGCGTCGGAGTGGGCACGTTGTACCGTCGATTCCCGCAGCGCTCGGATCTGGTGGTGGCCGTCTTCCGCACCGCCGTGGATGCCACGGAGCAGGCGGCCGCCGAGCTCGCCGCCGCGCACGAGCCCGACGAGGCGCTCGCCCTCTGGCTGCAGCGGTTCACGCAGTTCATCGCGACCAAGCGGGGACTCGCCGCCGCCCTGCACTCCGGCGACCCCGCCTTCGAGGCGCTGCCCGCGTACTTCACCGCCCATCTCGGGGGCGCCCTCGACGGCCTGCTGCGCGCCGCCGAAGCAGCCGGGACCATCCGCGCCGACGTCGACGCCACGCAGCTGCTCTACGCCGCGGCGAACCTCTGCCAGTCCGCAGGGTCGGAGGAGCAGAGCCTGACCCTGGTCGGACTGCTCGTGGACGGCCTCCGCTACCGCGCGACGGCCGCCGCTCAGCCCTGACCCGCCTGACCTGGCGCTACATCCCGGCGTGGTCGAAGGCGATGGTGGGCACGTCGACCACGTGCGACCCGCCGTCCGCCACGATCACGGCACCGGTGATGTACGACGACTCCCCCGACCCCAGGAACCGCACGACGGAGGCGATCTCGGCGGGCCGCGCCGGGCGGCGCAACGGCACGTCGGCGGTGACCGTCGCGTACCCCTCCTCGCGGGAGCCGAGACCGGCGTGCGCCGCGAACTCGTCCATCTCCTCGTCGGCCATCGGCGTCTGCACCCACCCGGGGCAGATCGCGTTGACGCGCACGCCGTGGCGTCCGTAGTCGCGCGCGAGCGTCCGGGTGAGGCCGATGAGGGCGTGCTTGCCGACCGTGTATCCGGCCACCGACGGCCCCGCGAAGAGCCCGGCCAGCGAGGAGACGACCACGATCTGCCCCTTGGCCTCGATCAGCGCCGGCAGCGCCTCTCGTGCCATCACGAACGCGGTGGTGAGGTTGGCGCGGATCGCGGCGTCCCAGCTCGCGTCGTCGGTCTCGGCGACCGGGGAGAACCCGTGTCCCCCGGCGTTCGCGACGAGGACGTCGATCCGGCCGAACCGCGCGAGGATCTCGGCGATCGCGGCCTGCGCCGACGCCGTGTCCGCCGCGTCCGCGACGACGGGGAAGGCCCCGACGGCCCGCTCGACCTCGTGCAGCGGCTCGGGGCGGCGGCCCACCACGACGACGTGCGCCCCTTCGGCCGCGAACCGCTCCGCGACCGCCGCGCCGATGCCCGTGCCGCCTCCGGTGATGACGACGACGCGTCCGGAGACGCTCGATCCGACCACGGTTGCCATGTGTGCTCCTGTGTGTTCTGCGCGCGTGCGCGGTGGGGCCGGACGCGGGCGCGTCAGGCGGGGAATCCCGACCGGGCGGTGTACCCGAAGTCGCTGAGGAGGGTGGTGCCGTTGACCGCCCGGCTCCGCGGGGAGAGCAGGTAGACGACGTGCGCGGCGACCTCGTCGGCGCTCTGCACCGGGAAGGCGGGCTCGTCGAACGCCGCGGCGCCGAGGTCGCCCCGGCTCATCGGGGTGTCGACGATGGACGGTGACATCGCGTTCACCCGCACCCCGGTGCCGGCGAGGTCGACCGAGAGCGCTCTCCCGAACTGGACGAGCGCGGCCTTCGACGCGGCGTAGGGCGCCATGCCCGGGGAGGCCACGACGGCCGAGTCGCTCGCGAGCAGCACGACAGATCCGGCGGCGGACTCCCGGAGCGCCGGGATCGCGTGCTTGAGCACGAGGAACGCGCCGGTGACGTTGACGGCGAGGACGCGGTTCCACGCCTCCAAGGCGATCTCCTCGATCGGCGTCCCCACCGGGCCGGAGATCCCCGCGCAGCAGACCACCGCGTCGAGACCACCCAGCGCGCGGACACCCGCGTCGACGGCGGCGGCCACCTGCTGCTCGTCCGTGACGTCGGCGGCGAGCCGCACCGGATCGATGCCAGCCTCCCCCGTCGCGTCCCGGAGCGCGGCGGCGTCCCGGTCCAGCAGCGCGACCCGCACCCCCTCGGCCGCGAGCGCCCGGGCGACGGCGCGACCGATGCCGGAGGCAGCCCCCGTGACGAGGGCCGTCGTGCCATCGAGCTGCAGGTCCATCGCATCCTCCGACCGCGGCCCGGCGCCGCGCGGCGCCGACGAGACAGCGGTGTCGTCCCGGTCATCCTGCTCCGCGGGGCGGGGGGGCGCACGCCCGCCGCCGGGGTGTGCGCGGTGGCACCATCGTCCTTCGCTCACGGTCAAGCGTCGGGACGGGGCGACGAGCAGACTCGCTCTATCGACGATTCCCCTCGTCGTCGATGCCGTGTCCGCACGGCCGTCACCCGAGCAAAGGAGCCGACGTGGCAGAGCAGACCTCCGCACCCACGACGCCGCACCACACCTCCCTCCGCCCCGGCGCCCTCGGCGTCGCGGGCATCGTCTTCCTCGTCCTCGCCGCCGTCGCGCCGCTGACCGGGATCGTCGTCGTCGCCTCCCTCGCCATCGCGCTGGGCAACGGCGGCGGCACCCCGATGTCGTTCTTCCTCGTCGCGGCCATCCTGCTGCTGTTCGCGATCGGCTACGCCCAGATGTCGAAGCAGCTCGTGAACGCCGGGGGCTTCTACGCCTTCGTCGTGAAGGGCCTCGGCCGCACCGGCGGACTCGTCGCGGGCCTCATCGCGACGCTCGGCTACAACTTCTTCGTGGTCGGCACGATCGGCACCAGCGGCTTCTTCATGCAGACGATCATCCGCGACCTCACCGGGCTCGACGTGCACTGGCTCGTCTGGGGCCTGCTGTCGATCGTCGTCTGCTTCGTGCTCGCCCGGATCGGCGTCGACTTCAGCTCGAAGGTGCTCGGGGTGTGCCTCGTGCTCGAGGTGCTCATGCTCGTCGTGTTCGACATCTCGGTGCTCGTGCAGACCGGCTACGACGTCGCCGCCTTCAGCCCGGAGGCCGTGTTCTCCGGCTCGCTGCCCATCGGCCTGCTGCTCGCGGCGACCGGCTTCCTCGGCTTCGAGGCCACCGCGCTCTTCAGCGAGGAGGCCAAGCAGCCGCTGCGCACCATCCCACGGGCGACCTACACCTCGATCATCGCGATCGGCGTGATCCTCGGCGTCACGACCTGGGCCGTGGTGAGCGCGACCGGCGTCGCGCAGGCGCAGGCCACGGCGCTGGAGCACCTGCCCACGGGCGACCTCATCTTCTCGCTCTCGCAGCAGTACCTCGGCGGCCCGCTCACGACCGTGATGATGGTGCTGCTCCTGGTGAGCCTGTTCGCGGCGATGCTCGCCTTCCACAACTCGGCCACCCGCTACCTGTACTCGCTGGGTCGCGCGAAGATCCTCCCCCAGGCTCTCGCCCGCACCCGCCCGAACGGCGCCCCGCAGCTCGCGGGCATCGTGCAGGCCGGCTTCGCGGCGATCGTGGCGATCCTGTTCGCCCTCGCCGGGGCCGATCCCATCGTCACGCTCGTGCCCGCGATGCTCGGCTTCGGCACCCTCAGCGTGCTGATCCTGCAGGGGCTCGCGGCGATCTCGATCGTCGTGTACTTCCGGCGCCGGAACGACCCGCGGTGGTGGAGCACGTTCATCGCGCCGGGCATCGGCTTCCTCGGCATCGCGGCCATCTCGATCCTGGCGATCGTGAACTTCAACATCGTGGCCGGCTCCGAGGAGCTCGCGATCCGCCTGATGCCGCTCCTGCTCGTGCTCGCACTGATCGGGGGCATCGTCTACGCCGCATACCTCCGCCGTGCCAAGCCCGCCGTCTACGACGGCCTCGCCACCGACCTGGAGCGGTTCAGCGACCGCTGACGCCCGCGCCGACCCCGTTCTCCGAAGGAAGGAATCCCCATGACGACCCTCAACCCCGCCGACACCTCCACCTGGCTGCCGCTGGAAGGCCTCGCCCCCGGCTTCGACGCCAACAAGGCCCCGCACAGCACCGCCCTCAGCGGTCGCGAGGTCGCCGTCGTCGACGCCCGCGGCACCCGCATCGTCCACCGCTTCGACGACTCGACCGTCGCCTGGGAGTACCAGCCCGGCGCCGAGGACCCCACGGAGGCCGCGTCCGACACCGACGACTACGAGGCGTTCGAGGTCGACGACGAGCTCTACTTCGTGCAGTTCCACCACCGCTACCTCCCGAACGAGGCCGTCTCGCTCGTGCTCGACCTGCGGTACGGTCGCTCCCTCGCGGTGATCTCCGAGATCCTTCCCGCGCCCGAGCAGGGCCGCACCCGGGTGCAGCACCACTTCGCCCCCGGCACCATCGAGGGCGCCGACGTCACCGGCACCGAGGCCGCCCCCACGACCACGCTCATCGGGCGCCGCGTGGAATGGGTCTACAGCGAGGAGCACGCCTACGAGCACGTGTACCTCTCCCCGCGCTGGTACTCGTGGCAGTGCCTGGCCGGTCCGGAGCGCGGGCTCGCCGACACCGACGAGAACAGCGTGTGGGAGGTGCGCCCCGGGATCTACGTCTTCGCGTGGCGCGAGAAGGTGATCCCGTGCGCCTCGGTCACGATCGCCGACCACCGCGACGTGAACGCGATCCGCTCCCACGGCGTGCTGTTCGGTCTGGACGAGACGGGCGAGGTGCCGACGCACTTCACGTTCGGCGCGCACGGCCGCCTGCTGTCGACCATGCACCACACGCCCGCGCTCGAGCCCGCGACCTTCGGAGACGCCTGACATGACCGACGTCGCCGACCTCCTCGTCACCGGCTCCGTGATCCGCACGTCCGACCGGGCTCGCCCGCGCGCCGAGGCCTTCGCCGTGCGCGACGGACGGATCCTCGCCGTCGGCGACCGCGCCGACGTGGAGGCGTTCCGGGGCCGCCGCACGCGGGTCGTCGAGGTCGGCGACGCCGCCGTCTACCCCGGCTTCGTAGACGTGCACAACCACCACGCGCTCGCCGGGCGGACCGAGCTCTTCGAACTGTCACTCGCCCCGTCCCTCACGCTCGACGATATCCTCGACCGGGTGCGGGAGAAGGCGCAGACTCTGCCCGAGGACGCCTGGATCGTCGGCGGCGCCGTGGCCACGACCCTGCTGCCGACCCTCGCGGACACCGCCACCCGGCGGCGGCTGGACGAGGCGGCGGGCGGACGGCCGGTGGCGCTCATGGAAGACTCCCGCCACAACCGCTGGGCCAGCACCCGGGCCCTGGAGCTCGCCGGCATCACGGCGGCCAGCATCCCGGCCTCCGGGGTGACGGTGCTCGACCCGGACGACGGCACCCCCACCGGCGTGCTCCTGGAGGCCGCCGGCATCCCGGTGCAGGAGGCGTACGACCGCAGCGGCGGACTCACCGCGGACCAGCATGCCGCCGCATCCCGGCACGGCATCGAGCTGCTGAACTCCTTCGGGATCACGGCGTTCCAGGACGCGGGGGTCTCTGTCGACATCCTCGCCGCACTCGCCGGGCTCGACCGCGCCGACGAGCTGCACGCCTGGGTGGTCTCCTCGCTCCTCATCAACGACGAGATCTTCGGATTCGACCCCATCGGCTCTCCCCTCCTCGACCGGGGTGAGGATTTCCGCACGCCGCACCATCGCCCGGACTTCGTGAAGATCTTCCTCGACGGCGTGCCGCCCGCCCGCACCGCCTCCTTCCTCGACCCGTATCCGGCCGACCCGGTGCACGGCGCGCACTTCCACGGCGAGACGACCATGACCCTCGACGAGCTCACCGGCTGGCTGCGGGCCGTCGCGGCCCGCGGTCTCGGGGCCAAGGTGCACTGCACTGGCGACGGGTCGGCACGCCTCGTGCTCGACGCGACCGCGCGCGTGCGCGCGGAGGGCTTCACGACGCCGGTGCAGATCGCGCACGGGCAGTTCCTCGCGGAGAGCGACATCCCCCGCCTGGCGGCCCTCGACGTCTCCGCCGACATCTCCCCGTTCATCTGGTACCCGGGCGTCATCCCTCAGGCGCTGGCGGACGTGCTGGGAGAGCGGGCCGAGCACTCGCAGCCCAACCGCGCCCTCCTCGACGCCGGAGCCCTCGTGGCCGGCGGCTCGGACTGGCCGGTGAGCGAGTCGCCGAACACGCTCGAAGGCCTGCAGGGGCTGGTGACACGCGCCGATCCGCTCGGTCGGGCCGCGGGCACGCTGTGGCCGGAGCAGGCGATCTCCGCCGAGGAGGCGCTGGAGGTCTTCACGATCAACGCCGCGACGGCGATGGGGCTCGGCGCGGAGACCGGTTCCCTGACCCCCGGCAAGTCCGCCGACTTCGTGATCCTGGAACGGGACGCGATCGGCGGACCGGCGGAGGAGATCGTGCACACCGAGGTCGTCTCGACGTGGTTCGCCGGGCGCACGGTGCACGAGCGCTGAGCGCGCTGCGCCGTACGATGGGCGCATGCGCCGCTTCCCCGCCTCCGTCTACCGGGTCGGGGACGAGCCCGATCCCCGGTTCTCCCTCGCCAACGAGCGCACGTTCCTGGCGTGGACCCGGACCGGCCTGGCCCTGATCGCGGGGGGCGTCGCGCTCGAGGTCCTCGGCCTCGACCTGCACCCCGGCTTCCGGCTGGCCGCCTCGCTGCTGCTGATGGTCGCCGGCACGGCCGTGGCGCCGCTCGCCTGGTTCGAGTGGATGCGGGCCGAACGTGCCCTCCGGCAGGGACGACCGCTGCCCGGCGCGCTGTCGGCGGTGGTGCTCGCCGTGGCTGTCGTGACGACGGGGCTGCTCGTCCTCGCCGGGGTGCTGTGGCGCTGAACGAGGCCTGCCGATGACCGCCCCCGATACCCCGGTGCCCGACGCCCCGGCGTCCGATCTGTACGATCCCGGGCTGCAGCCGGAGCGGACGGAGCTGGCCTGGCGGCGCACGGCCCTCGCGATCGCGGTCGGCTCACTGCTGTCGCTGCGGGTGTTCCCCCTCGTGCTGCCGAGCGGCGCCGAGGGGTGGGGGCTCGTGCCGGGCGTGCTGGGCGTCGGCACCGCGGCACTGCTCTGGATCGCCGCGCGCCGTCGGCAGCGCCGGACGACCGCGGTGCTCACCGCCCGGGCGCGCGGACCGCTGCCGGGCGGCGGACTCCCGCTCGTGCTGACGGTGTTCGCGACCGGCTTCGGTCTCGTCGCCCTCGTGCTTGTGACCGTGACGCTGCTCACCCGCTGACGGACAGGAGCGCGGGGCGAACGCGACAGATGCCGTGATCGCCCCGCGTCCCCTCGCCGCCCTCCCTCAGTCCGCGAGAAGGAACCGCGCGCCGCGTTCGCCGATCATGGCCGCGGGCGCGTTGGTGTTGCCGGTGGGCACGGTCGGCATGACCGAGGCGTCGATCACCCGGAGACCGTCGATCCCGCGCACCCGGAGCTGCGGGTCGACCACCGACTCCGGGTCGGAACCCATGCGGCAGGTGCTGACCTGGTGGTGATAGGTGATGGCCGTGCGGCGCACCCACTCCTCCACGTCGTCGTCCGCCACGTCCGGCCCGGGGTAGACCTCGACCGCTCTCCACTCCTCGGCGAGCGCGGGCTGCGTGCCGATGCGGCGACACTGGCGCACGGAGGCCGCGAGGGCGTCGGCGTCTCGCTGATCCTCCAGCGCCGCCAGGTCGATGTGCGGCAGGTCGTCGAGGCCGGGACCCGTGAGCCGCAGCTCGCCGCGACTGTACGGCGTCACCAGGCCCGCCATGAGCGTGAACCCGTCGGTGCCCTTCGGCTCCAGGTCGCCCCACATGGGCACGGAGAAGTGGATGGGCTGGGTGTCCGGCTGCGCGAGGCCGTCGCGGCTCCGCCAGAACAGGTGGCTCTGCGTGACGGATACCCCCGGCTGCGGCGGGCCGACGGGCTTCTTTTCGGTCGCGAAGACCACCGGGGAGAGGAGGTGGTCGTGCAGGTTCTTCCCCACACCGGGGGCGTCGAGCACGACGGGGATGCCGAGGGCACTCAGCTCGTCGGCGGGACCGATGCCCGAGCGGAGCAGGATGACAGGAGTGCCGAGCGCTCCCGCCGAGAGGATGACCTCGTCCGCGAACACCTCCTCGGCGTCGTCGCCCTCCCCCAGCCGGATGCCGACCGCGCGCCCGTCGCGCACGATCACCGAGTGGACGGCGCGACCGGTGAGGATCGTCATCCGGTCGGCGACGGGCTGCGCATAGGCGGTCCAGGTGTTGACGCGCCGGCCGTCTGTGATCGTGACCTGCTCCTGCGAGACCCCGTCGAGCGTGCCCCCGTTGTAGTTCGGGTTACGCGGCAGCCCCTCCTCCACGGCGGCGTCGATGATCGAGGCCTGGATGGGCGCGAGCGCATAGTCGTCGGTCACGGGCAGCAGGTCGTTCTCGATCGCGTCGTAGATCGGCTCGACCTCGGCCCAGCCCCATCCGGTCGCGCCGGCCGCCTCCCACGCGTCGTAGTCGGAGGCCGCGCCGCGCACCCAGATCATGGCGTTCAGCGCGTGCGACCCCCCGGTGACCTTGCCGCGAGGGAGATGCAGCCGACGACCGGCCGCGTGCGGCTGCGGCACGGTGAAGAAGTCCCAGTCCTCGGCGGAGTGCCAGAGCTCGCCCGCCCGCGAGGGGTCGTGGATGGCCGGGTTCGTGTCGTAGCCGCCTGCCTCGACGAGCGTCACCGCGACACCGGCGTCGGTGAGACGCCGCGCGACGATGGCGCCCGACGTACCGGCCCCGACGACGATCGCGGAGCGCACCGCGCCGCTGTTCGCCGCGGTCACGTTCATGCCTTCCGGCCGGGTCCGGAGACGACCTGGGTGACGGCGACGGCCTTGAGCCCCTCGACGCCGAACTCCAGCCCGTAGCCCGAGCTCTTCACGCCGCCGAACGGCACCATCGGGTGCAGCCCGCCGTGCGAGTTGATCCACACCGTGCCGGACTGCATGCGCGCGGCGACGGCACGGGCCTCCTCCGGATCGCCCGCCCACACCGATGCGCCGAGACCCACGTCGAGGGCGTTCGCGAGCGCGAAGGCCTCGTCGACGTCGCTGTACCGGATGACCGGGAGCGCGGGACCGAACTGCTCCTCCTGCACGAGCGCCGCGTCGTTGTCGATGTCGGCGACGATGGTGGGCCGGTAGAACAGCTCGCCGAGCTCGGAGGCCGGCTCTCCACCGGTGACGATCCGGGCGCCGCGGCTCCGCGCATCGTCGACCAAGCGACTGACGATGTCGAACTGCGGCCGGTTCTGCAGCGGCCCGAGCACGTTGCCCTCATCGAGCCCGTTGCCCATCGGCACCTGCGCGGCGATGGCGGCGAGCGCGTCCACGACCTCGTCGTACACGGAGTCGTGCACGTAGAGGCGCTTCATGGCGGCGCAGGTCTGTCCGGTGTTGATGAATGCCCCCCAGAAGAGGTCTTCCGCGATGGCCGATGGATCCGTGCCGGGGAGCACGATGCCCGCGTCGTTGCCGCCCAGTTCGAGCGTGAGGCGGGCGAGGTTGCCCGCGGAGCTCTCGATGATGCGGCGACCGGTCGCGGTCGAGCCGGTGAACATGATCTTGGCGATGTCGGGGTGCGAGGCGAGGCGGGCGCCCACCTCACGGTCTCCGGAGACCCCGATGAGCACATCGGCGGGCAGCACGTCATTCATCACGGCGAGCAGCGCGAGCACGCTCAGCGGGGTGTACTCGCTGGGCTTCGCGACGACCGTGTTGCCCATGCGCAGCGACGGGCCGATCTGCCAGATCGTGATCATGAGCGGCCAGTTCCACGGCCCGATGGCCCCGACCACGCCGGCCGCCTTGTAGACGAGCTCGGCGTGCAGCGTCTCGTCGTCGACGAGCACCTGCGGCTCCAGGACGGTCGTCGCGTTGGTGCGCAGCCAGGCCGAGCAGGCGCCGAGCTCGAACCGCGCGTTAGGGCCGTTCAGCGGCTTGCCCTGCTCCCGCGACAGGAGGTAGGCGAGCCCTTCGGCGTTCGCGTCGATCGCGTCGGCCGCGGCCAGGAGGAGTGCGCTCCGCTTCTCGTGTCCGAGCGCTTCCCACGCGGGCTGCGCGGCCTTCGCGCGGGCGATGGCGTCATCGAGGTCGGAGACCGTGGCCACGGGCGCGCGTCCGATGACCTCCCGCGTCGCGGCGTCGGGGATCTCGCGCCCCTCGCCCTGCGGGGCCTGGATGCGGTCGAGCAGCGCCGCAGCGGCGGACGCCGCGGAATCGGCGGATCCGGAGTCGACGGCTACGGGAACGGCGGAATCGGACATCGGTGTCTCTCCTTCGAGCGGGTCACGGCGCGGACGCCGGTCTTCTTCTCATTCTCGGTCGGCCCGTGCCGCCGTACTTGTCGCGGAGCGCGCCGGAGATGTCCCCGCGCGAAGGATGCGCTCCCGAGCCGGTCCCGCGTGAGCGAATCGGGCCCCCGTCCGGTCCGGGGAGCCGGGAAGCGCCGGGCGCGGCGTGCGCCATCGTCGCCTCGGATCCCACCAGGCCGGCCCTCGCACCTGCGGTACTCCCTCGCGCATGCGGATCTGCCACCCCGAGGTGTCCAGGGTGCGGTGGTGATGCCAGCACAGCGCGACCCCGTTGTCGGTGTGCGTCGGACCCCCGTGCGCGTGCTCCGTGACGTGGTGGATCTCGCACCAGGCGGCGGGGACGTGACATCCGGGGATCAGGCACTCGCCGTCCCGTACGCCGATCGCCCGGCGCTGCGCGGGGGTGAAGATCCGGTCGCTCGACCCGAGCCCGACGATCCTTCCGCCGGCCCCGAGCACGACCCGCTGGACGGTCCCTCCGCACGCCGTGTGCGCGGCCACCCGTGTCGACACCGGCGTATCGACGCCCTCGACCCGCGCCCAGCCGCGCCCGGTGGCATAGTCCTCGGCGCCGACCGTGACCACGAGTGTCGGGGCGGCACCGCCCAGCCGTGGCATGTCGTCGTGCCGGGCGGCGATCCCCAGGGCTGCCGCGAGCGCGTCGTGCTGCTTCTGTGCCCGCGTGCGCCCGTCAACCATCCCGCCGGGGTCGCCGGCCGGGAGCACATCGTCGTCCAAGGACACCGCGGTGTCCCGCCGCTCGGCATCGGAATCCCCGAGTTCCGCGGACGGCACGAAGCGCACGCCGGGAAGCGGCGGCCCGTCGACCTTCGGGTTCAGATACGCGTCCCAGATCCGCTGCAGCTGCCCCGCGACCTCGGGCAGCAGCGCGCCTCGGACCGGGATCACGCCGTCCTTGGCGCGCCCCAGCACGACACCCCGAGCCCGTAGCGCGACGTCTTCCGCAGGCTCCGCGCCGTCGGGGTCGAGGTACTGCACGATCAGCTGCGCCCGCACCCGCAGATCCTCGGCTGTCGGTGCCGGACCGGTCTCGTTCTCGGCGTCACTGTTCTCGGCGCCGTCGCCGCTTTCCTCGCCACGAGCGACCTCGGCCAGATACGCGTCCGCCTCCCAGCGGTCGGCGAGGCGCACGCGAGGGCCGGCCTGCTCGATCGGCCCGGTCGCGACCAACAACCCGGTCACGCCGATCGCCCCGTCGAGGAGGGCCTCGCGCAGCGCCGGCCACCGCGCCGGCAGCCACTCCCCGGAGGAGAGATCGACCTCGCGCCGCACCAACCGCGCGCCCTTCACCAGGCGTGCGGCGGATACGGCGTCCGCACGAAGGACACGCTGCAGCAATTCGTTCATCGAGCGACAGCCGAACCGTCCGCAGAACGCCGGTTCCCCGGACCCCGCCGGACGCGGATCGACGCTCGCGACCGCCTCCACGATCACGGCCTCCACGCGTCGCTGGATTTCACCCGCGACCCGCAGCAGGTCCATCATCGCCCCGGCATCGAGAGCGCCCACGGTGCCCGACTGCAGCACGGCGTCGAGAGCGACGACCGTGTCGTCGAGAACCGCTGCCGGGGTGCTTTCCATACGACGATTCAACCGAGGGCCACCGACATTGCGAGACCTGATTACCCCTGTTCAGAGGGATATTCCAGTACGCACGGAGGAGTCCTCCTGCAGACGAATCGACCCGTGATCAACCCTCCACATCACCCAGCATCCGCCCCCGACGGCCCCCATCTCCGGAGAGGACATCACGCCCGGTCGAAGTCCTCGAAGATCAGGATCGTCCGCGTCGAGCGGATCGACGGGATCGCCTGGATGTCCTCCAGCACGATGCGGCGCAGGTCGCGCGCGTCGTTGGCACGCACGAGCAGCAGCACGTCGAAGTCGCCGCCGACGAGCGCCATGTGCTCGATCTCCGGGATCGCCCGGAGCCGCGCGCTCACCTCCTGCCACGTGGCCTGTTCGATGGCGAGGGTCACGTACGCGCTCGCGTGATGCCCCAGCAGCACGGGGTCGGTGCGCACGGTGTACCCCGTGATCACCCCGGCGTCGGTGAGGCGCTTGATGCGGGCATGCGCCCCCGCGCGGGAGATGTGCACCGCTTCGGCGATCGCGGTCATGGACGCCCGCGCATCCCGCCGCAGCTCCGCGAGGATCGCGCGATCCGTCTCGTCCAGCGCCGCCATGGCACCCCTCTCCCGCCCGGGAAATCCTGACATTTCGGAAGCCATTGTGGCACGTCGCGAGCAATCGTCCACGATCCCGCGACGGATCTTGGATGACTGTCGTACGCGCGGCATGCTGTCCTCATCGAGTTCGGCAAGGAAGGCGGACGGATGCACCCCCACGACATGCTCCCGCGAGACATCGCGGTACGACTGATCGCCGAGGACGGGACCGCCCTCCCCGACGAGGCCTACGCGCTCCCCGCCGCCGACGTCCTGCTGGCGGCCTACCGGGGTCTCGTCGAAGGCCGTCGCATCAACGATCAGGCCGGCGCGCTCGTGCGCCAGGGACGCCTCGCGGTCTACCCCTCCTCGCACGGCCAGGAGGCCTGCCAGGTGGCCGCGGCGATGGTGCTCGGCGACACCGACTGGCTCTTCCCCACCTACCGCGACTCGGTCGCCGTGATCGCCCGGGGCGTCGAGCCTGCCGAGGCGATGGTGCTCCTCAAGGGCGACTGGCACTCCGGCTACGACGTACGGGCGCACCGCGTCGCCCCGCAGGCCACCCCGCTCGCGACCCAGCTGCTGCATGCGGTCGGCTTCGCACAGGCGGCGAAGCACCGCGGCGAGGACACCGTGGTGCTCGCGCTCTGCGGCGACGGCGCGACGAGCGAGGGCGACTTCCACGAGGCGATGAACTTCGCCGCCGTCTTCCACGTCCCGGTCGTGTTCTTCGTGCAGAACAACGAGTTCGCGATCTCGGTCCCCCTCTCCCGGCAGACCGCCGCGCCCTCCCTCGCCCACAAGGCGGTCGGCTACGGCATGCCGGGGCAGCGCGTCGACGGCAACGACGTGGCCGCGGTCCTCGCGGTGCTCACGGAGGCCGTCGACCGCGCCCGCGCCGGGGGCGGCCCCTCCCTCGTCGAGGCGCACACCTACCGCATGCAGGCGCACACCAACGCCGATGACGACACCCGCTACCGCGAACGCGAGGAGGTGCAGGCCTGGCTCGCCCGCGATCCGCTGCTCCGCCTGCGCGCGCACCTCACGGCGACGGGGACGCTGGACGACGAGGCAGAGTCGCGCTTCGCCGCAGGCGCGGAGGAGATCGCCGCCGCCATGCGCACCGCCCTGAACACCGACGCGGACCTCGACCCGGAAGACCTCTTCCGCTTCGTGACCGCGACCCGCTCGCCGCAGCGTGAGGAGCAGTGGCAGCTCCTCCGGGACGAGATCGCCCGCTCCCACCCCGCCGAGACGATGACGACCGGAGGCCCCCGATGACCATCGCCGAGCACGAGACGCCGGTCGCGGCGCACACCAGCACCACCACGACCATGACCATGGCCGCCGCCCTCAACCGCGCCCTCGCCGACGCCCTCGCCGCCGACCCCGACGTGGTCGTGTTCGGCGAGGATGTGGGAGCCCTCGGCGGCGTGTTCCGCATCACCGACGGGCTCACCGCCCGCTTCGGCGAGGACCGCTGCTTCGACACCCCGCTCGCGGAGTCCGGCATCATCGGCACCGCCGTCGGCATGGCGATGAACGGGATGCGCCCCGTGGTCGAGATGCAGTTCGACGCCTTCGCCCTCCCCGCCTTCGAGCAGATCGTCAGCCACGTGGCGAAGCTCGGCAACCGCACCCGCGGCGGGATGCGCATGCCGCTCGTGATCCGAATCCCGTTCGGGGGCGGCATCGGGGGCGTGGAGCATCACTGCGACTCGTCCGAGGCGTACTACGCGCACACGCCCGGCCTCACCGTCGTAAGTCCGTCCACCCCGCAGGACGCCTACTCGCTGCTCCGGGCGGCCATCGCCTCGCCGGACCCGGTGGTCTTCCTCGAGCCCAAGAAGCTCTACTGGTCGAAGGGCGAGGTCGACACTGCGGTGACGGCGGAGATCGGCTCGGCGCGCATCGCCAGGGAGGGCACCGACGTGACACTCCTCGCGTACGGGGCCTCCGTGCCGCTCGCGCTGGAGGCGGCGGAGGTCGCCGCGGGCGAAGGGCGCAGCGTGCAGGTGGTCGACGTGCGCTCCCTGTCCCCCTTCGACGACGAGACGGTCACCGCGGCGGTGCGCTCCACGGGACGCGCGGTCGTGATCGCCGAGGCGCCGGGATTCGTCAGCGTGGCCTCCGAGATCCAGGCGCGGGTGTTCGAGCGCTGCTTCGAGTACCTGGAGGCCCCCGTGCGACGGGTGACCGGGTTCGACACCCCGTACGCACCGCCCAAGTTCGAGCACTGGTACCTGCCGGACGTCGATCGCGTGCTCGACGCGATCGACACGCTGCACTGGGAGGACGACGCATGAGCACGCCTGTGAAGACCGCGACCCGCGTGTTCCGCCTCCCCGACCTCGGCGAGGGACTCACCGAGGCCGGCCTCGTGCAGTGGCTGGTGTCCGTCGGCGACAGCATCGCGACCGATCAGGCCATCGCCGAGGTCGAGACCGCGAAGAGCGTCGTCGAACTGCCCTCGCCGTTCGCCGGCGTCGTGACGGCGCTGCACGGCACGCCCGGCGACACGATCGATGTCGGCGCCCCGGTGCTGGAGGTCGCCGACCCCGGCAGCGAGGAGACCGCATCCGCGCCGAAGGCCCCTGCCGCGCCGCCCGAGCACGAGGCGTACCGGCAGGAGGAGCGGGCGGGGTCGGGCAACGTCCTCATCGGGTACGGCACCTCGGCCTCCTCCGCGACGGGGCGGCGCCGTCGCCCCGCGGCGCCACGCCCCGCTCCGGCGCCCGCCTCGACAGCGCCCGCACCGGCAGCACCCGCCTCGACCGCTCCGGAGTCCCCCGCATCCGCCTCCCGCGAGCCCGCGCGTCCCGCGCCGGTCGCCGTGCGGTCGCCGCTCGTTCGGCGCCTCGCCCGCGACCTGGGCCTCGACGTGTACGCGATCGCCGCCACCGGAGCGGACGGGGCGATCACCCGCGCCGACGTGCTGCGCGCCGCCGTGGACCACGCCGTGGACGGCGTCGCGACCCCGACGCCGACCTCCGCGACCGCTCCCACCGGCGAGATCGACGGCCTCCCGGTCCGCAGCCGCGAGCGCCTGTCCCCGCTGCGCCGTACCGTGAGCGCCCGGCTCGCCCGCAGCCGCTCCGAGATCCCCGAGGCCACCGTGTGGGTCGACGTCGACGCCACCGAGCTCTGGGACCTCCGCGGGCGGATGGCTCCCGAGGGCGCGAAGGCCCCGTCGATCACGGCGCTCCTCGCGCGGTTCGTGCTGCTCGCACTGGAGGACTACCCGGTCCTCGCCTCGCGGCTCAGCGACGACGGCTCCGAGTTGATCTCGTTCGACGGCGTGAACCTCGGCGTCGCGGCCGACACCGAACGCGGCCTCCTCGTCCCGGTCGTCCCGCACGCGCACCGGCTCACGGTCGCCGACCTCGACGCCGCCCTGCGCGAGCTCGCGGCCACCGCGCGCGCCGGCACGCTGCCGCCCGAGCGGCTCCGCGGATCGACCTTCACGCTCAACAACTACGGCGGGCTCGGCGTCGACGGCTCCGCGGCGATCATCAATCACCCCGACGTCGCGATCCTCGGCATCGGCCGGATCATCGAGCGGCCCTGGGTCGTGGACGGGGCGATCGTGCCGCGTCGCATCGTCCAGCTCTCGCTCGTGTTCGACCACCGCGTCTGCGACGGCGGGTATGCGGCCGGATTCCTCCGCCGCGTGGTGGAGCTCATCGAGCATCCGCTCCGCGCCTTCGGGCGGGTCTGAGCTCGACCCGGCCGGCGAACCCTCGTGGGCGGAGCGCCGATACGCTACGCTCGGCGATTACTGACCGATCATTCGGTAAGTCATCGCCGACGTACCCGCGTCGGCGCTCCCCCTCGCAGAACAACGGAGTTCGCATGACCTCAGCCACCGCAGCCGCCTCGTCGACCAGAAGGATGCCCGCCGAGGAGCGGCGCGTCCTCGCCGGCACCCTCGTGGGGACGTCGATCGAGTGGTACGACTTCTTCATCTACGCCCAGGCGGCGGGCCTCGTGCTCGCCCCGCTCTTCCTCGCTCCCATCGCGGAGTCGAGCCCCGGGCTCGCCCAGGTGCTCTCGTTCGCGACCATCGGCATCTCGTTCCTGTTCCGCCCGCTCGGCGCGATCGTCGCCGGACACCTCGGCGACAAGCTCGGCCGGAAGAAGATGCTCGTCTTCACCCTCGTGATGATGGGACTGTCCACCTCCCTCATCGGCCTGCTGCCCACGTACGCCGCCATCGGCGTCGCCGCCCCGATCCTCCTGATCCTCCTGCGCATCCTGCAGGGCTTCTCCGCCGGCGGCGAATGGGGCGGCGCGGCGCTCATGGCCGTCGAGCACGCCCCGACGGCGCGACGCGGCCTGTTCGGCGCGTTCCCGCAGATCGGCGTGCCGGTCGGCATGATCCTCGCCACCTTCACCCTCTGGGCCCTCACGAGCTCGATGTCCCCCGAGGCCTTCCTCGAGTGGGGCTGGCGCATCCCGTTCCTGCTCTCGATCGTGCTCATCGCGGTCGGCTACGTGATCCGTCGCGCGGTCGACGAGAGCCCCGTGTTCGAAGACCTGCGTCGCCGCCGCAAGGAGGCCTCGGCGCCGCTCGGGCAGCTCTTCCGGGCGCACACGAAGCAGGTCGTGCTCACAGCCGTCATCTTCATCGCCAACAACGCCGCGGGATACCTGCTGATCGCGTTCTTCGCGACGTACGCCGTCACGGCTCTCGGCATGGAGCGCCCGCCGGTGCTGCTGGCGACCACGCTCGCCTCGTTCGGCTGGCTGATCTTCACACTGTGGGGCGGCGCGCTGTCCGACCGCCTCGGCCGCATCCGCACGTTCCAGATCGGGTACGTCGCCCTCGCGGTGTGGGCCATCCCGATGTGGTTCCTCATCGACACCGCGAACATCGTCTGGTACTTCGTCGCCCTGTTCGTCATGACGTTCGCGCTCGGGCTCTCGTACGGCCCGCAGGCGGCGCTGTACGCCGAGATGTTCCCTGCGAACGTGCGCTACTCGGGTGTCTCGATCGGCTATGCCCTCGGCGCCATCCTCGGCGGGGCGTTCGCACCGATGATCGCGGAGGCGCTGCTGAACCAGTTCCACGCCGCGTGGACGATCGGCGTCTACATCGCGGTCGCGTCGATCATCTCGCTCATCGGCGTCTCGCTGGTGAAGGAGACGAAGGGCGTGGATCTCAGCGTCTGACTCCTGGTCCGGGATCGCGGCCGGCCGTGCGCCTGTGCCATAATTACCTTACGATCGGTCAGTAATTCGCGACCGGCCGCTCCCGGACCACACCAGGACGACGAAGTCAGGAGATCCGCATGCCAGAGGCCTACCTCGTCGGAGGGGTCCGCACCCCGGTCGGCCGCTACGGCGGCACCCTCTCCGCCGTCCGTCCCGACGACCTCGCGGCGCTCGTCGTCGGCGAGGCCGTGCGCCGCGCCGGGCTCGACCCGGCGCGTACGGAGCTGGACGAGGTCATCCTCGGCGCCGCCAACCAGGCCGGAGAGGACAACCGGAACGTCGCCCGGATGGCGGTGCTCCTCGCCGGTCTCCCCGACACCGTGCCGGGCATCACGGTCAACCGGCTGTGCGCCTCCGGGATGTCCGCGGTCACCATGGCCGCACAGGCGATCCGCGCGGGCGACGCCGATCTCCTCGTCGCCGGCGGCGTCGAGTCCATGACCCGCGCCCCCTGGGTGCAGGCCAAGCCGGAGAAGGCGTGGGCGAAGCCCGGAGCCGCCTTCGACACCTCGATCGGCTGGCGCTTCCCGAACCCGCGGCTCGCCGCGCGGGACAAGGCCACCTTCACGATGCCGGAGACGGCGGAGGAGGTCGCCCGCGTCGACGGCATCACCCGCGCCGAGGCCGACGCCTTCGCCGTCCGCTCGCAGCAGCGCGCCGCCGCCGCGATCGCCGCCGGCCGCTTCGCCCCGGAGATCGTCGGCGTTCCCGTCCGCGACGGCGAGGTGCTCGTCGACGAGGGGCCGCGCCCGGATACCACCCTCGAGGTGCTCGCGCGCCTCCGTCCCGTCGTGGCCGGCGGAGAGGTCGTCACGGCCGGCAACTCCAGCGCCCTCAACGACGGCGCCTCGGCCGTGCTCGTGGCGAGCGCCGAAGCCGTCGAGCGCCACGGACTGACGCCCCGCGCCCGGATCGTCATCGGCACCTCCGCCGCGCTGGCTCCGGAGATCATGGGACTCGGACCGGTCCCCGCGACGGAGAAGGCGCTGCGCCGTTCGGGGCTCTCCCTCGACGACATCGGCGCCGTGGAGCTCAACGAGGCGTTCGCCTCGCAGTCGCTCGCCTGCATCCGGCGGCTCGGCCTCGACGAGGACCGCGTGAACGCCGACGGCGGCGCCATCGCTCTCGGCCACCCGCTCGGCTCGTCCGGCTCGCGCCTGCTCGTGACGCTGATGGGACGCATGGAGCGCGAGGACTCCCGCTACGGCCTCGCCACGATGTGCGTCGGCGTCGGCCAGGGCGCGGCCGTGATCCTGGAGAAGGTGTGAGCGGCGCGGACGAGCCGCTGCTCGTCACCCGCACCGCGGACCGCGTCGTCGCGACCCTGAACCGTCCGCACAAGCGCAACGCGATCGACCAGGCCACGATCGACGCCCTGCACGCGCTGTGCGCCGAGCTGGAGGAGACGCCGCGCACGCTCATCCTCACCGGCGCCGACGGGGTGTTCGCGGCGGGCGCCGACATCGCCGAGCTCCGGGACCGTCGCGCCGACGACGCCCGCCGCGGCATCAACGCCCACGCGTTCGTCCGCGTCGCGGAGCTGCCGATGCCCGTGATCGCCGCGATTGACGGCTACGCGCTCGGCGGTGGCGCGGAACTCGCGTATGCCGCCGATATCCGCCTCGCGACGCCGACGCTGAAGATCGGCAACCCGGAGACCGGCCTGGGCATCCTCGCCGCGGCGGGAGCGAGCTGGCGCCTCAAGGAGATCGTGGGCGACGCCCGCGCCATCGAGCTGCTGTTGACCGGCCGCACGGTGCACGCCGAGGAGGCCCTCCGCATCGGTCTCGTCTCCTCGCTGCACGAGGTCGCCGACCTCCTCGACGCCGCCCATGCGGTCGCCGACCGCATCGCCCGCAACGACCCCGCGGCGACCGTCGCGACCAAGCGGGTGTTCCGGGCGCCGCGCGACCAGCACCCCGCGGTCGACCTCGAGGAGCAGGCCACGCTGTTCGAGAGCCCGGAGAAGCACCGCCGCATGACCGCCTTCCTGGAACGGAGAGACCGATGAGCACGCCCTCCTCCCCCGAAGCCGCAGCGCCGGCCCGCGTCGGCGTGCTCGGCGGCGGACGCATGGGCGCGGGCATCGCCCACGCCTTCCTCCTCGCCGGATCCCCCGTGACCGTCGTCGAGCGGGACGACGACGCCGCCGCGGCCGCCGCCGCCCGCGTGCTCGGGTCGATCGACGCCTCGCTCTCCCGCGGCACGGCGATCGAGACCACCGACGCGTATCGCGCCCGGTTCGCGACCGGGACCGACGCCGCCCTGTTCGCGGACTGCACCCTCGTCATCGAGGCCGTCCCGGAGGAGCTGTCGCTCAAGATCGACGCCCTCACCCGCGTCGAGCGCCACCTCGCCGACGATGCGGCCCTCGCGTCCAACACCTCGTCCATCTCGATCGACGAGCTCGCGGCGGTGCTCGACCGCCCCGAGCGCTTCCTCGGGATGCACTTCTTCAACCCGGTGCCCGCCTCGACCCTCGTGGAAGTGGTGCGTGGCGGCGCGACCGCGGAGACTCTCGTCGCGGACGCGGCCTCCTGGGTCCGCGCGCTGGGGAAGACGCCCATCGTCGTCGCCGACGCCCCGGGTTTCGCGTCGTCCCGCCTCGGCGTCGCCCTCGGCCTCGAGGCGATCCGGATGCTCGAGGACGGCGTCGCCTCCGCCGCCGACATCGACGCGGCCATGACCTTGGGCTACAAGCACCCGGTGGGACCGCTCCGGCTCACCGACATCGTCGGGCTGGACGTCCGGCTCGGCATCGCCGAGTACCTCGCGGCGCAGCTCGGCTCGCGCTTCGAACCCCCGGCCCTGCTGCGCCGCCTCGTCGCGGAGGGGCACCTCGGCCGCAAGAGCGGACGCGGCTTCTACGAATGGGACGACTGATGAAGGGAACCCCGATGACCGAGATCCTCCCCAGCTACGTGCAGGGCTCCTGGTGGACGCCCGCCTCCGACGCGGACGCCACCGCGGTGCGCGACGCCTCGACCGGGGAGACGGTGGCCCGCGTCTCCACCGCCGGCCTCGACCTCGGCGCGGCGCTCGACTACGCCCGCACCACCGGCCAGGCCGCGCTCGGGGAGCTCACATTCCACCAGCGCGCCGTGCTGCTCAAGCAGCTCGCGCTCGCGCTGACCGCCCGCAAGGAGGAGCTGTACGCGCTCTCCAGCCGCACCGGCGCCACCGCGCAGGACTCCTGGGTCGACATCGACGGCGGCATCGGCGTGCTCTTCGCGTACTCCAGCAAGGGCCGCCGCGAGCTGCCGAACGCGAAGGTCTACGTCGACGGCGCCGTAGAGAACCTGTCGCGGGACGGCTCCTTCCTCGGTCGGCACATCTACACCCGGCTGCCCGGGGTGGCGGTGCAGATCAACGCCTTCAACTTCCCCGTGTGGGGCTCGCTGGAGAAGTTCGCGCCGGCCTTCCTCGCCGGTGTCCCCACGGTCGTGAAGCCCGCCACCCCCACCGGCTACCTCACCGAGGCCATGGTGCGCGTGATGGTCGAGTCCGGACTGCTGCCCGAGGGGTCGCTGCAGCTCGTCTCCGGCAGCGTGCCCGACCTCTTCGAGCACCTCCGCCTGGGCGACCTCGTCGCGTTCACCGGCTCAGCGTCGACGGCGGAGCGGCTGCGGGCGCACGACGCGGTGCAGACCGACGGGGTCCGCTTCACCAGCGAGACCGACTCGATCAACGCCTCGGTGCTCGGCACGGATGCGGCCTCCGGCACGCCGGAGTTCGACGCCTACGTGAAGCAGCTCGTCGCGGAGATGACGTCGAAGGCCGGGCAGAAGTGCACCGCGATCCGGCGGGCGATCGTGCCCGAGGACGCGGTGGACGACGTGATCGCCGCGGTGCGCGACCGGCTCGCGGCGCGGATCGTCGTGGGCGACCCGCGCGCCGAGGGCGTGACGATGGGACCGCTCGCCTCCACGGCCCAGCGCGACGAGGTGCTCCGGCAGGTGGCGCGACTCCGCGAGGGCGGGGGCGAGCTCGTGATCGGCTCCCCGGAGACGCCGACGGTCCGCCGTGCGGACGGCAGCGAGGGCCCCGCGGAGGACGGCGCGTTCGTGGCGCCGATGCTCCTGCGCTTCGCCGATGCGACCAGCCCCGCCGTGAACGAGATCGAGGCGTTCGGCCCCGTCTCCAGCGTCCTCGGCTACCGCACGCTGGACGAGGCGGCGGAGCTCGTGGCCCGCGGCGGCGGCTCGCTCGTGACGAGTGTCGCGACGCACGACCCGGAGGTCGCGACCACGCTCGCCGCGGGGATCGCCGCGTACAACGGCCGCGTGCTCTTCCTCGACCGCGACGACGCCCGCAGCTCGACCGGCCACGGCTCCCCGCTCCCGAACCTCGTGCACGGCGGTCCCGGCCGTGCCGGCGGCGGAGAGGAGCTCGGCGGCATCCGGGCGGTGCTGCACCACATGCAGCGCACCGCGGTGCAGGGCTCCCCGGAGATGATGACCGCGCTCACCGGGGTGTGGCACCAGGGGGCCTCGGCCCGTCCGTTCGACACCGGCGACGGTGTGCACCCCTTCCGCAAGTCGCTGGCGGAGCTGCGCATCGGCGACCAGGTCGTCAGTCCCTCGCGCACCGTCACCCTCGACGACATCGAGACGTTCGCGGCGTTCACGGGCGACACGTTCTACGCGCACATGGACGAGGCGTCCGCGGCGGCAAACCCCTTCTTCCCCGGACGCGTAGCGCACGGCTACCTGCTCGTGTCGTGGGCGGCGGGGCTCTTCGTCGATCCGGCTCCCGGTCCCGTGCTCGCGAACTCCGGGCTGGAGAACCTGCGCTTCGTGACCCCGGTGTCCCCCGGCGACGAGATCCGCGTCGAACTCACCGCCAAGCAGATCACGCCGCGGGAGACCGACGAGTACGGCGAGGTGCGCTGGGACGCGGTCCTGAAGAACCAGGACGACGAGCTCGTCGCGACCTACGACGTCCTGACTCTCGTCGCGAAGGAGCTCACTCCCGCCGCATAGTCCCGAGACCCCGGGTTCTCGTCGAGGCCCCGCCCTTCCCACGCGGATACGGCGGGGCCTCGGCGCGAAGACGGGGGCTCGCGGGTCAGGGGTGGCGGAGGCCGTCGAGGGCGATCGCGACGACGTCGTCGGCGAGGCGGTCGGCGCCCTCGCGACCACCGGGGCGGTACCACTCGACGATCGAGTTGATCATGCCGAACGTCAGGCGGGCGACGACGGCCGCGTCGATGTCGGAGCGCAGGGCACCCTCGGCCTGCGCCTCCGCGACGAGGGCCGTGATGCGGCGGTCGAACGCCCGCCGCCGGGTGAGGGCGCGGCGCTCGACGTCGGTGTTCCCGCGCACGCGCAGCAGCAGCGTCACGGCGGGGAGCTGATCCACGAGCACATGCACGGCCCCGCGGAGCACGTGCTCCAGCCGGGCAACGGCGTCGGCTGTTCCAGCGTCGACCGGGCGGGGTGCGTCGACCACCGCTTCGAGCCCGCCGAGAGCGCTGTCGAGGGCACGGTCGAGCATCTCGTCCTTCGACCCGAAGTGATGGTAGATCGCCGACTTCGACAGCCCGAGACGCTCGGCGAGCATCCCGATCGAGGTCGCGTCGTAGCCGTGCTCGTTGAAGGCGGCCACCGCGACCGCGAGGATCCCCTGCTGGTCGTACCCGGGGCGGCCGCGCCGCGTGGTCTGCATCTCGGACATCCCCCTCAGTCTCGCACCGCCCGCCGCGCGCATCGCGGAGGTCGACGCCGAGACCCCCGCGTGTCAGCGCAGGTCGTAGACGCGCTTGTACTTGCCCTCGCTGCGCGGCAGCGCCCCCGGCTCCTCCAGCCGCACGGCGACCGACGAGCCGATGAACACCTTGATGCGCTGCACCAGCACCTGCGCCGCCGCCTCGCACGTCTCCACGGACAGGTCGGGGTGACGCTCGATGCGCACCGTGAGGGCGTCCATCCGGCCCTCCTTCGTCAGCTCCAGGATGAAGTGCGGCGTGAGCTGCTCGATCCCGAGCACCAGCTCCTCGATCTGCGTCGGGAAGAGGTTGACGCCGCGCAGGATGATCATGTCGTCGTTGCGCCCGGTGACCTTCTCCATCCGCCGCATACCCGGACGCGCCGTGCTGGGGAGCAGGCGGGTGATGTCGCGCGTGCGGTACCGGATGACGGGGAACGCCTCCTTGGTGAGCGAGGTGAAGACGAGCTCGCCCCGTTCGCCGTCGGGCAGGGCCTCCAGGGTGTCGCCGTCGATCACCTCCGGCAGAAAGTGGTCCTCCCACAGGTGCGGGCCGTCCTTGGTCTCGAGGCATTCGTTGCCGACACCCGGCCCCATGACCTCGCTGAGTCCGAAGATGTCGAGGGCGTCGATGCCGAGCCGCTGCTCCAGCTCGTGCCGCATCTCGTTGGTCCAGGGCTCCGCGCCGAGCACCGCGACCCGGAGCGAGGTGGACCGCGGGTCGATGCCCTGCGCGGCCATCGCGTCCGCGATCGTGAGGAGGTAGCTCGGGGTGCACAGGATCGCGTCCGGCTCGAAGTCGCGGATGAGCTGCACCTGTCGGGCGGTCTGTCCGCCCGACATCGGGATCACGGTGGCGCCCAGTGCCTCGATGCCGGCATGCGCCCCGAGCCCGCCCGTGAACAGGCCGTACCCGTAGGCGTTGTGCACCTTCATGCCGCGCCGGATGCCGCTGGCGCGGAGCGACCGGGCCACCAGCGTCCCCCAGCGGTCGAGGTCGCCGCGCGTGTAGCCGACGACGGTCGGGCGGCCCGTGGTGCCGCTGGACGCGTGGATGCGGGCGACGTCGGCCATCGGCACCGCGAACATCCCGAACGGGTACGTCTCGCGCAGGTCGTCCTTGGTCGTGAAGGGCAGCCGGTGCACGTCGTCGAGCGTGCGGATGTCGTCGGGATGCACGCCCGCCTCGTCGAACTTCCGCGTGTAGAGCGGCACGTTGCGATAGGCGTGCTGCACGGTCCACTGGAGGCGCTCGAGCTGCAGACGCTCGATCTCGGCGCGGCTCATCCGCTCCTCGGGGTCGAGCTCGTCGGTCGTCGGCGGGCGGAGGGCGGAGGCGGGGGCGGTCATCGTCGACACGGGGACTCCTCGGAACGGATGGGATCAGAAGGTGCGGGAGGTGGTGCGGGAGCGGCCGCGGAACTCGGCGACCGCGTCGCCCTGCTCGTCCACGACCGTCACGTCGTAGAGGCCGGAGCGACCGCTGCGGGTGCGGCGGACGGCCGTCGCGGTGAGCGTCTGCCCCGCGACGGTGGGCTTGAGGAACGAGATGTCGGCGCCGGCGGCGACCGTCACCCGGTCGTCCTCGTTGCAGGCGATCGCGAAGGCGGTGTCGGCGAGCGCGAACACGAGCCCGCCGTGGGTGATCTGGAAGCCGTTGGTCATGTCGTCACGGACGCGCATGGACACGACCGCGTGCCCCGGGTCGTCGCGTTCGACGACGAGCCCGAGCATCGCCGAGGCCCGGTCGCGTTCCATCATGGCCCGGTTCGGCCGCACGGCCTCCGCCGTATCCGTCGCCTCCGTCATCGCCGACCTCCTCGTCGCGCTGGGACGGGACGACCGCGTCCCGTCCGCCCATACTAACTGAACGATCGGTCAGTAACGCAAGGAGGTCGGCGGATCATGCCATGCGTCACTCGAAGTCGAGCGGCGGCCAGAGCGCCGCGTCCTCCACCGTCACGCCCGTGATCACTGCAGCAGGGTCCTCGTAGTCCCTGTCCGCCCGGAAGCGGATCGTGCCGCCTTCCCTCGTCGACCACTCGTAGAAGAACTCCGCGGACGAGACGACGCGGAGGAACGTGCCCTCCGGGAAAGCGGCGACGGCGTCCGACAGCGGGGCACCGATGCGGAGCCCGCCCGTGGCGGGAAGGACCGCACCGTCGGGCTCCAGGTCACCCTGCACGTTCGCGATCCCGGCGGTGACCGCTGCGAGGGTCGTGCCGTCGTCCGTGAAATGCAGCAGGAGCGTGCTCGTACCGTCGGCGCTCACGAGGCGCACGAGCGTGTGCGTGCCACCGGTGGGCTGAGCGGTCGCCCCCGGGATCGCCGCCAGCGCATCCTCGCGGGGCATCCCGAGCTCGAGCGGTCCGACGCCCGTCGCCGTCATCTCCCATTCGCTCCAGGGGGCGCCGGGATCCGCGGCTTCCGGAGTCTCGGTCGTAGGCGGGTTCTCCGTCAGCTTCTCGACGAGTGCGGACTTCGCTTCGCGGGCGCGGTCGCGCACGAGCAGTGCCGCGCGCTCCGCGTCGAACTCCGAGCCGTCGAGGGCGGGCTGCCACACGTGCACGATGACGTTTCCCACGGCGGCGAACGCATGATGCGCCCGCCAGGCGCCGTCCCCTGACCCCAGGTCCAGGGTGCCGCCGAACGCGCGCACCCCGTCGGTCTCCGGCGCAGCGACCGCCGCGAAGGTGCCCGCACCCTGTGCGTCGAACTGCGCACACCGCTCGACGGTGGAGAGGAGGTCGTCCATTCGTGCCGCGGCGACCTCTTCCGACGCGAACTGGAGGATCTCCTGCTTGCCGCTGTTCCCGGTGTCGTCCTCGTCCACCCAGGGCACCGTGCGCGCCCCGATGCTGCGCATCGACGTCTCGACGGTCAGCAGCAGGCAGACCGCGGGGCTGAACTCGGGCCCGCCGCCGTCCGAGTACTGCAGCAGCGTGTCGTCGACCACGGCTGGGGGCGGAGCGGACGGGAACAGCTGTGCGACCTCCTCCGGCGTGAGCGCGAACGCGTTGAGCTCGTCGCCGACGAAGAGGAGGGGCCCGGCATAGGGATCGGGAGTGGGGGTCGGGGTCTCCGGCGCCCGTGATGCGGTCGCCGTGGGTGTCGCCTCGGGCGTCGCCGCGCACCCCGGGAGCACCGCCAGCACTCCCGCCACCACCGCTGCGAGGAGCGCCGCTCCTCGCAGCTTCCGTCCGCCGTGCACCGTCGCCGACATGAACCCTCCGCATGATCATGTGCGCCGTGGACACGGCGCCCCCTGAGGGAAGAGTAGCGGTCGGACAGCGGTTCGACTCAGCCCGTCTGGCCTCCGCCGAGCACGAGAGCTGCTGCGCTCCGCGCCTCCGCGGCGGTCGCCGCGCCGCTCGCATCTTCGGCCGCCCGACGGCACTCGTCCGGGTCCGCCGCGTCGAGTGCGGCCGCCACCCGCCCGAGCGCACGGGGCGTCATCGACAGCGAGGTCGCGCCGAGCCCGACGAGCACGGGGGCGAGTGCCGGGTCCCCGGCCGCCTCCCCGCAGATCCCGACTGGCTTTCCCGCCGTCCGCCCCGCGGCCCCGACCGTCCCGATCAGCCGCAGCACCGCCGGCTGCCAGGGATCGTTGAGATCGGCGAGCGCACTGGACAGCCGGTCCGCGGCCAGGGTGTACTGCGCGAGATCGTTGGTCCCGAGGCTCACGAAGTCCACGACCTCGAACAGCTCGGCGGCCAGCAGCGCCGCCGCCGGGGTCTCGATCATGATCCCCGCTCTGTCCAGCCCCGCGGCACGGCACCGCGCCGCGAAGTCCGCCGCCTCGTCGACCGTGGCGACCATCGGGGCCATGACCTCCACCTCGGCGGATTCCGCATCGGCAGCCCTGGCCAGCGCGCGCAGCTGCTCGTCGAGCAGAGCGGGCCGGCGACGCGAGAGGCGCAGACCCCGCACGCCGAGCGCGGGGTTCTCCTCGTCGTCGTCGTTCGCGAACGGCAGCGGCTTGTCACTCCCCGCATCCAGGGTGCGCACGACGACCTTCCGCCCGGGGAATGCGCGCAGCACCCCGCGGTAGGCCTCGACCTGCTCCTGGATGCTCGGCGCCGCCGTCCGGTCGAGGAAGCAGAACTCGGTGCGGAAGAGCCCGACCCCCTCGGCGTGCGCCGCGGCCGCGCTCCCGGCATCCGATGCTCCTCCGACGTTGGCCAGGAGGGGCACGCGGGTCCCGTCCGCGAGGCGACCCCGTCCGTCGAAGGTCACCACGACCGCCGCGGCCCGGGCCTCGGCGATCTCCGCCTCGTCCGGGTCGACGTGGACCGTGCCGCGATCGCCGTCGACGAGAAGCATGGCGCCCTCGCGGATGCCGGTCGCCCCTGGCACCCCGACCACGGCAGGCAGTCCCAGTGCCCGCGCGATGATCGCCGTGTGCGACGTGGGCCCGCCGTCCGCGGTCACGAGAGCGACGCAGCTCCCGCCGTCCAGCGCTGCCGTGTCGGCGGGGGCCAGGTCGCTCGCGACGAGGACGAAGGGCTCGTCTCGCTCGGGGACTCCCGGCATGTCCACCCGGAGGATCTCGGCGATCATGCGGTCGCGGACGTCACGGATGTCGGCGGCTCGTTCCGCCATCCTCCCGCCGAGAGCCGTGAGCGCCGCCTCGTGCGCCGCGGACGTCTCCCAGACCGCTCGCGCCGCCGTGCGCCCCTGTGCGCGCACGAGGGCGGTGGCTTCGGCGACGAGCTCCGGGTCGGAGGCGAGGAGCCGGGACGCGTCCAGGATCGCCCGTGCCTCCCCGCGGGCCCGTTCGGCGCGCGAACGCAGCTGATCGGCGACGGCCACCGCGGCCCACTCGATCGTGGAGACCTCGGCCTCCCGGCCCTCCGGCGGGACGACGGTCTCGACATCCGGTTCCGGGAGTGCCGGTGCGAGGGACACCGCCCTCGCGGCCACCCGTCCCGGGCTGACGCCGCGGCCCTGCAGCACGGTCCCGGAGACGATCTCCGGCGGCGGCGCCGACTCGTCGTCGGCCCGGGCTCCTTCCTGGTCGTCCCGGGCGGTGTCGCGCGCGGGCGCGGGTGCGGTTCCGGGGCTTCCGGCGGCGCCCTCGTCCGACTCGACGCCCTCGCCGAACCCTCCCTCGAAGAGCGAGACCAGGCGGTCGATCGCCGCCTCCGCGTCCGCGCCTCGACCGGTGAGCTCGATCTCGGTGCCCTGCCGCGCGCCGAGTGCGAGCAACCGGGTCAGGCTCCCGGCGGCGGCTTCCGGGCCGTCCGGCAGCCGCCGCAGACGGACGTCCGCGCCCGCCGCCGACTCCGCGATCAGCGCGGCGGGTCGGGCATGGATGCCGAGAGGGTTGCGCACCCGCACACGACGGGAGACGGTCTCCCCGGCCGGCTTCGGCCCGTCAGAAGCGGGCTCCGCGGGCGACCGCTCGGTGTCTTCTGCCGTCGCATCGTCCGTCGGGGCGAGCTGACCGGTCTTCGCGGCCAGCGCCGAGGCAGCTTCAGCGGCGACCGCATCGAGGTCGCCCCCGGCCGCCGCGCCCACCACCGCGGCGAGGAGCCCCTCCACGAATGGCGCGGGCGCGAGCCGCACCGGCACCTCGCTGCTGCGCAGCTCCAGCGCGAGCTCGGCGCTCAGCACGGCCGACCCGAGGTCCATCAGCACGAGCACGCCGTCGACCTCGGCGGCGAGCTCGTCGATCGCCGCGGACACCGCGACGGCATCCGTCCCGAGGATGGGCGCGCCGTCGGCGTCCACGCCCGCCCCGGCCGCGATACGCACCGGCACGCCGCCGCCCGGGACCATCTGCAGGGCGAGTTCGAGCGCCGCCTCCCCGAGCCGGGCGCTGTGCGAGACGGCGACGATCCCGATCATCCGGCGTCCGCGAGGGCCGCCGCGAGCGCCTCGAACAGGAGCGCCGTCGAGGCGGCACCGGGGTCGAGGTGGCCCGCGCTGCGTTCACCGAGGTAGCTCGCCCTGCCCTTCCGGGCGACGAGCGGTACCGTGGCGTCGCGCCCGGCATCCGCGGCAGCCGCCGCCGCCCTGGCGGCGGCCGCGGTATCGGCTCCTCCGGCGAGGGCGGCGTCGAAGGCGTCCACCGCGGGAGCCATGGCGTCGAACATGGTCTTGTCACCCGCCTCGGGCTTGCCCCGCGCGACGATGCCCTCCAGCCCCGCTCGGAGCGCGGCGGCGAGCGCCGGTCCGTCGAGCGTCGTCACCGCACCGGCGGACATCCCCATGCGCAGGAAGAACGTGCCGTAGAGGGGGCCGCTCGCGCCGCCCACCGAGCTCACCAGGGTCATGCCGACGGACTTGAGCAGCTCGTCGATCGTCGCGGGCGTCGTCGCCGCGAGCTTCTCCCCGACCGCCGTGAAGCCGCGCGCCATGTTCGCGCCGTGATCGGCGTCCCCGATCGCGGAGTCCAGTTCCGTGAGCCAGTCCCGCTGCGCGGTGACGGCTTCCCGGTAGCGGGAGATCCAGTCGACGAGGACGTCGGTGTCGACGGCCGCCATCACGCACCCCACCGCAGGCCGGGGGTGTTCACCGGTGCGTCCCACAGGCGCAGCAGCTCGTCGTCCGCCTTCAGCACCGTGACGGAGCACCCGGCCATGTCGAGGGAGGTGATGTAGTTGCCGACCAGGTTGCGCGCGATCTGCACGCCGGACTTCTCCAGGATCGACGCAACCTCGCCGTACATGAGGTAGAGCTCGATCAGGGGCGTGGCTCCCATGCCGTTGAGCATCACGATCGCGGGCCCGGTGGCGTCGAGGTCGCCCAGGATCGGCTCGACGAGTTGCCGTGCGATCTCGGACGCGGGGGCGAGCGGCTCACGGTGACGTCCCGGCTCGCCGTGGATGCCGATGCCGATCTCCATCTGGTCGTCGGGGAGGTCGAAGGTGGGCTTGCCCGCCGCGGGGACCGTGCAGCTGGTGAGGGCCATGCCCATGGAGCGTCCCTGACCGTTGATGCGCTTCGCGAGGTCGACCACGGCCGCGAGGTCGCGGCCCTCCTCCGCGGCCGCCCCCACGAGCTTCTCCAGCAGGACCGTGAGGCCGACGCCGCGCCGCCCCGCGGTGTAGAGCGAGTCCTGCACGGCCACGTCGTCGTCCACGACGACCGTGCCGACCTCGATCCCCTCCATGGCGGCGAGCTCGGCGGCCATCTCGAAGTTCAGCACATCGCCGGTGTAGTTCTTGACGATGTGCAGCACACCCGCCCCGCGGTCGACCGCCTGGGTGGCGACCTGCACGCGGTCGGGGGTGGGCGAGGTGAAGACCTCGCCGGCGACGGCCGCGTCGAGCATGCCGGTGCCGACGTAGCCGCCGTGCAGCGGCTCGTGGCCCGATCCACCGCCGGAGACGACGGCCACCTTGCCCTGTTCCTTCGGTGTCGCTCGGGTGATGACGTGGTTCTCCAGGTCGACCGAGAGTTCGGGGTGCGCGGCGGCGACGCCCTTCAGGGACTCGACGAGGACGTCCTCCGGGGCGTTGATGAGCTTCTTCATCCTGCGATCTCCTTTGATGCGGCGTGAGTCTCGAGCGAAAATCCGAAAGGGATTCGTCAATGTCGAATATGCTCGGAGCCTGCCGGGTTGTCAAGATCGATCCGGCGACCGGAGACCCGGCTCGACGACGACCGGAAGGAGGACGCGCATGATCCAGGCGATCGACCGCGCGGCGAAGATCCTCGACCTGCTCCAGGGCGCCCGCCACCTCGGCATCACGGACCTCTCCGCGGCCCTGAGCCTGCCGCCGTCGACCGTGCACGGCCTGGTGAAGTCGCTGCGCGCGCACGGCCTCGTCGCGAAGGAGCGCGGCGGACAGCGGTACATGCTCGGCCCCACACTGCTGCGACTGAGCAACGTCTACCTCGACACCCTGGACGTGCGGGCGCGGGCGATGCGCTGGACGCAGGACCTGGCGCGGCGGACGGAGCTGTCCGTGCGTCTCGGCGCCCCGCACCTCACGGACGTCCTCGTCATCCACCACAACCTCCGCCCCGACGACAGCCCGCAGATGCTGGAGACGGGGATGGCGGTCCCCGCGCACGCCTCCGCGATGGGGAAGGTGCTCCTCGCGTACGACCAGGGCTTCCAGCAGAGCGTGTTCGCCGAGCCCCTGCGCAGCCTCACCGGCGACACCATCACCGACGTGGCCCGACTGACCCTCGAGCTGCCGGGGATCGCGGAGCGCGGGACGGCGGCGGAGAGCGATGAGGCCGTCCTCGGCGAGTCGTCCCTCGCGGCGCCGATCGCCGACGCCTCGAACACGATCGTCGCCGCGGTGGCCGTCGTGCTGCCGACCGCGGAGGCGCCGGCATCCGACACCGTCATGCACGCGCTCCGCGAGACGGCACGGAACATCTCCCGCGAACTCGGCGCGACGACCTGGCCACCGCCCGTGGCCCCCGCCGAGGACTGACGACGGCGGTCAGCCGCGCAGGCCGAGCGCGAACGGCAGCACGGCCGTGGCCCCGGCCTGCCGCACCGCGCGCGCCGCGACCGTCAGGGTCCAGCGACTGTCGATGAGGTCGTCGACGAGCAAGACCGGACCGGCGGGGACCTCGAGATGCGCCGCGTCGAACCGGTCCCACACCCCCGCGAGCCGGAACACGCTGTTCCCGCCCGCCTGCCCCGAAGGCCCTCCGCCGCGCCACTCCAGCGCGCCGAGGTACGGCAGCCGCCCGATCTCGGACAGCCCGCGGGCGAGGGAGTCGACGAGCTGCGGATGCGACCGCGACGGCATCGCGACAACAGCCACCGGCCGCTCCGCCCAGCCCCACCCCGCGAGCACGCGCACGCAGGCCTGCAGCAGCGCCGGGCTGATCGGCGCGTCCGGGGCACCTGCCGCGAAGATCTCGCGCAGCGTGCCGCCCCAGCCGAGGTCGGTGAGCCGGGCGAGGGCACGCCCCTCATCGGCCTGCTCCCCCGCGGGGATGCGGCCGCGCACCGGCACGTCGAGGCGGTCGGCCCCTGTCGGCCACGCGCGACGCGGCTCGACCGGCACGCCCACCCGGTCGAGGGAGGCGGCCGCCTGCGCGCTCGCCGTCTGCGCGACCTCCGCCGGGAACCACACGCCCGCGCAGTTGTCGCACCGACCACAGGGAGCCGCGGTGTCGTCGTCAAGAGCCCGCTGCAGGAAGGCCATGCGGCAGCCGTCCGTGCGCTCGTACTCGAGCATGTGCTCCTGTTCCGCCACCCGCTCGGCGGCGATGCGCTCGTAGCGCTCGGCGTCGTACGTCCACGGCTGTCCTGTCGCGACCCACCCACCCTGCACCCGACGCACGGCACCATCCACGTCGAGCACCTTCAGCAGCAGCTCGAGCGGCGTGCGGCGGATGTCGACGAGGGCCTCCAGCGCCGGCGTCGAGATCGGGCTGTCGCCGAGCGCCGCGATCACCCGTTCCGCACGCTCCCGATCGGGCATCGACGCGGTCGCGAAGTAGTGCCAGATCTCGCGGTCTTCGACACCGGGGAGCAGGAGCACGTCGGCGCTCTCGCTGGCACGCCCCGCTCGTCCCACCTGCTGGTAGTACGCCACGGGTGAGGACGGCGCGCCGAGGTGGACGACGAACCCGAGGTCCGGCTTGTCGAACCCCATGCCGAGGGCGCTGGTCGCGACGAGTGCCTTCACCTCGTTGCGCTTGAGCAAGCCCTCCGACTCCGCACGCTCCTCGGGGTCGGTCTGCCCCGTGTAGGCGCGCACGTCGTGGCCGTGATCGCGCAGGAACCGCGCGGTGTCGACCGCCGCCGCCACCGTCAGCGTGTAGATGATCCCGCTGCCGGGGAGGTCGTCGAGGTGGCTGAGCAGCCAGGCCAGGCGGCTCGCCGAGTCCTTGAGGCGGAGCACGCCGAGCCGCAGCGAGGTGCGGGCGAGCGGCCCGCGGATCGTGAGCACGGGCACCGCCTCCGCTCCCCCCGCGCCACCAGGCAGCGCCCCGAGCTGCTCGGCCACGTCGGCCACCACGCGGGAGTTGGCCGTCGCGGTCGTCGCCAGCACCGGCACGTCGGCGGGCATCTGCGCGATGAGGTCGCGCAGTCGGCGGTAGTCCGGGCGGAAGTCGTGTCCCCAGTCGCTGATGCAGTGCGCCTCGTCGACGACGAGCATGCCGAGCCGCGCCACCAGCGCGGGCAGCTGCTCCTCGCGGAAGGCCGGGTTGTTCAACCGCTCCGGCGAGACGAGCAGCACGTCCACGTCGTCTCCGGCGAGCCGCTCCTGCACCTCCGCCCACTCGTGCGCGTTGGTCGAGTTGATCGCCACGGCGCGCACGCCCGCCCGCTCGGCCGCGGCGATCTGGTCGCGCATGAGCGCCAGGAGCGGAGAGACGAGCACGGTGGGGCCGGCCCCCTGCCGGCGGCGGAGCAGGGTCGCGACGAAGTACACCGCCGACTTCCCCCACCCCGTGCGCTGCACCACGAGCGCGCGGCGACGCCCCTCCACCAGCGCCTCGATCGCCTCGAACTGGCCGTCATGGAAGTCGACGTCGGGACGGCCGACGAGTTCGCCGAGGGCGGCGCGGGCGGCCTCGCGGAGGGGCACGGCAGTCGGGGAGGTCATGCCCTCCACTCTGCCGCAGACCTCCGACAGGACTCCGACCGCCGCCCGGTCTCGGTGGATGACCGCCGTGGAGGCCGTAGCGTGGAGGAATGATCACCCGCGAACTCGCCGTCGCGCTTCGCGATGCCGGTCTGAACTGGAAGCCCACGGAGGGTGACCGCTTCCAGCTCGATCTGCCGGACGAGGTGGAGCTGGAGGCGGAGGCCGACGTCTTCACGGTCAGCGCGATGACCATCGAGGCGCGGCAGACGCCGGCCGGGACGGATCTCGCCTTCAACGGCACGACGGAGTGGGCGCTCGACGCCGTGACGCTCGCCGAGGCGGTGTGGCTGCCGCGCGAGGACCAGCTGCGCGACCTGCTCCGCGGGACGTTCCGCGCCCTCACCCGCCTCCCCGACACGTTCCGCGTCGAGATCGAGCTCGGCGGCGCTCCCCTGTGGTTCGAGCACCCGGACCCGGCGGAGGCCTACGGCCGCGCGCTGCTGGCGCTGATCTCGCGCTCCCGCTGACACGCCCTGTTGAATCGGGCCGTCGCGTGTGTCAGAATTACCTAACGATCGGTCAGTAAAGAAGGACCGGAGCCCGAGGAGTCGACGATGACCAGTCCCGCAGACCTGTCCCTCGTGGACGGCGAGACCTCCGACGAGGAACGCCTGTTCGACGAGCTGATCGCGAACGAGCAGCGCATCGAGCCGCGCGACTGGATGCCCGAGGCCTATCGCAAGACGCTCATCCGGCAGATCTCCCAGCACGCCCACTCCGAGATCATCGGCATGCAGCCCGAGGGCAACTGGATCACCCGCGCCCCCAGCCTCAAGCGCAAGGCGATCCTCATGGCGAAGGTGCAGGACGAGGCCGGACACGGGCTCTACCTCTACTCCGCCGCGCAGACGCTCGGCATCACCCGCGACGAGATGATGGACCAGCTCATCTCCGGCACGGCGAAGTACTCGTCGATCTTCAACTACCCCACCCCGACCTGGGCCGACATGGGCGCGATCGGCTGGCTCGTCGACGGCGCCGCGATCTGCAACCAGGTGCCGCTGTGCCGCGCCTCCTACGGTCCCTACGGGCGCGCGATGGTGCGCATCTGCAAGGAGGAGTCGTTCCACCAGCGCCAGGGGTTCGAGATCCTGCTCTCGCTCATGCGCGGCACCGACGAGCAGCGGCAGATGGCGCAGGACGCGGTGGACCGCTGGTACTGGCCGAGCCTGGCGATGTTCGGGCCGCCTGACGACCAGTCCCCCAACTCCGCCCAGTCGATGGCGTGGAAGATCAAGCGCTTCTCCAACGACGAGCTGCGTCAGCGGTTCGTGAGCATGCTCGTGCCGCAGGCCGAGATCCTCGGCGTCACCCTCCCCGACCCGGACCTGCGGTTCGACGAGGAGACCGGTCGCTACGAGATGGGCGAGATCGACTGGGACGAGTTCTTCCAGGTGCTGCGCGGCAACGGCCCGTGCAACGCCGAGCGTCTGGAGCGCCGCCGCACGGCGCACGACGAGGGCGCGTGGGTGCGGGAGGCCGCCGCGGAGTACGCCCGCAAGCAGCGTTCCCGCCTGACCCCTGAAGGGGCGGTGGCGTGATGGCGACCCCCGGACACGTCGAACACGAACCGTGGCCCCTGTGGGAGATCTTCGTGCGGGCGAACCGCGGGCTGAGCCACGTGCACGTCGGCTCGCTGCACGCCCCCGACGCCGACATGGCCATCCGCAACGCGCGCGACCTCTACACCCGCCGGGGCGAGGGCGTGTCGATCTGGGCGGTCCCCGCCGAGGCGATCACCACGAGCGACCCCGATGCCAAGGGGGCGTACTTCGAGAGTCCCGCCGGCAAGAACTACCGGCACGCGGTGTACTACACCGCCTCCGAGGGGGTGCCGCACCTGTGACCCTTCGACAAGCTCAGGGACCCAGCCAGGCTCCGGGAACCGGCTCCGCTCAGGTGGTCGGCGACGTCCACGGGGAGGCGCACGGCGACGTCTCCGTCGACGAGCTGAGGCTCAGCGAGGAACTGGCCGGCGCGGGCACGACCGCGGCGAGCGCCGACATCGCCGAGTACGCCCTGTGGCTCGGCGACGACGCCCTCATCCTGTCGCAGCAGCTCGGCGCCTGGATCTCCCGGGCCCCTGAGCTGGAGGAGGACGTGGCGCTCGGCAACATCGCCCTCGACCTGCTCGGCCACGCGCGCTCCTTCCTGCACTTCGCGGGCACGTGGGACGGCCGTTCCGAAGACGACCTCGCGTACTTCCGAGACGAGCCGGAGTTCCGCAGCGCCTGGATCATGGAGCAGCCGAACGGCGACTTCGCGCAGACCATCGCCCGACAGCTCGTCGCCTCGGTCTACCTGGTGGAGCTGTACACCGCCCTCCGTGCGAGCACCGAGCCCACGTTCGCCGCGATCGCGGAGAAGGCGCTCAAGGAGGTCGACTACCACCGCGACCACGCCGTGCAGTGGGTGCTGCGCCTCGCGGGCGGCACGGAGGAGTCGCGGCGGCGGATGATCCGTGCCCTCACGGACGTGTGGCCCTACGTCGACGAGCTCTTCCGCGACGAATCCCTGATCGATCGACTGGGCGACGTCGCCGTGCGCCCGTCGACCCTCCGTGCACCGTTCGACGCGGTCATCGCCACCGTCTTCGCGGAGGCCGAGCTCACCGTCCCGCAGGTGTCGGCGTCGGCGGCGGGCGGCCGGAACGGCGCGCACGCGACCCCGCTCGGGCACATCCTCGCCGAGATGCAGGTGCTGGCGCGACGGCACCCGGGGGCGTCATGGTGACCCGGACCACCGCCGACGCGAAGGCCGAGGCGTGGCGGATCGCCGCCGCCGTGCCGGACCCGGAGGTGCCGGTGCTCACGATCGAGGACCTCGGGGTGCTGCGGGCGGTCGAGCTCCGCGGCGAGCGCGTGGTCGTCGACATCACGCCGACCTACAGCGGGTGCCCGGCCATGGACACGATCCGCGACGACGTGGTGCTCGCGCTCACGGCCGCCGGGTTCGCCGACGTCGAGGTGCGGCTCGTGCTCTCCCCCGCGTGGACCACCGACTGGATGAGCGACGCCGGGAAGCAGAAGCTCCGCGCCTACGGGATCGCGCCGCCCAGCGGCCGTGCGGCCGTCCCCGCCGGTCCGATCCGGCTCGCCCTCAGCGTGCGCTGCCCCCGCTGCGGCTCGCTCGACACCCGGGAGGTCTCCCGCTTCGGCTCGACCTCGTGCAAGGCGCTGTACGAGTGCCGGGCCTGCCTGGAACCCTTCGATCACTTCAAGGTGCACTGATGTCGCTGTTCTCCCCGGGCCCGGCGACGACGCCGGCGCCCTCCCCCGCCTCCCCCGCCCGGGCGCGCGGCCGTGCCCGGTTCCACACGCTCGAGGTCGAGGACGTCCGGCCGCTCACCGAGGACTCCGTCGAGGTGACCTTCACGGTGCCCGCGGAGCTCGCCGACGACTACGACCACCTCCCCGGGCAGTACGTGGCGCTGCGCACGACGCTGGACGGCGTGGAGGTGCGGCGTTCCTATTCGCTCTGCCGGGCGCCCGAGCATCGCACCGACGGGGCGCCCACCCGCCTGAGCGTCGCCGTGAAGCGCGACGAGGGCGGGACGTTCTCCACGTGGGCCCAGACCGGCCTGCACCCGGGCTTCCGCATCGACGTCATGAGCCCCCAGGGCACGTTCACCTCCGGCCTCGACGACCTGGACGAGAAGCACGTCGTCGGCATCGCGGCCGGCTCCGGGATCACGCCGCTGATGGCTCTCGCGCACACCGTGCTCTCCCGGTCGCAGACCTCGCGGTTCACGCTCCTCTACACGAACCGGTCGACGCTGGACGTGATGTTCCTGGAAGACCTCGCCGACCTCAAGGACCGCTACCCGACGAGGCTCACGCTGCACCACGTGCTGTCCCGCGAGCAGCGGACCGCGCCGGTGCTCTCCGGCCGCATCGACGAGCCCAAGCTGCGGACGATCCTCGACGCGCTGATCGACCCGGCCGACGTGGACGAGTGGTTCCTGTGCGGACCGCTCGCGCTCGTCGACCTCTGCCGGGAGGTGCTGGCCGACGTGGGCGTACCCCGCGAGCACGTGCGCTTCGAGCTGTTCACGACCGGCGACGAGCCGGTGCGGGCCGCCCGGCCGGTCACGGTGCGCTCGGGCGAGAAGACGGTGCGGATCGAGGTGAACCTCGACGGCGTGTCCTCGACGGTGGAGAGCCCGGTCGCGGCGCGCGAGTCGGTGCTGAACGCCGCACTGCGGGTGCGGCCGGACGCGCCGTTCGCATGCGCGGGTGGCGTCTGCGGCACCTGCCGCGCGCGCGTGATCGAGGGCAGCGTCACGATGACCGAGAACTACGCCCTGGAGCCCGACGAGCTGGAGCGCGGCTACGTGCTCACCTGCCAGTCCCATCCGACCAGCGACCGCGTGGTCGTGGACTACGACGTCTGAGGAGTCCTGATGATCGATCTCGCCATCGCCGACGACGTCGCCACCGTGGTGCTCGACGCCCCCGCGAAGCTCAACGCCCTGGACGAGGCCGCCCTCGCGGAGCTCGACGCCGCGTACCGGGATGCCGAGGCCGCCGGGGTGCGCGCGCTGCTGCTCCGCGGTGAAGGGCGGGCGTTCTGCGCCGGTCGGGACATCTCCGCCGTCGATCCGCGCGACGACGATGTGCTCGGCTACCTCGGCGGGCGGGTGACACCCCTGCTGCAGCGGATGTTCCGCTTCCCGGCGCCGACGTTCGCCGTCGCGCACGGCGCCTGCCTGGGCGTGGGACTCGGCCTGCTCATCGCGACCGACGTCGTGTACGTCGCCGAGTCCGCGAAGATCGGCTCCCCGTTCGCCGCACTCGGCGCGACCCTCGACTCCGGCGGGCACGCGCTGTTCCTCGACCGGCTCGGCGCGCACAAGACGCTCGACCTCATCTACACCGGCCGGCTCATGAGCGGCACGGAAGCCGTGCGCTCGGGGCTCTTCTCCCAGGTGCTCCCGGACGACGAGGTGCAGGCCGCCGCGACGGCCGCTGCGGGGAAGGCCGCCCACGGCGCCACAGCCGCCTTCCGAGCGAGCAAGGAGCTCGTCGCCCGCATCCGCGACGAACGCCTCACCCTGTGGGAGTCCATCGACGTCGAGAACGCGGCGCAGGCCGCCCTGTGCGACACGGAAGACTACCGCGAGGGCTTCGCCGCGTTCCAGGAGAAGCGGAAGCCGGAGTTCCGCGGGCGCTGACCGACGATGGCCGGGGCTGCGCTCACCGCACCAACTGACCCAGGATCGTCGGGTCCTTGATCTTGTCGTCGGCCGCGAGCATGACGACCTTGGAGACGATCTCCGCGGTCCGCGGATCGTCGTCGACGAAGGGCAGGAAGACACGCCCGCGGTGCTGCGCACCGACCGGGATGACGAACAAGGTGTTGCCGGGGATCAGGTGCACGATGCCCGAGCCGAGATGTACCGAGTACGTGCCGAGCGCTCCGGTCACGCGCGCGTGGTGGCCGGACACCTCGACGTTGACGATTCCGAGCATGAGGCACGTCTCATCCACGATGCGCGCGCGCACCTCGACCGCCGACTCCGACCCCTGGGGATCGACACCGCTCGCGTGCCCGACCGAGACCACAAGATCGAGGTCGCGCATCGCCTCGGAGTAGACCCTCGGTGGCACCTTGTCGAGCGCGATCGCCCGCCACGATCCCACCGGCCCGAACCGCACGTCGTTGATCGTCGCGCCTTCGACCTCGGCCGCTGTCCCCCAGCCGTCCTCGACGTTGCAGAAGACGTGGATCTTCTCGTTGTGGAAGGTGCGCTCGAAGCCGTTCCCGTGGTACCGAACCCAGTTCCGAGCGGCGAAGAGTCCGGAGGCGCGACGTGCGTCGATCTGATGCCCGACGTAACGGCGCGACGATACTCCGCCCTCGCCACGCTCGTTCTCGGTGGGCGTGTAGAGCTCGCGGAACACCTGCTTGAACGGCTGCGGGCGTCCGCGCATCATGATCGCGTGCTGCAGGTCGGGCCAGTCGCCGCTCGCGAGGAGATCAACGGGATGCGCGATGCGCAGTCGTCCGAGCGGCTCGATCGTCGTCCCATCGACGCTCACGAGATGATCACCATCGGCGGAGAGGAAACGTACCCTCCCCTCCGCGTCGACGAGCACGAGATCGGCCAGCATCCTGCCGAGCTGGGGGTGATCGCGCAGGAGCACGAACTCCTCGGGGTCGAAAACGTCGCCGAGCACGCACGCCGCCTCGAGAGACGACCGCATGCGCCGCGCCTGGTTCTTGAGTTCTTTGGCCCGATTCGTCACTGCCGCGATCGCCTCGACCTTGCGGCTCTTCGACGGCACGGCGGCGAGCGCCTTGCCTGCACGGTCGACCCCGATCACCGGCATCCCCTGCTCGTCGATCGACAGACTGACGGTGACGTCGCCGTCGACGGCGACGACCGCCCCCTGCGCCAGATCGGCGGCGGTCCGCGCCTCCATGGCCCAGATCAGCCGCTGCGGATCGCGATAGCCGGCGCCGCGCGCCAGATTCTCCAGTGCGGTGTGCACCGCGGCCGTCTCGGCGGCGCGACGCTGAGGACCATTGGACCTCCCTGTACTCACGAAGCCGCGCAGCACTTCGTAGCGACGCAGAAGGACGTCCGACTCCCGCTCCGGCAGGGGCAGGAGCCCATAGGCACGGACGGCATCCTGGTGCCGCTTCTCGTGCATGCGGGTCAGCAGCTCGTCCGCGCCGATCTGGCCGCGCAGCACGTCCGCGAAGAGCTCGGCCTGCTTGTGCTCCCCCGACACGGAGGCGTATCTCGCGGCCTTGAGTACGCGGTCGAGCCGCTCGTCACCGAGTTCGGCGCGCATCCGACGGAACCACGCGGCGTCCGCGCAGCCGCGGTACCGATCCTCCGTCGTCACCGGCGTGCGCTGCGCGATCTCCCGCGCCCGGTATGCGCGAATGCTGCCGTCGAGCCAATACGTGTCCACAGGCGTGTGAGCGTGCACCCACCAGACCGCCGAGGCGAATCCCGGCCAGCCAAGATACTGCTCGAACACCTCCGCCCACTGTGGGGCATACATCGCCGTCTCGACGATGCGGGTCTCCGTGATCTGGGAGCCGGCGAGAGCACGACGCGCCGTTTCCGCGGACTCGTCCGGCGCGGGGTGATGCACTCTGACGAGGTGCGACAGAACCGATTCACGGTCGGCAGGTGATATCGACTTGCGCTCGAACGGACGACGACCGAGCGCTCGGAGCGTCGCGACCAGAGTCTCGGTCCCGGTCGCCCGCTCCAGCGAGGTCGCCATCCGTGAATACGGCGTCATGAGATCACCACGGGGCAACTCGAGCTCGACGACCGTCCGCTGAATAGCCTCGACGACCGTCTGCGTCGCCGGCGCCGCGCCCGTGATCGAGCTGAGCGAAGCGAGCGGATTCCGCACCGTTCCGTGCGGCTCATCGCGCAGCGGCGGACGCACGAACGCCCAGTCGGCCAGATCGGCGCGGGTGGCGATCCCGCGCTCGAATGCCGCGCGCACGATGGCGAGCGGCGGGCGGAATCGGAAGGGTTGATCGACCGCGACCTCGGCCACGCCCCGAGAGAAAGGAGGGGACCATTCGACCTTCGGCCCGCCCCACTGGTCGACCGCGCCGCCGGGCTCGTCGATGAATCGCAGGATACTCCACAGCCGGCGCAACTCGTCGTCGTCGAGAGCCGCCGGATCCACATATTCGAGCGGTTTCCCGAACTCGCTGCGCTCACGGGGATCCTGGACGGAGCGGGCGCCGTTCTCGCTGAACTCGATGGTGCGCGGGCTGATGAGCCTGTCTGTCGGCAGCTCGGCCGCGGCGAGCGCGAGCAGCTCCATCATCGGCCCCGCCCAGGATGTGCGCCTCTCTCGCCGACCGAGGTTCGCGAGGAGCGACAACCGCAACGATGCCTGCTGGTCGCTCGCACTCCGGCCGATGTCTCCGAGTACTCGCAGGCCGAGCGCGTCCTGTCTCGCATGGAGCACATCGAGCAGAGCGAGCTCCACTCCGCCGTCGACGAGCCCTCCGCGCACGCGCTCCCACCAGGGATCCACGAGCTCGGACAAAGGCATGCTCCCGTCCTCGTTCGCTCGCAGCTCGTGCCAGGAGAGGTTCGCGAGAAGTCGGACGCCGGTCGTCGACTGCACCTCCACGCCTGAGTGCTCATCCATCCACGCCGTGAATGACAGCCAGATCCGACGCACTCCCGGGTGGTATCGCTGCCAGCGCGACTCGGCTGGAGCGGGGGGACGCACGGAGGGGGTGCGCTCCTCGACGCTGAATCGGAGGACCTCCGGGCGGTCCGCATATGGCCCCTCAGCGCTGGCGTCTTCGGGGACCGTCTCCTGGACGGGAGGCGCCGAAGACACTCCGGCGACTGCGGCGAGATCGTCGGCAGCCCGACGTTGCAGGGCCGCGCCCACCGCAAGGCGATTGACGGATGCCGCGATCTCCTCGTCATCCTGCAACTGCAGCAGCCGGAGAGCGGTCTTGCGGATGTCCTCCGCCTTGCGCGTGAGAGACCCCTCCAGCTCCACCGCTTCTGCGGTCGTGATGCGGTCGACGTCAAACTGTCGCCGAGCCGCCCCTCGTACTTGCGAGGACGCGTCGAAGAGAAGTGCGAACAGCGGCGCGCGATAGCGGTCGACGTCCCTGCCGTATCGGATGGCAGCCGCGCGACGCACATCCGGCGAGGCGTCAGCGAGATCGACCTCCTCGTCGCTCGCATAGACGCTGATGACGTCGATGATCGCCGCGCTCTTGATCGACACCTTCTGGCGGGTCAGGATGCCGATGTCCGCCTCGCGCGCGGCGGTCGACTCGGCGCGGCGCCGACGCAGAGCGGCTACGGCCTCCGATGTCAGAGGCAGGTCGCGCTGAGCCGTTCCGTCGCTGACAGGCCATGCCTGCAGCGCCGCGGCGAAGACCGCGAACTCCTGGTCCGCGAGCGCGAGAGCGAGCGGTTGAGCGGTCGCCGGGTGCCACAGTCTGACCAACATCCTCGCCGCGGCGATCCGGTGCCCGACCTCCCCGTCGCGCAGCAAGGCAGTCGCCACGTCGACCGCGACCGCGATGTCACGTATTGCGAGGGCCCACACCCCGAAGTACGCCTCGACGCGATCGACGCCCCGGAGACTCTCGGCGTCCGGTGGCGTGCGGAGAAAGCGCAGGGTCGTCGCGAGTGCGGAGCGCACGGCCTCGGTGTCGCGCACGGTCAGTTCCTCGCCCACCCATGCCGCGACGGCCCGGGTCGAGCTCGAGAAACGCTCGAGCTGCGCATCGACCACGACGTCGAGGACGCGTTCGATCGCATAGGGATGGGCGCTGTCGAGGGCGGTGAGGATCGTCGTGCGCAGTCCTTCCGCGCGTCCGGCGTCGCGCAGCTGCTCCACGACCACATCCCAGGCGCCTTCGTCGGCCGATGCGAGCAGCGCGACATACGCGTGCGCGGACGGTCCGCCGATCGCCGGCGATCCGGTGAGGCTCTCCACCAGGATGCGACGAACCTCGCTGTCGCCCGCATCCACCGCCGACGCGAGGAGGTCACCGAGATGGGTGTATTCCGAGAGGTGAAGGAGCCAGGTGGCGTGCCACGTCATCGGCTGCGGGTAGTGGGTGAAGTGCCGGATGAGCGACGTCAGCCGCTCCCAGCGGGAGGACAGCGTCGACGCCAGATCGAAGGAGCGGAAGGGTTGCGAGCCCCACCAATCCTGCAGATACGGGCGTGACCGGGACCAGTCCCACCAGAACGCGAGTTCCGCCCCGACCGTCGGGCAGAGGGCCGACAGCACCTTCGCCGCCGCCCGCTCGTGCAGGGCGTCGAATTCGTCAGCGAGGGCGCGAGACGTGGCGCGCACCACCTCGGCCGCCGCTTCGTCGTGCGCACCGCTCTTGTCGTTCAGGTTGTCGGCGATGCGGCGCGCGAGGCGCGGGGCCGTGAGCCCGCGCGCGCGGACGTCCTGCATCGCTCCGGCCTTGCAGGAGCAGAATGCGCGCAGCTGGTCGGCTGCCTGGTCGGCACTCAGCACGGGAGTCCTATCCGGTCAGAGCGACGAGGCGCACCAGCCGAAGGCGGGAGTACGGTCCGATCGCATGGGTGGCGTCAAGGTCCGTGATCCGGACATCGTCGAGGAAGGCGAAGAAGAGCTGGTCGTCAAAGGCCTCGATCGCCCTCGCATGGGCGTCGTCGAGGGCCGGCGCTGGTGGCAGCTCGCGCCCCTCGTTCCCGTAACGCCCCCTCTCGGCTCCCCGCACGAGGTCGGCAGGCGTGAGGATCTGCAGCGCCGCCGATCTCTCGCGATGCGACGCGTACTCCGCGAGTTCGTGATCGACGAGAATGCGCAGCAGCGCGCGAAGAGTGAGGTCACCCTCGGCGCCGCGGATCGCGAGCGGTTCGCCGAGCGTGCGTCTTCCCATGTCAGCGGTCTCGACGAGCATTCGCCCAGTGTGGCATGCGGCGGGGACATCGTGGCGCAAGGGCCTGGGCTGATGTCCGTCCGCGGTGCCAGACTGCGGGGATGAAGCTCGCTGACGTCGCCGCCACCGCCGAGATGGTCGCGTCCACCTCCTCACGCCTCGCGAAGATCGACGCCCTCGCGACCCTGCTCTCGCGGGCGGAAGCCGCGGAGCTGCCCGTTCTCGTCGGTCTCCTCCTCGCGGCACCGCGACAGGGCAAATTGGGTATCGGATGGCGCGGGCTGTCGGCGCTGGACGCGCCGCACACCGACGATCCGGTACTGACCCTCACCGACGTGGACGCTGCTCTCGAGGGGTTGGCAGCGGCATCGGGTTCCGGGTCGGCCGCCGCGCGCATCCGCGTCCTCACCGATCTCGCCTCGCGCTCGACAGCTCCCGAGTGGGACTTCCTCTCCCGATCCCTGCTCGGCGAGCTGCGCACCGGCGCCCTTGCCGGAGTGCTGCTCGAGGCTGTTGCCAGAGCGTCCGCTCGCCCGGCCGACATCGTGCGACGCGCTGCGATGCTGTCGGGGGACCTCGGCGAGACGGCTGTGGTGGCGCTCACGGGCGCAGCAGAGGAGCTCGACGCGGTCGGCCTCGCGGTCGGACGCCCCGTCCTTCCCATGCTCGCCGGCACAGCGGCGACTCCGACCGCTGCCCTCGCGCTCACCGGCGAGGCATCGGTCGAGTACAAGCTCGACGGTGCTCGAATCCAGGTGCACCGCCACGGCGACGCCGTCAGCGTCTTCACCCGCAGCCTTGCCGACGTGACACATCGGGTCCCAGAACTCGTGGAGATCGTCCGCCGCCTTCCCGTCGACGATGTGATCCTCGACGGCGAGACGCTGTCGCTCGATGAAGACGGCGGCCCCCGCCCGTTCCAGGACACCATGTCGCGCTTCGGCGCCGACGCCGCCAGGGAGCTCGCGCTCCGCCCCTGGTTCTTCGACGTGCTCCACGTCGACGGTCGCGACCTCATCGACCAGCCCCTGGCGGTGCGTCTCGCCGAACTCGAGCGGGTGGCCGGCGAGTGGCGCATGCCCGGCATCGTCACTGCTGACCCCGAGGCCGCCGAGCAGCTCTCTCGCGAGGCTCTCGCAGCCGGTCACGAAGGTGTGCTCGTCAAGGGCATCGACTCGACCTACACCGCCGGCCGTCGCGGCAAATCGTGGGTCAAGGTGAAACCTGTCCTCACGTTCGACCTCGTCGTGCTCGGCGCCGAGTGGGGGTCGGGGCGCCGCCGCGGATGGCTGTCGAACCTGCACCTCGGCGCGCGGGACCCGGGCGGCGACTTCGGCGAACCCGGCGGGTTCGTGATGGTGGGCAAGACGTTCAAGGGCCTCACTGACGCGCTGCTGCAGTGGCAGACCGACGAGTTCCCGGCGCACGAGACCCATCGCTCCGCGTCGACGGTGTTCCTCCGGCCGGAGCTCGTGGTCGAGATCGCGATCGACGGCGTGCAGCGGTCCCCGCGTTACCCCGGCGGCCTCGCCCTCCGCTTCGCCAGGGTCAAGGGCTACCGTCCGGACAAGACCGCTGCGGAGGCCGACACGATCCAGACGCTCCTGGCCCTGCGGCGGGGTGCGACGGACGACGCCTGATCAGGCCGTGGGCGGGAGTCCTTCGTCCTCCTGACGCACCGTGCCGCGGAACGACCAGGGGAAGTCGATCCAGAGGTCGGTGTCCTTCCACGCGAAGTCCGGCTGGATGATCGTCGAGGGCTTCGTGTAGATCGTGACCGAGCGCACGTCGGCGCCCTTCTCCTGCAGCAGCCGGACCGCGAGCGCCAGCGTGCGACCGGAGTCGGCGACATCGTCCACGAGCAGCACGCGGCGGCCGTCGAGATAGGCCATGTCGAGCTCGGGCGGCAGCACCTCCGGGGCGTCCAGCACGGTCCCGATGCCGGTGTAGAACTCGACGTTGATGGCGCCGCAGTTCTTCACGCCGAGTCCGTACGCGATGGCGCCGGCCGGGAGCAGGCCGCCGCGCGCGATCGCCACCACGACCTCCGGCTCGAAGCCCGTCGCGATGATGTTCCGCGCCAGATCGCGCGTCGCCGCGCCGAAGCCGTCCCACGTGAGCGTCTCGCGCTCGATCGATGCATCCGTCATCGGTCCATTCTCGCGCATCCGCTCCGTCCGAGCCGCCGCTAGACTGAGCAGGTCCGGCCCCGCCGGTGCCTGAAAAAGAGGCACGAAGCACCTCGCATCGCCGCGAGGGCGAGACACATACGGATTCCCCTTCTCCGTCCCTGTCTCGAAAGGCTTCCCCATGCCCTCCGTCTCCGCGCACGTCGCCCTCACCCTCGCCCAGCACGTCGATGCCGTCTTCGGCGTCATGGGCAACGGCAACGCCTACTTCCTCGACGCCCTCGAGACGCAGACCGACGCCACCTTCACCGCCGTCCGCCACGAGCAGGGCGCGGTCGTCGCGGCCGACGCGCACTTCCGCGCCTCCGGCCGCATCGCCGCGGGCACCTCCACCTACGGCGCCGGCTTCACGAACACGATCACGGCGCTGGCCGAGGCCGTGCAGGCGCACGTGCCGCTCGTCCTCGTGGTGGGCGACGAGCCGACCTCGGGTCCGCGGCCGTGGGACGTGGACCAGATCGCTCTGGCCTCGGCCGTCGGCGCCCGCACCTACACCGTCGGGCGGACCGATGCCGCCGCGACCACCGTCATCGCCGTCGAGCACGCCCTCACCTATCGCGTGCCCGTGGTGCTCGCCATCCCCTACGACGTCGCCGCCCTCGAAGCCGGTGCGGTGCCTGCGGCCCCGGCACCCCGGCTCCCCGCGCCGCTCGCCCCGCGGGGGGACTTCGCCGAGGGCATGCTGGATGAGATCGCCGCCGCCCTGCGCGACGCCGAGCGTCCGTTCCTCCTCGCCGGGCGCGGGGCCTGGCTGGCCGGCGCCGGCGAGGCTCTCGGGGCGCTTGCCGCACAGACCGGGGCCCTCACCGCCTCCTCCGCCCTCGGCCGCGGCATCTTCCCGGACGCCCGGTACGACCTCGGTGTCACCGGCGGCTTCGGCGCCGAGGGGGCGATGGAGCTCGTGCGGACGGCCGACGTCGCGGTGGTCTTCGGCGCCAGCCTTAACCAGTTCACGATGCGCTTCGGCGACCTCTTCGCCCCGGGCACCCGGGTGTTCCAGATCGACACCGCTCCGGCCGCCACGCACGCCCACGTCGGCGGCTTCGTGCGCGCCGATGCCCGTCTCGCCGCCGAGGCCCTCGTCGCCCGCCTCTCCTCCCCCTCCTCCCCCGGGC
>SNQX01000068.1_pt1 | contig 53134 bp, 43 predicted proteins | sample 2580501 | NCBI WGS metagenome assembly SNQX01 (sample SAMN10953784, study PRJNA522744) | food fermentation metagenome | isolation source: 48-hour incubation of native-enriched microbial consortia from nixtamalized... | place: Mexico | collected 2017-09-24 | reverse complement strand
CCCCAGGCCCCCAAGGGCACCTTTTCGATCTCGCGTCCCAGGAACCTCCCACCCCTCCCCGCACACCCACCGCAGGCGGGATCGAAAACGCACGCCCATCGTTCCGGAGGAGCGCCTTTTCGCACCCGCGGCGTGGAGACACGTACACCCCGGAGGTGGGATCAGAATCGCACCCGAGCAGCACCGAGGCGGCCCTCTTTCGCACCCGCACCAAAACGGGCGCGGCGGCCCCCGGCGAGCGGGATCAGAAACGCGCCCCGGACGGCCCGGAGCGGTACGTTTTTGCACCCGCACCGAAACGGGCGGGGCACCCCGGCGGACGGGCCCCGCGGGGGTCAGATGACGGAGGCGCTCCAGGGGTCGGGGTTTCCGTAGCGATGGGCGGTGATCGAGACGGACTGCTCGTGCACGAACGGAAGGAGCTCGATGCGGGCCGCCCCCGTCACCTCCGCGTCGTACACCGCGAGGTCCGGATCACCGCCCGTCGCCACCGCCAGCACGGAGCGCAGCGCCGCCACCGACTCCCGTCCGCCCACGAGCCGCACGCGCTCATGCCGCGGAAGCGCCGGAACACCGGCATCTCCGGAGGCTCCAGCCCCCTCGGCCACCCGCATCCGCTGGAGCCACTCGTCCTCCGTCTCCAGGAACACCACGGCGTCGAGGTCGCCCAGAGCATGCCGCACGCCCGCCGGAAGCCCGACCGGAGTGGACACCACGAAGCCCGCCCCCGCGCGCACTCCCGCGATCACGACCCGCAGCAGGTCGTGCAGGGCGGCGTCCTCGGTGGCGCGGATCTCCACGGGCACAGGACGATACCGGAAGAGGTTGCGCTCGATCTCCAGCCGCGAGACGTCCCGCACCCGGCCGAACTCCCGGTCCCAGGCCAACGCGTCTGACAGGGCGGACCGCCGGAGCCACTCGAACGACTCGAACGGGAGGGACGGCTGCGCGGCCTCGATGAGCCCCGTGATCCGGGAGTCGAGCCCCCGCAGATGAAGCGTGCTCGACGCCGGGGACCCGTGCTGGGCGCGCCACGACCCGAGTCCGATGAGGTGGTTCGGCCCGCCGGGCTTGGCACCGGCCCCGACGGAGGAGCGCTTCCACCCGCCGAACGGCTGCCGCTGCACGATCGCCCCGGTGGTGCCGCGGTTGACGTAGAGGTTCCCGGCCTGCACGCGGTCGAGCCAGAAGGAGAGGTCGTCGGGGTCCTGCGTGTGCAGTCCCGCGGTGAGACCGTAGGCGACGGCGTTCTGCAGATCGACGGCCTTCGCGAGGGTCGGGGCGTGCATGATCCCGAGGACCGGGCCGAAGAACTCCTCGGTGTGGAAGCGGGAGCCGGACTGCACGCCGACCCGCACGCCGGGACGCCAGAGCCGGCCGCTGCCGTCGTCGGCGGGGTCGAGGGCGGGTTCGATGAGCCACCGCTCGTCGCCCTCCAGCTCGGAGAGGGCCCAGGCGAGCTTGCCCTCGGGCTTCTCGATGACGGGGCCCACCTCGGCGAGCGGATCCGAGGGCCAGCCCACCCGCAGCGAGCGGACCGCATCGGCGAGCTGACGGGCGAAACGCTGCGAGCGCCCCACCGGCCCGACGAGGATCGCGAGCGACGCCGCGGAGCACTTCTGCCCCGCATGCCCGAACGCGCTCTTCACGAGGTCGGCCACGGCGAGGTCGAGGTCGGCCGAGGGGGTGATGATCATCGCGTTCCTGCCACTGGTCTCCGCGAGCAGGGGCAGGTCGGGACGCCAGGAGCGGAACAGCGCCGCGGTCTCCCACGATCCGGTGAGGATCACCCGGTCCACCGCCTCGTCCGTGATGAGGGCACGGCCGAGGTCGCCTTCCTCGATGTCGACGAGAGCGAGAGCCTCACGCGGGACGCCGCCGTCCCACAGGGCCTCCACAAGCACCGCCGCACACCGCCGCGCCTGCGGGGCGGGCTTCAGGACCACGCCGGAGCCCGCGGCGAGCGCCGCCAGCACGCCACCGGCGGGGATCGCGAGGGGGAAGTTCCACGGCGGCGCGACGACGGTCACGCGGGCGGGGACGAACACGGCGCCGGCGATCGCATCGAGCTCACGGCACGTCGCGACGTAGTACCGGGCGAAGTCGACGGCCTCGCTCACCTCGACATCGGCTTCGGCGAAGACCTTGCCGGTCTCCGCGGCGGCGACCTCGACCAGCTCCGCGCGCCGGGACTCGAGCGCCGCCGCCGCGCGCAGCAGCACCTCGGCGCGTTCGGCCGCGGGACGCGCACCCCAGGCCGCCGCCGCGCCCTGCACGCCGCGCACGATGCGGCCGAGGTCGTCGGCGTCGTCGACGCGGGCCGCGGCCAGGACCTCCGTCCCGACCGTCGAATCCGCGAGCCGTGCGCGGATCCCCGCCGCCCACTCGCGGTTGGCGGGGAGGGCGAGATCCGTATCGGCCGTGTTCGCGAAGCCCGGGGCGCCCCCGGTGTCCTCCCCGCGCTCGCGCGCCGCATACACGGCGGTCTCGAGGAAGGCGCCGGTGTCGGCGTCGTCCGAGCCGCGCACGATGCCGAGCACGGCCTTGGTGAGATCGGCCTCCGCGACCGGGCTGACCGGCGCCGGCCGCACGGACTCGTGCACGGGCGCGAGGCGGTCCTGCGTGCGCCGCGAGCCGAGGCCGAGGGCCGGGTCCCCCGCCCGGTCGAGTGCGTCGAGGAAGCGGCCGGCCTCGCGGGCGAAGAGCGTCTCGTCGTCGTGCAGGTGGAACGCCGCGGAGAGGAAGTTCTCGGACGACGCGTTCTCCTCCAGCCGCCGCACGAGGTAACTGATGGCCACGTCGAACTCGGCCGGCGCGACGACCGGCACGTACAGCAGCACCGGACCGACTTCGCGGGACACCGCCTGCACCTGCCCCTGGGCCATGCCGAGCAGCATCTCGAACTCGACATCGTCGCGGACGCCCCGCTCCCCGGCCAGCAGCCACGCGTGGGCGATGCCGAAGAGGTTGTGGCCGGCCACGCCGATCCGCACCGAGGTCGTGTGCTCGGGCCGCAGCGCCCAGTCGAGGCAGCGCAGGTAGTTGGCGTCGGTGTCGAGCTTCGTGTCGTAGGGCGCAGGCGTCCACCCGTGCAGCGTCGCCTCGACGTGCTCCATCGCGAGGTTCGCGCCCTTCACGAGGCGCACCTTGATGCGGGCTCCCCCGTGGATCACGCGGTCCTGCGCCCAGGCGGTGAGCTCCTGGAGGGCCGGGAGGGCGTCAGGCAGATAGGCCTGCAGCACGATCCCGGCCTCGAGCCCGATGAGCCGAGGGTCCTCCAGGATCCGCGTGAAGACGGCGATCGTGAGGTCGAGGTCGCGATACTCCTCCATGTCGAGGTTGATGAAGGTGCCGTCTGCCGCAGCCGTCACGTACAGCGGGAGCAGCCGCTCCACGACCCGGTCGACGACCTCGTCGAAGCCCCACATCGAGATGCGGCTGACGATGGCCGAGACCTTGACCGACACGTAGTCGACGTCCGGACGCCGGATGAGCTCGTGGATGCCGTCGAGCCGCCGCTGCGCCTCCGCCTCGCCCAGCACCGCCTCCCCGAGGAGGTTGAGGTTCAGGCGCGAGCCCGACTCCCGCAGCTTCTCGATCGCGGGTCCGAGCTTCGCGGGCCGGGCGTCCACCACGAGGTGCCCCACCATCTCGCGCAGCGCCCGTCGCGCGAGGGGGACGACCGGGGTCGGCAGCACCGGGGCGACGCCGCCGCCGAGCCGCACCGCGGAGCGCAGGTACCACGGCAGGAACTCCGGCACGATGGGCGCGATCCGGCGCAGCTGGGCGGCCGCGGCGGTCAGGCTCTCGGGCCGCATCACGCCGTCGACGAAACCGAGGGTGAACGGCAGACCGTTGGCGTCGCGGAGCACTCCGGCGAGGCGTTCCGCGGCGGGGTCGACGTCGGCCGCGGCCGCCTCGATCACCCAGCGGCGCGCGAGCTCGACCGCCTGATCGGCGAGGGATGCGGATGCCCCCGCCTCCGCGGAGGATGACGACGACTCTGCCATGTGACCACCCTAGGTCGCCGGTCGCGGAATCCCGGGGTGCCCGACCGTGCGGGCTGGAGTCGGCTCAGTTCCAGATGCTGGGGGCCGGGGTGCGCACGGGAGGCAGGGCGGACGCGGCCGCCCAGTCGTGCACCCACGCGTCGATCTCCGGCACCCCGTCGGGCTTGCCCACCGCGGCGAAGAGCTCCTCGTTGCTGACCGTGCCGCCGGAGCGCCGCAGCACGCGGGCCCGCACGATGGCCCTGGCGTAGACCTCACCGCTGACCACGGCGCGATGCTCCAGGAACAGGGCCTTCTCGTCGTGCCCGATGAACCGGGACTGCACCTCGAACCGCTGCCAGAGCTGGAGGGACTTGCGGAAGGTAATCGTCTCACTCGACACGACCGCGTACCAGCCCTGCTCCTTCATCACGTCGAACAGCCCCGTGCGGATGAGGTGGTCCCAGCGACCGAGGTCGAACAGCGACAGGTACCGGCCGTTGTTCATGTGGCGGAGGATGTCGAGGTCGGTGGGCAGGGTGGTCACCGTCACGGTGCCGACGGCGGTGGGGTCGAGGGTCTTCCCCTGCCGCACGCGGCGACGCGCACCGAGGATCACGAGGAGGGTCCGCCAGATCACGTTCACGAGGACTGATCGTAGCCATCCGCGCACGACGACCGAACTTCGTTGTCCGATTCCTCCATGCCCCCGGTGGGCCTTTCCCCTGCCGTCATCCCGATTTCCGATTTCCACGGACCCGCCGTAGAGTCACCGCATGAGCGCCGAAGCCCAGCCCGAAGTCATCGTCCGTCCGGTCCGTGATGTGGATGCGGAAGCCCTCGGTCGCGTGCATGCGCAGTGCTGGCATGAGACCTACGATCACCTCATCAGCAAGGCGGCGCTGGAGAAGGTCTCGCCTCGGCGCATGGCCGAGCTCTGGACGCACTGGGCCTCGCAGGGCCCCGACTTCAAGATGAACGCGGCGCTCGTCGACGGCGAGATCGTCGGCTTCGTCGGCTCGGGTCCGGCCCGCGACAAGGACGCCCCGGCGTTCCGCGAGCTGTACTTCATCTACCTGCTCGACGCGTACCACTCGACCGGCATCGGCCAGAAGCTCTTCGACGCCGCCGTCGAGAAGGACGAGCCGCTCTACCTCTGGGTCGCCGAGGACAACCCCCGCGCGCACCGCTTCTACACGCGCAACGGGTTCCACCTCGACGGCGCCGCGCACACCGAGCCGTTCCTCGGTGAGACGCTCACCGAGGTCCGCTTCGTGCGCCCCTGACCCTCGTCCTCACCGGAAGGGCCGCCCCGCGGGGCGGCCCTTTTCGTCTGCCCTCAGAGGCGTTCGATGATCGTGACGTTCGCGACGCCGCCACCCTCGCACATCGTCTGCAGGCCGTAGCGGCCGCCGGTGCGCTCCAGCTCGTTGAGCAGGGTCGCGAGGATGCGGGTTCCGGTCGCGCCGATCGGATGCCCCAGGGCGATGCCGCCGCCGTTGACGTTGACCTTCTCGTGCGGCGCACCGGTCTCGCGCATCCAGGCGAGCACGACGGAGGCGAACGCCTCGTTGACCTCGAGCAGGTCGATGTCCTCGATCCGGAGCCCGGTGCGCGCCAGCGCGTGCCGGGTCGCCGGGATCGGTGCCGTGAGCATGAGCACGGGGTCGTCGCCGCGGACGGAGAGGTGGTGGATGCGGGCCCGCGGGGTGAGGCCGTGCTCCTGCACCGCCCGCGCACTGGCGATGAGCACGGCGCTCGATGCGTCGCTGATCTGCGACGCGACCGCCGCGGTGATCCGTCCCCCGGGCGCGAGCGGCGGCAGGCCGGCCATGCGTTCGAGCGTGGTGTCCCGGCGCACGCCCTCGTCGTGGTCGAGCCCGGCGAGCGGCGCGATCTCCGCCGCGAACCGCCCCTCGTCCTGGGCGACGGCTGCCCGGCGGTGGCTCTCCAGCGCGTACCGCTCCATCTCCTCCCGCGAGATGTCCCACCGCTCGGCGATGAGCTCCGCGCCCCGGAACTGCGAGATCTCCTGGTCGCCGTACCGCTCCTGCCATCCGGGCGACTCAGCGTACGGCGTCGTGAAACCGTACTCCCGGCCGACGGTCGCGGCCGCCGTGAGCGGGATCCGCGACATGTTCTGCAGCCCGCCGGCGATCACGAGGTCACTGGTGCCGCTGAGCACCGCCTGCGCGGCGAAGTGCACGGCCTGCTGACTGGATCCGCACTGGCGGTCGATCGTCACGCCGGGCACGTGCTCCGGGAAGCCGGCGACGAGCAACGCGGTGCGCGCGACGTTCCCGGCCTGTCCCCCGAGCGCATCGATGGCTCCGAGGATCACGTCGTCCACGGCGCCAGGGTCGATGCCGGTGCGGTCGACGAGGGCCCGCAGACTGTGCGCGCCGAGGTCGGCGGGGTGGATCTCCGCGAGAGCGCCGCCACGGCGTCCGACCGGTGAACGGACCGCGTCGACGATGTAGGCCTCTGCCATGATCTCCCTCTCCTCAGTCCTCCACGCCGGTCGGCAGGAGCAGCCGGAAGCGCTCACACAGCACCGGCATGTCGGGTTCGTAGCCGCGCGGGCTCTCGGAGTGGGTGCGCCAGTAGCGCTCGTGCACCTCGCGCCAGTGCGCCAGGGTGCGATCCCCCTCCCCCTCGGCGAACGCGTGCGCCTCGTCGACCTCGTCGAACGGCACGATGTCGATCGCCGTGGTCTCGATCACGGCGCGCGGGGCGCCGGTTCCGTCGAGGATGATGCTGAGCTCGCCGACGGTCGGCAGCGGGTCCCCCGTCTCCTCGTAGTCCCAGACGGAGGACGCGGTGCCCACCTTGATGCCTCGGAGCACGAGCTCCAGGAGTTCGTCGGCGTGCTCCGGCGTCGCGCCGAAACCCCACGCGTCGGGAAGGGCCTCGGGCAGGTGGGGCAGCGCGATGCGGGCCTCGCGCCAGTAGTTTTCGATGGTGGTGCGGTCAGTCATGGATCAGCGCCCCGAGACCTTGCCGAACGCCCTCGCGATCGGCGCGAGCACGAGCGGGCGCGCCGCGACCCACGCGATCGCGATCACGACGAGCGAGGCGATGAACACCCAGAACCCCGTCCACGTCGCGGCATCCTGCGCGGCGAACATGTGGTTGAGGTTGCGCAGGAAGCCGGTCAGCATCACGAGCGCGACGTGCGCGATGATGAACGCCACGAAGTACAGCATCACCGGGAAGTGCAGGGCGCGGGCCCATTCCACCGGGTACGCCTTCGACAGGCGCTCCGCCTTCTTGGGCCAGAGCCCCGACATGCGGAACCCGGTGACGGCGGCGAGCGGCGCCGCGAGGAAGACGGTGACGAAGTAGGCGAGCTGCTGCAGGCTGTTGTAGTTGTTCCAGCCGTTCTCGTGCGGCCAGTCGAACGAGATGTACTGCAGTGCCGCCGACAGCGCGTTCGGGAAGACCTCCCAGCTCGTCGGCACGATCCGCACCCAGTGTCCCGTGGCGAACAGCAGCACCACGAAGATCACGCCGTTCAGCAGCCACAGGATGTCGAGCGCCTGGTGGAACCAGAGGTTCAGGCTGATCTTGCCCTTCGGGTTGTTCCGCGGCGTCCAGAACACGCTCGGCCGCTTCTCGGTGCGCACCTGCAGGCCCGAGCGGATGATCAGCACGATCAGGAACATGTTGAAGAAGTGCGCCCAGTTGACCCACGGCGCGAAGCCGGGCTCGACCGGGATCGGCGGCTCGTACTCGCCCGGGAAGGCCGCCAGGAAGTCCTGCAGGAAGGGGAGGCTGAGCAACGTGCGGACGAGGGCCACGGCCGCGGCCGCGAGCACACCGAGAGCGGCGGCGCCGAACAGCACCGCGATCGCCTGGGTCCAGGTCGGGCGCCGGCGAGCGGTCGGGGTGGCGGCCGCGGCGGCGGCCGGGAGGTGTCGGGGGGCACGACCGTTCCAGACCGTGCGGGTCCAGGGCAGCGGTGTGCTGATGTCGGCGGCCGGGGCGAGCACGGTGCCGGGGATGGCGGGCTCCGCCGTCGCGGGTGCCGCGGCCGGAGCCGGAGTCTCCGCGATCGCGGGGGCGTCCGCCGCCACGGCCGAGGAGGTGTCGGCGGTCGCACGCGCGGGCACGGTCCCCGCGGGCGGCCAGGGCTCGCCACCCGCGACGCGCGGCAGTCCGCGCCGGATGCTGGAGGAGCCGGCGGGCGCCGACTTCGCGGCGGCGGACGTCGCGGCGGCAACGGGCGCAGCGGCGGCCGGCTCGGCAGCGGGAGCGTCGGGCACCGTCACGGCGGCACGTGACGTCTCGCCCGGCACAGCAGCGACGGCGGACACTGCCGGCGCGGCCTCGGACGGCGGCCAGGGCTCGCCGCCGGGCACGCGCGGAAGGCCCCGACGGAGAGCCGGGCGCGGTGCAACGTCGTCCGGCAGAGAGGGGGTCGCGACAGCGGTCTCGGCCTCGGCGGCCCCGCGCTCGACGCGCTCCGTCGTCGCGGACGCCGGAACAGACGCCGTCACGTCGACGGCGGCCACCTCGACCGCATCGACGGTCTCGACCGTCACGTCGGCGGGCGGCCACGGCTCGCCGCCCGGCACCCGCGGAAGCCCGCGGCGCAGCACCCGCGTCGCCATGACTACTTCTTCCGCGCCTCGAGCGCGGCGATCACCTGCGGGACGATCGCGAACACGTCGCCGACGATGCCGAAGTCGGCGACGTCGAAGATCGGCGCCTCCGGGTCCTTGTTGATCGCCACGATGTTCTTCGACGTCTGCATGCCGGCGCGATGCTGGATCGCGCCGGAGATCCCGAGCGCGACGTAGAGCTGCGGCGACACCGAGACGCCGGTCTGCCCGACCTGGTGGGACTGCGGGATGTAGCCCGCGTCGACGGCAGCGCGCGAGGCGCCGACCGCGGCCCCGAGGGCGTCGGCGAGCTCCTCCACGAGCACGAACTTCTCCTTCGAGGCGAGACCGCGGCCGCCAGACACGACGCTCGTCGCTCCGCGCAGCTCGGGCCGGGACGAGGTGGCCTCGACCGTCTCGATGGGGCCTGCCGTCGCGGCGACCGCTCCGGACGGAGTGACCGCGAGCTCTTCGACCTGCGGGGAGGCGACCGCCTCGGCCCTGGCCTCCACCGCACCCTGACGCACCGTGACGACGAGCGTGCCGTACGTCGCGGCCGCGTCGACGAGGTACGCCCCGCCGTAGACCGAGTGGTGGGCGACGATGCCTTCGTCGTCACGGGAGACCCCGACCGCATCCACGGCGAGCGCACTCTTCGTCCGCACCGCGAACCGCCCGGCGACGTCACGTCCGGAGATCGAGTTCGAGATGAGGACGGCCGCGGGCTGCACCTGCGCGGCGGCGGCCTGCAGCGCGTCGACGATCGGGACCGTCAGCGCGGACGGGTCGCCGTCGGCCGTGAGCACGACTGCGGCTCCGGCCTCCGCTGCGCTGGCGACCGCGGCCTCTGTACCGCCGACGATCACCGCGACCGGTGTGCCGATGCCCGCCGCCGCGCCGAGGAGTCCGGCGGCACTGCTGGCGAGCTCGCCGGACGGGTCGACGTCGAGGAGCACGAGGATCGGGTTCTCGGGGTACGCCATGTCACACCAGCCTGTTCTGCACGAGGAACTCGACGAGCTTCTCGGCGGCATCGCCCTCGTCGACGATCTTGACGCCGGCGGCCCGCGGGGGCTTCTCCGAGACCGAGGTCATGATGGTGCGCGGAGCGAGCGCCGGGTCGGCCGACACGTCGAGGTCGGCGAGGGACAGCACTTCCAGCGGCTTCTTCTTCGCCGCCATGATGCCCTTGAAGTTCGGGAACCGGGCGTCCGGGAGCGCCTCGGTGATGGAGATCACGGCGGGCAGCGGCGCGGTCACCTGCTGGTTGCCCGCGTCGGCGCCGCGGGTGCCGGAGACGCCCTCGGCGGTGATCTCGACCGCGGTGAGGGCGGTGGCCTGCGCCCAGCCGAGGTGTTCGGCGAGCATGGCGGGGAGGACGCCGCCGGCGCCGTCGGTGGACAGGTTGCCGGTGATGACGAGGTCAGGGGCGCCGCGGCGGATCGCGGCGGCGAGGACCTCGGCGGTGAGGCCCAGGTCGGCGCCGACGAGCTGCTCGTCGACGATGTGGATTGCGGAGGCGGCGCCGATGGCGAGCGCCCGCCGCACGGAGGCGGTCGCGCTCTCCGGCGCCATCGTGAGCGCCACGACCTCGGTGCCCTCGTTCTTGTCGGCGTGGGCCAGGGCGACCTCGAGGGCCCGCTCCGTGATCTCGTCGAGGACCACATCCCCGGCCCCGCGTTCGGCGAGTCCGGTCTCGAGATTCAACGTGCGATCGCCATAGGTGTCCGGCACCTCTTTGACCAGGACGAAGATCTTCATCGAATGCTCCTCACGACACGCTGAGTCTATCCGCACGCTCTTCTATGTAGCCAAAGGCGGAGGGATCCGCAGGCCACACCCCCGATTTCCGCCACGAATGTATACATAGTCGACAGTCGCGCCCCACGGCTCGCCGCTGGCGACCGGGGGCGGCCTCCCCCGGTACCGTAGAGAGGTGGTCCGACCCCGCCCGCTTCCCGTCGACCCGCTCGCCGAGGCGAAGCGGCAGTGGATCGCGCACGGCTGGACCGAGGCCGCGGACGGCATGACCGTCGTCACCTCGGTCATGCGCGCCCAGCAGCTGCTCCTGGCCCGTGTCGACGCGGCCCTCAAGCCCTTCGCGCTGAGCTTCGCCCGCTACGAGGTCCTCCGCCTGCTGGCCTTCAGCCGCGCCGGACGCCTGCCGTTATCGAGCGTCGTCGCGCGCCTGCAGGTCCACGCCACCACCATCACGAGCACCGCCGAGCGGCTCATGCGCGACGGCCTCGTCGTCCGCGAACCGCACCCGCACGACGGGCGCGCCGCGATGCTCGCCCTGACCGACGACGGCCGCGACCTCGTCGAGCGGGCGACGACCGCGCTCAACGCCGACGTCTTCGCCGACCCCGGCATGAGCGAGGCCGACGCCGCCGAGCTCGTCGCCATCGTCGCCCGCCTGCGCCGCGACGCCGGCGACTTCATCGACCCGCGCCCCCTCCCCGAACCGCTCTGATGCCCCGGTTCGTGCTCGACACCGTGATCGCGGCACCCCGCCCTGCCGTCTTCGCCGCGGCGCTGGACCCGGAGCTGCACCTGCAGTCCATGGCGCGCTACGACGAGACGATGATCGAGGAACCCGCCGGCGGAGTTTTCACCGAGGGGTCCACGGTCACCTGGCGCGCGCGGCACTTCGGCATCCCGTTCCGCCTGCGTTCCGTGGTGTTCGACATCGACGCACCGCATCGGTTCACGGACCGGCAGATCGCCGGGCCGTTCCGCGAGCTCCGACACGAGCATGTGTTCGAGGAGCACCCGCGCGGCACCCTCATGCGCGACACGATCGAGTTCCGCTCGCCCTTCGGACCCCTCGGCCGCCTCGTCGACGCCCTCGTGCTCGGCCGGTACATGGAGCGGCTGATCGCCGAACGCAACTCCGCGCTCGTCGCCGCGATCGAGGATGGCGGGCGTACTCTTCCTGCATGAGCGAACTGCGCGTGCACACCGTCCTCACCGGTCGCGGCCCCGCCGCGGCGATCCTCCTCACCGACGAGCAGGTGGCCTCCTTCGGCGCGGGCAAGGCCTTCCCGGTCGCGGTCACGATCGGCGGCCGCACCGCGCGCCTGCGCCTGGCCCGGATGGGAGGCGAGAACATGATCGGTCTCAGCAAGGCCGCCCGCGCAGACCTCGGGGTGGAGATCGATCAGGAGGTCGATGCCGTGATCCGGCTCGACACCGCGGAACGCACGGTCGACGTCCCGGCCGCACTGGCCGCCGCCCTCGATGCCGACCCCGCGGTGCGCGCGGCCTTCGATGCCCTCTCACCCTCGGCGCGCAAGGAGCACGCCCGAGCGGTCGCCGAGGCCAAGCAGGAGGCGACGCGCGAGCGCCGGATCGCGAAGATCGTGGAGTCCCTGCGCGGCTGACCGATGTGCCGCGGTCAGCGGTTCTGGAAGTCCGGCGTGCGCTTCTCGCGGAAGGCCGCCATCCCCTCCTTCTGGTCGTGCGTGTCGAACAGTGCCGCGAACGCCTGCTTCTCGTGGGCGAGGCCTGCGGACAACGTCGTCTCCATCGCCGCATCGAGCGCGGCCTTGGCGGCGTAGACCGACGGGAGCGACTTCGACGCGATCGTCTCGGCCAGCGTCGTCGCCTCGGCCAGGAGATCCGCCGCGGGGACGACGCGGGACACGAGTCCGGCGCGCTCCGCCTCCTCGGCGCCCATGAAGCGGCCGGACAGCACGAGCTCCGCCGCCTTGTAGTACCCGACCGCGCGGATGAGCCGCTGCGTTCCGCCCATGCCGGGGATCACCCCGAGGTTGATCTCGGGCTGCCCGAACTTCGCGGTGTCCGCAGCGAGGATAATGTCGCACATCATCGCCAGCTCGCAGCCGCCGCCGAGCGCGAACCCGGAGACCGCCGCGATGACCGGCGTGCGCACGGCCGCGAAGTCGTGCCAGACGCCGAAGTGGTCCGTCTCGAGCATCTCCCCCGCGGACATGCCCTCCATCTCCTTGATGTCGGCGCCGGCCGCGAAGGCCTTCTCGGAGCCGGTCACGACGATGGCACCGACGCCGTCATCCGCATCGAAGGCCTGCGCGGCTGCGGTGACCTCCTCGGCGAGCCGGCTGTTCAGCGCGTTGAGCGCCTCGGGACGGTGGAGGGTGATCCAGCCCACGCGTCCGCGCTGCTCCACCAGGATCGTCTCGTACTCGGTCATCGCTCCCGCCTTCCTGTCGTTATCCACCCTCCCCTTCGAATCGCCCGATTTGCTGCATTTCGGCCGGATTCGCGACCATTCAGGCGATTCGAAAGCCGGAGGTCAGCCACGGATGTCCGTGATGATGCCGGAGAAGTCACGGGCGGCGCCGTCGCCGGCGGCGTAGGCGGCGTACAGCTCCTGCGCCAGACGACCCATCCGCGCGTCCGTCGAGGTCTGCTCGATGGCCTGCAGCGCGAGACCGAGGTCCTTCGCCATGAGGGCGCCCGCGAACCCCGGCTGGTAGTCCCGGTTCGCGGGGCTGGTGGGCACCGGACCGGGCACGGGGCAGTTCGTGGTGAGCGCCCAGCACTGCCCCGACGCCTGGGACACCACATCGAACAGGGCCTGATGCTCGAGCCCCAACCGCTCGCCCAGCACGAACGCCTCGGCGACGGCGATCTGCGACACCGCGAGCACCATGTTGTTGCAGACCTTCGCCGCCTGTCCGAGTCCCGGTCCGCCGCAGTGCACGATGCGCTTCCCCATGATCTCCAGCAGCGGCAGCGCCGCCGCGAAGTCGTCGTCGGAGCCCCCGACCATGAACGCCAGGGTCCCGGCCTCCGCCCCGACCACACCTCCGGAGACCGGAGCGTCGATGTGCCGGTGGCCCGCGGCGAGCGCGAGCGCATGGGCGGCCCGCGCCTCGTCCACGGCGATGGTCGACGACTCGATGAACAGCGTCCCGGGGCGCGCGGCCGCCAGCAGCTCGGTGCGGTAGGCCTCGATGACATGCTTCCCCGCCGGGAACATCGTCACCACGACCTCCGCGTCCGCCACCGCCTCCGCGCCGCTCGCCGCCACGGGGATCCCGGCCGCCCGCGCCGCCTCGATCGCCGCGGGCACGAGGTCGAAGCCGTGCACCTCGTGTCCGGCGGCGACGAGGTTCTTCGCCATCGGCAGCCCCATGTGCCCGAGCCCGAGGAAGGCGACGCGGGTCATGATGCGCTCCGCATCGACGCCGACCCCGCGGGTCGCAGCATCTCCCGACCGACGATCAGGCGCATGATCTCGTTCGTCCCCTCGAGGATCTGGTGCACGCGGAGGTCGCGGACGATCTTCTCGATGCCGTAGTCCTGCAGATAGCCGTAGCCGCCGTGCAGCTGGAGGGCGCGGTTGGCCACCTCGAAGCCGGCGTCGGTCGCGAAGCGCTTGGCCATCGCGCAGCGCATCGTCGCATCCGGCGCCTTCTCGTCCACCGCCTGCGCGCCGTCGCGCACCATCAGCCGCGCGGCCTGCAGATCGGTGCGCATGTCGGCGATCGCGAAGAGGATCGACTGCTTCTCCGCCAGCGGCTCCCCGAACGCGACGCGCTCGTGCACGTACTGCACGGCCTTGTCGAGCGCGGCCTGCGCTCCCCCGAGGGAGCACGCCGCGATGTTGAGGCGGCCGCCGTTGAGCGCCGACATCGCGATCGCGAAACCGCGCCCCTCGTCGCCGAGCATCGCGGACGCCGGCACCCGCACACCGTCCATGATCACGGGGCGGGTCGGCTGCGCGTGCCACCCCATCTTCTTCTCCGGGGCGCCGAAGCTCAGGTTCTCCGCGTCGCCGGGCACGAGGAAGGCACTGATCCCCTTGGCTCCCGGCTCGCCGGTCCGTGCCATGACGACGTACACTGCGGCCTCACCGGCTCCGGAGATGAACTGCTTCACCCCGGTCAGTACATACTCGTCGCCTTCACGGACGGCGCTGGTCGCGATGTTCGCCGCGTCGGAGCCGGCCCCCGGCTCGGTGAGGCAGTAGCCGCCGAACTCCTGCATGGCGGTCAGCGACGGCAGCCAGTGCGACCGCTGCCCATCGTCGCCGTAGGTGTCGATCATCCACACCACCATGTTGTGGATGGAGATGTAGGCGGCCACGGCGGGGTCGGCCTTGGCGAGCTCCTCGAAGATGGCGACGGTGTCGACCCGGGTGAGGCCCGTGCCGCCGAACTCCTCGCTCACATAGATCCCGCCGAGGCCGAGTTCGCCGCCGCGCTGCAGCGACTCTCGCGGGAACAGGTGCTTCTCGTCGCGTTCGGCGGCGAACGGGGCGAGCTCCGCGTCGGCGAACTCCCGCACGGCATCGAGGATCGCCTCGCGCTCCTCGTCGGTGGTGGTGACGGTGGTCATGGTCATCGCGTGTCCTTAGTGCATCGTGGGGATGACGAAGCTCGCGCCCTCGCGGATCCCCGACGGCCAGCGGCTCGTCACGGTCTTGGTCTTGGTGTAGAAGCGGAAGGCGTCGGCGCCGTGCTGGTTGAGGTCGCCGAAACCGCTGCGCTTCCAGCCGCCGAACGTGTAATAGGCGATCGGCACCGGGATGGGCACGTTCACGCCCACCATCCCGACCTCCACGCGAGCGGCGAAGTCGCGAGCCGCGTCGCCGTCGCGCGTGAAGATGGCGACGCCGTTGCCGTACTCGTGCTCGGAGGCCATGCGCAGCGCCTCTTCGTAGTCGGCGGCGCGGGCGATCACGAGCACCGGGCCGAAGATCTCCTCGCGATAGATCGCCATGTCGGTCGTCACGTGGTCGAAGAGCGTCGGTCCGAGGTAGAAGCCCTCCTCGTGCCCGGGGACCGTGAACCCGCGGCCGTCGGCGAGCAGCGTCGCGCCCTCGTCGATGCCCTGCTGGATGTAGCCCTCGACGCGCTCGACGGCTGCCCGCGTGACCAGGGGTCCGTAGTCGACGTCCGCCGCGAGGGCCGGCCCGACGCGCAGTTGCGCGACGCGTTCGGCGAGCTTGGCGGCGAGCGCGTCCGCGGTCTCCGCACCGACCGGGACGGCGACGGAGATCGCCATGCACCGCTCGCCCGCGGAGCCGTAGCCGGCACCGATGAGGGCGTCGACGGCCTGGTCGAGGTCGGCGTCCGGCATCACGATCATGTGGTTCTTCGCGCCGCCGAAGCACTGCGCCCGCTTGCCGTGAGCGGCCGCGGTGGCGTAGATGTACTCGGCGATGGGCGTGGAGCCGACGAACCCGACGGCGCGGATCCGGTCGTCGGTGAGGAGGGTGTCCACCGCCTCCTTGTCACCGTGCACCACGTTGAGGACGCCGGCCGGCAGCCCCGCTTCGAGGAACAGCTCGGCGAGACGCACCGGCACCGAGGGGTCGCGCTCACTGGGCTTGAGCACCACCGCGTTGCCGGCGGCGAGCGCGGGACCGGCCTTCCACAGCGGGATCATGGCGGGGAAGTTGAAGGGCGTGATCGCCGCGACGACCCCGAGCGGCTGCCGCATCGAGTACACGTCGATGCCGGCCCCGGCCCCCGTGGAGTACTCCCCCTTGAGCAGGTGGGGTGCGCCGGCGGAGAACTCGATCACCTCGAGGCCGCGCTGGATGTCGCCCTTGGCGTCGTCCACGGTCTTGCCGTGCTCGCTCGCGAGGAGTTCGGCCAGCGAGGTCATCTCCTGCTGCACGAGGTCGAGGAACCGCAGGAGCACACGGGCGCGCTTCTGCGGGTTGGTCGCCGCCCACGCGACCTGCGCCTCTTCGGCGTTCGCGATCACACGGCGCACCTCCTCCGCGGATGCGAGCGGCACCCGGGCCTGCACGGCTCCCGTGCTCGGGTCGAAGACGTCGGCGAAGCGGCCGTCTTCCGGGGTGACATGCGTTCCGCCCACGAAGTGCGGGATAGTACGGGTCATTGTGCAACATCCCTCCGTGCCGTCTTTGGCACATCGGCGAGTTTACTCCGACGACCGTGAAAATACGAGGACGTCCTTGTATCTTGCGGCGCCCCGCGTTCGGATGCCGCCGTCGCCCGTTCTCCGGCCGTTCACCCGCCGGACATCCGGGCCGATTACAACTGCAGATGCACGGCACAGACTCAGACCGGATCGGGTAGTCGCGTCTCCCGTGCGCACGGTGAGCACTCTGGCTCCCGAGACCCCCGCCGAATCGGGTCGGCGGGGGTCTTCTCTTCCCTTTCGAATCGCTTGCTTTGCTCCATTTCGGCCGGGGATGGAGCACAGTGCGCGATTCGAACGGGGGCTGTGGAGACGGATCCCGGCGCGGCCGCCGGGGTGGGAGCGTGGGGGCATGGGACGACGACAGCAGCTTCCGGGCCGCTTCGAGGGGGACTTCGCGGTGCGGACGGCGCGAATGCACGGAATCAGCCGCGGACGGCTGCGCGGATCCGACCTCGAGGCTCCGTTCCACGGGGTCCGCGTGCACCCGCGCCCGGCGCCGGGGCCCGCCATCGCGGACCCGTACGAGCGGCAGCGGCGAGCGCGGGTGGCACGAGCGCAGTCCTATGCCCCGATCCTGCATACCGGGCACTTCTTCAGTCACGAGACCGCCGTGTCGATCTGGGGAGGCCCGCTGCCACTCGCCTTCGATGACCGCGGGGGTATCGCGACGGCGGACGACCTCGCCCTCCACGTCAGTGCGTCCGGCGGGATCCCGTTCCCTCGCGCCCGCGGCGTGACCGGACACCGCACGCTGTCCAGCCTCACATCGATCCGCTATCGGGACGGACTCCGCGTGACCTCCCCCGCCGCGACCTGGGTCGCCCTGGGCACGCTGCCGCTCGTGGACCTGGTGGCGCTCGGCGACTACTTCTGCCGGCACTGGAGACCGGGCGTCGGGCGGCCGAGGGTCGGGCGGCAGCCGTGGGCGACGGTCGACGAGCTGCGGGAGATGCTGGCTGCCGGGCGGAGGCGCGGGGCGGCACGGTTGCGGGAGGCGGTCGAGCTCGTGCGGGAGGACTCGTGGTCGCCGCGGGAGAGCCGGCTGCGGTGCCTCCTGGTCGCGGCCGGGATTCCGGAGCCGCAGCTCAACGTGGACGTGTTCGACGACCGGGGCCGCTTCCTCGCCTGCGTCGACATGGTCTGGGAGGCCGAACGCGTCGCAGTGGAGTATCACGGCATGGTGCATGGCGCGCAGTGGGCACGGGATGTCGAGCGGGTCGCGGCGCTGCGGGCTGCCGGGTGGACGGTGATCGAGGTCACCGCACCTCTCCTCCACAGACCAGAGGAGCTGATCCGCCGTGTGGCGTCAGCTCTGGGGCGGTGACCCCGCGTTCGAATCGCGCGAATGGCGGCATCCGGCCCGGATTTACAGCCAATCGCGCGACTCGAAGGAGAACTAGAATCGACCAGGCGCCGCGACCCTGGCGCCGCCACCCCGCGTCCGCACCCCGACGCCGCTCACCCCCGAGGACCGCACCATGTCCGCATCCGCGCCCGTCTCCGAACCCGTCACCGTCTCCATCCGCCGCGAGGTCGACCCGGAGCGCATCGCCGAGGCCACCGCGTGGGTGCAGACCGGGGTGAACCTCGCGACGAAGTACCCGGGATTCCTCGGCTCCGGCTGGGTCCGTGCCGGCGAGGACTCGCAGGTGTGGCACATGCTCTACCGCTTTGCGAGCGAGGAGGCGCTCACCGCGTGGGAGCAGTCCGGGGAGCGCGCGTGGTGGCTGTCGATGGGCCAGGGCTTCGTCCGCAGCGAGCGGTCCAAGCGTCGCTCCGGCATCGAGGGGTGGTTCGACGAGCCGTCCACGGGCTCCATCCCCGTCGTCGACCCTGACGGCACGACCAGCACCGTGACCGTCGCCCCCGCGCCGCCGCGGTGGAAGCAGGCCGTCTCGATCTGGCTCGGCTTCTTCCCCGTGAACCTCGCGTTCACCTACGCCATGAGCCCGGTGCCGGGATGGGACGCCGTGCCGCTGTGGCTCCGCGTGCTCATCACCACCCTCGTGCTCACGCCGATCATGACGTACTGGGTGCTGCCGTTCGTCACGCGCTCCCTGCGAAACTGGCTCGCCCGCTAGCGGACCCCCTTCTCAGGAGCCGGATTCCGTACCCGGGGTGACCCCCTTCTTCGCCGGTTCCACGAGCGACAGCGGATCGGCGATGTCCTCCAGCGACTTGCCGGCGGCACTGACGCCGAAGACACCGCACACGACACCGCCGAACATCATAATCGCCGCACCGAGCACATAGCCCCAGAACAGCGGACCGCGGTCGCCGGACTCCGCGCTCGCACCGATCAGCGCACCGTAGAGCACCGGGGCGATGGCGCCGACGAGCTGCCCGATCGAGAAGACGTACGAGATCACCTGGCTGCGCAGCTCGAGCGGGAAGATCTCGCTCACCGTCAGATACGCGGCGGAGGCCCCGGCCGAGGCGAAGAAGAACGATGCACACCAGAACGCCGTGTGCGTGCCCGCGTTCAGCACCCCCGCGTTGAAGAGGAAGGCGCTGACGAGCAGGATCAGTCCCGCGAGCACGTAGGTGCCGAACAGCATCCGCCGACGACCCCACGTGTCGAAGAAGTGGCCGAGGATGAGGGCGCCGGCGAGGTTGCCCACCGCGAAGACGATGAAGTACTGCGACGCGGATGCCGGCGGTGTGTCGTAGAAGTTCTCCAGCACGAGCGCGTACGTGAAGAAGATCGCGTTGTAGAGGAAGGACTGCGTGACCATCATCGTGATGCCGACGAGCGTGCGCCGCGGGTACTTCTTGAACAGCACCTTCGCGATCACGAGGAACGGGACGCTGCCGTATTCCTTGACCGTGATGGCCTTGCTCTCGTCGACGGGCTCGATCGTCTTGCCCTCCTTGCGGATGCGCTCCTCGATCTCGTCGACGTTGCGCTCCGCCTCCTCCTCGCGACCGTGGGTCATCTGCCAGCGCGGGCTCTCCGGGATGTGCCGCCGCAGCCAGATGATGAGGAGGCCGAGGATCGGGCCGAGGAAGAAGCTCAGCCGCCAGCCGATGTCCGCGGGGAGGATGTCGGTGTTGAGGAAGAACATGTTGGCGACGGCGCCGAGGGCCGCACCGCCCCAGTAGGTGCCGTTGATGGCGATGTCGACCCGGCCGCGGTACTTCGCGGGGATGATCTCGTCGATGGCCGAGTTGATGGCTGCGTATTCGCCGCCGATGCCCGCCCCGGCGACGAAGCGCCAGATGTAGAAGAACCAGGGGGCGAACGCGAGGCCGGCGACGGCCGACCCGACGAGGTACACGCCGAGGGAGAGCAGGAAGAGGTTCTTGCGGCCGAGGCGGTCGGCGAGACGGCCGAACACGAGGGCGCCGAACACCTGGCCCAGCAGGTAGCAGGTGCCGGCGAGACCGACCTCGGCCGGCCCCATCCCCAGCGTCTGCGCGTAGCCGTTCGCCGCGACGATCTGCACCTCGAGTCCGTCGAGGATCCAGGAGAACCCGAGTCCGACCACGATCATCCAGTGGAAGCGCGACCAGGGGAGCCGGTCCATGCGCGCGGGGACGAGCGACCGGACCTCCTTGACGGTGACGTCGGACGCGGACATGGGGCCTCCTTCTCGCGGGACGGTCGTCCGTCCCGGATCCGGTTTACTCCTCCCCGGAATCCGCCGCATCCGCTTGACCCCAGGGCTTCGGCACGCTACCGCTTCGAATCGCGCGAATGGCTCCATCCCGGGGTGAGATGGAGCCATTCAGGCGATTCGAACGGAGGGGGTCAGCCGGTGACGTGCCGCTCGTCGGGGCCGTCGTAGTGCGACAGCGGGCGGATCAGGGCGTTCGCGCCGGCCTGCTCGATGACGTGGGCGGTCCAACCCGTCACCCGCGCCGCGACGAACAGCGGCGTGAAGGTGAGGGTGTCGAAGCCGATGAGGCTGTACGCCGGACCGGACGGATAGTCGAGGTTCGGGTGGATGCCCTTGCGCTCGACGAACTGCGACTCGAGCGCGTCGTACAGCTCCGCGACATCCTCCCGGCCGTAGTGCGCGACGAGGGTGTCGAGGGCGGCCTTCATGGTCGGCACGCGGGAGTCGCCGTTCTTATAGACGCGGTGCCCGAAGCCCATGATCTTGCGCTTCTCCGCGAGGGCCTTGTCGAGCCAGGCCTCCACGGCGTCCGCCGACCCGATCTCCTTGAAGATGTGCAGCACCGCCTCGTTCGCCCCGCCGTGCAGCGGGCCCTTGAGCGCGCCGATGGCTCCGACGACCGCGGAGTAGATGTCGCTGAGGGTCGAGGTGATGACCCGGGCGGTGAAGGTCGAGGCGTTGAAGGAGTGCTCCGCGTAGAGGATCATCGACCGGTTGAACGCGTCGACCACGACGTCGTCGGCCTCCTCCCCGAACGTCATCCAGAGGAAGTTCGCCGAGTAGTCGAGGTCGTCGCGCGGAGCGATGAGCTCCTGGCCACGACGGCGACGCTGACCGTAGGCGACGATGGCCGGCAGCGCCGCGAACAGGCGGATGCTGCGCGCCAGGTTCTGCTCGGGACTGCCACCGGCGTCGAGCACCGAGCCGCCGGCCTCGGGGTCCGATGCGCCGATGAGGCTCACGGCCGTGCGCACCTCGTCCATCGGGTGCGCCTCGAGGGGCACGAGATCGATCGCGGCCTTCACGTTGTCGGCCAGGGCGCGGTGCTTGCGCTCCTCCAGCCGGAACGCGGCGAGCTCGTCGCCCGTCGGCAGCTCGCCGTTCCACAGCAGGTACGCCACGGCCTCGAAGGACTGCGTGTCGGCGAGCTCCTGCACGGGATAGCCGCGGTAGAGCAGGCTGTTCGTCTCGGGGTTGACCTTCGAGATCGCCGTCGTGTCGACGACGACCCCCGCGAGGCCCTTCTTGATGTCCGGCTCGGTCATGGTCACTCCTTCGTAACGGTGAAGTTGAAGACGCCCGAGTCGAAGTGGTTGTACGACTCGTAGTCGATCAGCTCGTAGAGGTCGGCGCGGTGCTGCATCTCGCCGAGCTTCGAGGTCAGGTGCCCCTCGTCGTTCAGCGTATCGAGCGCACGGCCCGCCGCCCCCATCGCGATCCGCAGCAGCGAGACCGGCCAGATGACCATGCGTACCCCGGCATCGCGGAGTGCGTCGACCGAGAACAGCTCGCTCTTGCCGAACTCGGTCATGTTCGCGAGGATCGGCACGTCCAGCGCCGCGGCCATGGCCTCGAACTCGCCGATCGTGCGCATCGCCTCGGGGAAGATCGCGTCGGCCCCCGCGTCGACGAGCGCCTTGGCCCGGTCGATCGCCGCGTCCAGCCCCTCGATCGCGCGGATGTCGGTGCGCGCCATGATCAGGAAGTTCTCGTCGCGGCGGGCATCGGCGGCCGCGCGGATCCGCTTGATCGCGGTGTCCTCGTCGACCACGGCCTTGCCGTCGAGGTGGCCGCAGCGCTTGGGGTTGATCTGGTCCTCGATGTGCGTTCCCGCGAGGCCGGCGTCTTCGAGCTCCTGGATCGTGCGGGCGACGTTCATCGGCTCGCCGAAGCCGGTGTCGGCGTCGACGATCGCGGGGAGGTCGGTCATGCGGGCGATCTGCTTCGCCCGCCCGGCGACCTCGGTGAGCGTGGTGAGGCCGATGTCGGGCAGGCCGAGGTCGGCGGAGAGCACGGCGCCCGAGATGTAGACGCCCTCAAACCCCTTCTGCTCGATCAGCCGGGCGCTCAGTGGGTTGAACGCGCCGGGGAACCGCAGCAGCTCCCCGGAGGCGAGCCGTTCCCGGAACAGGCGCCGCTTCTCGGCGGGCGTCGTCGTGGAGTACAGCATCAGAACAGACCGGCCGGGGCGTCGGCGTCGTCGAGCAGACCCGGCTTCGCGACGATCGAGAGTTCGGCGACCTCGGCAGCCGTGAGCTCGGGCAGGCGCTGCACGAGCTCCAGGAACCGCTCGATCTCGGCCGGCTCGAGCACGGGCTCCGCGAGCAGACGGAACTTGGCGATGTAGTTCTCCCGTGCGAACGGACGGGCACCGAGCGGGTGCGCGTCGGCGACGGCGATCTCGTCCACCACGGTCGAGCCGTCGGTGAGGCGGATCTCGACGCGGCCGCCGAAGGCCTTCTCGTCCGGGTCCTCCGAGTGATAGCGGCGCGTCCATTCCGCGTCCTCCGCCGTGGTGATCGTGTGCCACAGCGCGACGGTGTCGGGGCGGCCTGCGCGCTCCGGCGTGTAGGAGTCGACGTGGTGCCAGCCGCCGTCCTGCAGCGCCACCGCGAAGATGTACGGGATGGAGTGGTCGAGCGTCTCGCGGGAGGCCGTCGGGTCGTACTTCTGCGGGTCGTTCGCGCCCGAGCCGATCACGTAGTGCGTGTGGTGGCTGGTGTGCAGCACGATCGAGGCGATGTTCGCGGGGTCGCGCAGGGCCGGGTTCGCGGTGCCGAGCTTGCGGGCGAGGTCGATCCACGCCTGCGCCTGGTACTCCGCGGAGTGCTCCTTCGTGTACGAGTCGAGGATCGCGCGCTTGGCCTCACCGGCGGCGGGCAGCGGCACCTCGTAGGCCGCGTCCTTGCCGTCGAGCATCCAGGCGATCACACCGTCCTCGCCTTCGTAGATCGGCGCGGGGCTCGTCTGTCCGCGCATCGCCCGGTCGACCGCCTCGACGGCCATCTTCCCGGCGAAGGCCGGGGCGTGCGCCTTCCAGGTGGAGATCTCGCCCTTGCGGCTCTGGCGCGTTGCGGTCGTGGTGTGCAGCGCCTGACCGACCGCCTGGTAGATCGTCTCGACGTCGAGGCCGAGAAGGGTGCCGATGCCGGCGGCGGCGGACGGGCCGAGGTGTGCGACGTGGTCGATCTTGTGCTTGTGCAGGCAGATCGCGCGCACGAGGTCCATCTGGATCTCGTAGCCGGTGGCGATGCCGCGCACGAGCGCCCGGCCGTCCTTGCCGGCGTGCTGCGCGACCGAGAGGATCGGCGGGATGTTGTCGCCCGGGTGCGAGTACTCGGCGGCGAGGAACGTGTCGTGGTAGTCGAGCTCGCGCACGGCCACGCCGTTCGCCCAGGCCGCCCACTCCGGGCTGGTGCGGCGGTCGAGCGGGGTTCCGAACAGGTTGGCGCCGGCCCCTCCCGTCGAGACGGGGTGGCTGAACGCCTGCGCGCGGGCTGCGACGATCGGCGCGCGGGTGAGGGAGGCCGCCGCGACGGCGGCGTTGTCGATGATGCGGTTGATGATCATGTCGACGACGGGCTGCTCGACCTCGACCTGGTCGACCGCGACCTCGGCGATCTTCCAGGCGAGCTGATCCTCGCGGGCAAGGTTCTCGGAGCTGGCGTGCACGCGGACGTGGTGGGTGACGGTCATGAGTGTCCTTCGCTGTCGGGGAGGGAGTCGAGGATGCCGGTGAGCGCGTTGTGCAGGTGCACGTGCGTGGCATGGGCGGCGAGGTCGCCGTCGCGCGCGGCGAGCGCCTCGGCGATCGTGCGGTGCTCGGCGGCGGAGGCAGCGAGCCGGGCGGGCTTGTCCCGCGCCATACGCCGCACGCGGACGAGGTGGGTGCGGACCGTGCGCAGCGCCGCAGCGATGTAGTCGTTGGCGACGGCGTCGTCGAGGGCCGCATCGAATCGCGCGATCAGGGCGTAGTAGGCGTCCCGGCCCTCCGCCCTGGTGAGGTCCACGTGCGCGAACTCCGCGGCGAGCGCGGCGAACCGGTCGGCGTCGCCCCGGACGGCCGCCAGTCGGGCGGAGGTCTCCTCCAGCGCGCGACGGATCTCGAACAGGGACCGGATGTCGTCGGCGTCGAGGTCAGCGACAACCGTGACGCGCGGCGACTGCTGCACGACCAGGCCGTCGGCGGCCAGGCGACGCAGAGCCTCCCGCAGCGGAGTCCGGCTCACACCCAGGCGCTCGGCCTGCTCCACCTCGCCGAGCACGAAACCGGCCGGCAGCTCCCCGGACTGGATGCCGTCGAGGAGCGCCGCATAGGCACGATCGCCCATGGACGCGCGCTCGACAGGGAGGACCATTCCGCCAGTGTATACATAAACCCGCCCACATGGTCGACTTCTCGGGCGCGAGCGGTCCATTCGTATACATAGTCTCCCCCGCCTCCTTCCGCCACCCGGGCACAGCTTCGGAGATCGCCCGGGACACGCCGCACGGCCGGGCCGGGGGCCGGCGTGTCGGCTCCGATCTCCGAAGCCGTGCGCGCGAGTGGGCTCAGGCCGCGGGGCGGGGCTCGCCGAGCTTCACGACGACCACGCCGGCGAGCACGAGCACGCCCCCGAGGGCCTGCAGCGGACCGGGGAGCTGCCCGAGCAGGAGCCAGCCGAAGAGCAGGGCCGCCACGACCTCGGCGAGCGCGACGAACGAGGCCAGCCGGGAGCCGAGCATGCGCGTCGAGACGATGCCGAGCACGTACGCGAGGGCCGTGGCGATCACGCCGATCGCGAGGACCGGCACGAACCAGGGCACCGCGCCGAACCGGTAGTCCACGTCGGCCGTCGTCCACGCGAACGGCAGCACGCCGACGAGCCCGGCGAGACTCAGCCCCACGGCACCGAGCAGCAGGCCGCTGCCCGCGAGGGCGATGGGCGGAATCCCGGTGTCGGCCCGGGCGGACAGCACGAAGTAGCTCGCGGCACCCACCATCGCCCCGAACGCCCAGAGGACACCGACCACGTCCACCTGCGCCCCGGTGACGATGTCGAGCATGAGGACGAGTCCGACGAAGGCGATGCCCGCACCGAGGATGCTGCGCCGCGTGGGACGCTCGCCCCGGCGCAGCCAGAGCCAGAGGAGCACCGCGACCGGGGCGGTGTACTCGATGAGCAACGCGATCCCGACGTCCATCACCGCGACGGCCTGGAAGTAGCAGAGTTGGGTGGCCGCGACGGCGAGGAGGCCGTAGGCGCAGACCATCCCCGCGTTCTGCCGGAGGGCACGCCACCGACCCCGCAGCGCGAGGATCGTGGGGACGAGCAGCACGAGCGCTGCGACCCACACCCGCACCGTGACGGCGGCGCCCGGCGTCCATCCCGCGTCGATGAGTCCGCGCGCCCACGCCCCGGACGAGCCGAACGCGAAGGCGGCCGCGACAGCGAGCGGGAGCCCCAGGCGCATGCCGGTCCGCGTCCGGACGGCGTCATCAGCCACAGCGCTCATGGGACGTGACGCTACGCCGGCGGGAGTAAGCTGTCAACATGGTCTTCACCGATGACACAGAGGATGCGCTGCGCGCGGCGGTCTGGCTCGCGAACTCGGCAGAGGACCCGGACACCCTCGTCGACATCGAGGACGAGAAGACCTTCCTGCAGGTGTTCCCCTACACGGGGCGCGTCGACGGGGACACGGTGGAGCTGGACGACCTCCGCGCCCTGCGTCCGCGGCTCCGCGCGATGCTGCTGGCCCCGCGCGACGAGATGGCCGCGCACGTCAACGCCGCCCTCGCCGAGGTGCGACTGACCCCTCGCCTCGTCCGCCACGGCGAGCTGGACTGGCACCTGCACGGCCTGGCCGATGAGCGCCCGCTCGCCGAACGCGTGCTCGTGGAGACGGCGATGGCCCTGATCGACGTCATCCGCACGGACGAGGGCTCCCGGCTCACCGTCTGCGAAGACGCGACCTGCCAGGCGATCGCGCTCGACCTCTCCCGCAACCGCTCCAAGCGGTACTGCTCCACGAGCTGCGCCAATCGCAACGCCGTGGCGGCCTACCGCGCCCGCCGCGCCGCCGGCTGATCCCGTCGCCCACCACGCTCGGAGTCCGCCTTCTCCGAGCGTGACCTGATGCTGCCCGCTCTTCACAAACGATTATCGATTAGTGTAATGTCGCGAGCGGCCCTCCCTCATGCATCAGGAAAGGATCAACGATGATCAAGGCCCGAGTCCTCCCCCTCGCCGGCATCGCGGCGGTGTCCGCCCTCGCCATCGCCGGCTGCTCGACCACCGCCGGCGACGACGGCGGGGACGCCGGCGGCGACGTCACCGTGCGCATGCTCGTGAACGTCACCCCGAACCTGACCGAGGAGTTCTGGAACGACCTCGTCGCGCCGTTCGAGGACGCCAACCCGAACATCGACGTCGTCATCCAGAACCCGGGCGCGGAGGGCGTCGAAGCCGCCGTGCCGCGCCTGCTGGCCGCCGGCGACGCTCCCGACGTCGTGCAGTCCATCGCCCCCACCACCAAGCTCGCTCCCGAGCTCGTCGACCTCTCGCAGTACGAGTGGGCGTCGTCCGGTCCGCTCGCCGACCAGTACTCGATCGACGGCAAGAACTACATGGCCGGCATCGGCGTGCAGCTGCAGAGCCTCTTCTTCTACAACAAGACCGCGTTCGAGGAGGCGGGGATCACGGAGGTGCCGACCACGGTCGACGAGCTCACCGAGGCCCTCGGCAAGCTCAAGGACGCCGGGTGGACGCCCGTCCAGACCGGCGGCGACTGGATGACGAGCCACACCTTGCAGGCGCTCGGACTGCCGACCATCATCGCCGAGGACCCGGAGTGGTTCCAGGACATCTCGGCGGGCGACGTCACCTTCAGCGAGACCTACGGCGATGCGGTCGAGACCTACGCGGACTGGGTGTCCGAGGGCTACATCCCCGGCGACGCCCTGGGCATCAAGTACCCGGACGCCGAGCAGGCCTTCCTCTCGGGCAAGACCGCGGTGTACTCGATGGGCAGCTGGTTCGCCGGCACGCAGGCGAAGGCCGCCGACTCCGCGGACATCGGCGTCTTCCGCGCCCCCGCCATGAGCGCCGACGAGCAGCCCGCGATGGGCGCCAACATCGCCAGCCCGTACTCGATCCTCAAGGCGAGCAAGAACCAGGACGCGGCGGCGAAGCTCATCGAGTTCCTCACCACCGACCAGACCGCGGTGAGCGACCAGCTCGCGGTCGACGGCAACTTCCGCGACGGCTACGAGTACGACATGACGCCGCTCGGCGAGGAACTGCTGCAGATCGTGGCCGACACCCCTGCCGAGGCCTACACGCCCACCGGCGGCGGGTACGGCGAGCGCACGCTCCCCGACGGCTACTCCGGCGAGATCAACACCCAGACCCAGGCCCTGCTCGGTGGCGCACCCGCCGACCAGGTGCTGCAGGCCATGGACGACTGGTTCGCCGCCAACGCCGGCTGACCCTCGGGGCGCCGGGGAGGCTTCCTCCCCGGCGCCTCCCCGGCGCCTCCCGCGCCCTCCCCCGAACGCGCCACCGAGAACGAGAGTGCCGCCATGACCCCGCCCACCACGACCGCGCCGCCGTCGGCCGCCGCCGCCATCCCGACAGGACCATCGACGCCGATGAGCTCGACCCCCGCCCCGCGCCGCCGCACCGCGCTGCAGCAGTGGCGGAACCGCATCCCCGGCATCCTCATGGGCGGCCCGGCCGTCGCCGTGTTCCTGGCGATGTTCGTCATCCCGATGATCCTGGCTGCGGTGCTCAGCTTCACCGACTGGAACGGCTACAGCCTCAACTTCACCTTCATCGGCTGGGACAACTACATCAAGGCGTTCCACAGCCCGCGCTCGACGCAGGCCGCGATCTTCACGGGCATCATCGCGGTGGTGGGCACGATCCTCTGCAACGCCATCGGCCTCGCGATCGCCGCGCTCATCTCCGGGCCCGGCCGCTCGAACACGATCCTGCGCACGATCTTCTTCTACCCGTACGTGATCAGCGCGCTCATCATCGGCTTCCTCTGGTCGGCGATGCTCTCCCCCACCGGCGCCGTCAACGGTCTGCTCAGCACGCTCGGCCTCCCGGCGATGCCGTTCCTCACGGACCCGACCTTCGCCAAGGCGAGCGTGATCTTCACGATCGTGTGGTCGCACTTCGGCTTCAACATGATCCTGTTCCTCGCCGGCATCAAGTCCGTCCCCGCGGAGTACTACGAGGCGGCGACCGTGGACGGCGCCTCGCGGTGGCAGCAGTTCCGCTCCATCACGCTGCCGCTCATCGCGCCCGTCTTCACCGTGAACCTCGTGCTCACCCTCGTCGGGCTCCTCAAGGCGTACGACGTGGTGCTGTCGCTCACCGACGGCGGGCCTGCCGGCTCCACGCAGACGATCGTCTACCAGATCCTCAAGGACTCCTTCGCGAACTCGGCCCTCGGCTTCGGCGCCGCGCAGTCCATGATCCTCCTCATCGTCACCGCAGTCGTCGGCCTCGCCGTCACGCTGGTGCGACGCCGCGCCGAGCAGAAGGCGACCGACTGATGAAGCAGACCCGCAACCGCCCGGCCCTCGCCGTCAGCACGATCCGGTGGATCGTCCTCGGCGTCGTCGCGATCACGATGCTGATCCCGATGTACACGATGCTGATCAACGCCTTCAAGCCGCAGGCCGACATCATCGAGAACCCCCTGCTGATCACTCCGCAGATGTTCACGTTCGACTACCTGTGGGCCGCGATCACGAGCAGCAAGTTCAACGTGATCGCCGCGTACGGGATCACGCTGCTGTTCGTCGTGCTCGTGAACCTGTGCTGCATCGCCCTCGCCGCGCCCGTCGCGTACGTCATCGCCCGCGGGCGATCGAAGTGGCACCTGGGACTGCTGCTGCTCTTCGTCTCCGGGCTCTTCATCCCGGGGCAGGTGACGCTGATCCCGGTGGTCTTCGTGCTGCGGGTGCTCGGGCTCATCAACACGATCCCCGGGTTCATCCTCTTCGAGACGGCGGCGACCCTGCCGGTGACGATCTTCCTGTTCACCGCGTACCTCCGCAGCGTGCCCCGCGACATCGACGAGGCGGCGTCGCTGGACGGCGCCGGTCCCATCCGCGCGTTCTGGGCGTGCATCTTCCCGATCATGAAGCCCGTGGTCGCGACGGTCGTGGTGCTCAACTCGATCGGGGTGTGGAACGACTTCGTGAGTCCGCAGATCATCCTCGGGCCGAGCTCCGGGATCTACACGGTCACCACCGGCGTCTACGCGGCGGTCGGACAGTTCTCGACCGACTACACGCAGGTGTTCCCGACCCTCCTGCTGGCCGTGCTGCCCGCGATGGTGTTCTTCATCGTCATGCAGCGCCACATCATCGGCGGCCTCGTCGCCGGCGCGACGAAGGGATGACCGTGCCCGAGACCCCGCTCACCCGTCCGCTGCGTGCCATCCCTGCGTGGGCCGTGCTGCAGCGCCGGCTCTTCGCCGAGGTCGAGGAGGCCCGCCGCCTCTTCCGCGACCGCTACACGCTGCCGGACGGCCGCCTCCGCGGCGTCGCCGAGTTCATCGACCGTGACGGCGTGGACGACCTGTACGAGCCCTTCTTCAACTGGCCCGCGTTCTACCTGCTCGGCGGACCGGACGAGGTGCTCGCCGACGCGAAGCGGAACTGGGAGGGCGTGACCGTGCAGCTCGCCGAGGCGGGCATGCTTACCGAGGAGTACGACAACGGCTACGACTGGTTCCATCAGGGGGAGTCGCTGCTGTTCCTCGCCGGCATCTGCGCCGCCGACCCAGCCGACACCGCGTTCGCCGCGCGCGCCGCCCGGTTCGCCGCCCTCTTCACCGACCCCGCGCAGGGCAACTACGACGCCGAGCGCAACATGATCCGCTCGCCGCACAACGGAGCCCTCGGCGCCCGCGAGGGGCTCGACGAGAAGATCGTGCCGTACACCGCTGACCGGGACGAGATGCGTCCCTACGGTCTCCCGCTGCACGGCCTGGACGGCATCGCCTCGTGGGACGATCTCGCCGACCCCGCGCACGCGCAGCGGATGGCGGAGGAGATGCAGCGCCGGGCTGCTGGCGACATCGCCGTGAACCTCGCCGCGACCTCGCTCGCCGCGAACCGCTGGCTCTACGACGGCGACGAGGAGGCGGCCGCGTGGATCCGCCGCTACGTCGATGGCTGGCGCGCGCGGGCGGACGGGGGCCTGCTCCCCGACAACGTGGGCCCGGACGGCACCGTCGGCTCCCTCCACGACGGCCGCTGGTGGGGCGGCCACTACGGCTGGGCCTGGCCGCACGGGCTGCACTCCGTCGGCATGAGCGCCCTGATCGGTGCCCTCAACCACGCGCTCGTCACCGGCGACGACGGCGCCCTCGACCTCGTGCGCACCATGCTCGACACGGTGCTCGCCGAGGCGCGCAGAGGCAGCGTCGCGGAGTCCACGTACAGCCTGCGCGGCGGGTGGATGGCCCGACTCGGCGCTGCCGCCACCGAGCCTGCTCTGCTCGTCCCCTACCGCCACGGTGCGGACGGCTGGTTCGACTACGGTCCGCTGCAGCTCGATCTGCCGCTGTGGCTCTGGTGGTGGTCGCGACGTGCGTCCGATCGGGAGCGGCTGGAGACGGCCATCGCCGGTCTGCCGGAATCCGCCGACCTCGTCGCCCCGTTCCGCGACAAGGAGGAGGCGGGTCACGAGGCCGGCTGGTTCGCGTACCTCTCCGGCAACCTGCCCGACTACCCGGTGCGGGCGCTGGAGATGGCGCTCGGCCAGGTGGCGCGCCGTGCTGCCATGATGCTCGCCGACGACCGCGACCCCGACGCCGCGCACCTGCACTTCTGGCAGCGTGTGAACCCGGTGGTGACGGAGGTGCTGACCCAGCTCGTCGGCGGGGCACCGCAGGTGCTCTACAACGGCGGGCTCGGTTTCACGGCGCTCCGCTACGAGGACGTCGACCGCGCCCGGCCCGGACTCCCGGCGGACGTCGCCGCGCTCGTGCACCGTCTCGAGGACGACGGCATCGGCGTGCAGCTCGTGAACACCTCTGCCGTGCACACCCGCACCGTGCGCCTGCGCGGCGGACGCTTCGGCCTCGACCGGATCGTGCGGGTCACGGCCTCCGGCGAGGAGCCCGGCTTCTGGCCCGGCGCCTCGGGCACGTACACCGCCCCGGACGCCCCCACCGTCACCACGACCTTCGACGTGGACGACGACCTCGTGGTGACCCTGCCCCCGGCGCACATCGCCGACCTCGACCTGACCATCGCGCGTGCGACCGGATCGCCGCGCCACCTGTTCCCTGAAGGAGACGCATGAGCGCCGATCTGATCCGACCCGACTTCGCCCTGCCTGTGCGGGGTGGGGCCTACCAGCGGCCCTCGCGCGAGGTGGTCGACTCGTTCGACGCGATCTCGTCCGCCACCGCGTGCGCCAAGCTGCACGGGCTCGGGATCCGCCGCAGCTACATCGACGGGCCAGAGCCGCTGAGCCTCGGCCAGCGCGTCGTCGGCTCGGCGCTGACCCTGCAGTTCATGCCGCAGCGCGAGGACATGGCCTCGGGCGACGGCCAGGAGTACGCCGAGCGGCACACCGCCCTGTGGCACGTGCTCGAGGCCGTGCAGCCCGGCGACGTGCTGGTGATCCAGGCCTACGGCAGCCGGTTCTCCGGGTGCATCGGCGACATCCTGGCGCGCTACTTCGCACGCAAGGGCGGCGCGGGGATCGTCGTGGACGGGCGCATCCGCGACGCCGGCCGCATCCGCGAGCTCGGGATCCCGGTGTGGTCGACGGGCACGACCCCGCACTACGCCTCGCAGTCGGAGCTCGTGCCGTGGGCGTACGACGTGCCGGTCGCGGTGGGCGGGGCCCTGTGCATGCCGGGCGACCTCGTGGTCGCCGACGACGACGGCCCCGTCGTGGTGCCGCAGGCCCTGGCGCCGCAGGTCGTGGACGACGCGCGCGATCATGAGGAGTGGGAGGTGTTCAGCCGCCGCCGCCTCGACGAGGGCGCGCGCCTGAGCGACTACTACCCGTTGACCCCCGACAGCCGCGAGGAGTACGAGGCATGGCGTTCCGTCCAGAGCTCCGTCCGCTGAATCCCGAGGTCGCCGCCCGCGACGACGTCGGACTCGGGTGCGCGCCGATCGGCAACCTCTTCGCCCCTGTGCCTGACGGCGACGCGGTGGCGACGGTGCAGGCGGCGCTCGCCCGCGACGTCCGTTTCTTCGACACCGCACCGCTGTACGGCTCGGGCGAGAGCGAGCGGAAGCTCGGCCTCGCCCTGCGCGGCGTGCCGCGGGACGACTACGTGATCGCGACGAAGGTCGGCCGGGTGCTCGTCGATGCGGACGGCCGGCCCGTCGCGGGCGCCGCGAGCGGGCACGACTCCGTCGTCGATCTCACGAGGGACGGCGTGCGGAGGAGCCTCGACGGCAGCCTCGCCCGGCTGGGCGTCGAGCGCGTGGACGTTCTGCACCTGCACGACCCCCTGGACGTGGAGGCGGCGTTCGCGACGGCACTTCCGGCGCTCGTCGAACTGCGCGACGAAGGGGTGGTGCGCGCGATCAGCGTGGCCCTCGGGCGGCTCGACCCCCTGGAGCGGTACGTCGCCGAGGCGCCGCTGGATGTGGTGATGGAGGCCGGCCGGCTCACGCTGCTCGACCGCACCGCGCTGGACCGGCTGCTGCCGACCGCGGCGGCCCGCGGCATCGGGGTGCTCGCGGCCGCGGTGTTCAACTCCGGCATCCTCGTCGACCCGGTCGGCTCCCCCTTCTTCGAGTACAAGCCGGCACCCCCGGAGCTTCGGGAGCGGGCACAGCGCTTGCAGGCCGTGTGCGCCGCGTACGGCGTGCGCCTCGCGGATGCCGCGGTGCAGTTCCCGCTGCGGCAGGGTGCGGATGCGGTGGTCGTCGGGGCGCGCACCCCCGCCGAGGTGGACGCGTTCGTGGACGGCCTCGACGCCGTGCTGCCCGCCGCGCTGTGGGACGCCCTCGACGCGGAGGCTGCATGACCGCGCGGCCCGGGAGCTGACGTGCGGATCGTCGACGCCCACGTGCACGTCTGGGACGCGGATGCCGCGCCGATCCCCTGGTTCCGCGACGACCTCGGGCTCCCGCGGCAGGCCGCGGCCGCTCGTCTCGGACGGGAGCTGACCGACGCCGGCGTCTCCTCCGCCATCGCCGTGCAGGCGGCGGACTCGGTGGCGGAGGCGGAGTGGCTGACCGCGACCGCCGCCCGCGACCCGTTCCTGCGGCGCGTGGTGCTGCAGTACACCCCCGCGCCGGGACGGGCCGCCGGCGCCACCGCAGTCGCGTTCTCTCCCGCCGTGGTCGGCGTGCGCGCCGCGGTGCCGCAGTACGCCGCGGATCTCTCCGATGTGCACGGCCTCGACGCCCTCGCCGACCACCTCGGCGCGACCGCCCGCACCCTCGAACTCCTCATCCGCCCGGATCAGCTGCCCGCCGCGGCCGCCCTCTCCCGACGGCACCCCGACACCGCGATCGTCGTCTGCCACCTCGGCCTCGGCGCCCGGACGGCCGATGCCGCATGGCTCTCCGCGCTCGCCGAGGCTGCGTCGGCTCCGGGGGTGTCGGCGAAGGTCTCCGGGCTCGACCTCGCGGCGCGCGGGGCGGACGAGTCGCGGGGACTGCTGCGCTCCGCCTTCGCCCTCTTCGGCGCGGATCGGCTGATGTACGGCAGCGACTGGCCGATGTCCACGCGGACCACGACCTACGCGGAGGTGCTCGCCGCGACCCGGCGGGCTCTTCCACCGCTCTCCCCTGCCGAGGCTCGAGCATTCTGGTCCGGCACCGCCGACCGCCTCGCCCCCTTCACCGCGTAGCCCCGTCGCAGTTTCGCACCGAGGTCGCAGCGACTCCGGTCACCCCTGCGACCTCGCGCCGATATTCCGACCTCGCGCAGGGACTCCGCACCCCGGACACGTCCGCACCCCCGTCGCGGATCCTCACCGTGCCGCAGGGACTCCGGTCAGCCGTGCGACCCCGGTGCGAAACTGCGACCTCGCGCGGGGGTCAGTCGAGGAGGGTGCCGGCAGCGTGGGCGCGGAACAGGGAGGACGCGGCCTCTTCGTCACCGGCCTCCAGCGTGTCGAGCAGGCCCTTGTGCCAGTCCGCGACCTCGTGCCAGTCCCCCGTGAAGGTGGGGTCGCCGAGCACGTGCATCACGCGCAGGCTCGGCTCCAGGAGGTCCCACATGCGCGGGAGGTACACGTTGCCGCTGGCCTCGATGACCGCACGGTGGAAGGTGAAGTCGAGTTCGCGGAACCGGGCGAGGTCTTCCGCCTCAGCCGCCTCGTGCATCTGCGCGATGAGGCCGACGAGCTCGGCACGCCGCTCGGGATCCAGCGCCCCGCAGGCCAGCCGACCGGCGAGCCCCTCCAGCTCGACGCGCGCCACCTTCGCCTGCGTCGCCTCCTCCGCGGAGTAGCTCGCGACGAAGTTGCCCTGATGCCGCACGTGCGACACGAGCCCCTCGTGGGCGAGCCGCTTGAGGGCGTCGCGCACGGGCGCTTGGCTCACCTGCATCTGCCGGGCGAGCTGCGACTCCACGAGCTGCTCGCCGGGAGCCAGCGTGGAGTCCTTGATCATCGCCTTGATGAGCGCGTAGATCTGATCGGACAGCAGTCCGCGCTGCAGTCCGGCCGTGCCGAGAGCATCCGTCATGACCATCAGTCTACGTCCATTATCGACTATCGCTAATGGACGCGGCCGTGCGCCAGGCATCCGCGATGAGGGCGGATCCGAGGGGCGTCGGGTGCACCCCGTCCGGCGCGAGCTCGACGACCGGATACTGCTCCGCCGCCGCCGTCAACACCCCATGCAGGGGCACGAACGCCGCCCCGTGCTCCGCAGCGAGAGCCCGTACCGCCGCCCGCTTCCCGTCGAGGTCATCGAGCCATGTGCGCTGCTCCTCCCTCACCGGAAGGAAGTACGGCTCCATGAGGATCAGCCGCGGGGCATGCGCGGCCACCGCGCGGCCGAGGAGGTCGCCCAGCGTGGCGGCGAACTCCTCGGGCGAGGTCGGGTCGTCGCTGTCGAAGCGCCGCCACATGTCGTTCACGCCGACGTACACGGTCAGCAGCTCCGGTGCCGTCGGCAGCAGCTCCGCGTCCCACCGCGCGGCCAGGTCGCGAGCGCGGTCCCCGGCGATCCCGAGGTTGCGGACCGTGGCCCCCGCCGCCTGCAGCTCGGGCGCGAGGAGCGAGACGTAGCCGTCGCCGAAGGACTCGGGGTCGGAGCGGTCGCGCCCCGCGTCGGTGATCGAGTCGCCGATGAAGGTCACCCGCATCGTGGCACATCCTGTTCGTCGTTCTTGAGCTTCGGTCGCACCGAGATCGGGAGCTCGACGCTCGCGCCAGCGTACGTCACGGTGAGCGTGTGGTGCGGGCGCACCTTGCTGCTGTCGAACCCGCTGACCATGTCGGCCGTCACCTGCTGCGTGGTGCGGGACCCGTCGCTCCAGTCCACGCCCAGCAGCATGCCGGTCACGTCGAGCTCCTCGCCGCGCACGTAGCGGGTCTTCGGGTCGGCCTCGGGCGCCCAGCAGACGCCGGTCACCGTCGCGGGCGGCGGGGTCGGCCGGACGGCCAGCGTGTTGGTCTTGCCGTAGTGGTAGACGTTGAAGAACCCGTCGGCGCCGATGCGCAGGTTCTCCCGCGCGTCGACCATGTTCCACACGGTCACGTCGTCCACCCGGAGCACGATGCGGGTGCCGCCGTCCTCGGCGACGGCACCGAACTCGATGCGGTGCGTGGAGTTCGGCTCGATGACGGTGTTGGGGATGCTGTCGAGCATGGTCTGGCCCGGCGTCCAGCTCTGGAACTCGATCACGTCCTCCTTGATCACCGCGAGGTATCCGGTGTTGGAGTTCTGCCAGGCGGGGAGCCCGGTCTGGTCGGAGCGCGCCTGGAAGCCGTACCAGCCGCCGTCGAAGGCGCCGAACTCCGCGTCGAACTGCAGCAGGGTGTCGCCGAAGCGCTCGGCCTCGTAGCCGTGCACGCCCTGACCACTGATCACGACACCGGTGTCGTCCACCGCGATGAGGTCGGACTCACTCCAGTTCGCCCCGTCCTTCAGCTGACCGTCGAGGCGGGTGGTCGGGTACTCGGCGTCGTCCACGGTCACGGTGACCGTGTCGCTGAGGCTCGGATCGGCGACCGAGGTCGCGGTGATCGTCGCAGTCCCCGCCGCCACCCCCGCGATCCGTCCGCCGGAGACCGTGGCGACCTCCGGGCTGTCGGTCGTCCAGGTGACCCGGGCGTCGCTGGCATCCTCCGGGGCGACCGTGGCGGCGACCGACCGCCGCTCCCCCACGGTCAGCCCCACGGCGTCGGCGTCCAGGCTCACGCCCGTGACCGGCACGCCGGAGAGCGAGAACCCGATGTCGTCGAAGTCGAGCGAGGCGTAGTTCTCCACGTAGAACCCGACCCGGCCGGCCTTTCCGGGGCCGGGGTCGGCGCCTTCCAGCGCGATCGCCCCGTTGACGGAGATGCGGATCTGCCCGTCCTGCACCGCGATGCGGACGTGCGACGTCTCGCCGGGGGTCAGGCCCTGCGCCGCCGGCACGACCTTCTCCGCAACGACCTTCCAGGCGTCGTCGAAGATCGTCCAGGTCGGCCCGGCGGCGGCCTGGCGGAAGCGGATGTAGCCGCCGCCCTTGCCGTTGCGGTCGTAGACGATGAGTCCCGCGTTGGCGGGGGTCGTGGCCGGGGCCGTGACGTCGAAGTCGAGCACGAACTCCGTGAAGTCCCGCGGCAGGATGCTGTTGGCGCCCTTGAGGATGCGGTACACCTTGTCGCCCGACCCATCCACCTGGATGCTGCGGTTCGGGTCGGTCGGCCAGCCGTTCGCCCCCGACTCGAAGTCGGTGAAGTGCAGCACGCCGTCGCCCTCCTCGACGATCACCTCGATGGTCGCGGTCTTGGTGGCGTCGGCTTTCGCCGTCGCCGTCACCGTGGTCGTACCGGGGCCCATGCCGAGCACCACGCCCTTGTCGTTGACGGAGGCGACGGCGGGGTCGGCCGAGGCGTAGGTCACCGCGGCGTCATCGGCGTTCCAGGGCAGCGGCACGGCGCGCACGCGCACCTCGTCGCCCGCGTCGATCGTGAGCGTGTCGCTGTCGAACGCGATGTCCTCGAGCGGGATGGTCTGCGGCTGCTGCGTCTGCCCGATCGCGCCGTCGACGCCGATCTCGCCGAAGGCGATGGCCTCGAAGCCCGGGATCTGGTCGAACACCGCGGCGTCCGCCTTCAGCGTGTAGTCGCCGTTCGCGGCGTCCACGAAGCCGGGGTCGGCGTCGGCCACCCAGTTGTCCTCGTAGTTCAGGAGGTTCTTCCCGTCCTTCGCGCCGTGCTCGTTGACGCCGGCCATCCGGGCCCGGTTCGGGTTCCACACGACGTTCTCCGCGAACGTGCTGTGGTTCGGGAAGTAGTGGTCGTCCTCGAAGAAGTGCGCGAGCTCGGGGTACTTCGTCAGATACGGCGTGCCGACGAAGTCGTTGTTGTCGGCGAACACCTTCTCCCAGGCCGGCATGTAGTCGCGGTCGACGACGTTGCCCTCCTGGTTGCCCATCCACTGCTCATAGTTGTCGTACGGGGCGTAGGCGTCGACGAAGACGTTGTTGCGCGCCTCGATGTAGTCGGCCGAGCCGCTCTTGATCGCACCGTTGCCCATGTTCACGAACACGTTCTTCTCGATCGTGAGATCCCACGTGAAGTTGTCGGCGTAGATGCCCTCGACGCCCGCCATGCCGACGCCGATGTCGTGGAAGTAGTTCTCCCGGAACACGTGGCCGCGCTGCTGCGGGGTCTTGCCGGAGTTCATGTAGATCGCACCGAGGTCGTGGAACTGCTTGCAGACGTCGTACACCTCGTTACGTTCGAACAGGTGGTCGTTGCCGTGCACGATGATCCCGGGGTGGGGAGCGTCGTGGATCTCGTTGTCCCTGGCGATGTTGCCGACGCCGTCGAACATCACCCCAGGGTTGTAGGCCTTGTGGTAGTACGCGAAGTCGGCGATCTCGGAGTTCTCGACCCGGTTGCGCCCGGGCTCGAGGGTCGTCTTGTCGCCGCCCTGGAGCACCACGCCGACGCCGCCGACGTGCGTGAGCCGGCTGTCGGTCACGGCGTGGTCGCGGCCGCCGCGGTTCACGGGGATGCCGTCGTACGTGTAGCGCCCCGGCGAGTTGATGAGCACGCCGCCGTCGGTGAAGTTGCGGATGTCGCTGTGCGAGATCGTCACGTGCGAGCCGCCGAGGATCACCGCGGCCGTCGCGCGCCCGTACTCCATCACGAGGTCGTCGAAGTTCACGTACGAGGCCCCGTCCGCGCGCAGCATCGGCTCGTCGAGGGTCGTCACCGTCACAGCGCCGCGACCCGACGTGAACGCGGCGTTGGGGATGAGGTACAGCTTCCCGGCGTCGCGGTCGATGTAGTACTCGCCGGGGGCGTCGAGCTCCTCCAGCAGGTTCTGCGCGAAGTGGAAGTCGGGGAACCAGCTTTTCATGATCCCGGACATCTCGCCGTAGCGGAGGGTGATGGTCTTCGCCTCGGTGTCGATGCTCTCGATCTTGTTGTACGACCACTCCCAGCTGTAGCCGAAGATGCCGTCCAGCCACACGTCCTCGGCCTGGGTCCAGTGCTTCGGACGGTCGTAGCCGTAGCGGAACGTGCCGCCGCGCTCCTGCAGGTCGGCGTCGTTACGGTCCGGCCCGGCGTCGATGATGTCGCCCATCTGCACGGTCGGGGTGGCCGCGTCGGCGTTGGGCCAGCGCGCGAGGGTCATGCCCTGGCCATCGATGAACAGCTCCATGGGCGGCGTGGTGCTGACGTCGTTGGCCTTCCAGTAGCCGTGACGGCTGAGCTGGCCGTAGTCGGTGATGCCGAGGTCGGCGAGGTCGATCCCGACCACGCGGTCGCGGGCAGCCGGGTCGATGATGCGGTCGGTCACCGCCGCGTCGTCGACCGCGGCGAACTGGTCGCGCGGCAGCTCGCGACCGCCGGTGAGGGTGGCGGTCTCCCCCGGGTACGAGCGGTAGGTGATGGGGGCGTCGGCAGTGCCCGAGTCCTGCGCGCCGATCTCGAACGACGCCGAGCGGGGGTACGTGCCCTCCCGGAGGTACACCGTGAGGCCGTCGTCCGGGAGCGCGGAATCCGCCTTCAGCGCGCGGATCCGGTCGCGGGCGCCTTCCAGCGTCGCGAGGGGGTCGTCGATCGTGCCGGAGGCCGCGTCGTCACCTCCCGGCGCGAGGTAGAGGGCGTCGTCGTCCGCGGCCGCAGCCGCCGACGGGACCGCCGCAGCGAGGGCGGATCCGAACACCGCCGCCAGGGTCAGGCTTGCCAGTACACGCTTCATCGCGTCTCCGAACTGTCGCTTCCCGCACGGCCGATGCGCGCGGCGCCGCGGGAGCGGCTGCTCCGACCGTAGCCAATCGATAATCGACTAGCAAGGATCGATACTGATCGCTTTGGTTCTTCGAGGCGCCAGGGCGTCGCGGCTGATCGGGCTCGGCGCTGGTCGACGCCGCCTTCGGCATCCCGATCCCGATGGCCCTCGCGTACCGAGGCTCGCATCCGAGAAACCAGTTAACAAAACAACCACTTTCCACCACTTTCGGACACTTGTGCTCTCCAGTTGACGTCGCCGTAATCTGCCGGAAATACTGAGGAGGCCCGAGACCGCACCGCGAGAGTGCGGACACATCACCCCAGGCCAAGGATGACCTAGATGACAGAACAGACCATTTCCTCACAGATAGGAACAGGTCGCCGGCCCCGTCGCCTCTCGGACGGGATGTTCGCGCTCCTCCTCACGGCACCCGGCCTCGCGCTCCTCGCCGCCGTGGTCGTGTACCCGCTGATCACGGCCCTCATCACCGCGTTCTACAAGCAGAGCCTCGTCGAGCCCGGCCGCGAGTTCGTCGGCTTCCAGAACATCGTCGACGTGCTGACGGGCGAGTTCTTCCCGCTCCTCACCCAGACGCTCGTCTTCACCCTCGGCACGACCATCGCGCCGTTCGTGATCGGCTTCGGCCTCGCCCTCGCCCTGAACACGCGCATCCGCGGCGCCAAGGTGCTCCGCGGCCTCATGCTCATCCCGTGGCTGATCCCCGGCGTGGTCGTGTCGTTCCTCTGGATGTGGATCTTCAACGCCAACTACGGCGTGCTCAACGCGGCCCTGGAGACCGTGGGCCTCATCGACTCCCCGCAGGCGTGGCTCGCGAACCCCACCACCGCCATGATCGCCGTGATCGTCGCGAAGACGTGGCAGTCGTTCCCCTGGATGATGGTCATGCTCCTCGCCGGCCTGCAGACCGTGCCGATCGAGCTGCACGAGGCCGCCGAGATCGACGGCGCCGGCACCATCCGCCGCTTCTTCTCCATCACGGTCCCGCAGATGAGCGGCATCATCGGCCTCGTGATCCTGCTGGAGTTCATCTGGAACTTCCAGCACTTCGACATCATCTACGTCCTCACCGGCGGCGGTCCCGCCGGCTCCACCCAGACGTTCGCGACCGCGGTGTACGAGACCGCGTTCGACGGCTTCGACCTCGGCCACGCCGGGGCGATCGGCCTGCTCTGGATGATCCTGCTGATGGCGCTCGTCGTCGTCTACGTCCGCCTGTCCGAGAAGGGAGAGAAGCGATGACCGCCGTGCTGACCGAAGAGACGGTGGCCGCCGTCTCCGCCCCGCCCGCCGCGCCCCGCCGTCGGCGCCACCGCGCCGACCGCCGTGCCTCCACCGTGAGCGCCTGGATCGCCGTCGTCGTGTTCGGCGGGTTCGCCCTGCTGCCCGTGTACTGGCTGCTGGCGACCTCGCTGACCCCGCGCACCGAGGTGTTCAGCTACCCGCCGAAGCTGTTCCCCACCGAGATCACGTTCGAGGCCTATGCCGCGCTCGCGAACAACCCGGCCCTGTTCGGCTACCTCCGCAACAGCATCGTCGTCTCCGTCATCACCGCGATCCTCTCGGTGCTGGTGTCGGCCTACATGGGCTACGCGTTCTCGAAGTTCCGCTACCGCGGCCGCCGCAGCCTCATGTACTTCGTGCTGGCGTCGCAGATGTTCCCGCAGGCCCTGCTGCTCATCACGCTCTACGCGGTGTTCTCGGCCTACGGTCTGCTCAACACCTACACGGCGCTCGTGCTGTCGTTCACGACGTTCACGCTGCCGCTGTGCGTGTGGATGCTGAAGGGCTTCTTCGACACGATCCCGGACGAGCTCATCGAGGCCGCCCGCGTCGACGGCGCGTCCCGCCTGCGCATCATCCACTCCATCGTGCTGCCGCTGGCGGCGCCCGGCCTCATCGCCGCGGGCCTGTTCGCATTCGTCCGCGGCTGGAACGACTTCATCTTCGCCCTCACCCTCGCCGGCCCCGACAAGCAGACCCTGCCGCCGGGACTCGTCAACACGTTCATCGGGGAGGCGTCCACCGCCTGGCCCGAGCTCATGGCGGCTTCGCTCGTGGTCTCGCTCCCCGTGGCCATCGCGTTCATCGCCCTGCAGCGCTTCCTCGTCGGCGGGCTCACCGCCGGCGCGGTCAAGGGCTGACCCGCACCACCCCCTCATCCGCAGTCCCTCGAAGAAGAGAGAGCACCCCCATGTCCGAGAACACCACCGTCTCCCGTCGCCAGCTCCTGCAGTTCGCCGGGCTCGGCGCCGCCGGCCTCCTCCTCGCCGGTTGCATGCCGAGCGGCGGCGGCAGCGGCAGTCCGTCCTCCACCCCCGGCGCCGGGATCGGCGCGGGCGACTTCACCGCCACCGACTTCTCCTTCTCCAGCTGGTCGCTCACCGAGGAGGCCGCTGCCCCGGCCACCCGCGCGCTGCTCGACGGCTACAAGAAGACCAACGACGTCGGCATCACCGAGGTCTCCTTCCCCTACAACGAGTACTTCAAGCAGCTCATGCTCCAGGTGCGCGGCGGACAGTTCACGGGCGCCGCGCACGTCGACGTCGCCTGGCTCGCCTCGCTGGCCGCGCTCGGCAAGCTGGAGGACGTCTCGGCGCTCACGAAGGGTCGCGGCTACACTGCGTCGAGCCTGGACGCGACCCAGCTCGACGGGAAGCAGTACGCGTTCCCGTGGACCATCGGCGCGATCGGCCTCATCACCAACTCCGAGCTGCTGAAGAAGGCGGGGATCTCCACGTTCCCCACCACCGTCGACGACTTCGAGGCGGCACTGAAGAAGCTCAAGGCCCTCGGCGGCGGCCTCATCCCCTACGCCGCCTCGACCAAGGCCGCCCAGCTCAAGGACGTCCTCATCTGGATGCAGACGTTCGGCAGCGACCTCGTCAAGGACGGGAAGGTCACGATCGGCGACGACGCCAGCATCGAGGCAGTCACCTGGTACAAGTCGCTGTACGACCAGGGACTCATCGCCGCCGACGTCGACCGCTTCGACGCCCGCTCCCTGTTCTCCCAGGGCCGCGCCGCCATCTACGACGACGCCCCCGTCGGTCGCGCGTCCGTCACGAAGGACTCGCCGGATCCCGACCTCGCCTCCAAGCTCGTGCCCGAGTCCCGCCCGGTGCTGAAGAAGGGCGACACCCCGCGCGCCCTCGTCTGGGGTGGCGCCATCGCCATCGTCGGCGGCGGCTCCGGCGACAGCACCCGCACGGCCGCAGACTTCGGCCAGTGGGCCACGAGCGACCTGAAGGCGGTGCTCGGCGACTACGAGCTGCGCGGCCTGCCGCCCGTGACCGAGGAGGCGCAGGCCTCGAAGGAGGTGGCGTCCGACGCGTTCGGGGCCCGCTTCGCCGAGAAGATCACGGCGACCGCCACCACCAACCCCTTCTGGCAGTACCCGCAGTACGCCCAGATCGAGACCGTGATCGCCGACCGCGTGCAGGCCGTCCTCGTCGGTCAGCAGAGCGCCAAGGACGCGATGGCGCAGGCCGGCGACCAGGCGCAGAAGCTGCTGGGCTGAGGAGCATCGCCATGACCCTCCGCTGGAAGGCCGGCGCCACTGCTGCCGCCGCCCTCACCACACTCGTCCTCGCTGTGCCCGCTCCGGCGGCCGCCGCGATCCCCGACGTCGAGACCGTGCCCGTCACGGTCGACAGCTCCAACCAGTCCGGCTGGTGGAACCCGCTCGTCGTCGACGGCGACGAGACGTACTTCGCCTACAACGTGCCCGGCTCGGTGGCCGCCAAGCACCAGGTGAACCTGGCCGTCCGCGCCGCCGACGGCACGTGGACCTCGGGCTGCCTGCGGCTGGCGACCGGGGCCTGCGCGGAGTACCTCGACGACAACGGCCACAACCAGCCGTCGATCGCGATCGACGGCGACGGGTACATCCACGCGTTCGTCTCGATGCACCACGAGCCGTGGAAGTACTTCCGCTCCACCGCGCCCTACGACGCGACCTCGCTCGTCGACGTGAGCGCCGAGATGCCCGACGCCGGGGCCGCGGTCTCCTACCCGGTCACGGCGCAGGGCGCCGACGGCGACATCTGGCTCATGGTGCGCATCGGCGCCGACCCGCAGGCTCGCCGCGACGGGGTGCTGTACCACTACGACCCGGCGGCCGGGACGTGGACCCGCGAGACGACGATCGCCGCCGCCGTGAACCACTCCTTCTATCCCGACGACCTCGAGGTCGACGCGAGCGGCAAGGTCCACGTGCTGTGGGAGTGGGGCCCGTGGCCCGCCGATCCCTACCGCCACCTCGGCTCCTACGCGGTGTACGACCCGGCCGCGGGCGGCTTCCGCGACGTCGCCGGGCAGGCGCTGCCGACCCCGATCCGCCCGGACACCCCCGGCGCCGTCGTGTGGCGCGGCTACGAGCCCGGCGAGACCATCGGCGACGCCGTGCCGGCGGTGCAGACCGCGAAGATGGCCCTCGCCGACGGCGAGCTCGTGGGCGTGACCTACCGGTACGCGGACGAGACCGAGAACGCCTTCGACGTGCGGTGGGCGACCTGGACCGGCTCCGCCTGGACGAGCGAGACCCTGCTCGACACGGACGCCCTGGGTGGTGGCGTGCAGACCATCGCCGCCCTCGACACCACCACCGCCGGCGGAGAGACCCGCGTCTACGCCGTGGTGTCGGTGCAGGACTGCGGCATCACCCGCAGTCAGACGGTGCTGCTGACCGCCGGGGCCTCCGGATGGACTGCCGACACCGTGGGCGATCCGGTCGTGGGCCAGCAGCGCCTCCGCGCGGCCACCCGCACCGACGGCACCGACGTCGTCTACCTCAGCGCCCCCGCTGTTCCCGGCGGAGGGACGCTCCGGCACGCCGAGGTCCCGCGCGACGGGCAGCCGGGGGCGACCACCCTCCCCGCCATCGTCGCCTCCCTCCGCGGCGACGCCGGCGGCGAGAACCTGGCGCTCGGCGGCACCGCGACCGCCTCGTCCCAGCTCCGCGCCGACACCGGCCCGGAGAAGGCGATCGACGGCGGCTGCACCGACGCGAGCCGGTGGATCTCGGCGACCGAGGACACCCAGCCGACCATCACCGTCGAGTGGGACGAGGCCGCGCCGCTGGACGTCGTCCGGGTGCGCAGCGGCTACACGGTCGGGCTGCCGCAGACGTCCGTGCTGCGCGACTTCACCGTCCAGCTGCGCACCGCGAGCGGCTGGGTCACGGTCGGCACCGTCACCGGCAACACCCAGACGACGGTCGTGGTCGACGCCCAGGGGCGGACGGCCGATGCCGTGCGCCTCGTCATCACCGACCCGTCCGACTCCGCCACCGACGTCGCCCGCGTCTACGAGATCGAAGCGATCGCCGCACGCTGAGCGGCATCACCACCCCTCCCGAAAGGAACCCATCCCCATGCGCACCCAGACCGTCGAAGCCGACATCATCGTCGTCGGCGGCGGCCTCGCCGGAGTGAGCGCCGCCGTCGCGGCGGCCCGCCTCGGCCGACGTACCGTGCTGATCAACAACCGGCCGGTGCTCGGCGGCAACTCCTCCTCGGAGGTGAGGGTCTGGGTGTGCGGAGCGACCGCCCACGGCAACCAGCGGTGGGCGCGGGAGACCGGGATCATCGGCGAGATGTACCGGGAGAACCAGTTCCGCAACCCCGAGGGCAACCCCGTGTACTGGGACGACGTGGTGCTCGACATCGTGCGCCGCGAGCCCAACCTCACGCTGTTCCTCAACACGGAGGTGCTCGAAGCCGAGGCCACCGGCCCCGACGACGCCCGTCGGGTCCGGTCGGTCACCGGCTGGACGATGGGCTCGGAGATCCGCACCGTCTTCCGCGGGCCGCTCTTCCTCGACTGCACGGGGGACGGCCTGGTCGGACGGCTGGTCGGCGCCCGGCACCGGCTGGGCAAGGAGAGCCGCAGCGAGTTCGGCGAGGACTGGGCGCCCGAGCAACCCGTGCGCGAGTTCCTCGGCTCGACGCTCCTCTTCTACACGAAGGATCTGGGGCACCCGGTGAAGTACGTCGCGCCGGAGAGCGCGAAGGACATCTCGACCACCCCGATCCCCTCGTCGCGCATCATCCGCAGCGGCGACAGCGGCGCGCACTACTGGTGGATCGAGTGGGGCGGCACGCTCGACATCGTCGACGACAACGAGGCGATCCGCGACGAGCTGCGGTCGGTGATCCTCGGCATCTGGGACCACATCAAGAACTCCGGCGAGTTCGACGCCGACAACCTGACCCTGGAGTGGATCGGCAACATCCCCGGCAAGCGCGAGTACCGTCGCTTCATCGGCGACTACACGCTGCGTCAGCAGGACATCCTGGAGCAGACGTCGTTCGACGACGGCGTCGCGTTCGGCGGCTGGTCCATCGACCTCCACCCCGCCGAGGGCATGTACGCGACGGGGGCGGGCGCGGTGCAGCGCTTCTCGGACGGCGTCTTCGAAATCCCGTTCCGCTCGCTGTACTCCGTCAACGTCGACAACCTGCTCATGGCGGGCCGCGACATCTCGGCCACGCACATCGCCTTCGGTGCCGCCAGGGTGATGGCCACGTGCGCGGCGATGGGCGAGGCCGCGGGCACCGCCGCCGCCCTCTGCTACGCGCACGACGCCACGCCCCGCGAGCTGTACGAGCACCATCGTGCGGAACTCCGCCAGACGCTGCTCCGCGCCGACGCCTCCCTCATCGGCGTCGCGAACGAGGACGCCGCCGACCGCGCCCGCACCGCTGCCGTCACCGCATCGAGCACCCTGCGCACGATCGGCACCCCGGAGAGCACCGTGGCCGCGGCGACCCCGCACGCCCTGACGGACGACCTCGGCATCGTCGTCCCCGTGCACCCGCGCCTCGACACGACCGAGCTGCTGCTCAGCGCCGAGGCCGACACGCAGGTCACGGTGGAGGTCTGGTCCACCGGCCGTCCGCAGAACATCGTGCCCGCGGTGCTCGAGCACCGCACCGTGATCGACGTCCCCGCCGGGGGTCCGTCCTGGGTGCGGGCGGAGACGCCTTTCGCCCCGGAAGACCCGCAGAACGCGATCATCGTGCTCCGCGCGAACCCGCAGGTGCAGGTGCAGCTCGCCACCGAGCTCCCACCAGGGGTGCTCACCCTCGTGCACCGGGTCGACAACGACGACCGGAACGTGCAGGTCGACCGCGACGGCCTCCTCGTGCAGTGGCCGACCAAGCCGCTGCGCGGACGGGTGCCCGCGTTCCGCACGAGCCCGGACTCCGAGGCCGTCGCCCCGGAGCGCGCCGTCTCCGGGTACAACCGCCCGTTCGGCGGACCGCACCTGTGGGCGTCCGCCCCGGAGGCCGAGGGCCCGCAGTGGTTGCGCCTGGACTGGGAGCAGCCGGTCACGGCCTCCGAGATCCGCCTGGTGTTCGACGACGACGTGGACCTCGAGCTCAACACCCTGCATCACCACCGGAGCCCCGACGAGGTGCTGCCCCAGCTCGTGCGCGACTACCGGGTCGAGGTGCAGCAGGCGGGTTCCGAGGAGTGGCGCACCGTGGCGGAGGAGCGGGACAACCGCCATCGCCTGCGGGTGCATCCGCTGCCGGACGACCTCGGCGCCCTCACGGCCGCCCGCCTCGTGGTGGAGCGGACGAACGGCGTCGCGGAGGCACGCGTGATCGCGTTCCGAGTGCAATCGTGACGGAGGGCGCTAACGTGAAGGGCATCCGTCGACCCGGCGGAGACCGTCGTCCCTCCAGGAGGCCGCAGGTGACCACCTCGCCCGGCGGCCGCGTGCTCCCCGTCGCGCGCGCCACCCGCACGGGACTCATCGCGCTCGCGGTGCCGCATCTGGAGGAGCCGTACTTCGCGGAGCTCGGCTCGCGCATCGTCCGCGGCGCCGACGATCGGGGCCTGGCGGTGCTCATCGTGCAGACCGAGGGCGATCACGGCCGCGAGATCGACGTCGCCAACGGCGTCGGCCTGCCGCCCATCGACGGGCTCATCCACATCCCGCGCTCGCTCACGGTCGCCGACCTCACGCGCCGCACCTCCCCCGGGCCGCTCGTGCTGCTGGGCGAGCACATCCAGGTGAGCCCGTTCACGCACGTCACGATCGACAACCGCGCCGCCGCCTACACCGCCACCGAGCATCTGGTGGCGGTGGGGTGCCGTCGCATCGGCTTCGTCGGACGCCGCGACGCCCGCCCCTCGGACGCCGCCGACCGTCGGCATGCGGGGTATCTGGAGGCCCTGGCGGCCGCCGGCATCCCGGCTGACCCCGCGCTCACCGCGCAGGTCGACGCCTTCACGGCGGAGGAGGGTGAGCGCGTGGCGGGCGCCATGGCCACCGCGATCCCCGATCTCGACGGCATCGTCTGCTCGAACGACTCGGTCGCCCTCGGTGCGCTGGCCGCTCTCCAGGCCCAGGGGCGGAGCGTGCCGGGCGACGTCGCCGTCGTCGGCATCGACGACATCCGGGCCGCGCGCTTCGCCGTGCCCGCCCTCAGCACCATCGCCCCCGACCACGCCCGCCTCGTGGACGCGGCGTTCACGGAGCTCGAACGGCAGATCGCCGCGCCGCCGGGGGCGGATCTGCCGGTGCGGCATGTGACGGTCGGCGCCCGGCTGATCCCGCGGGCGAGCACGGCCCGATGACGGCGGCGGACTCAGTCCGCGAGGGCCGTCGCGAGAGCACGCTCGTCGCCGCCGTCCCGCGGCGCGACGTGCAGGGTGCCGACGTGGGCCGCGAGCAGCTCCCGCGCGCCGTCGTCGAGGCCGTCGTCGGTGACCAGGCGGTCGATGTCGCTGAGATCGGCGACGGTCGTGAGCCCGACCACGCCCCAGCGGGTGTGCTCCGCGAGGACGACGACCTCACGCCCCGCAGCCATGAGCGCCCGGTTGGTCTCGGCCTCCAGCAGGTTCATGGTCGTGATGCCGGCCTGCTCGTCGAGGCCGTGAGCGTCGAGGAACACGAGGTCGCAGTGCAGGTGCTCCAGGGCGCGGACCGCGACCGGCCCGACGAGGGCCTGAGAGGGCGTGCGCACGCCCCCGGTGAGCACGACCGTCTGCGTGTACGGGGCGTCGGCGCGGTCCGGTGGCGAGAACAGGTCGGAGACCGGCAGGGCGTTCGTGACGATCGTGAGCTCGGGAACGCGCACGAGCTCCCGTGCGAGCGCCAGGGCCGTGGGTCCGCCGGAGATGCCGACCGCCATGCCGGGCTCCACGAGGTCCGCGGCCGCCGCGACGATCGCCCGCCGTTCGGCCGAGGCCGCCGGAGCCGGAACCAGACGTTGGAGGCCCCGCGCCCGCACGCCGCCGCGGATGCGCTCGACCGCGCCCTCCTCGGCCAGCTGGTCGATGTCGCGCCGCACGGTCATCTCGCTCACCTGCAGCGTGGCCGCGAGCTCGCCGATGGAGGCGGTACCGCGATCGCGGGTCAGGGCGAGGATGCGCTCGCGGCGTTCCGTGACCAGCACGCGGTCTCCTTCCGATGGAGCCTCCAGTCTGCCACGCACCCCCGCCCGTCCCACTCCCGGAACAGGATCCCTCAGCCCGCATGACCTTCCCCGAGCCCTACGCCACCTGGTTCCCCGATGCCGCGTTCGACGGCAGCTATGGGCGGACCGAAGCCGACCTCCGCACTGTCCGCCCGGTACCCGCGCCGCCCGGGTTCGCCGACCGCTGGCGGCGCTGGCGGCGCGAGGCGGCCGCGATGGACGCCGCCCCCGTCGTCCTCTCCACCTCCGAGGAGCAGGGACGCCGGGTGTCCGTCGTCGAGCATGCCGGCGTCGACGGTGTACGGCTGCGGGCCTGGGTGGTCGAGCCCCTCGACGGCCCTCCCCGCGCCGGGGTCGTGCACGGGCACGGCTACGGAGGTCGGGAGGCGGTCGATCTCGCCCGGGTGCCGGACGACGTCGCGGCGATCTATCCCGTCGCCCGCGGGCTCGGCGTGCTGAACGCCGGTGTGGGTGCACCCGAGCCGACCCCGGAACACGTGCTCGCGGGCATCGACGATCCGGAGCGCTACGTGCTCGGCCTCTGCGCGCGTGACCTGTGGCTGGCGGCCGACGTCCTCGTCTCGGTCGTCGGGGCGTTTCCTCTCTACTACGTCGGAGAGAGCTTCGGCGGCGGCATCGGCGCGCTCGCCCTGCCGTGGGACGACCGGTTCGTGGGGGCCACCCTCATCGTGCCGAGCTTCGGCCAGTACGACGAGCGGCTGGCGGTGCCCTGCCTGGGGAGCGGGGAGACCGTGCGTCAGCACGTGCAGCGCCACCCCGAGGCCCGCGAAGTGCTGCGCTGGTTCGACTCCTCCACCGCGATCGGGTTCACGGAGGTGCCGGTCCGCGTGGAGGCGGCCCTGTGGGACCAGTACGTGCCGCCGCAGGGGCAGTTCGCGGTCGCCGCCGGGGCCCGCGCCCTCGACCTGGCAGTGCTTCCCGCCGGTCACGCCGAGTACCCGGGGTCGGCGGAGGTGACGGCGAGCGCCATCCGCGGCGGGCGCGCGCACCTGGAGCGCGTGCTCGCCGGCTGATGGCCGTCGCGCGCGCGTCCTCCTCCGCGCAGGAGAGCACTGGACGCAACCTGTCATAACAGGTACAGTGAGCTTGTCATTACAGGTTGCGCGACGACGCAGCACCCGTTTCGAGGAGCATGGATGCCCGAGTACCAGACCCCGCCGATCTCCCCGATGGCGATCGCCTTCGACGCCGAGAAGCTGACCCTCTCCCCCGAAGGCCCCACGCTGACCCGGCGGATGTCCGACCTCGAGGGCCTGTTCCGCGACCACGACGCGTGGGCGACCGCCGCCGCGGGCGACGACCCGATCGTCTACACGGTCGTCAGCTCCCCGGTCCCCGAGATCGAGCGGGAGCTGCCGCAGTCGATCACCACGATCATGCCCGGCGACACGGGCGGCGAGCTCTGGATGACCAAGGGCCACCAGCACCCCGACCACCAGGGCGAGATCTACCTCGCGCTGCACGGCCGCGGCGGGCTGCTCATGTTCGACGGCGAGCGCACCGAATGGCTCGACATGCTCCCGGGCACCATCGGCTACATCCCGCCGGGCTGGGCGCACCGCTCTGTGAACACGGGGGACGAGCCGTACTCCTTCCTCGCCGTGTACCCCGGCGGCGCCGGCCACGACTACGGCTGGGTGCTGGAGCACGGCATGGGCTCGCGGGCGTTCCGCGCGGAGTCCGGCGTCGACCTCCGCCCCTACGCGGAATAGGCTCCGGCCATGATCATCGCCCACGACCTCGGTACCACCGGGAACAAGGCGTCCCTGCACCACGACGACGGCCGCCTGATCGCCGCGGTCACCGTGCCCTACCCGGCCCACTTCGCGGCGGGCGGCGTCGCCGAGCAGGACCCGGCCGACTGGTGGCACGCGGTCGTCACGGCGACCCGCGACCTCCTCTCGCGCACCGGCACCGCCGCTGCGGAGGTCGCCGGCCTCGTGGTCAGCGGACAGATGATGGGCGCCGTGCTGCTCGACGCCGACGGCGAGCCCGCACGACCCGCCATCATCTGGGCCGACACCCGCGCCGGCGTCCAGCAGCGCGAGCTCGAGGCGGCGGTCGGCGCCGAGCGCGCCTACGGGATCCTCGGCCACCGTCTGAACCCCACCTACTCGATCGAGAAGATCATGTGGGTGCGCGACAACGAACCCGAGGTGTGGGAGCGCGTGCGCCGGGTGTGCGTCGCCAAGGATTTCATCGTGCTGCGGCTGACCGGGCGGCTCGCCACGGACCGCTCGGACGCGTCCGGCACCAACGCCTACGACCAGGTCGCGGGCACGTGGTCCACGGAGATCCTCGCCGCGGCGCGGCTGGACCCCGCCCTGTTCCCCGAGATCCTGGAGTCGACGCAGATCGCGGGACCGCTCACGCCCGCCGCGGCCGAGGCGCTCGGACTGCACACGGGCGTCCAGGTCGTGATGGGCGGGGGCGACGGACCGCTCGCCGCGGTCGGCTCCGGCGTCGTGGCCCCGGAGGACGGCGCCTACGTGTGCCTCGGCACCTCCTCGTGGATCTCCTTCGCGGCGGACGCCCCGCTGCACGACCCCGCGATGCGGACCTTCACGTTCGACAACGTCGTCCCCGCGTCCTTCGTGCCGACCGCGACCATGCAGGCCGGCGGCGCCTCGGTGCAGTGGATCGCCGAAGCCCTCTCCGTCGACCCCGCGCACCCCGAGACGGGGCGCCTCGTCGCCGAGGCCGCGAGCGACATCGACACCGACGACCTCTACTTCCTCCCCTACCTGCTCGGCGAGCGCTCCCCGCTGTGGGACCCGGATGCGCGCGGGGCCTTCGTCGGCCTCGCCCGCCACCACGGGCGGGCCCACCTCGTGCGCGCGGTCCTGGAGGGGACGGCGTTCAACCTCCTCACCTGCATCCAGGCGTTCCGGGAGGCCGGCGCGACGATCGACCGCATCGACGCCGTCGGCGGCGGGGCGCAGAGCGACGTCTACCTCGCCGTCCTCGCCGACGTGTGGGGCGTGCCGGTGCGACGCCGCACGATCGTGGAGGAGGCGAACAGCCTCGGTGCCGCGGTCACGGGAGCCGTCGGCCTCGGTCTCACCGACTTCTCTGCCGCCCGGGCGCTCAGCGAGGTCACCGCCGAGTTCACGCCCGATCCGTCCCGGCATGCGGTCTACGCCGAGCGCCACGCCCGCTTCACCGACGCGTACACGGCGCTCGCGCCGTGGTTCGCGGGAAGGCCCCGCTGATGGGCGTCATCCTCGTCACGAGCCGCTCCTTCTCGGACGGCGACCTCGACCTGGTCGGACGCGCCGCGCAGGCCGGACACCGCATCCTCCGCGGGCCGGCCCACCACGACCTCGACGAGCTGGGCGTGCTGCTGCACGGCGCCGACGCCTGGATCGCCGGCACCGGACCGGTCACCGACGCGCACCTCGCTGCCGGCCCGAAGCTCAAGGTCGTGGCGCGCTACGGGGTCGGCACGGAGGCGGTGGACCTCACGGCGGCGCGCGACCGCGGTATCCCGGTCACGAACACCCCGGGCGCGAACGCGGATGCGGTCGCCGACCACGCGGTCGGCCTCATGCTCGCCGCCCTGCGCACCATCCCGGACGGCGACCGCCGCGTGCGGAACGGCGACTGGAGTGTGCGCCGCGGGCGGGAGCTCGGGGCCGCGACCGTCGGCATCGTCGGCTTCGGGCGGATCGGCCAGGGGGTCGCGCGGCGACTGGGCGGGTTCGGTCCGCGGCTGCTCGCCTCCGACCCGTTCCTGCCCGCCGACCTCGTGCGGGACCGCAGCGCCGAACCCGTCGACCTCGACGACCTGTTCCGCACCGCCGATGTGATCACCCTGCACGCCCCCGGCGGGCAGCAGCTCGTCGACGCCGACCGCCTCTCCGGGATGCGACCGGGGACCGTGCTCGTCAACACCGCCCGCGGCGACCTCGTGGACGAGCAGGCCGTGGCCGACGCGCTCCGCGACGGCATCCTCGCCGGGTACGCGGCCGACACGCTCGACGGCGACACCGCCGCGCACGACAGCCCCCTGCTCGCCGCGGACCTCGCCGACCGTGTCATCGTCACCCCGCACCTCGGCGCCCAGACCACCCAGGCCGTCGACAACATGGGGGCGCTGTCCCTCGACGACGTGATCGCCGTCCTCCGCGGCGCCGACCCCGCCCACCTCGTCCCCGTC
>SNQX01000067.1_pt1 | contig 54396 bp, 55 predicted proteins | sample 2580501 | NCBI WGS metagenome assembly SNQX01 (sample SAMN10953784, study PRJNA522744) | food fermentation metagenome | isolation source: 48-hour incubation of native-enriched microbial consortia from nixtamalized... | place: Mexico | collected 2017-09-24 | reverse complement strand
GTCTCGGAGGCCTTCGCGGCTTGGCGGTGCGTCCCGGTCACGACGGCGTCGGTGCGCGGACGGGTCGGGGATCCTGCGGAGCGTTCGGTGGGCTTCTCGTCAGGCGTGTCCATGAGAGACCATCTTTCCACCTGCGCGGGAGCGCCTGATCTGCCGCGTTCGCCTGAGCCCGCGCAGGTGGAAAGATGGTCTCTCATGGACACGCCTGACGAGAAGCCCACCGAACGCTCCGCAGGATCCCCGACCCGTCCGCGCACCGACGCCGTCGTGACCGGGACGCACCGCCAAGCCGCGAAGGCCTCCGAGACGGCGCGCAAGATCGTCCGCGACATCACGACGGTCCCGCCGCGCAGCGTGCACCCGGCGCTGGTTCCCGGGGTGTCGGTCGAGGAGACGGGACGCACCTACCGCACCGATCCGCTCGTCTTCGGCGTCGCCGCCGCCTTCGCCCTCGCCTTCATCGCGTGGGGCGTGTTCGCGGGGGACAACCTCGCCGGCACCACGAGCACGGTCCTCGCCTGGGTGGTCGAGTACTTCGGCTTCTTCTTCACGACGATCGCCACGATCATCCTCGTATTCATGCTGTTCGTCGGCTTCAGCAAGTACGGGCGCATCCCGCTCGGCCGCGACGACGAGGAGCCCGAGTTCTCGATGTTCTCGTGGATCTCCATGCTCTTCGCGGCGGGCATGGGCATCGGCCTGGTGTTCTGGGGCGCCGCCGAGCCGCTGACGTTCTTCGAGAACCCGCCACCGGGCACCGTCGAGGCGAACACCCTCGAGGCCATGCACACGGCGCAGGCCCAGGTGCTCTACCACTGGGGTCCGCAGGCCTGGGCGTTCTACGCGCTCGTCGGTGGCGCCATCGCCTACGGCGCCTACCGCCGCGGGCGCACGCCGCTGATCTCCTCGATCTTCGCCCCGCTGCTCGGCGAGAACCGCACGACGGGCCCGGTCGGCCGCACGATCGACATCTTCTCCATCATCGTGACGCTGTTCGGCACGGCCGCCTCCCTCGGTCTCGGGGCGCTGCAGATCGGCCACGGTGTCGAGCTCGTCAGCGGCATCGGCCCGCTCGGCAACGGCATCCTCATCGCGGTGATCGCGGTGCTCACGGCGTGCTTCATCGCCTCCGCTGTCTCCGGCGTCTCCAAGGGCATCCGGGCGCTGTCGAACATCAACGCCGTCGTCGCGATCCTGCTCGCGTTCTTCGTGTTCTTCGTCGGTCCGACGCTGCTGATCCTCAATGTGATCCCGTCGGTCGCCGTGCAGTTCCTCGGCGATCTGCCGACCATGATCGGCCGCTCCGCATCGCAGGGCGAGGCCGCGCAGGCCTTCCTGTCGAGCTGGACGATCTTCTACTGGGCGTGGTGGATCTCCTGGTCGCCGTTCGTCGGCATGTTCATCGCGAAGATCTCCCGCGGACGCACCCTCCGTCAGTTCGTGTCGGTCGTCATCGTGGTGCCGTCCGCCATCTCGCTCGTGTGGTTCGCGATCTTCGGGACCACGGCGATCCAGCAGCAGATGGACGGCGCAGGGCTCACCGTCGACCCGCCGGAGGAGGTGCTGTTCGGGGTGTTGGAGAACCTGCCGTTCCCGCTCATCACCAGCATCGTCCTCATCCTCCTCATCGCGATCTTCTTCATCACGGGCGCCGACTCGGCCTCGCTCGTCATGGGCACGCTGTCCCAGCAGGGCCGCCCGGAGCCGTCCCGCTGGGTCGCGGTGGTCTGGGGTGTGCTGGTCGGTGTGATCGCGGCGGTGCTGCTCGTCAGCGGCGCCGAGGGCAGCGGACTGCAGTCGCTGCAGAACGCCACGATCATCGCGGCGCTGCCGTTCGCGATCATCATGACGTTCATGATGATCGCGTTCATGAAGGACCTGCGACGCGATCCGCTGATCCTGCGCGACCGCTACGCCCGGGCCGCCGTCCGCCACAGCGTCATGGCCGGGCTCGAGGAGTACGGCGACGACTTCGCCCTCGTGCCCGTCGAGTACGACCACTCGGAGGACGACCTCGCCTGGATCGACGAGGACACTGTCGATGACACCCTCGCCGAGGTGTACGAGGCCGCGACCGAGGCGATCGACATCATCCCGCCGGCCGAGGTGGACGCCGCCGTCGATGCCGCGATGGACGCCCCTGCCGACAAGGACTGAACGCGAGAGCTCAGGCGCTCACGCCGGGTCAGGCACTCCCTCACGGAGGACGCCTGAAGCGGCGTGGTCGCCTGTCTCGGCGGCCGCGGTGATCCGGGCGGCCATGCCGGAGAAGATGAGCCCGTGGAAGGGCAGCACGGCGAGCCAGTACAGCCGGCCGAGGAGCCCGCGGGGGAAGAACACGGCACGCTGCTCGTAGCGGGCACCGTCGCCTTCGGGCACCGCGCGCAGTTCCAGCCACGCCTCGCCCGGCACCTTCATCTCGGCGCGGAGCCGCAGCAGATGGCCGTCCTCGGTCTGATCGACCGCCTCGACGCGCCAGAAGTCGATCGCATCCCCGACCCGGGCGGCGGTGCGGCTGCGGCGTCCGCGGCGGAGCCCCACGCCGCCGACCACGCGGTCCATGAGTCCCCGGACCGCCCAGAGCAGCGGCGACGAGTACCACCCGTTTTCGCCGCCGATCCCGAGGATGACGCGCCACAGCTCCGCGACGGACGCGCGGGTCGCGACGGAGCGCTTGTCCGTGAACACGGTGCGTCCGGCCCAGTCCGGGTCGCTCGGCAGCGGGTCGCTCGGGGCGCCGGTCACCTCGGCGTCCTGCCAGCTCGTCTCCACGGCGTCCGCGTCCACCCGGCCGAGGGCCAGCGCCACGGAGCGGCGATACGGCGTGAGTCCGCCCTCGGGCCGCGGGATGAGCGCGTCGACGGCGTGGTCCTTCATGATGCACTCGTTCTGCAGCGAGGCGACGAGGGGCCGGGCGATGGAGCGCGGCACCGGCGTCACGAGGTTCACCCAGTGCGAGGCGAGCTCTGGGGTCAGCACCGGAAGGGCCGCGATGGCGCGCTGCCGCAGTCCGGCCTCCACCGCGTACCCGTTCATCATCTGGCCGTAGCGCAGCACGTCCGGGCCGCCGATGTCGACCGCGCGATTCACCCGGTCGTCGACCCGTGCCGCACCGAGCAGGTAGTGCAGCACGTCGCGCACGGCGATGGGCTGGATGCGGTTGCGCACCCACTTCGGCGCCGGCATGTAGGGCAGCACATCGGTGAGGTGTCGGATCATCTCGAAGGACGCCGACCCGGAGCCGATCACCACGCCCGCCTGCAGGACGAGGGTGGGTACCCCGGACTCCAGGAAGATCTCGCCGACGTGGACCCGGGAGCGCAGGTGCGGGGAGAGCTTCACGTCGTCTGGATGCAGGCCGCCGAGATACACGATCCGCCGCACCCCGGCCCGGGCGGCCGCGGTGGCGACGGTGGTCGCCGCGCGCTCGTCGCTCTCCTCGAAACCCTTGCCGGCCGACATGGAGTGGATGAGGTAGTACACGACATCGACCTCGTCCATCGCGGAGGCCACGGCGTGCTCGTCGTCGGCGGACCCCTCGACGATCTCGCACTCCTCGCCCCAGCCGAAGGAGGCGGCGCGGACGGCGTCCCGCGCGAGGACCCGGACCCGGTAGCCGGCGTTCAGCAGACGCGGGGTCAGACGGCCGCCGATGTATCCGGTGGCGCCGAGCACGAGGGCGCGGGGCGCGGAGCCGTCGTCGCGGGGGACCGCCCGCAGGGCGTCTTCGCGACCGGTGGGCTGGGTGAGCTCGCTCATGCTCCGAGCGTAGATCCCGGGGCCGACATGCGGTACGGGCTTGCGCCCCGGAGCGTCGCCGTCACGACATGGTCGCGGGCTTCCTGGACACGCGTCGTCCGCGGAAAGCGTCGGACTAGGCCGGCTCGTCCACGAGGTCGGCGCCACCGTGCACGGCGTCCGCCTCGGCGGCCTCCTGGATCGCGGCGGTCATCCCGACGAGGAACCGCATGACGACCACACGCTCCTCATCGGAGAGGTCGTCCACGAGGGAGAGCATCCGACGGTGCATCGCACCGAGTGTCGCGCGCACCTCGTCGTCGCTGCTGACAGTGGGCACGACGATCCCGGCGCGGCGGTCGGTCGGGTGCGGTTCGCGGCGGGCGTGCCCGCCCTTCTCCAGCCGGTCGATGAGCGTGGTCGTCGACGCGGTGGAGATGTCGAGCATGCGCGCCAGATCGATGGGCCGCACGATGCGCCCGGCCTTCTGCTCGCGCAACAGGAACCGGAGGGCGACGAGGTCGGTCTCGTTCATCCCCATGGACGCGCGCGTGCGGGCGCGCATCGCCGTCTCGGCGCTGCGGTACCGCCGCAGCATGTTGAGCACGTCGACCGTGGTGGCGCGCTCGCTGTCGGGGTACCAGTACCCGGAGGCGTGGAACTCGCCGGTGCTGTCGGTCACGCGACCTCTCCTTCGTCGCTGGAACCGGCCTCCCGCTCGAGCATCTCCATCGCGCCGGTCTCGACCTCGGCTGGGACGATGCGCAGAAGCCCGCCCGTGATCGCATCGGTCTCGGCGCCGATGATCTGCTCGATCCGTCGTCGCGGGACGGAGGGGAACAGTTCCTCCAGACGTGCGAGCAGATCGGCGTAGCGGATGTACGACGCCTCCTCGAGACTCAGGGGCTCGGGCATGGCATCCTTTCGGGGGCAGGGTTTCCATCATCGCACCTCCGGAAGTCCCTGGTCGCACCCGATATCGCTAGACAGCCTTACTGTCAGGTTGTCGAGGTACCATGGGGGTTCGGGGAAGGAGGAACTCTGCATGGGAAACACGAGCACCGACGTCACGACCTCAGCGCTCGCGCGCGATGTCGATGACTTCCGTCGCGCCGACGCGCAGTTGAACCGCCGTCTCGCCGCACGGCGCGAACCCAACGATACCGACCGTGCGGCGATGCACTTCATCAGCACCGCGCCCGTCGAGAAGCCCGTCACTCCCCGTGAACTCGCCACCTACCTCGGCATCAGCACGGCCGCCGTCACGAGCGTCGTGCGACGGATGTCCGAGCGTGGGCAGATCGTCGTCGCGCCGCACCCCCTGGATGCGCGGTCGAAGGTCCTCCGGCCGTCCCTTCGCGATCTGCACGGACAGGGCGACGAGCTGGCGCAGCGCGTGGCCGCCATCGAAGGCGAGTTCACCGCAGAGGAGGCGACCGTGATCTCCCGCTTCCTGCGCCGCCTGACCGACGAACTCGGCGATCTCCCCTGATCGATTTGATTTATCTAGTTAAACTAGTAAACTATCCTCGTCCAGCTTTTCTGCCACGAGGAGAAGATCATGGGAACCCTCACTTACGCGAACCTCGCCGAGCCGATCGAGATCGACGACGAGCTGCTCGCCCACCTTCGCGCGGCCACCGTCACCAAGTTGCGTCGCAACGAGCCGTTCGCGCTCACGGTACAGACGGGCGCCGACCGCACCGAGACGCTGTGGATCCACGCGTCCATCCCGATCCGCTTCGTCGTCGAGACACCGGTCACCCTCCAGCGGCCGCTGCTGGCCCGTCTCATGCAGGCCGCGGGTTCGACCGGCGGGCTCGACCTCACCGACCCCGAGCTCGCGCTCGATGCGGTATCGCGGCGCCTGATCACGGAGGGGTGCAGACCTGCCTCACCGCCTCGGGATCCTCTTCAAGGGCTCTCGGATTCCCGGACGGTGACGGCTACGGCGAGAACGGAGCGGGGGCTCTCGATCGCCGACCGCGGCATCCGGCCGCCGGGATTCGGGTTCCCGGCAGCCGGATGCCGTTTCTTCGTCAGAGGGCGGTGTAACCGCCGTCGACCAGGTGGTAGCTGCCGGTGATGAAGCTCGCGGCGTCGCTCGCGAGGAACACCACGAGGTTCGCGACCTCCTCGGCCTGGCCGAGGCGCCCGATCGGGTGCTTCGACACGAGGAAGTCCTTCGCCTCGTCGCCCATGTTCGCCAGCAGCGGGGTGTCGATGAAGCCGGGGCCGACCGAGTTCACGCGGACGCCCTGCGCCGAGTACTCGAGGGCGGCGGTCTTCGTCATGCCGACGACGCCGTGCTTGGCGGTGACGTAGGCGGGGGAGCCTGCGAAGCCGACGCTGCCGAGGATCGAGGCGATGTTCACGACCGAGCCGCCGCCGTTGGCGAGGATCGACGGGATCTGCGCCTTCATGTTGCGGAACACGGCGTTGAGGTTGATGGCGATCACCTTGTCCCACGCGTCTTCCTCGTAGTCCGCGGTGGGTGCCGTCGCGCCGCCGATGCCGGCGTTGTTGACGCCGATGCGGAGCGGAGCGAGCGAGTTGGCGAGCTCGACCGACGAGGCGATCCAGGCCGGGTCCGTCGCGTCGCCGACCGACGCCTCCGCGGTGCCGCCGGCGGCGCGGATCTCCTCGACGACCGCGTTCGCGTGCTCCGCGTTCAGGTCGTTCACCACCACCGCCGCGCCGTTCTGCGCCAGCAGCAGGGCGACCGCGCGGCCGATGCCGCTGCCCGCTCCCGTCACGATCGCCGAGCGGTTCGAGACGTCGTACTGAGCCACTTTCGGGCTCCTTCCCGGGCGGGCGCGGTGCCGGGAGATCTTCTCGGACGGTCCGTCCTTCCCTCCAGCCTACGCCCGGAATACCGGTGTGGATTCATGTGAATGGAGATGCTCGGCCGCCTGGCTACGCTGTGGGAACCGTCTGCCGCGGGAGGACCGATTCCGGCGGGACGAATCCCGAGGAGGCGACCAGTGCACCCGCTTGCAGATGATTCGGAAGGCTCTCCGAGGGTCGACGTGTTCTCGCCCCTCGCTCTGGTCGTCGTCGGGGAGGGTCATGGCGCGGTCGTGCGCCGCCTGCGTGCGGCGCGGCCCGATGCGGTCGTGACGGGACTCGGGCCCGTCGATGCGGCTGCACTGGCGCACGCCTCCGCAACGGCTCATCTCGTGCTCGGCGTCGGCGATGTGTCTGGCCCCGCCTGGTGCGACGGGCTTCTCGCGGACGGCGACGAGGAAGGCCTGTCCCGCTTCCTCGCCCGAGCGGCGGAGGTCGAGGAGCGCCGGAGGGCTCGGCGACTCCCTCCAGACACGCCGCCGATCCTCGAGTCGTGGTCGCCGCGCTGGGCGGCGGATGCCGCTCGCCTCGGCGCCCGCGTCGCCTCGGCGTTCGACGGCGTCCCGGTGCGGGTCGATCACATCGGCTCGACGGCCGTGCCAGGGCTGCGCGCCAAACCGATCATCGACCTCCAGGTGGGGGTGCGCGACCTCGCGGACGCGGATGCCGCGGAGCAGCGCCTCGGGGACGCCGGCTTCGTGAACGTGCAGCGCATCGTGCCGGACGCGCCGGGCGTCTCCCGCGACAACGCGCGGTGCGGCGGCAACCAGGACGAGTGGGCGAAACGCCTGTTCGCGAGCGTGGACGCCAGGGCGCGGGCGATCGTGCATGTGCGGCGCGTCGAGGCGTCGAACGCGCGGTACGCCCTCCTGTTCCGGGACTGGCTGCGGGCGGACCCGGAGGCGCGCGACGAGTACGCGGCGCTCAAGACCGCGCTGGCCTCCGCGCACCGGGACGACCGCGACTTCGACGACTACGCGCGGGCGAAGGACCACTGGTTCGACCGGGCGCAGGGGGAGATGGAGGCCTGGGCGCGGGCGACCGGGTGGGTGCCGGGCAGGGCTGGGGCGTGAGTGCCGCGAAGCACTCTTGACACGCCCGCGACGCGGGTCTAACGTACAACCAAATGGTTGCACAAACGGAGTTGAGCGAAGCGGAGGTCGACCGTGTGTTCCACGCACTGGCGACGTCGACCCGGCGGGACATCCTGCGCCGGACGATCGAGCGGGAGCAGTCCGTCTCGACACTCGCCTCCGAGTACGAAATGTCGTTCGCCGCGGTCCAGAAGCACGTGGCCGTGCTGGAGGCGGCGAACCTCATCGTCAAGCGCGCCGAGGGACGCGAGCGGCTCGTCCGCGCGAACCCCGAGATGATCGCCCGCGCCAGGGCGCTCCTCGCCCGATACGAAGAGCTGTGGCGTTCGCGTATCGCCCGGCTCGACGATCTCCTGGCCGAGCCGTCCCCGCCCGCGGGGAAGCCGGCCTCCACCGACCCCACCAGCAGTCAACGCAACGAATCGCAAGGAGACTGACATGCCTGTCACGGACATCATCACGGATGCCGAGAACCTCACCATGACCGTCGTCGCCGACCTCGCCGCGCCCGTCGAGCGCGTCTGGGCCGCCTACACCGACCCGCAGCAGCTCGAGCGGTTCTGGGGTCCTCCCGGCTGGCCGGCCACCTTCACCCAGTGGGACCACACCGTCGGCGGCCGAGCCGTGTACACGATGAACGGCCCTCGCGGGGAGAAGGCCTCCGGCACCTGGGAGTTCCTGGAGATCGACGCGCCGCGCAGCTTCACGGTGCTCGACTCGTTCGCCGACGAGGACGGCACGCCGGACGCGAACCTCCCCTCCATGCGCATGACCTTCACGTTCGAGCCGACGGCCGAGGGCACGCGCATGGTCAACACGAGCCACTTCGCGTCCGCCGAGGCGCTCGAGCAGGTCGTCGCGATGGGCGCCGTGGAGGGCACCCGGATGGCCATGGCCCAGCTCGACGCCGTGCTGCAGGACCTCCGCGACTACGCGCAGGGCAAGGGCACGCGGGTGGAGCTGCTGGACGACACGCACGTGCGCATCACCCGGCTCGTCGAGGGTCCGCGCGAGCTGGTGTGGCGCGCCCACTTCGAGCCCGACCTCATCCGGCAGTGGATGCTCGGCCCGGACGGGTGGGAGATGACCGAGTGCGTGTCGGCGACCGAGGTCGGCCAGTCGTACCGGAACTCCTGGGCGCCCGTGGGCGACACGGAGGGTGAGCCGTTCGGATTCGAGGGGGAGGCGCTGCTGATCGACGCCCCGAAGCGCGCCGTCACCACCGAGCGGATGCAGGGCATGCCGACCGAGACGCTCAACGACCTCAACCTCTACGAGGAGGACGGCGCGACCCTCGTCACGGTGCTCATCGAGTACCCCGACAAGGAGACGCGCGACATGATCCTCGCCACCGGCATGGCCGACGGCATGGAGGCCTCGTTCGCGCGACTGGAGCGGGAGCTGCTGTCCGTCTGACACCCAGGCACTCGCGCCGGAACAGGCGGTTCTCGTGGAGAGCCGCCTGTTCCGGCGCTTCTGCCTGTGCGAAAGCGGGATAAAGTGGCGGCACGATGAGGATCACGCGCCGTACCCTGCTCCTCGGCGCCGGAGCCGGTGCCGTCTCGGTGCTTCTCGCCTCCTGCACCCCGGAGCCGGAACCGACGCCGACCCCCACCCGCACGCGCGAACCGGAGCCGCCGCCCGGCGTCCCCGCCCCGAGCGGGAGCGTCCGCAGCACCTGGACCACCGACCCCTTCGCCCGGGGCGCCGCGAGCTTCACTCCCGTGGGGGTGCTCGCCGCGACCCGTGCGGCGCTCGCGCAGTCCGTCGACGACCGGCTCTTCTTCGCGGGCGAGGCGACCGACGACGAGGCGCCGGGTACCGTCCGGGGAGCCCTGCGCTCGGGCCGCCGTGCCGCGCGGGAGCTCATCGTCGCCGCCGAGGACGGCGAGCGGGTGGCCGTGATCGGCGCCGGGATCGCCGGGGCGACCGCCGCCGCGCAGCTCGCGGAGGACGGCCTGCAGGTGACGGTGTTCGAAGCGCGCGACCGCGTCGGCGGTCGGATCCTCTCCCGCGCGGAAGACGACTGGCCGGTTCCGGTGCAGCTCGGCGCGTGGCTGTTCGGCGAGGCCGACGCGGAGCTGCTCGAGACGATCGACGAAGGGGACATGGACCTCGTCGACCTCGACGGCGCGCGGTGGCGCTCGGCCGAGGGTGACGTCGACCCCGTGGATCCGCAGCCCGTGGAAGCCGCGGTGACCACGGCGCAGTCCGCCCCGCAGGACTCTTCCGTGGCGGACGCCCTGGTGGCGGCCGGCATCGACCCGGAGGACCCCGCGACCGCCGCGCTCCTCGCGCTCCTCGCGGCACGGACGGGTGCGGACGCCGCCGACCTGTCGAGCTGGTTCGCCCCGCCGCTTCCCGATGCAGCGCTGCAGGGAGTCGGCGACGACCTGACCCCGTTCATCGAGAGTGCCCTGGACGGGGTGAAGGTCGGGCTCAGCTCGCCGGTCACGCGCCTCGCGTGGGACGACACCGGGGTGAGTGTGCGCCTCGGCACCGGGGAAGCCCTCTCCTTCGACCGGGTGCTGCTGACGGTGCCGCTCGGGGTGCTGCAGGAGCAGGCCATCGAGTTCGATCCGCCGCTGCCGTTCGACAACCGCGGCGCCGTCTCCGCGCTCGGCATGGGTGCCGTCGAGACGGTGTGGCTGCGATGGGACGAGCCCTTCTGGGACGGTGACGAGGCGATCTGGCACGCGGTCGGCGACGACATCGCGATCCCCACGTGGATCAACCTCCGCCCCTCGACCGGCGAGAACGTGCTCGTCGGGATCGTGGGCGGTGCGGCGGCGCGGGACTTCGCGGAGCTCGGGGACGCGGAGGCCGTCGAGGCGGCGCTCGCGTCGCTGGCGCTCTACGCCTGAACCGTCTCGCGTGCGGCCTCGGCCGGGGCACGCTCCTCGGGCGGAGGCTCGGTGGGTGCGCGATCCCACGGGTCCGGCAGGCGGCTGATGAGCACGAGCGCGGTCGCCACGGTGGCGAAGGTGGCCAGCGCGATCGCGCAGGAGACGGTGAACTCGACGGGACCGCTCACCTGCCGCGGGTCGAGGAAGTAGTACGGGTACCAGCCGATCAGCGGTCCGCGGATGAGCGTCGCGACGCCCCACAGCACCGGGTAGGCCAGCGTCACCGGGATCACCCGCCACGGCACCGCCCGATGTCCCGGGGCCAGGGCCCAGGCGGCGACCGTCACTGCGGGCAGCCAGAAGTGCAGCACCTGATCCGACCACGGCACGTCGATGCGGATCCCCCGGACTCCGGCCTGCCAGACGAGGATCGCGAACACGAGCCCCGCCGTGATGGTCCAGGTGAGCACGAGGGCGAGCGCCACCGTGAGCCACCGCGGGTCGCGGGCCCGACGCAGTGCGAGGACTCCGGCGACGGTGAGGAGGACGACGAAGGCGATGTTCGACTGGTTCGTCAGGTACGCGAAGAAGTTCTGGCTCGCGATGGTGTTCGACGCGAGTCCCCACGCGAGGCGGTGGATCAGCGCGATGAGGCAGACGGCGGCGGCGGTGAGCCGGAGCAGGCCGAAGACGGTGCGCCTGCTCACCGTCGCCTCGTCCTTTCCGCCATCCGCCGAGTCTACGGAGCCGACCCGGGGTGACGCCGCATCAGGCCGTCGCGCGGGTTCAGGCGCGGGCGGACGTGGGGGCCTGTTCTCGCGCGAGGGCCTGCTGCGGCGGAGGGGGTCAGCGGCGCGGGGCGCGCGTCGACCACAGGGCCAGCGCGATGAGCGCCGGCTGGAAGAACAGTCGCACGAAGCGCTTCATGTCGGTGTCGAGGCCGAAGCCGTCGCGATGATGCATCCACTGCGCCACGTTGCCGGGGAAGACCGCCGCGAAGAAGAGCGCGGCGACGGTGCCGACCGTGCGACGGCGGCGACGGGTGAAGAGGAGCGCGGATCCGAGCGCGACCTCCGCGACGCCGGACGCGAGCACCGTGGTGTCCGGATCGAGCGGCAGCGATTCCGGAACCTGCGCCTGGAACTCCTCGCGGGCGACCGTGAGGTGGGAGACGCCGGCGAACACGAGCGCGGCGCCGAGGAAGATCCGGCCGATGGTGCGGGGAGTCGACATGGTGCGAGTGTACGCCTCGCGGTCTCCGTCAGATCAGGCGGCGGAGCGCTTCTTCCAAGGCGATTCCCTGGGCCTCGGCGCGGTCGCGGAGACGGGCGTGCTCGTCGGGGGACAGCGGCACCTGCAGCACGATGGGGTCGTCCTGCGCGAGGTCGAGTCCGTCGAGGAGATCGGAGGTCTCGGCCCACAGCGGCGCGGCGAACTCCGCCTCCGCGACGGGGTTCGGGGTGCGGGACGAGGCTGCCGTCGCGGAGGATGCCGGGGCTTCCGCGGCGGCAGCGGCGACTGGGGCGGAGGCGGCGACGGCGGCTCCGGCATCGGTCGCGCGGGTGAACCCGGGGCCTCGACGCGGCTCCTGCTTCTGCTGATAGGCCTTGGCGGCGGCGTTCGCGCGCTCGTCGGCGGCTTCGTTCAGCGGGTGCCCGGCGTGGCCCTTGACCCAGGAGAACTCGACGTCGCGACCGCGCAGGGCCTCGTCGATCCCTTCGAGGAGGTCGCGGTTCAGCACGGGCCCGCCGTCGGACTTCCGCCATCCGCGGCGCTTCCAGCCCGGCATCCACTTCGTCACGGAGTCGATCACGTAGCGGCTGTCGCACTCGATCAGCAGCTTCTCGTCGGTGCCGGCCGTCGCCCGGAGCAGTTCGAGGACGGCGCGGAGCTCGCCCTGGTTGTTCGTGCCGTGCGGGGAGCCGCCGGCCGCCCAGTTCGCGTCGTCGATGTACCAGGCCCAGCCATTCGGGCCGGGGTTGCCCAGGGCGGAGCCGTCTGCGGCGGCGGTGATGGTCATCCGTCCACCGTATCGCTGGCCGCGGACGCACTCTCGCGCCGCGGTCGCACGGATTCCCGCGGAAGCTGCGACGGGAGTGCGAAACAGCGATGCCGTGCGGGCGTCAGTCCTCGGGGTCGGCGTTCTCGGTGCTCGCGGCCTCGGGAGCGGGCGGGGCGACGGGGAACACGATGGAACTCACCGAGGACGGGGTGTCGAGGCCGAGGGTCAGCGGGTCGACCGTCGGCGCGTCGTCGAGCGTGTCTGCGGCCGAGGTCTCGAGAGGCTCAGAGGGGAGTCCCCACTGCTTCTCTTCTTCCTCCGGTCGCTGCTGGAAGAGTCCCATGTCTCCATTGTCACCCCAGGGCGGCGCGAGGTCGCGGTTTCCCACCGAGGTCGCAGGGATCGGGCGGCATCCTGCGACGGGGGTGCGACTCTGCGATCGCGGCTCACTCCGCGCGCGCGGCCTCCCGCACGGCGTCGACGAGGGTGCGCCACGGACCGTCCACGGCGGAGTCGGGCAGCTCCCGCTCCCGGCGCTCGGACGGGGTGCGGGCGCGGATGCTCCACACGAACCGGTCGGCCCCGGGCTCCGTGTCGACGTCGTCGTCCCAGGGGCAGCTGTCGATGAGGCCGATCCATTCCTCGGCGTCCGGCGGCTCGGCCTCCACACGCCACTGGCGACGGATGCCGGCGAGACCTCCCGAGCGCACGACGGCGATGACGACGGGGGCGTCAGGCGGCGTCGGGTCCTCGGTCATCCTCATAGACTCCCACGGTCGTCCACGCGCGTCGAGCGGCGGCGACGGTCTCCTGATCGACCGTGGCTGCCGCGGCGACTGTGGCGTCGGCGAAGGCGGTGAAGGTCGCGGTGCTCGACAGCCCGCCGGTGAGTGCCCGGTACCAGACCATGCCGGCGCGCTCCCAGGCGTTGCCGCCGAGGTCGAGGGCGAAGAGGGCGAAGGCGCGGTTCGGGATGCCGGAGTTGATGTGCACGCCTCCGTTGTCCTCGGTGGTGCGCACGAATCCGCTCATGTGGTCGGGCTGCGGGTCTTTCCCGAGTTCATCGTCGTCGTAGGCCGTGCCCGGCGCGATCATGGAGCGCAGGGCCGACCCCTCCACCGCATCCGTGAAGATCTCCGCCCCGATGAGCCAGCTCGCCTGGTCGGCGGACTGTCCCAGGGCGTACTGCTCGGTGAGGGCGCCGAACACGTCGGCCACGGACTCGTTCAGTGCGCCCGGCTGGCCCTGATACTCCAGGTTCGCCGTGTGCTGCACGACGCCGTGGGCGAGCTCATGCCCGATCACGGTGAGCGAGCCGGTGAAGTGCTGGAACACCTCGCCGTCGCCGTCACCGAACACCATGCGCTCGCCGTCCCAGAAGGCGTTGTCGTAGTCGACGCCGTAGTGGACGGTCGCGTCGAGAGGAGCGCCGGCGTCGTCGAGCGAGTTGCGGCCGAACGCGGACAGCAGCATCTCGAACGTCGCGCCCAGGCCGTCGAACGCCTCGTTGACCGCGGTGTCGGCGACGGGCTCGTCGTCTTCCGTGCGGACCACGGCCCCCGGGAGCTGCTGCGTGTTGCCGGCGTCGCTGATCGTGCGGTTCGGCGCATCCGAGAGCTGCGCGACGAGGTCGCCGTTCTCGTCGATCGAGAGGTCGATGCGGGCGCGGAACGGCGGGCGGCCCGCGGTGAGCGTCTGCCGGGCGGCGGCGGCGGCCTTCGGGAACCGACCCGACTCCGCCAGGCGCGCGAGCAGGTAGGAGGGGACGACGCCGGGATGCGGGAAGGATTCTGCGCTGCTCATGCGTCGACCCTACGCCGGGGATCGGACACGGCAGGAGACCCCCAGGACGGTCGCGTAAAATCGGCCTAATGACCGACGCGCCCGACGCCACCCCCGACCTGGGCCCCGGCATCGACCCCGACGACCTCGCCACGACGCTGCGCGTCCTCGCCGAGCTGCACACGATCGACAACGAGCACCCCGACTTCGTGGCCGTGCGTCACGCGACCGCGGCCATGTTCAAGGCGGTCAAGCGCGTGCGGCGCAAGGAGATCCGGGATGCGATCGCCGAGGCGGACAAGGCCGTCGTCGCCCGCACCGCCACCGGTGCCCCCGACCGCATCGACGACGAGACCCGCGGCAACGACCTCGCCACGAGCGTGGTGGACGCGCCCATCGCCGGCGAGCTCCTGAAGCCCCGCAACTGCTACATCTGCAAGCAGCCGTACACGCTCGTCGACGCCTTCTACCACCAGCTCTGCCCGGACTGCGCCCGCTTCAGTCACGGCAAGCGCACCGCCCGCACCGACCTCACCGGCAAGCGCGCCCTGCTCACGGGCGGCCGCGCGAAGATCGGCATGCACATCGCGCTGCGCCTCCTCCGTGATGGTGCGCACACCACGATCACCACCCGGTTCCCGCGGGACGCCGTGCGCCGGTTCTCGGCCCTGCCGGATGCGGGCGACTGGCTGCACCGGCTGCGCGTGGTCGGCATCGACCTCCGCGACCCCGCCCAGGTGATCGGGCTCGCCGACTCGGTCGCCGCGCAGGGCCCGCTCGACATCCTCATCAACAACGCCGCGCAGACGGTCCGCCGCTCGCCCGGGGCGTACTCGCTGCTCGCCGACGCGGAGCTCCAGCCGCTGCCGGACGGTCCGCTGCCGGAGATGGAGACCTTCGGGCACACCGTCGACCCGCACCCGCAGGCGCTGCAGGCGTCGGTCGACGCGCACCCGCTGCTCTCGGTCGCGGCGCTCGGCGGCACGGTCGCGGAGCAAGGCGGACAGGCGCTCACGGCCGAAGACCTCGCCCGGCTCGCGATGGCCCCCGGCTCCTCCTCGCTCGAGAAGCACGCGGACGGCACGGCGATCGATGCGGGCGGCCTCGTGCCGGACGTGAACCGCGTCAACAGCTGGGTGCAGTCCGTGGATCAGGTCGATCCGCTGGAGATGCTCGAGGTGCAGCTCGCCAACACCACCGCGCCGTTCCTGCTCATCAGCAGGCTGCGGGCGTCGATGGCCGCGTCGTCGTCGCGCCGGAAGTACGTCGTGAACGTCTCCGCCATGGAGGGGCAGTTCTCCCGCCGTTACAAGGGCCCGGGCCACCCGCACACGAACATGGCGAAGGCCGCGCTGAACATGCTGACCCGCACGAGCGCGGGAGAGATGCTGGAGAAGGACGGCATCCTCATGACCGCGGTCGATACCGGCTGGATCACCGACGAGCGCCCGCACTACACGAAGGTGCGACTGGCGGAGGAGGGCTTCCACGCCCCGCTCGACCTGGTCGACGGCGCCGCCCGGGTGTACGACCCCATCGTGCGCGGCGAGGCCGGCGAGGACATCCACGGCGTCTTCCTCAAGGACTACGAGCCCAGCCCCTGGTGACGCCCGTTCGAATCGCCTGAATGGTTCCATCCGGAGCCGGAAAGGGGCCAATCGGGCGATTCGAAAGCGGTCAGCCGGGGTAGGGGTGCGGGAACCAGACCGTCACGATGAGACCTCCGCCGGTGCGGGGCGTCAGCACGAGGGTGCCGCCGTGGGTCTGGGTGATGCGCTGGACGATCGCGAGGCCGAGGCCCACCCCGGCGTGCTCCGCCCCGCGCGTGCGCTCGGTGCCGCGCTGGAAGGGCTCGACGAGCGTCGCGACCTGGGAGGCGTGCAGTTCCGCCCCGGTGTTCTCCACGACGAGGGCCACCGCGTGCGGCAGGGAATGCGTGCGCACCGCGACGGATCCGCCGCCGTCCGCGCGGTTGTGGACGATCGCGTTGGCGACGAGGTTCATGACGAGCTGCGGCAGCAGGGCGGAGGAGCCGAGCACGGTCGCCGGCACGCCGGACACCTCCACCTCGACCCCGCGGCGGTCGGCGAGCGGGAGGAGGGCCTCGACGGATTCCTCGGCCAGGAGCGACAGATCCACGAGCGTCCGCGGGAAGGTACGCTGATCCGCTCTGCTCAGCAGCAGCAGCGCCTCGGTGAGGTCGATCGCGCGTGTGTTCACCTCGCGGAGCCGGTCGATCAGGGCGTCGACGTCGCGGTCGGGATCGGTGCGGGCCACGTCGAGGAGCGTCTGCGAGATGGCCAAGGGTGTCCGCAGTTCGTGCGAGGCGTTCGCGGCGAAGCGCTGCTGCTCGGCGACGTGTGCCTCCAGCTGCTCCAGCATCGTGTCGAAGACGTCGGCGAGGTCGCGGAACTCGTCGCTCGGGCCCTCCATGCGGATCCGGTGCGACAGGGAGCCCTGCGCCGCGAGCCGTGCGGCGTCGCCGATGCGGTCGAGAGGCGCCAGCATCCGTCCGGCGAGCAGCCAGCCGCCGCCGAGACCGATCGCGAGCAGGGCGACCATCACCAGCACGGCGACCGGCACGAACGCCCGGATCAGATCCGAGCGGTTGGGGACGAAGAACTCGACGACGGGGATCTGCACATCCGGCACGTACCTGAGGAGGTAGAGCGCCACGGCCCCGAGCAGCAGGAGCCCGGAGACGACGACGATGCCCGCGTAGCTCAGCGTCAGCTTGAAGCGGACGCTCAGCCCCCGCCGCCTAGGCATCCGCGTCGGCCCCGATCCGGTAGCCGACGCCGGGCACCGTGAGGATCAGCCACGGCTCGCCGAGGCGCTTGCGCAGCGAGGAGACGGTGATGCGGACGGCGTTCGTGAACGGGTCGGCGTTCTCGTCCCACGCCCGCTCCAGCAGCTCCTCGGCGCTGACCACCCCGCCCCCGGCATCGACGAGCACCTCCAGCACGGCGAACTGCTTGCGGGTGAGGGCGACGTAGCGGCCGTCGCGGTAGACCTCGCGGCGGAACGGGTCGAGGCGCAGCCCCGCGATCTCCAGCACCGGCGGCCGCGCGCGCTGTCGGCGGCGGTCGAGGGCACGCAGCCGCAGCACCAGCTCCCGCAGCTCGAAGGGCTTGGTGAGGTAGTCGTCGGCACCGAGCTCGAACCCGGAGGCCTTGTCGTCGAGGCGGTCGGCGGCCGTGAGCATGAGGATGGGGATGCCGCTGCCCGAGGCGACGATCCACCGCGCGATGTCGTCACCGGACGGACCGGGCACGTCGCGGTCGAGGATCGCGATGTCGTACGCGTTGATGCTCAGGAGCTCGAGCGCGGTGTCGCCGTCGCCGGCGATGTCGGCTGCGATCGCCTCCAGTCGCAGTCCGTCGCGGACCGCCTCGGCGAGGTAGGGCTCGTCCTCGACGATCAGCACACGCATGGCAGCGATCCTACGCAGTGCGGCATATCGCCGGTGTATGGAAAAGGCCATACGCCGTGGCAACCGCGGCCTCTCTTCACTGGAAGCATGAACGACCTCCACACCCCCCGAGCCGTCCGCGCCCGGCGCCGTCGGCGGATCGCCGCCACGGTGTCCGTGCTGGCGCTCGCCGTGGTCGCCGCCCTCGCCGTGCAGCAGTCGCTGTCGGCCGCGTTCGCCGAGACCGCCCCGATCGTCGCGCCCGCCACCACGGGTTCCGATCCCGAGCCGCACGCGCCGACCGGGTCGGTGCTCGCCCCGAGCGAGGCCGACGGCGTGATCCGCGACGGCGACCAGCCCACGGTGTTCGACGTCGACAGGGTCGCCGTCGGCAACCTCGACCCCGCCCTGCTCGACGCCCTCCAGCGCGCCGCCTCCGATGCGGAGGCCGACGGGGTGACGTTCCTCGTGAACAGCGGATGGCGTTCGGCGGCGCTGCAGGAGCAGCTGCTGCGCGACGCGATCGACGACTACGGCTCGGAGGAGGAGGCGCGCCGCTGGGTGGCGACCGCCGAGACCTCGGCGCACGTCTCCGGTGACGCGGTCGACCTCGGTCCGCTCCCGACCCTCGACTGGCTCACGCAGCGCGGATGGCGCTACGGCCTCTGCCAGACCTACGGCAACGAATCCTGGCACTACGAGCTGCGACCGGAGGCCGTCGAGGACGGCTGTCCCGCACCGTACGCCGACCCCACCGAAGACCCGAGGATGCAGCGATGACGGCTCTGCTCGCGGAGGGGATGACCCTGTCCCGCCTCCACGCACCGACACTGTCCACCCTTCCGGCCGCCGTGGCCGAGAACCTCTGTCGTGTGCGGACCGCCGCCGCGGTGCCCGTCATGGCCGTGGTGAAGGCCGACGCCTACGGTCATGGCATGGTGGCCGTGGCGACCGCCGCCGTGGCCGCGGGGGCCGAGTGGCTCGGGGTCACCGACGTCGCCGAGGGGGTCGCGCTGCGAGAGGCCGGACTGCGCGTGCCGATCCTCGCCTGGCTGCACCCCGCGGGCATCGACGCGCCGCGCGCGGCCGCCGCCGGGGTCGACGTGGCCGTGGGTTCCGTCGAGGAGCTGCGTCAGCTCGCGGCCGATGCCGCGGCTCCGGTGCGCGTGCATCTGCATCTCGACACCGGGATGGCGCGGGGAGGGTGCCCTGTGGAGGACTGGGATGCGCTGCTGCGCACGGCGCGGGCGGCCCGGAGCCGGATCGAGGTCGTCGGGGTGATGGGACACCTCCCCCGCGCCGACGCCGCGGATCCGCGGGCGAACGCGGCCGCGGTGCTGCGGATGCGCCAGGGGAGGGACGCGGTCCTGCGCGCCGGCTTCGGACCGCTGCTCGTGCACCTCGCGGCTACCTCGGGTGCCCTGACCGATCCCGCGACGCACTTCGACATGGTGCGCGTGGGGGCCGCGCTTGTAGGGATCGACCCGTCCGAGACGGTCTCTCTGGTCGGGGCTTCGCGTTTCACCGCCCCGGTCGTGCACAGCGCCGCCGTGCCGGCCGGCACCGTCGTGGGCTACGGCGGGACGCACACGACGGCAGCGGCCACGCACCTGAGCGTGGTGGGGGTCGGATACGCCGACGGCATCCCGCGGGAGATCGCGCCGGGAGCGGGCGTGGAGATCGGAGGGGAACGGCATCCGATCGTCGGCCGGGTGTCGATGGATCAGATCGTCGTCGACACCGGGGGGAGGGCGTTCCCCCGAGGAGCGGTCGCGACGGTGTTCGGGCCGGACGGCGGCGCGGTGCCGTCGGTGCAGGAGTGGGCACGGTGGGCGGGCACCATCCCGCACACCGTCGTCACGGGCATCGGCCCGCGGGTGAAGAGGAGCGTGGCATGACGATGAAGGTCCTGGTCATCGGAGGGGGACAGAATCCCGAGCACGAGGTGTCGCTCGCCTCGGCGGCCGCGGTCGCCGCGGCGCTGCGGTTGGGGGGACATGCCGTCACGACCGCGACGATCGACCGCGACGGCGTGTGGCGGGCCGACGGCATCCCGCCCGGCGTGAGTCCGGCGGCATCGTTGCAGCAGGCCCTGCCGCTGCTCGCGGCGAGCGACGTCGTGTTCCCCGCGGTGCACGGTGCGCTGGGGGAGGACGGCGCCCTCGCGGCGCTGTGTGCGCTCGCCGGGGTGCCGGTCGTCGGCTCCGCGCTGGGGGCGGGGGCGATCGGCATGGACAAGTGGGCCACGAAGCTCGTGGCCGAGGCCGTGGGGCTGCGCACCGCCCGGGGGCGGCTGGTCGCCGCGGAGGACATCGGCGACGTGGAGTTCGAGGGCGCCGTCGTGGTCAAGCCGGTGACGGCCGGCTCGAGCCACGGCGTGAGCCTGGTGACGGAGGAGGGCGACCTGCTCATGGCGCTGCGGGGGGCGGCGCGCTTCGACCGGCGGATCCTGGTCGAGGAGGTCGTGCACGCGCGGGAGATCGACGTCGCCGTGCTGCGGGAGAAGGGCGGGGTGCGGTGGGCCGCCCCGCCCCTGGAGATCCACGCCCCCGGGCTCTTCGACACCGCGACGAAGTACGACGGCACGGCCCGGTTCACGGTCCCGGCGCAGCTCGATGCGGCCGCCACGTCGGCGCTCAAGAGAGCCGCGATCGCGATGTTCGACGCCCTGGGGTGCGACGGGGTCGCCCGCATGGACTTCTTCCTCACGGACGACGGCCCCGTGCTCAACGAGGTCAACACGATGCCGGGGCTGACCGCGGCCTCCCAGGTGCCGCGGATGTTCGCGGCGACCGGGGTGGACTACGTCGACCTCGTGGGCCGGCTCGTGCGCGCGGCCGTGTGAGAAGGCCTCGACACGGCGCCCGCGGAGGCGGATGCTGGGGACATGGCAGCCTTCACAGCGGAGAACGCGTTCAGCGGTTTCAGCGTCGACGACATCGACGCGGCGAGAGAGTTCTACGGCACGACCCTCGGGCTCGATGTCGAGGTCAACGCGATGGGGTTCCTCGACCTGCGTCTGCCCCGCGGCGGGTCGGTCCTCGTCTACGCGAAGCCGAACCACACCCCGGCGAGCTTCACGATCCTGAACTTCCCGGTGGCGGACGTCGATGCCGCCGTCGAGGAGCTCAACGAGCGCGGGGTGCAGACCAAGATCTACGGCGACGACGAGTTCCCGTCGGACTCCCGCGGCATCGTCCGCGGGAACGGGCAGGGACCGGACATCGCGTGGTTCCGCGACCCGGCGGGCAACGTGCTCGCCGTCATGCAGGCCTGACGGGGCCCGCCTCGCTCACAGCCGGTCGACCGCCGTCACCGTCACGACCGCCTCGCCGGCCTCGTCCGACGCGGCGAGGTCGACCGTGGCGCTGATGCCCCAGTCGTGGTCGCCGGCAGGGTCGTCGATGATCTGCCGCGCCGTCCACGCGGTCGGCCCCTCCGTGAGCAGCAGCATGCGGGAGCTCCGGGCGTCCGGGCCGGTGCCGATGTCGTCGTGCTCCGCGAAGTACGCGTCCAGCGCGTCCGACCAGGCGGCGGCGCCGAACGACGGGTCGAGCTCGGCCAGCGCGTCCACGTCCTCGCGGGCGGCGAGCTGCACCCGCCGGAAGAGCTCGTTGCGGACGAGCGTGCGGAAGGCGCGGGTGTTGCTCGTGAGGCGCTTCGGCGCCGGCGGCACGATCGGCTCGTCGGTCTCGCCGCGGGCGGCGGTCCCGGCGGTCAGCTCGCTCCACTCGTCGAGCAGGCTGGAGTCGATCTGGCGCACGAGCTCGCCGAGCCAGGCGATGAGGTCGTGGAGGTCCTCGTCCTTCCGCTCCTCGGGGATCGTCTGGGAGGCGGCGCGGTACGCGTCCGACAGGTAGCGCAGGACGACGCCCTCGGAGCGGGCGATCTTGTAGAACGCGACGTACTCGCCGAACGACATGGCCCGCTCGTACATGTCGCGGACGACGGACTTCGGGTGCAGCGCGAAGTCGCGGATCCAGGGCTGCGCGGCGCTGAAGGTCTCGAAGGCCGCGTCGAGGAGCTCCTCCAGGGGCTTCGGGTAGGTGATCGCCTCGAGGAGCTCCATGCGCTCGTCGTACTCGATGCCCTCGCGCTTCATCGCGGCGACGGCCTCGCCCCGCGCGAGGAACTGCTGCTGGCTGAGCACGGCGCGGGGATCGTCGAGCGTCGCCTCGACGATCGAGATCATGTCGAGCGCGTACGACCCCGTCCCGACCCCCTGGTCCCCCGGGCCCGCCTGGTCTCCCGAACGCGCCTGGGTCCCTGAGCTTGTCGAAGGGTCCAGCAGGTCGAACGCCGCGAGGGCGAACGGCGACAGCGGCTGGTTGAGCGCGAAGTTGGGCTGCAGGTCGACCGTGAGCCGGACGCCCTTCGGCGCTCCGGGCACGCCCGTGTCGAACGTCTCCACGACGCCCGATTCCCGGAGCGTGCGGAAGATCGCGAGGGCGCGGAGGGCGAGCGCGCGCTGCCGGGTGCGCGGCTCGTGGTTGTCGAAGACGAGCCGGCGGACGTTCCCGAACACATCCCCGCCCCGGGCGATCACATTGAGCAGCATCGCGCTGGTGATCTGCATGTGCGAGGTCAGGGTCTCCGGCGTCGCATCGATGAGCTTCCGGAACGACGGCTCGCCCCACGACACGAAGCCGTCGGGGGCCTTCTTGCGGATGATCTTCCGCTTCTTCTTCGGGTCGTCGCCGGCCTTGCGGATCGCGGCGAGGTTCTCCGTCTCGTGCTCCGGGGCCTGGGCGACGACGGTACCAGCGGTGTCGTAGCCGGCGCGCCCGGCCCGGCCCGCGATCTGGTGGAACTCCCGAGCGTTGAGCTGCCGCATCCGCGTGCCGTCGAACTTCGTCAGCGCGGTGAGCAGCACGGTCCGGATCGGGACGTTGATGCCCACGCCCAGGGTGTCGGTGCCGCAGATGACCCGGAGGAGACCGCGCTGGGCGAGCTGCTCCACGAGTCGGCGGTACTTCGGCAGCATGCCGGCGTGGTGCACGCCGATGCCGGCCCGGAGGAAGCGCGAGAGCGTCTTGCCGAACGCCGTCGTGAAGCGGAAGCCGCCGATGAGGGCGGCGATCTCGTCGCGCTGTTCACGCGTGGCGACCTTCGTGCTCGACAGGGCCTGCGCCCGCTCCATGGCCGCCGCCTGCGAGAAGTGCACGATGTAGATCGGGGCCTGTCCCGTGTTGAGCAGGTCGTCGATGGTCTCGTGGATGGGCGTCGTCTCGTAGAAGAAGTGCAAGGGGACGGGGCGCTCGACCCCCGTGACCGAGGCGGTCTCCCGTCCGGTGCGGCGCGTCAGGTCGGCGGCGAGGGTGGTGACGTCGCCGAGGGTGGCCGACATCAGCACGAACTGCGCCTGTGGGAGCTCGAGGAGCGGCACCTGCCAGGCCCAGCCGCGGTCGGGGTCGCCGTAGAAGTGGAACTCGTCCATGACGACGAGGCCGACGTCGGCGGCATCGCCCTGGCGCAGGGCCAGGTTCGCGAGGATCTCCGCGGTGCAGCAGATGATGGGGGCATCGGCGTTCACGGCGGAGTCTCCCGTGACCATCCCCACGTTCTCGGCGCCGAACACGTCTGCCAGCGCGAAGAACTTCTCGCTGACGAGGGCCTTGATCGGCGCCGTGTAGTAGCTGCGGCGTCCGCCGACCATCGCCGCGAAGTGGGCGCCGACCGCGACGAGCGACTTCCCGGTGCCCGTCGGCGTGGACAGGATGACGTTCGCGCCGGAGACGATCTCGATGAGCGCCTCGTCCTGCGCCGGGTAGAGGCGGATGCCGGTCGACTCCGCCCACTCCACGAAGGTCAGGTACACCGCATCGGCGTCCGCCGCGTCGGGAACGAGCGAGGGTTCGAGCCGCGGCGAGGGAGTCATGGTCCTTCGATCATCCCATCTGCGTCATGTCGACGATCCCGTCACCCCGAGCGCGGTGAGCAGCTCGTACGCCGTGGAACGCGCATGCACGATCACGGTGCCGAGCTGCGACGACGAGGCCGACACCGAGAGCAGGAGCTGGCCGTACGGCGCGAGGATGAAGCTCAGCAGGGCCATCTGGTTCTCGCCGATGGACAGCGACACGATGGCCGACAGCGTCGGCTCCGTCCCTCCCGCGATGATCTCGGCTTCGGCCCGCGCGACCCCGAACAGCGAGCCGTTCATCGCTGCGAGCTGCTCGCCGCCGTCCTGGTCGACGCCGAGGGAGGCGATGTGGAGGCCGTCCGCGGTGCCGAGGACCGCGGTCGTCAGCTCCGGGAAGCGCTCCTCCAACTGCTGCAGCCGGGTCTGGGCCGAGGGGCCGACGATCCGCGACCACAGCGCCCAGTTGCCGGCGACGTCGGGGTGCATGCGGGACGGATCGGGCGTCGTGGCGGCGTCCTGCCGCCCGGCGGGTCCGGTCATGGCTTCTCCTCCGGAAGATCGAGAGCGGCACCGGCGACGCGCATCACGCTGTCGCGGTCGCGCGCGTCGGCCGCGAGCACGCGCGAGGCCGGGATGCCGTGTCGCGCGAGCACGGGGGCGAGATCGCGGCGGATGTCGCCGATCGTGCGTCCTGCCGCGTGGCTGACGGCGATCGCGACGCGATGCTCCTCACCCGCGAACACGCCGAGCCACTCCTCGGCGTCGGCGACGAGGGTGTCGCGGTCGCCGCGCAGCCAGAGCAGCACCCGGGTGCCGGGGATCGAGACGCGCTGTCGTGCCGAGGCGAACCGCTCCTGCCCCGGGATGCCGATGAGTGCGATGGAGACCTCCGGCGTCGGCCGCCACGTCCCGTAGTCGAGCCCGACGGTCGTGGTGGTCTTCCCGTCCCCGCTCGCGAGCGACATCGGCACGTCGGTGTCCACCGGCGGCACGTCGCTCAGGGCGCGGACCGCGGTCGTCTTGCCAGCGCCCACCGGACCGGCGAAGATCACCCGGTACCGCTGAGGCAGGTCGGTCCGTCGCCGACGCGGGCGCCTCATCGTCCGCTCCACGGGACCGCTCTTCCGCTGTCGCCCTCTCCCGAGGCCGCTCCCCACGGCCCCATGGATCACGCGCCGAGGGCGGCGACCCGGCGGTTCACCGAGGAGCGCAGCAGGGCGAGGTTCGTGGCCTGGCGATCGGCGGCCAGGTAGATGAACAGGTCGTCGTCGAGCATCTTGAGCAGGTGCAGCTGCGTGTTCAGCGTCAGCAGCATGTCCTCGAGCTCGCCGTCGATGCCGAGGGCGTCGATCGTGCGCTTCTTGTTCTTCACGATCTCGCTGTTGAACGCGCTCGCGACCTCGAGGTCGAAGTCCGGGCGGACGGAGCTCGAGGCGAGCGGCAGCCCTGATTCGAGGTCGACGATCGACGCCCCGATGAATCCGTTGATGTCGCGTTCGATGTCCGCCAGCAGCGCGTTGAGCTGATCTTGCGTGGCCATGGTTCTCCCCAGTCGTCTTCGTCGCGCGCAGCAGCGACCGCCCTGTGCGGTCGTCCCCAGCGCCGCGCGACCTGTGAAGTGTATAACGTTACTTGGGGGGCGGGCCAATCTCAGACCGAGGTCGCCGCGCGGAGGGCGATGCGGACCATGTCGCCGAACGTCTGCTCGCGCTCCTGGGCCGTGGTCTCCTCACCCGTGACGATGTGGTCGCTGACGGTGCAGATCGCGAGGGCGCGGCGTCCGTGGAAGGCGGCGAGCGTGTAGAGCCCTGCCGCCTCCATCTCCACGCCGAGGATGCCGTGCTGCACGAAGGGCGCGGTGAGCTCCGGCCGGGTGCTGTAGAACTGATCGCTCGAGAACAGCGGCCCCACGTGCACGGTGGACGAGAGGGGCTCGGTCTCGCTGGCCTCCACCGCCGCGCGCAGCAGGGCGAAGTCGGCGAGCGGGGCGTAGTCGAGGCCGTGGAAGCGCACGCGGTTGATCCCGGAGTCGGTGCTCGCGCCGTTCGCGATGATGATGTCGCGCACCGCGAGCCTCTCGGTCAGCGCGCCGCAGGACCCCACGCGGACGATCGTCTGCACGTCGTACTCCGTGAACAGCTCCGTCGCGTAGATCGCCATCGACGGCTGCCCCATGCCCGAGCCCTGGACGGAGACCCGGTGCCCCTCCCAGGTGCCGGTGAAGCCCAGCATCCCGCGCGTCTCGGAGTACAGCTCGGCGTCGTCGAGGAAGGTCTCGGCGATCCACCTCGCCCGCAGCGGGTCGCCGGGGAACAGCACGATGGGGGCGATCTGACCGGGTTCCGCGGCGATGTGGGTGCTCATCCGCTCAGCGTACTCAGCCCTCGCGACGGCGGACGATCTCCCCGATCCAGAGGGGCGCGAAGGGGGAGGTGCAGCCCGGGGCCGTGGGGTAGTCGGCCAGGACCTGGAGCCGCTCGCCGATCTCCACCGCCCGCGCTCGCAGGTCCGGATGGAAGATGCCGATGTTCGCGAGGGTCTCGTTCATGGCCCACTGCAGGCGCGGTGGGGCCTGCTGCAGGTCGCGTTCGATGAGGTCGAGGAGGTGCGACAGGTCGAGGCCGTCGGCGTCCTTCGTCACCCGGACCGTCGTGAGCGACCACGCGGCCGCGGCGACGGTGGGATCGGCGTCGTCGAACCAGCGCCGGCGCAGTTCCTCGGCGAGGGGCGACTTCTTGAGCACATAGTTCACGAACCAGTCGTTCACCTTGGGCGGACGCGTCTCGCGCAGCATCGTGTCGAGCTCGTCGGCCGTGAAATCGGCCGGGCGGCACACGAGCAGGGCCAGCAGCCGGGCGGACGTCTCGCCCGTCGCCCAGAGCTCCCGGGCGAGGGGCTGGTCGGTCTTGATGCGCTTCGCGAGAGCGCGCATCCGACTCAGGTTGATGCCGTGGTCGTCGCCGCGCTTCTCGTTCGCCGCGCGCTGCTTCGGGTCTTCCAGCGCCGCGAGCTCCGCCAGCGCCTCCTCCACTGTCATCCCGCCAGGGTAACCCCCGTCGACCCACCCCTTTCGGTGCGTCCCGGCCCGTTGCGGACGCACCTACGGGGCCGGGAGGCGCGAAAAGGGGTGGGTCGGCGGGAGGTCAGTCCTCGTCGAGCAGTTCGCCGCGGATGCGACGGAGGTCTTCCATGAGGGAGCCGACGAGGATCCAGTGCTGCGAGGACGGCGGACGGATCACGAGCGGAGCGGTCAGTGCGGGGATGGCAGAGGTCAGCGTCTCGGGCTCCGCGGAGGGCGCCGTGGTCTGCACCGCGAGACGCACGTCGTGTCCGGCCCGGCGGAGCTGCTCGGCGATGGCGGCCACCGCGGGCTCCTCGCCGAGCCGGTCGTCGTAGTGGTCGAAGTAGGCGCGGGTCATGCCGATGGTCTGCGTGACGATGGGCGAGAGCCGGTCGAGCAGCGCCTTCAGCTCCTGCAGGTCGGCGCGATGGGTCGAACGCCGCGGATTCAGCGTGAGCGATTCCTCTCCGGCGGCGATGGCGGCGTCCGCGGCATCCTTCATGGGCCGCAGCAGCCGCACCTCGAGCATGAGCTCCTGCAGCCGCGCCGGCGTCTGCGGGGAGGGCAGGGCGTCCGCCAGGCGGTCGAGGCTCGCGGCGAGCTCCCGCCCCAGCAGCCCCACGTTCCGCCGCGCCGGCTCGACGAGCACCGGCGGCACGATCAGCGCGTTCACGACGATCCCGATGACCACCCCGATCAGGGTCTCCCCGATCCGCGCGACCGCATACTCCGGACTCGACGACCCGAGCGCCAGCACGAGCATCGCCGAGATCGCGACCTGATTGCCGGTGCCGGGGGACGCCCGGAAGATCCACGCCACGAGCATCGCGACGACGATCGCCAGCAGCACGATCCAGCTCGGCGAGCCGAGGAGCAGGCCGAGACCGACCGCGATGACGACCCCGACGATCACGCCTATGCTGCGCTCGAGCGCCTTCGACAGCGACTGGTTGACGCTCGGCTGCACGACCAGGAGCGCGGCGATGGCGGCGAACACCGGCAGCTGCCCCGGGAAGACCCAGCCCGCGATCAGCCACGCGGCGATGGTCGCCGCGGCCGACTTCACCACCTGCAGCAGGGGGGAGCGCTGGGAGGCGCGGATCGCGGCGGGGATGCGCATGACCTCCACGGTAGTCGCGCCGATGTCAACCCCATCGCCCTTCTCGCGCGGAGCAGGCTGAATGGAGGCACACGAACGACGAACAAGTGAGGAGCATCCCCATGGTGCAGATCATCGAGACCATCGACGTCGACGTTCCCGTCCGCACGGCGTACAACCAGTGGACGCAGTTCGAGAGCTTCCCGAAGTTCCTCGACGAGGTCGTCTCCATCACGCAGATCGACGAGACCCGCACGCACTGGAAGGTGAACGTGGGGGGCGCGGAGCGTGAGTTCGACGCCGAGATCACCGAGCAGCACCCGGATGAGCGTGTCGCGTGGAACAGCGTCGGCGGGGAGACCGAGCACGCGGGCGTCGTGACGTTCCACAAGCTCGACGACAACACCACGCGGGTGACCGTCCAGCTCGACTGGGCGCCGGAGGGGCTGCTGGAGAAGGTCGGCGCTCTGGTCGGCGCGGGATCCCACGCGGTGAAGAAGGATCTGAAGAACTTCAAGGAGTTCATCGAGGGCCGCGGCGTCGAGACCGGCGCCTGGCGCGGTGACGTGGACGCCTGACGCCTCTGCTTCGAGGCCCGGGACCGCAGTCTGTGGCCCGGGCCTCGTCGCGTGTGGGGCTGCGGACGTCGGACGCGCGTGCTTGCATGGGCGCATGGACACGACGGAGCGTCTGCGCGGCGAGGGGCGGGCCGTCCTCGCGACCGTCGTCTGCTTAGTCGGGGGAGCCCTCGCCGGGGCGCTGCTCCTCGCCGGTCCGCCGCGGCCGCTGACCGGTGAGGGAGGTCTCGCGTTGCCCGCCGCGGGAGTCGCCGGCGGCATCGCGGCGCTGGCCTTCGTCATCAGCACGCTTCTGCACCGTCGGGGGGAGGCGACGGGGATGCCGCGCTGGCAGCGGGTCGTGTCCCGCCTCTCCGCCGCCGCTCTCACCGTGGCGCTCGGGGCCGTGACGGCGATGGGCGTGCTGCTCACCGCGGAGGTGCTCGCGGCGGGCCTGCGCGGTCTCGCGCTCGGAGCGATCGGCGGCGGGCTGCTCACGGGGGTCGCGGCGGCGGTCGGCGGACGACTCGCGTTCGGTGCGGGGATCGGTCTCCGGACCGCCGATCTCGCCGGACTCCTGTTCGGGTTCCTCGTGATCGGCACGCTGTTCGCGATGGTGACCGCCGTCGACCCCCGGTGGTGGGCGGAGAACTTCTCGCAGCTCGGGGTGGGCTGGGCGTTCAACGGCACCCTCGTCGTGGCCGGGCTGCTGGTCGCCACCGTCGGCGCGTACATCGGCCGCGACCTGCATCGGCTGCGCGGCGACGACGCGCTGTCCAGGATCGCGACCGTGGTCGTGCTGTGGGCCGCGGCCGGACTCGCGCTCGCCGCCGTCGGGCTCCTGCCGCTGTATCGGGCCCCCGTTCCGCACGATATCGCGGCCGTCGCGGCGCTACTCCTCTTCCTCGGGGCTGCCGCCGCGACGACGCTGACCGTCCCCGGCCGACCCCTGGCCCTCGTGGTGACCTCCGTCGCGGTGGGGGTGCTCGTGGTCGCGGCCGTGCTGCTGTGGTGGCCGCTCGGCTTCTTCCCGGTGACCGCGGTGGAGGCGGTCGTCGTCGGGCTCGGGCTGCTGTGGATCACGACGCTCGTCCGGGTGCTCGCGATCCTCGTGCCGGAGGGGACCCGTCCGTCCGCGCGGCCCTCGCTCTGGCAGGGCAGGCGGTCGCGCGAGCTCAGGCGGGTTCGCGCGCCAGGAGCCTGATGCGGCGTGGAGGCCTGCGTCAGCCTAAGGAAGAAGGGGCGGAGGGGGCGCGGAAGATAGGGCATCCGTCCGATGCCGAGGGGACACCTCAGAGCGGAGTGTAGGGATACACCGAACCGTCGAGGAGACACCATGTTCGAGCACCCCTATCTCAGCCACCAGGTCACCGTCTTCGAGCAGGAGCAGATCGAACGCGCGGTCGCCCGGCGCCGGATGCTCCTGGAGCACGCGGATCAGATCGTGCCGCGACCGGCGGGTCCGCTGCGCCGGTGGCTGCGCCGCCACGGACGCGGAACGCCGGCACCGCGGGCCTCCCAGACGGGAGCATGCGATCCGGCTCTCGCGCGATGACCGACGGCGTCGTGCTGTCCTTCCCCTCGGGCCCTTCGGATGTCCGAGGGGAGTGGCACGATGGGTCCATGGCCCCAGCCCCCACCGCCGCGATGGTCGGGCGTGACGCCGAGCTCGCCGAGATGCGCCGCCTGTTCGACGGCGTGCGCGACGGCGTGCCCGCCGCGCTGCTGGTCGAAGGGGAGGCGGGGATCGGCAAGTCCCGGCTGGTGCGGGAGTTCGCCACCGGGGTCGCCGATGCTGCCGACGTGCACGTCGGGTGGTGCCTCGACCTCGGCACCTCGCGTGCCCCGTTCGGGCCGCTCGCCGGCATCCTCCGCTCCATCGTGGAGCGCATGGGCGCGGACCGCGTGCGCGAGGCGGTCGGCGTGGGCGTCGAGGCGCTCGGCATGCTGCTGCCCGAACTCGTCGACGCACCCGCGCCCCGCGACCGCACGAGTCCCGAACGCCTGCGCGACGCGATCGCGTCCCTCATCGAGGCCGCCACGGAGCTGGCGCCGCAGGTGGTCCTCATCGAAGACCTGCACTGGGCCGACGATTCCACGCTCGCGATCCTCTCCTTCCTGCTCCGCACGCTCGACCACGGCCGGCTCCTGCTGCTCATCACGTGCCGCACCGACGACGTACGCCGGGGCGATGCGGTGAGTCGCTTCATCGGCGAGGCGACGCGCGCGCGGCTGCTCGAGCGGATGACGGTGTCGCGCCTCGACGACGATGCGGTTCGCGAACTCGTGGCCCAGATCACGGGCCGCGCACCGACGGCGACGGCGCTGGAGCGGCTGCAGGTGCGTGCCGAGGGCGTGCCCTTCTTCGTCGAGGAGATCGCCGGGTGCGCCCAGGGTCCCCTGCCGGAGAGCCTGCGCGACCTCCTGCTCGCCCGCTTCGACCGCCTCGGGGACGACGCGCGCCGCGTGGTGCAGGTCATGTCCGGCGCGGAGCGACCGCTCACGGATCCTCTGCTGCTGCGCCTCGTCGAACTCCCGGAGGATCGCGTCGAGAACGCCGTCCGCGAGGCCGTGCGCAGCGGCATCATCGTCGTCGGCGAAGACGACTACGGGTTCCGGCACGCGCTGCTGCGCGAGGCCGTGCACGACGATCTGCTGCCGGGCGAGCGGGCCCGCCTGCATCGCGCGTACGCCGAGGCGCTGGAGGAGGGCGGTGGCGACGACGCGGCGGCCCTGGCGTACCACTGGCAGCTCGCACAGGACGACCGTCGTGCCATCGCGGCCGCCGCCGACGCCATGCGCCAGGCCAAGGCCCAGTACGCCTTCGCCAGCGCGGCGCGGTTCGGCGAGCTCGTCCTCGAACTCTGGCCCCTCGTGCCGGACGCGACGGAGGCGACGGGGTTCGCACGCCTCGACCTGCTCCATGTGCTCGGTTCCGTCCTGCGCAACGCCGGCGACGGCGAGCGGGCCCTGGCGGTCGCCAACGTCGCGCTGAGTGAGGTCGATCCGGCGGCGGTCGACCCGCGGCTGCACGCGCGGCTGCTGCGGAACAAGGCGCTGTACCTCGTCAACCTCGGTCGCCTCGGGGCCATCCCGCTCCTCCAGGAGGCGCTCGCGCTCGCGGAGCGCGTCGACGACGACGTGTTCCGCGCCGAACTGCTGAACCAGCTCGCGAGTCGCCGCATGATCGCGGGCGACCGCGAAGAGGCTATCCGGCTCGCCGACGAGGCCGAGCGTCGCGCGGCGGGCGCGTCCACGACGGATCAGCTCTCGATCGCCGCGAACGTCCGCGGCGGGTCGCTGGCCCACCTCGGCCGGGTCGAGGAGGGGGTGCGCGAGTACGGACGGGCGCGCGACCTCGCCGCCGGATCGACCGCGGAGATGCGCTACCGCGTCAACTACTCCGACCTGCTGACGCTGCTGGGCCGCTACCGGGAGGCGGTCGCCGTCGCGGAGGAGGGCCTGCGGCGAGCCCGTGAGCTCCGCGTCGAGCGCACCTCGGGCTCGATCATGGCGCAGAACATGATCGTGCCGCTGCTCGAGCTCGGCGAGATCGGTCAGGTCGAGGACATGCTCGCCCGGGACTTCCTGCAGGGCACGCTGCGGGTGTTCCGGATGTACGTGAGCATGACCAGGGTGCGGGTGCTCGCCTGGCGAGGTCGAGCGGCGGAGGCGGCGGAGACCCTGCAGGAGTGGCTCCCGGCGTTCGAGGAGACCGGGGTCTCGGAGCGGCAGATCTGGTACGACCGGATCACGATGCAGGTCGCCGTGGCAGAGAGCCGGGGCGACCTGCGCGGCGCGCTCGACGTGATCGGGGAGATGCTGCGCGACGACAGGCCGGCACTGCTGCATCAGCGGCGGCTGCTCCTGGAGGCGGGTGCTCTCGTGACGGCGCTGCGGGCGGGCGGCGTCGACGTCGGAGCGACGGTCGCGGCGGTCCGGGAGGCGTGGGAGGCGCAGCCGCCGGAACTCCAGGACGACGCGTGGTCGGCGGTGCTGCATGCCCTGCTCGACCCGAGTCCGGCCGGGGTCGACGAGGCGCTGCGGTGCGCGGACGGCGACGACGTTCCGGCGACCTTCCGCGTGGTGCTGCGGCTTGAGCGCGCCCGGCTGCACGTCGCCGCCGGAGAGCGCGCCGAGGCGGCTGCCCTGCTCGCCGCGGCGACGACGACTGCAGAGGGGCTCGGTCATGTGCCGCTGCAGCAGACGTTGGCGCGGTTCGGCGAGGCGGCCGGGCTGCGGTCGTCCGGGCCCCGCGAGGTCGCCGCCACGGAGCAGCTGACGGCCAGAGAACGGCAGGTGCTCGCCCTCATCGCGGAGGGGCTGAGCAACCGCCAGATCGGGGAGCGCCTGTTCATCAGCGTGAAGACCGTGAGCGTCCACGTCTCGGCGGTGCTGCGGAAGCTCGGCGTGAGCACGCGCACCGAGGCGGCGCTCGCCCATCGCACGGCCGAAGAAGGGGAGGCCCGTCAGTCCGCCGTGGTAGCGTGACCGAGCATGCATGTCGGATCATCGGCATGGTGCAGGCCGCGTGAGCGGCCGGTCAACAGAAAGTAGAAAACACATGGCCACTGGCACTGTGAAATGGTTCAACGCAGAGAAGGGCTTCGGCTTCATCGCTCCCGATGACGGCACCGAAGACCTCTTCGCCCACTACTCGGCTATCGCCGGCTCCGGTTTCAAGGAGCTCCGCGAGAACCAGAAGGTCGAATTCGACGCTGAGCGTGGCCCCAAGGGCATGCAGGCGGCGAACATCCGCGCTCTCTGAGCGTGCGCTGACTTCCTGAAGCCGGCCGGATCCGTACGGGTCCGGCCGGCTTTTCGCTGCCCCGGCACTTTCGAATCGCCCACTTTGCGGCATCTGGGCGCCGGATGGGGCAAGGTGAGCGATTCGAAACGGGAGTGAGGGCGCCCTAACCTCCGTGTTAGATTAGGCGAGGCTTACCAAAGGCCGGACGCTCTCGCGTCGACACCCCATCTCCCATCCCGAAGGGAACGCCTGTGCGCACCTCTCGACTCCTCGCCCTCGGCGCGGCCGCCGCGCTCGCCGTGACGCTCTCCGCCTGCTCGTCCTCCGCGCCGGAGTCGACCGCGACCACCGGCGGCAACCCGGCCTCCGACGACGCGTTCCCCGTGACCATCGAGCACGTCTACGGCGAGACGACCATCGACGAGAAGCCCGAGCGCGTGGCGACCGTCGCGTGGGCGAACCACGAGGTGCCGCTCGCCCTCGGCATCGTCCCGGTCGGCATGAGCAAGGCCACCTGGGGCGACGACGACGACAACGGCATCCTCCCGTGGGTCGAGGAGAAGCTCGACGAGCTCGGCGGGGAGACCCCGGTGCTCTTCGACGAGACCGACGGCATCGACTACGAGGCCGTGGCCGACACCGAGCCCGACGTGATCCTCGCCGCCTACTCCGGCCTCACGCAGGAGGAGTACGACACGCTCTCCAAGATCGCGCCGGTCGTCGCCTACCCCGATGTCGCGTGGGGCACGTCCGTCGACGACATGGTCGAGATGAACGCCAAGGCCCTGGGGCTTGAGGCCGAGGGCGAGTCCCTGATCGAGGACCTGCACGCCGACGCCGACGCCGCCCTGGAGAAGTACAGCATCCTGAAGGACAAGAAGGTGCTCTTCGCCTACTTCGACCCGAGCGACCTGAGCCAGATCGGCTACTACACCGCGGCCGACACGCGCCCCGGGTACCTGCACGACCTCGGCCTGCCGCTCCCCGCGATCGTCGAGGAGAACGCGGACAGCGACCAGTTCTACCTGCAGGTGAGCGCCGAGGAGGCGCAGAAGTTCGACGACGTGGACGTGCTGGTGACCTACGGCGACGACTCCACCCTGGCCACGCTGCAGGCCGACCCGCTGCTGTCGAAGATCCCCGCCATCGCGGAGGGCCGCGTCGCGATCCTCCCGGACGCCACCCCCATCGCCGCAGCGGCGAACCCGTCGGCGCTGTCGATCCCGTGGGGTCTCGAGGACTACCTGGCCATCCTCGCCGCGCCGCTCGCGAAGTAAGCTCCGCGTCCGCCCCCCAGCGGAGAGCCGTCGTGATCCCAGCACCCGTCCTCGCGTCGGACGCCGCCACCCTGCGGCGTCCGACGGTGGTGCGCACCCTCTGGCTGCTCGCCGGAGTCGGTGTGATCCTCGTGCTCGTCGTGCTCTCGGTGTCGTTCGGGGTGCGCGCGGTCACGCTCGACGACATCCTCGCGGCGCTCTCCGGCCAGACCGACACGATCGCCCAGGCCGCGGTCGTCAAGCGCATCCCCCGCACCGTGCTCGCGCTCCTCGTGGGGGCGGCCCTCGCCCTCGCCGGAGCGACCATGCAGGCCGTCACGCGCAACCCCGTGGCCGACCCCGGCATCCTCGGGGTCTCGAACGGCGCCTCGTTCGCGGTCGTCCTCGGCATCGCGTTCTTCGGGCTGAGCAACCCCTACGGGCAGATGGCCTTCGCGATCGTGGGCGCCGCGGCGGCGGCCGTCTTCGTGTACACCGTCGGCTCCCTCGGCCGCGGCGGGGCCACGCCGCTCAAGCTGGCCCTCGCGGGGGCGGCGACCTCCGCGGCGTTCGCCTCGCTCATCAGCGCGGTCATGCTGCCGCGGGTCGACCTGCTGCAGACGTTCCAGTCGTGGCAGATCGGCGGCGTCGGCGGGGCGGAGTGGCCGCGGATCGCGATCACCGCTCCCGTCCTCGCGGTCGGCGCCCTCATCTGCTTCCTGTGCGCCCGGGGCATGAACTCCCTCGCGCTCGGCGACGACATGGCCAAGGGTCTCGGCGAGCACGTGCTGCGCACCCGGATGCTGTCGGCGCTCGGGGCGGTCATCCTCGCCGGCGCGGCGACGGCCATCGCGGGGCCGATCGGGTTCGTCGGGCTCATCGTCCCGCACATGTGCCGGATGCTCGTGGGGACCGACCACCGGTGGCTGCTGCCCTTCTCGGCCCTCGCCGGCGCCGCGCTGCTCACCGCGAGCGACATCGTCGGACGCGTGATCTCGCCGTCGTCCGAGGAGATCCAGGTCGGCATCATCACCGCGATCATCGGGGCGCCGTTCTTCATCTGGATCGTCCGCCGGCAGAAGGTGCGGGAGCTGTGAGCACGACCGAGCACACCCTCGTCCGCGGCGACGAGTCCGCCGCCGCCCGCACCGCGCGCATCATCGCCGGTCGCCGGGCACGCCACCGCCGTCACGCGGTGGTCACCCTCGCCCTCGGGGCCGTCGTGATCGTGCTGTTCACGGTGGCGCTCATGGTCGGCAACACGTTCTACCCGCTCGACGAGGTCATCCGCGTGATCCTCGGTGAGACGGTGCCCGGCGCCTCGTTCACGGTCGGCGACCTGCGGCTCCCCCGTGCGGTCCTCGCGATCCTCACGGGCCTCGCGTTCGGCATGGCGGGCGTCACCTTCCAGACCATGCTGCGCAATCCGCTCGCCTCGCCGGACATCATCGGCATCTCGAACGGCGCCGGCGCCGCCGCGGTGTTCGGCATCGTCGTGCTCTCGCTCAACGGCCCGGCCGTCTCCCTCCTCGCGCTCGTCGGCGCCCTCGTGACGGCGCTGGCGATCTACCTCCTCGCCATCAAGGGCGGCTTCGCGGGCACCCGCCTCATCCTGATCGGGATCGGCGTCGCGGCGATGCTGCAGAGCGTCATCTCCTACCTGCTGTCCCGGGCCGCGAACTGGGACATCCAGACCGCGATGCAGTGGCTCACCGGCAGCCTCAACAACGCGTCCTGGGAGCGGGTGCTGCCGATGGCGATCGCCGCCGCGATCCTCGTGCCGCTGCTGCTCTCGCAGGGGCGGGCGCTGGGAACACTCCAGCTCGGCGACGACTCGGCCGCGGGGCTCGGCGTGCGGGTCACCGCCACGCGCCTCGTCTTCATCCTCGGCGCCGTGGCCCTCCTCGCCTTCGCGACCGCCGCCACCGGGCCGATCGCGTTCGTCGCGTTCATGGCCGGACCCATCGCCGCGCGGCTCACCGGTCCCGGCGCCACGCTGCTGCTGCCCAGCGGTCTCGTCGGGGCGGTGCTCGTGCTCAGCGGCGACCTCATCGCCCAGTTCGCGCTCGGCGCGCGCTACCCGGTCGGCGTGGTCACCGGCGTCGTCGGCGCGCCGTACCTCATCTATCTGCTCATCCGCACCAACCGCACCGGAGGCTCGCTGTGACCGCCGCCCACCGCCTGTCCGCCGAGGGGGTCACCCTCTCGTACGGCGACCGCACCGTGGTCGAGGGCCTCGACCTGCAGATCGCGCCGGGGAAGATCACGACGATCGTCGGCGCGAACGGCTGCGGCAAGTCGACGCTGCTGCGCGCCCTCGCCCGCCTGCTGTCCCCGGGGGACGGGGAGGTCGTGCTCGACGGGAAGTCGATCCACGCCCGTCCGACGAAGGAGGTCGCGCGCATCCTCGGCCTCCTGCCCCAGTCGCCCGTCGCCCCCGAGGGCATCGCCGTCGCCGACCTCGTCGGTCGCGGGCGTCATCCCCATCAGCGGGCGCTGTCGAGGTGGAGCGCGCATGACTACGAGGTCGTCGCCGACGCCCTGGACGCGACCGGCATCAGCGACCTCGCCGACCGCAGTGTGGACGAGCTCTCCGGCGGCCAGCGGCAGCGGGTCTGGATCGCGATGGCCCTCGCGCAGGAGACCGACATCCTGCTGCTGGACGAGCCGACGACCTTCCTCGACGTCGCCCACCAGGTCGAGGTGCTCGACCTGCTCACCGACCTCAGCGTCGCCCGCGGCACCACGATCGTCATGGTGCTGCACGACCTCAACCTCGCCGCGCGCTACGCCGACGAGCTGGTCGCCATGAAGGACGGCCGCGTGCACGCGACCGGCGCCCCGCAGGAGATCGTCACCGCCGAGCTCGTGCAGGAGGTCTTCGGCCTCCCCAACCAGATCACCATCGACCCGGTCTCCGGCAAGCCGATGGTCACCCCCATCGGAAGGCATCATGTCCGCTGAATCCACCACGACCGAGCGCCCGACCTACATCCTCACCCGCGCCGAGGTGCGCGCCGTCTCCCGCGTCTCCCCGTCGTTCGTGCGGGTGACGCTCGGCGGCGAGGAGCTCAGCGAGCTGGGGACGCCAGGGGAGGTGTACGACAGCCGGGTCAAGCTCGTCTTCCCGCCCGCGTCCGGCGTGCTCGCCGAGATCGACCGGTCGACGCACGACTGGTGGGGTTCGTACCTGGCCGTCCCCGAGGAGGAGCGCGGCTCGATGCGCACCTACTCCGTCCGGGACCTGCGGGTCGACGGCGACGGCCGCACCGAGGTCGACATCGACTTCGTGCTGCACCTGGAGCCGGGGCTCACCGGTCCGGCCTCTCGGTGGGCGAGCACGGCCGCGGTGGGCCAGGAGCTGTGGCTGGTCGGCCCGCGTCGGGGCGTCGTGGCGCACGGAGGAGCCGAGTACGCGCCGGGGGTGGCGACCTCGGTGGTCCTCGTCGGGGATGAGACCGCGGCCCCCGCCATCGCCCGCATCCTGGAGGATGCCCCGCGCGACCTCCGCGGCACGGCGTTCATCGAGGTGCCGTCGCCCGCCGACGTGCTCGCGATCGACGCGCCGGACGGGGTGGACGTGCACTGGCTGCCGCGCGACGCCGGCGAGCCGCACGGCCTCCGACTCATCCCCGCGGTGCTCGAGCACCTGGGCGACGATGATGCCGGGGACGAGATCCGCGTCACCGACATCGAGGGGGAGGACCTCCTCTGGGAGACCCCCGAGTACTCGAGCCTGGGGGAGGAGATCGCGCCCGACGACGCCGCCGGCCGCTACTTCTGGATCGCGGGCGAGAGCGGTGTCGTGACGACGCTGCGTCGGCACCTCGTGAAGGACCTCGGGATCGACCGCGCGCAGGTCGCGTTCATGGGCTACTGGCGCCGCGGCGTCGCGATGCGGGGCTGAGATGACCGACGCCATCGATCGCCACAGCCTCGCGGGGGAATCCCTCGTTCTCGGCTACGGCCGCACGCGCGTCGTGCACGACGTCTCCCTGCGCCTCGCGCCGGGCCGGGTGACCGCGCTGATCGGACCGAACGGCAGCGGCAAGTCGACCGTCCTCCGCGCCCTCGCGCGGCTGCACCGCATCGAGGCCGGGACCGTGCGCATCGGCGGCGCGGAGCCGCGCGACGCCGCCACGCTCTCCGCCAAGGAGTTCGCGAAGACCGTCGCGATGCTCTCGCAGTCCCGGCCGCACCCCTCCGGGATCGAGGTCTCCGACGTCGTCGCCTACGGCCGGCACCCGCACCGCGGACGCTTCTCCGGCGTGAGCGACGCCGATCGTTCCGCCGTGGCGCGTGCCCTCGCCCTCACCGGGCTGTCCGCGATGGCCGCCCGTCCGGTCGACCAGCTCTCCGGCGGCGAGCTGCAGCGCGTCTGGCTGGCGACCGCACTCGCCCAGGACACCGGGGTGCTGCTGCTCGACGAGCCGACCAACCACCTCGACCTGCGCTACCAGGTGGAGACCCTCGACCTGGTGCGGGAGCTCGCCGACGACCACGGCACCGCGCTCGGCGTCGTGCTGCACGACCTCGACCACGCCGCCTCGGTCGCCGACGACGTCGTGCTGATGCACCGCGGCCGGGTGCACGCGGCGGGGGCGCCCGCCGAGGTCCTCACCGGCGAGAACCTGTCGCACGTGTACGGCCTGTGCATCGACACCGCCCTCGACGAGGAGACCGGCCTGGTGCGGGTGCGTCCGCGCGGCCGCCACCACGGTCGCCTCCGCACTCCTTCCGCCTCCTGATCCCGACCTCTGAAGGAACCACCGATGAAGAAGACCTCCCTCGCCGTGCTCGCCCTCGGCGGCGCTCTCACCCTCGCGCTCGCCGGCTGCGGCACCACGCAGACGCCGTCCGCCCAGGGATCGGACTCCCCGACCTCGACGAGCGCGGGCTGCACGGACGACGCCACGAGCACCTCGACCGGGGCGGTCTCCGTCACCGACGACCTCGGCCGCACGGTCGAGCTCGACAAGCCGGCCGAGCGCATCGCGGTGCTCGAGTGGCAGCAGATCGAGGACGCCCTGTCGCTGTGCGTGACGCCGGTCGCGGTGGCCGACGCCGAGGGCTACAGCACCTGGGTCACCGCGGAGGAGCTGCCGGAGGGCGTCGTCGACGTGGGCACCCGTCAGGAGCCGAACCTGGAGACGCTGTTCGGCACCGACCCGGACCTCGTGATCGTCGAGGTGAGGGCCGCGGACGACCCCATCGTCGCGCAGCTGGAGGCCTACGACGTGCCCGTGCTCGCGACGATCGGCGCCGATGCGAAGGACCCGATCGCCAAGATGCTGAACACCTTCGACCTCATCGCGCAGGTCACCGGTCGCGAGGAGCGCGCCGAGGTCGTCACCGAGGAGTTCCAGGAGCACCTCGACACCGCGAAGGCCGAGCTCGCCGACCGCGACCTCGCCACGACCGACTTCGTGTTCTTCGACGGCTGGGTCGACGGCGGCAACGTGGCGCTGCGTCCGTTCGGCCAGGGCTCGCTCGTCGGCGAGGTGGGCGAGGAGCTCGGGCTGACGAACGCCTGGACCGGCGAGGTCGACCCCGTGTACGGCCTCGGGCAGACCGATGTCGAGGGCATGACCACGGTCGGCGACGCGAACCTCTTCTACACCGGCACCGCGGATCCGGATTCGGAGAGCTTCGTCGACGCCCTCGCCGACAACCCCGCCTGGACCTCGCTCCCCGCGGTGGCGGAGGACCGCCTGACCGCGTTCCCGGCCGGCATCTGGACCTTCGGCGGCCCGCGCTCGACCGCGCAGATCATCGACGGCTACCTCGAGGTGCTCTCGAAGTGACGGAGACCCTCCGCCTCGACGACGCGACGGCGACCGCGGAGCCCGACGCCCCGGCGTCCGCCGTCCCCGTGGAGGCGGAGGGTCGGAAACCGGCGGTGTGGACGGGCGTCGGTGTGCTCATCGCGCTCGCCGTCGTGCTGGTCGCGGTCGCCTGCTGGCACCTCACCCAGGGCACGAGCGGCGCGGTGTTCGCCGACGCCGACGTCCTCTGGGGGGCGCGGGTGCCGCGGCTCGCCGCCGGTGTCGCGGTGGGCGTGGCCCTCGGGGTCGCGGGCATCCTGCTGCAGTCCCTCGCCCGCAATGCCCTCGCGTCGCCGGACACGCTCGGCGTGACCGCCGGGGCCTATCTCGCCGTCACGGCGCTCGCCGCGTTCGGGATCGCCGTGCCGGTGTGGGCCTCCGGGGCGGTGGCGTTCGCGGGCGGCATCGTCGCCGCGGGCATCGTGCTCGGACTGGCCGGAGGGGCGGGGTCGTCCACGACCCGCCTCATCCTCGCCGGCACCGCGCTCGCGCTCGCCTTCCAGGCCGCGACCTCGACACTGCTCATCCTGTTCGACGAGGAGACCAAGGGACTGCTCGCCTGGGGAAGCGGGAGCCTGTCGCAGCTCGGACTCACCGCGTTCCTCCAGGCGGCTCCGGTCGTCGTGGTCGTCACGGTGCTGGCCCTCGTGCTCGCGCGGCGCCTCGACATCCTGTCCCTGGGGGACGACACCGCCTCGTCGCTCGGCGTGCCGATCCGGTCGACCAGGACCATCGGGATCCTCCTCGCCGTCACCCTCACGGCGGTCGCGGTGACGCTCGCCGGGCCGATGGGCTTCGTCGGCCTGTGCGCGCCGGTGCTCGCGCGGCTGCTGACGCGGGTGGTGCCGAGCCTGAACCGCCATGTGCTGCTGATCCCCGCGTCGGGGCTCCTCGGCGCCCTCGTCGTCATCCTCTCCGACGCCCTCCTGCGCGCGCTGATCGGCGCGGAGGCCGCGATCCTCATCCCGACGGGCGTCGCGACGACGCTGCTCGGCGCGATCGTGCTCGTGCTCATGGCCCGACGCCTCCGCGACGCCGGACCCACGCGCGAGCCTCCGCGGGTGCGCTTCGGCGTCCGCAGCCGCCTGCGCTTCCGGATCACCCTCGCCCTCGTCGCCCTCGGCGTGGTCGGGGTGCTGCTGCTCGGGCTGCTCGCCGGGCACACCTGGCTGCTGACCGGCGACATCGCGCTGTGGCTGCAGGGGCAGGCTCCCGCGCCCATCGCCTTCGCCCTCGACGAGCGGGCGCCGCGGATCGTGGCCGCCGTGGTCGCCGGCGCCGCGCTCGCCCTCTCCGGCGCCGTGATCCAGGGGGTGAGCCGCAACCCGCTCGCCGATCCGGGCATCCTCGGCGTCACCGGCGGCGGCGGTCTCGGTGCGGTGCTGGTGATCACGAGCATCACGTCGTCGGCAGGCGGGATGATCGTGGGGGCCGTCACGGGCTCGCTGCTCGCCTTCGCCCTCGTCTACCTGCTGTCGTGGCGGGGCGGCCTGAACGCGGACCGGTTCCTGCTGATCGGCATCGGGGTCTCGTACTTCACGGTCTCCCTCACGACCTTCCTCCTGCTGCGGTCGAACCCGTGGGACACCCCGAAGATCTACACCTGGCTCTCCGGGACGACCTACGGCCGGGTGTGGGAACAGGTCATCCCGCTGGCCATCGTCCTCGTGATCGCGGTGCCGTTCGTGGTGATGAGCCGTCGGGAGCTCGACGTGCTGTCGCTCGACGAGGACACGCCACGACTGGTCGGCATCCGGCTGGAACCCGTCCGGTTGACGCTGCTGCTGGTGGCGGCCGTCCTCGCGGCGCTGAGCGTGACGGCGATCGGGGTCATCGGCTTCGTGGGGCTGGTGGCGCCGCACGCCGCGCGGGCGCTGGTGGGGGCACGGCACTCGCGGGTGATCCCGACGGCGGTGCTCCTCGGCGGGCTGCTCGTCGGCATCGCGGACACGATCGGCCGGACGGTGATCGCCCCCGCGCAGCTTCCGGCGGGTCTCGTGGTCGCGCTGATCGGCGCCCCGTACTTCGTCTGGCTGCTCTGGCGCTCCCGCTGACCTGCTTCGAATCGCCCGATTGGTCCCATCTCCGGGGGAAATGGGGCCAATCAGGCGATTCGAACGGGGTTACCGGGCCAGGAACTGCGTCAGCGCGGCGTTGACCTCGTCGGCGTGGGTCCAGAGGAGGCCGTGCGGGGCGCCCTCGACCTCGACGTACTCGGCCTCGGGGACGGCCTGACGGAAGCGGCGGGCGGTCGCGTCGATCGGCAGGATGTTGTCCTTCGTGCCGTGCAGGATCAGGGTGGGCTTGGCGGCGGCGGCCACGGCCTTCACGTCGTCGCGGAAGTCCTCGATCCAGGTCGGGACCACGGCGTACGCGGCGACCGGCGCGCTGGTGACCGAGAGGTTCCAGTTCGCGTCGACGACCTGCTGGCTGATGCGCGTGCCGAGGTTCTCGTCGAGGTTGTAGAAGTCCTTGTAGAACTGGGTGAACCAGGCGTAGCGGTCGTCCTTGGCTGCAGCTTCGATCCCGTCGAAGACCTCCTGCGGCACACCCTCGGGGTTGTCGTCGCGCTGCACGAGGAAGGGCTCGAGCGACGCGAGGAAGGCGAGCTTCGCGACGCGCTCGTGGCCGTAGCGGCCGACGTAGCGGGCGAGCTCGCCGGTGCCCATGGAGAAGCCGACGAGCACGACGTCGCGGAGGTCGAGGGTCTCGAGCACCGTGTTCAGGTCGGCGGCGAACGTGTCGTAGTCGTAGCCGGAGCCGACCTTGGAGGACTGCCCGAAGCCGCGGCGGTCGTAGGTGATGACGCGGTACCCCTGGGCGAGGAGTTCGCGGGTCTGGCGCTCCCAGCTGTGCCCGTTGAGCGGATAGCCGTGGATCAGGACGACGGGCTGGCCGCTGCCCTGGTCTTCGTAGTAGAGCTCGATCGGGGTGGTGTTCTCGGTGCCGACGGTGATGTAACCCATGATGTGTTCCTTTCGGTGCCGGTGAGAACGATCGTTCTCGCCTGATGTGATCAATCTAGAGAACGTTCGTTCTCGTGTCAAGTAGACTTCTGGACATGACCGAAGACGAGGCGCGCGAACGCATCCTCTCCGCCGCGGAGGAGCTCTACTACCGCAAGGGCTACGCGGCGGTCGGAATGGACGAGCTCCGGTCCGCCGCCGGCGTGTCGCTGCGGCGCGTGTACTCGCTGTTCCCGGCGAAGACCGACATCGTCGCGGCGGTGCTGGCCCGGAAGCACGCCGAGTGGGAGCAGGGGCTCACGGCGGCGGTGGCACAGAGCGGCGACGACCCGCGGGCCCGCCTTCTCGCGGTCTACGGCTACCTGGAGGACTGGTTCTGCAGCGACGGGTTCCGGGGCTGCGCCTTCATCAACGCGTTCGGCGAGCTCGGGGGAACGAGTCCCGAGGTGGCCGCGATCGTCCGCGCGCACAAGGCCTCGTTCCAGCAGTACATGGCGGAGCTCGTCGCGGCCACCGGTGCCCCGGCGGGGCTGGCCGCCCAGCTCTCTCTCCTCGCGGAGGGCGCGCAGAGCACGGCGGCGATCGGGGCTGATCCGGAGGCTGCCGTGCACGCACGCCGCGCCGCCGAGGTCCTGATCGACGCCACCCTCACTGCGGCCTGATACACCCTTTCGCTAACCTGGTTAGCGAAAGGGTGGGACCCTGTCAAGGCCGCTGCCTTCCGCTCCCGCCCCGCGTAGGGTGCGGGCATGGAGACCTCGACGAAGGGCATCGCCCGCCAGAGCCTTGTGATCGCCGCCGCCGTGTTCATGCTGATCGCCGCGGCCATCGGCGCGGGCGCGTTCGGGGGTGACTCCGTCGACGAGCTGCAGAACGGTGCGCTCTCGGCCCAGGGGTCGTACCTCGCCCCCGCGGGACCGGCGTTCTCGATCTGGTCGCTCATCTACCTCGGACTCCTCGCCTACACCGTGTGGCAGGCTCTCCCCGCGCAGCGACAGGACGAGCGTCAGCAGGCGGTCGGCGGCTGGATCGCCCTCTCGATGGTTCTCAACGGCCTCTGGCTGGTGACGGCGCGGTACCTGACGCTGTGGCTCACCGTGCTCGTGATCGGGCTGCTGCTCGCGACGCTCGCGCGCATCATCGTGCTCCTCGGCCGGTTCCCCGCGCGCACCCTCGCCGACCGCCTCCTCACCGACGGGGCGAATGGCCTGCACTTCGGCTGGGTCACGATCGCGACGGTCGCCAACACCGCCGCCTGGCTCACGCAGACCGTCCCGGAGATCGGGGCGGGCGCTCCCGACGCCTGGGCCGTCGCCGTGCTCGTGGTCGTACTGGTGATCGGTGCCGCGTCGGCCTGGCTCACCGGCCGCCTCGCTCCCGCGCTCGCGACCGCCTGGGGCCTGAGCTGGCTCGCGGTCGGGCGGCTCGCCGGTGAGCCGGAGAGCACGCCCACCGCCGTCACCGCGATCTTCGTCGCGGTCGTGCTCGTCGTCGTCGGCGTCGTGGCGGTCCTCCGGCGGCGTCGCCGCGCCGGCACGCGCGACCGCGCCCCACTCGGTCGCTAGAGGACCAGACGGTACCCCATGCCCGACTCGGTGAGCAGGTGCACGGGCGTCGAGGGCTCCTGCTCCAGCTTCTTGCGGAGCTGCGACATGTACAGCCGGAGGTAGCCGGAGTCGGACACCTGCGCGCTGCCCCAGATCTCCTTGAGGAGATCCTGCCGGGTCACCAGCGCGCCCGGGTGCCGCGCGAGGTGCTCCAGCATCCGCCACTCGGTCGGCGTGAGGTGCACGCGGGTGCCGGCACGGGTCACGGTCTTCGTCGCGAGGTCCACGACGACGTCCCCGAACGCGACCACGGACTCCCCGTTCGCGGCGATCGCGCGGCGGGAGAGCGCCCGCAGCCGGGCCAGGAGCTCGTCGACCTGGAAGGGCTTCGTGACGAAGTCGTCCGCCCCGGCGTCCAGCGCCTCCACCTTGTCGGCCGAGCCCGTCCGCCCCGATACGACGATGATGGGCACGTTCGTCCAGCCGCGGAGGGCCTGGATCACCTCGATGCCGTCGAGCCGGGGCATGCCGAGGTCGAGCATGATGAGGTCGGGATGGGTCTGCGCCGCGGCGGCGATCGCGGCGGCGCCGTCGGCGGCCACGACGACCTCGTAGCCGTGCGCCGCGAGGGTGATCCGCAGCGCCCGCACCATCTGGGGGTCGTCGTCGGCGATGAGGAGCTTCACTCCGTGCCCTCCGTGTCGGCGGTCCCTGCGAGCGGCAGGGAGATGACCATGGTGAGTCCGCCCCCGGGGGTGTCCTCCGGTGTCAGGCTACCGCCCATGCCCTCGGTGAATCCGCGCGACAGGGCGAGTCCGAGCCCCAGCCCGGTCGTGTTGTCGGTGTCGCCGAAGCGCTGGAACGGCTGGAAGATCGCATCCCGTCGTTCGGGCGCGATGCCCTCGCCGCGGTCGACGATCCGGAGCTCTGCCCGATCGCCCAGCCGACTGCTCGACACGAGCACACGGCTGCCCTCGGGGGCGTGCCGGTGGGCGTTGGCGAGCACGTTCACGAGCACCCGCTGCAGCAGCACCGGGTCGGCGTGGAGCGGCGGGAGGTCGGGGTCGAGGGTGAGCTCGACGTCGGCGGGGCCGAGGCCGAGCTCGTCCACGGCGGCGAGCACGGGGCCGGCTGCGTCGATCCGCTGAGCCGAGACCGCGAGCACCCCCGCCTCCACGCGGCTCACGTCGAGGAGGTCGGTGACGAGGGTGGAGAGGGTCGCGAGACTCTCGTCCGCGGTCTCCAGCAGCTCCGCGCGGTCCTCGGCGGACAGGCCGTGCGCGCCGCGGAGGCCGCCGATCGCCGCGACCGCCGAGGCCAGCGGCCGTCGCAGGTCGTGACTGACGGCGGAGAGGAGGGCGCTGCGCACCTGGTCCGTCTCGGCGAGGGCCTCCGCCTCCCGGGCGGTCGCGCGGAGGTCGGTGTGCTCGATGGCGGCGGCGAGCTGGGCGACGATCGCGTCGAGCAGGCGGCGCTCCGGACCGGCGATCGGCTCGCCGTTGAGCTCCAGCACGGCCCGCGGGCCCCCACCGGACGCGACCCCGACCGGGATGGTCGTGGCGCGGCCGTCCGGCACCGGCTCGCCGTCGCTCGCCAGCACGTCCCCGGACGGGGTGAGCAGCCGCACCCCGCTCAGCCCGAACGCCTCCCGCGTGCGGCTGACGAGGGCGAGCACGGCGTTGTCGCCGCGGAGCACGTTCCCGGCCACGGCCGCGAGAAGCTCCGCCTCGGCGGTCGCCCGTTGCGCGGTCCGCGCTCGGCGGGCGGCCTGGTCGACGATGAGGCTCACGAGGATCGCGATGATGACGTAGAGGGTGAGGGCGAGCACGTGCAGCGGGTGCGCGATCGTGATCGTGAACAGCGGGGCGACGAAGAGGAAGTCGAGGGTGATGCCGGAGAGCACGGCGGCGAAGACGGCGGGCCGGATGCCGCCGATGAGGGCGACGACCACGACGAGCAGCTGGTAGGCGAGCACCTCGGCCGTGATCGACTCCGGGCTGCGGAACGTGAACATCAGCCACGACAGCAGCGGGCCGAACACGAGGGCCACACCGAAGCCGAGGGCCTGACGCCGCCAGCCGAGCGCACCGCCGGTGATGCGGGGAAGGGCGAGACGGCCGCCCGCCGCGGCGTGGGTCACGATGTGCACGTCGATGTCGCCCGAGCGGCGGATGACCTCGGCGCCGATGCCGGGCCCGGTGAGCGCGGCGGCGAGGCGGCCGCGCCGGCTCACGCCGATCACGAGCTGCGTGGCGTCGGCGCCCTGGGCGAACTCCACCAGTGTCGCCGGGATGTCGTCGCCGACCACCTGATGGTAGGTCCCGCCGAGCGACTCGACGAGGGAGCGCTGCGCGGCGAGGGCGCCGGGGGTCTCGTCGCGCAGGCCGTCCTGGGCGGTCACGTGCACGGCGAGCAGCTCCCCGCCGGCGGACCGGGCGGCGATACGGGCCCCGCGGCGCAGCAGCGTCTCGCCCTCCGGGCCGCCGGTGAGGGCGACGACCACGCGTTCGCGTGCCTGCCACGCTCCGGCGATGCCCTGTTCGGCGCGATAGGTGCGGAGCGCGCTGTCGACCTCGTCGGCGAGCCACAGCAGGGCGAGCTCCCGCAGGGCGGTGAGGTTGCCGAGCCGGAAGTAGTGCGAGAGCGCGGCATCGATGCGCTCCGCGGGGTAGACGAGGCCGGCGGCGAGGCGGTCGCGGAGCGTCTGCGGTGCGAGGTCGACGACCTCGATCTCGTCGGCAGCGCGGACGACCGCGTCCGGGATCGTCTCGCGCTGGGCGATGCCGGTGATCTTCTCCACGACCGCGTTCAGCGACTCGATGTGCTGCACGTTCACGGTAGTGACGACGTCGATCCCCGCGTCCAGCAGCTCCTCGACGTCCTGCCAGCGCTTCGGGTTCCGCGAGCCGGGGGCGTTCGTGTGCGCGAACTCGTCCACGAGCGCGATCTCCGGGCCGAGAGCGAGCACCGCGTCGAGGTCGAGCTCGGAGAGGACGACCCCGCGGTGGGCGTCCTCCCGGCGCGGCACCTCGGGCAGTCCGGAGGTCAGGGCGGCCGTGGCGGCACGACCATGGGTCTCGACGATCGCGATGACGACGTCGCGGCCCTCGTCGCGGAGCCTCCGGCCCTCGGCGAGCATCTCGAAGGTCTTCCCGACCCCCGGCGCGGCACCGAGGAGGACGCGCAGTCGCCCGCGGCGGTTCCGGTCCGTCGCGGGGCGCGGCGGCCGCTCTGCGCTCATGCACCCTCCCGGTCGTCGAGTGCGAGATTCAGCTCCGCGACGTTGATGCGCTCCTCGCCGAGGAACCCCAGGTCCCGCCCTTGAATCCTAGACTCCACCAGCGCCCGGACCTCGTCCTCCGGCAGGTCGCGGGCGGCGGCCACCCGCGGCACCTGCAGCAGGGCGTACGCGACGCTGATGTGCGGGTCGAGACCGGAACCGGATGCAGTCACGGCGTCCGCGGGCACCGCGGACGGATCGACCCCCTCCCTCGCGGCGATCTCGGCCTTCCGTTCGGCGATCGCGGCGACGAGGTCGGGATTCTCCGGCCCGAGGTTGCTGCCGCCCGACGACGCCCCGTCGTACCCGTCGCCGGCTGCCGAGGGGCGGGACTGGAAGTACTCCGGCAGGGCCTCGCCCTCGGCATCCGTGAAGGACTGGCCGATGAGAGCGCTGCCCCGGTCGCCGGGGAGCATCGAGCCGTTCGCCTGGGCGGGGAGGACGAGCTGGCCGATGCCGGTGACGAGCAGCGTGTACCCGACGCCGAGGACGAGGGTGAGGACGAGCATCGCGCGGACGGCGACACCGGCGGTGCGCATCGTGGTGCGGGTGGTGGACGACATGGCGTTCCTTTCGAGCCCGGTCAGAAGCCGGGGAGGAGGCTGACGAGGAGGTCGATGAGCTTGATGCCCACGAACGGGGCGATGACGCCGCCGAGGCCGTAGACGAGCAGGTTCCGCTGCAGGATCTGCGAGGCGCTCGCCGGCCGGTAGGTCACGCCGCGGAGCGCGAGCGGGATGAGGAACACGATCACGATGGCGTTGAAGATGATCGCGCTCGTGACCGCCGAGGCCGGCGAGTGCAGCTGCATGATGTTCAGTGCCGCGAGTCCGGGGAACACGCCCATGAACATCGCCGGGATGATGGCGAAGTACTTCGCGATGTCGTTCGCGAGCGAGAACGTCGTCAGCGCGCCGCGGGTGATGAGCAGCTGCTTGCCGATGCGGACGATGTCGATGAGCTTGGTCGGGTCGGAGTCGAGGTCGACCATGTTGCCCGCCTCCTTGGCCGCCGAGGTGCCCGTGTTCATCGCGACGCCGACGTCGGCCTGGGCGAGTGCGGGGGCGTCGTTCGTGCCGTCCCCGGTCATCGCGACGAGGCGCCCGCCCTCCTGTTCGCGGCGGATGAGGTCGAGCTTGTCCTCCGGCGTGGCCTCGGCGAGGTAGTCGTCGACGCCGGCCTCGGCCGCGATGGCCTTCGCGGTGAGGGGGTTGTCTCCGGTGATCATGACCGTGCGGATGCCCATGCTGCGCAGCTCGTCGAACCGCTCGCGCAGGCCGTCCTTGACGATGTCCTTGAGGTGCACGACCCCGAGGATCCGCGCTTCCACAGGATGGGTCCCTGAGCCTGTCGAAGGGCCTGAGCTTGTCGAAGGGCCCTGCACCGCGACGACGAGGGGCGTGCCGCCGCCCGAGGCGACGTCGTCGGTGAGGGTCGTGAGCTCGTCATCGGGGGTCTGACCCAGCCAGGCCGCCACGGCCGAGGCCGCGCCCTTGCGGATCTGCGTGCCGTCGGCGAGGTCGAGACCGCTCATGCGCGTCTGCGCCGTGAACGGGACGACGACGGCATCCGCCGGGGCCTCGACCCGGATCCCCCGGGCGGCGGCGAGCTCGACGATCGACGCGCCCTCCGGCGTCGGATCGGCGAGGGAGGAGAGGGCGGCGGTGCGCAGCAGCTCGGCGGCGTCCACTCCGGTGAGCGGCAGCACGGTGTGGGCGCGGCGGTTGCCGTGGGTGATGGTGCCGGTCTTGTCGAGGAGCAGCGTGGTGACGTCGCCCGCGGCCTCCACCGCCCGCCCCGACATCGCCAGGACGTTCCGCTGTACGAGCCGGTCCATACCCGCGATGCCGATGGCGGAGAGGAGCGCGCCGATCGTGGTCGGGATGAGGCAGACGAGCAGGGCGATGAGGACGGGGATGCTCACCGGCGACGCGGCGTACGACGCGATCGGATTCAGCGCGAGGACGACGACGACGAACACGATCGACAGGCTCGCGAGGAGGATGTTCAGGGCGATCTCGTTCGGGGTGCGCTGCCGGCTCGCCCCCTCGACGAGCGCGATCATGCGGTCGACGAACGTCTCGCCGGGCTTCGACGTGATGCGCACGACGATCCGGTCGGACAGCACCCGGGTGCCGCCGGTGACGGCGCTGCGGTCGCCGCCGGATTCGCGGACGACGGGGGCGCTCTCGCCGGTGATGGCCGACTCGTCGACCGTCGCGATGCCCGCGACGATGTCGCCATCGCCCGGGATCAGCTCGCCTGCGGTGACGATCACGAGGTCGTCGCGCTGCAGCTCCGCCGACGACACCGTCTCCGTCTCGGGCTCCTGGGTCTCTGAGCCTGTCGAAGGGCCCACCACCCGCCGCGCCATCGTCTGGGTGCGGGTGTTCCGCAGGCTCGCGGCCTGCGCCTTGCCGCGCCCCTCGGCGACCGACTCCGCGACGTTCGCGAAGAACACGGTCAGCCAGAGCCAGATCGCGATGCCCCAGGTGAACGCCGCCGGGACGGGAGTGCCGCCGGAGGGGGCGGGTCCGCCGAGGAAGGGCTCCGCGATCGCGAGGACGGTCGTGAACGCGGCGCCGACCCACACGAGGAGCATCACGGGGTTGCGCACGAGCGTCGCGGGGTTCAGCTTGCGGAGGGCGCCGGGGAGCGCCTGCGCGAGCTGGGCGCCGCTGAAGGAACGCGGCGGGCGGGCCGGGACGGCGGGGGCGTCCTGCTGTTCGGGAGGGGTGGTCAGGAGGGTCATGGTCAGAGTCCTTCGGCGAGCGGTCCCAGTGCGAGCACGGGGAAGTAGGTGAGGGCCGTCACGACGACGGTCACGGTGAGGAGCAGGCCGACGAACTGCGGCCGGTGGGTGGGGAGCGTGCCGGTCGTGGCCGGCACCCGCTCCTGCGCGGCGAACGACCCGGCGAGGGCCAGCACGAGCACGATCGGGAGGAAGCGCCCGAGCAGCATCGCGACGCCCAGGGCGGTGTTGAACCACGGGGTGTTCGCGGTGAGTCCGGCGAACGCGGAGCCGTTGTTGTTCGCGGCGGAGGTGAACGCGTAGAGCACCTCGCTCATGCCGTGCACACCGGGGTTGAGGATGCTCGTGGACTCCACGTCCTCGCGGATCCCGGGGATCGCGAAGCTCAGGGCCGTGCCGCCGAGGACGAGCGCCGGCACCACGAGGATGTAGAGGCTCGCGAGGGTCATCTCCCGCGGGCCGATGCGCTTCCCGAGCCACTCCGGAGTGCGGCCGACGAGCAGCCCGCCGACGAAGACCGCGACGATCGCGAGCACGAGCATCCCGTACAGACCGGAGCCGACGCCGCCCGGAGCGACCTCGCCGAGCATCATGTTCAGCATCGGCATCATGCCGCCGAGCGCGGTGTACGAGTCGTGCATCGAGTTCACGGCCCCGGTCGAGGTGAGGGTGCTCGCGCTGCCGAACAGGGTCGAGCCGAGGATGCCGAAGCGCTGCTCCTTGCCTTCCATCGCCGCCCCGGCGAGTTCAGGCGCGGCGCCGCGTCCCGCCAGCTCCAGGGCCGAGAGTGCGGCGAGCGAGGCGAGGAACAGGGTGCCCATGACCGCGACGATCGCGTACCCCTGGCGGTGGTCGCCGACCAGTCGGCCGAACGTGCGGGGGAGGGCGAACGGGATCACCAGGATCAGCAGCACCTCGAGGAGGTTGGTCCACCCGGTCGGGTTCTCGAAGGGGTGGGCGGAGTTGGCGTTGAAGAAGCCGCCGCCGTTGGTGCCGAGCAGCTTGATGGCCTCCTGCGACGCGACCGGACCGCCGGGGATCGTCTGCGTGCCGCCGGAGACCGTGGCGACGTCGGTGAAGCCGTTCACGTTCTGGATCACGCCGCCCGCGAGCAGGGCCACCGCGCCGATCAGGGCGAGCGGGAGGAGCAGCCGCCCCAGGCCGCGGGTGAGGTCGACCCAGAAGTTGCCGATCGTCGCGGAGCCGCGGCGCGCGAGCCCGCGGACGAGGGCGATGGCGATGGTGAGGCCGACGGCGGCGGAGACGAAGTTCTGCACCGTGAGGCCCGCGAGCTGCACCGTGTAGCCCATGGTCTGCTCGGGCGAGTACGACTGCCAGTTGGTGTTCGCGACGAAGGACGCGGCCGTGTTGAACGCGAGTCCCTCGGGCACAGCGGGCAGGCCGAGCGACGCGGGCAGGAAGGCCTGGAGCCGCTGCAGCCCGTAGACGAGCAGGAGGCCGACGAGCGAGAACAGCAGCACGCTGCGGGCGTAGGCGCGCCAGGTCTGCTCGGAGCGGGGGTCGACGCCGATCACCCGGTAGAGCCCGCGCTCGACGCGCAGGTCGCGGCCGGAGGTGTAGACGTGCGCGATGTAGTCGCCGAGGGGACGGTAGAGGAGCACGAGCACGACCACGACGGCCGTGATCTGGAGGACGCCGTACAGGAGGGCCGCGTCCATCAGAAGCGCTCCGGGGCGACGAGCGCCACGACCAGATAGACGACCGCGGCGACGGCGAGGACGGCGGCGAGGATCTCGAAGACGATCATGCGCGGTCCACCGCCTTGGCGATGAGGGACACGAGGGCGAACAGCGCCAGGGTCAGCGCGAGGTAGATGATGTCGAGCACGTCCTCGATCCAACTGCGCCGTCCCGCCGCATCCGCCGATCCTCACGGTTCCCCTACGCCCACCCCCCCGGATGCATGCGGGTTGCTCACGGAGACGGCCTTCGAATCGCGCACCTGGTCCCCAACCCGCCGCCGATGCAGCCAGGTGCGCGATTCGAAAGGGGGTGCCGGCCCTATGCTCACGAGGTGGGAATCAGACGGATGCGGATCGGGACGGGGACGGGGATCGTCGCCGGGCTCGTGGTGGTCGCGCTCGGGTGCGTGCTCACCGGGTTCCTGCCGCGGACGGACGCCGGTGCGCTCGGGGAACGGATCGCGCCCGTGCTGGGGTTCGTCGTCGCGATCACGATCGTCGCCGAGCTCGCCCGCGATGCAGCGGTGTTCGACGTCGTCTCCCAGCGCCTCGCGCGCTGGGGTCGAGGCCGCGTGGTGGTGCTGTGGGCGCTGGTGGTCGTGCTCGCGGTGGTGAGCACCGTGTTCCTCTCGCTCGACACGACCGCCGTGATCGTCACCCCGGTGGTGGTCGTGCTGGCGCAGAGCATCGGCGTCTCCCCGCTGCCGTTCGCCCTGGCCACCGTCTGGCTCGCCAACACCGCGTCCCTCGCGCTGCCGGTCTCGAACCTCACGAACCTGCTTGCCGCGCCCGCGATGGGGGAAGGCCCAGGGGCGTTCATCGCGCTGAGCTGGGCGCCCACGCTCGTGGGGATTCTGGTGCCCGTCGCGATCCTCACCGTCCTGCATCGACGCACGGTCTTCGGCGCATACGAGACGCCCGAGCCCCGACGCCCCGCCGACCCGACGCTGTTCTGGAGCGCCACCGGCGTCCTCGTCGTGCTGATGCCGCTGCTCGCGCTGACCCCCGACGTGTGGATCCCGGCGACGGTCGCAGCACTCGCGTTGATCGTGCTGTTCGCCGTCCGTCGCCGCCACGCCCTGCGGCTCTCGCTCGTCCCGTGGCAGGCGCTCGCGCTCGCCGCGTCGCTGTTCGTGCTGGTCGAGACCGCGCACGCGCAGGGGCTGCTCGACTTCCTGACGTCCCCGACCGCGAACGGCGACTCTCTCGGCGACCTGTTCCGGCTCGCGGCGCTCGGGGCCGTGAGCGCGAACGCGATCAACAACCTCCCGGCCTACCTCGTGCTCGAACCCGCGGCAGGGGACCCGGTCGCCCTGATGGCCCTGCTGATCGGCGTGAACCTCGGTCCGCTCATCACACCGTGGGCCTCGCTCGCGACACTCCTCTGGCACCATCGCGTGACGGCGCTCGGGGTCGAGATCCGCTGGGGTCGCTTCGCGCTCTGGGGGGCCGTCGCCGCGGTGCCCACCGTCGTCCTCGCCACGCTCGTCCTCTGACCCCGTTTCGAATCGCTTACTTTGCGGCAAATCCGGCCGCGATGGAGCAAAGTGGGCGATTCGAACGGGGGTCAGACGCGACGCATCTCGGCGGCCAGGGCGGGGTGGACGGCGTCGAACCGGGCGACCCGAAGCCGCAGGCCCACCGTGCCCTTCGCCGCCCGCCGGGTGCCGGGCTCGTCCTCCGCGAGGCTCCGCCCGTGCGGCCGCACACCCTCGAAGTGGTCGGTGAGCCGGGTCAGCATGGCGTCGTTCTCCTCCGCGGTGACGATCTCGGGGGTGCCGGAGAGGGGCGCGCTGACGTGGTTCCACGTCGGCACGAGGTCCCCCTGGCTCACGAGCACGATGTCGTCCTCGTCCTCGTCGAGCAGCGCCGGGTAGTGCGAGGCAACGAGGCCGGCGGAGACCGGTGAGACGAACGCCGCCCGCGGGTGGGCGCGGATGAGGCGCTTCACCTCGTCGGGGTCGGTCATGAGGTAGCGGGGGGTGTGACGCACGGCGCCTCCTGTCGGGTGGGGGTG